>TARA_R110002096_G_scaffold20690_2_pt1 | contig 40278 bp, 35 predicted proteins | sample TARA_R110002096 | Tara Oceans TARA_R110002096 (sample SAMEA4397295) | marine metagenome | biome: Polar Biome; feature: [DCM] deep chlorophyll maximum layer (ENVO:01000326); material: water (ENVO:00002006), including particulate matter (ENVO:01000060) such as... | depth 35 m
GTTCCAGCAGCCGACCAACTCATCCACTACGACCGGTGCACTTGCCGTGATTGGCGCTTTCTTCACGGGTGTTGGCGCAGCAGGCGCAGGCGCCGCTACGACGGTCTCCGTCGATCGCGGCGCCATTTCTGGCGGCAGCGTTTTCGGTTTTGCTGCAACAGACGGGGCATTTTCAAGGCGACCAAGGAACACGTGTATGAAGCCGGGGCCAGTGTCGGTAAATTTGGTCTCGACACTGTCGGCAGGGTATTTAAGGCCAATGACTGCATCCAGTTTGCCGTCAAGGTCGATATCGACGACTCGAGTGTGGCCCGTCGGTACCTGCTGAAGAACCGGCGGCATCGCAACACCGCGCTCGGATTCTCGACCCCAGCCCACCGCGGGACCCGGGGTATACGTCATGCTCCGGTCCGGCACGGCATGTCCGAGGACAAAGTCCATGACTCCGTCGCTATCCAGGTCAACTGGCTCGGGCGCGACGCCGAAGGCATGGAAGTACTGCCCGGACGCTTCCAAGAATAAAGGTCCTTCGTCGTTGATCGAGAACTCAAACATCGACGAACGATTGATCAGTCGAACTCGATCCGGAAAACCGTCGGCGTCGCTATCGACCGCCGAGAGCCTGCCGTTGTCACCGTTTCTAATTCGGATTGGACGGCCAGTATTCGATAGCCGTTGAATACCCTGCTCGCGATTCAGGGTGCCATCACCGTTACCGGTGTAAGCAACCAGCCAGCTCAAATCCGCCGCGACGACATCGAGATTGCCGTCGCGATTAATGTCGGCGACGGCAAATGCCGGATAGCTTCCGAACGGCCGTTCCGCAGCGAAGTGCTGTGGCCGCTGATAGGTGCCGTCTTCGTTGGCAAGCGAAACGGCAATAGCGGGTTGCTTGGGATGGCCAATCGCAATGACGTCGTCACGGCCATCGCCGTTCAGATCACCTAACGCCAGTAATGTCGCATCCATTCGCTTGAGATGACCATCTTCACCAACGCGATAGGAATATTGCGTTTTAAATCCACCTTCTCCATCGCCCAGAAAGGCGACGATGTCCGTTCCACTGCCGGTCACGATATCAATATGACCGTCACCATTCGCATCGCCAAATTTCAGCGTTCCAGGGATGTAGTTACGCGGTAATTCGAGCTTCTTTGCCGCGCCAAGTTTGCCGCCCGGCTGGCCGAGCAAAATGTAGAGTTCATTGTCGCCGCCCGTCTTAACGACGAGGTCAGCAATTCCGTCGCTGTTGAAATCTGCGGTTTCAAGCACGCTTAGCGATTGCGTAAAGACCACCGTATCGCTCGGGTTCGACTCGAAGGGCGCTTCGCGGTCCGCAAGAGCAGGCGCTGCCACCAGCGTGAGAATAAGCATGCGCGCTATCAGATTCACCGGATTCCCCAATTATTTTTGTTGAGCGTATCGTACGGGCCGTACCTTAACAGCAGCTTAACTCGATTCCCTCCAGCCAGTCGCCTTGAGCAATAAGTGCTAGGATCATTCGACGGCGAGGCTCACCAATATTGACGACGCGCTCGCATCGCGCAGCCTGCAGAATAGGCAGCACAATGGCCGCAACAGCACAAATCGAGGGTGCGACAAGCTCCGCCGGCAAAGGCTTCGTCGGTCGCGGCCGGGAATTGGCCGCATTCAGCGATGCCTTTGACCGCATGCTCGCAGGCCGCCGGCAGGTGCTCACGCTCGCCGGCGAACCCGGCGTCGGGAAAACCCGGCTTGCTGAAGCGTTCGGCGACACGGCCGAAAACCAGGGTGCGGTCGTGCTCTGGGGCCGATGCTTCGAAGAGCAAGGCGCGCCGCCATACTGGCCATGGGTACAGATTCTGCGCGAGTTCGTCGACGCCAGTTCCGAGAGCGAACTGAGACGCCTGGTCGGCAGCGACGCGCAGCGACTCGTGGCACTGGTTCCGGAACTCGCGAGCGTACTCGGTATTGCCGAGAATAATGCCACCGCGCCACCTGACGCCGGGCAAGCCCGCTTTCTTGCGTTTGATGCCGTCAGCCGGATGTTGCGGCGCGCTGCCGAGCAGGTTCCCATCGTCCTGATCATTGATAACGCTCACTGGTCCGACAAGCCGTCGCTGGCATTACTCGAACATGCCAGTCGCGAACTCGCGAATTCACGCGCACTGCTGGTGTGCACCTACCGCGACACCGAGATCGGCCGCGACAATCCGCTGCTGGAAACGCTCGGCATATTCGGTGCCGGTAACTCGGTCGCACGCCTGCGGCTGACCGGTCTCGAGCGCGAAGCCATCGCTGCCCTGGCGGAACTTGTGCTGGGAAAACCGCTCTCGCCCGAGATCGTTACTGAAATCGACCAGCAGACAGACGGCAATCCGCTGTTTGTCATCGAACTGCTGAAAGTGCTGATCGATGAAAGCCGGCAAGCGGGTGCGGAACCGATTGAGGTACGCGTGCCAGAAGGTGTCCGCGAGGCGATTGGACGCCGCTTGAGCCGTTTGTCATCTACCGTCAATCACTTGTTGCGAGTCGCATCGGTGTTCGGCCGGCACTTTGAAGAACAAGCGTTGGTAAAGGTCGCGGCCATGGACATCGAAGCGGTGCTGGCCGGGCTCGATAGCGCTGCCGCCGCGGGGTTTGTTGAATACGACACAATCCGTGATGGTCGACGATTCACGCATGCGTTGATTCGGGAAACACTGTACGACGAAATACCGACGCCCGACCGTCTGCGCCTGCACGGCCTGGCCGGCGATGCGCTGGCCAGCTTCCATCCCGAACCGCGGCAGCAAAGCCTGTCGCAGATTGCCCACCATTATTTCGAGGCAGCACCGCTTGGCCATGTCGACAAAGCTGTCGATTTCGCGATTCGCGCCGGGCACGAGGCCATGCGACTCGATGCCTACGAAGTCGCGCTGGCGCAGTACGATCGTGTCATTCGTCTCAGCGAGCAGCACGCGCTCGACGGCCCGGAAAGACGCCAAGCGGTCCTGTGGAAGAGTCGCGCGCTGCTGGGTACCGGCGATATCTGCAATGCAACGGACATCCTGATGGAGTCGATCGGCGACGGCAGCACGATCGAAGATGCACAATGGCTGGCCGACGTTGCAACGCAATGGGCCTTCCTGCAGGCCGATGAAATGCAGGTACGGCAACTGCCCGTGCTGCGACAGCTCCTGGAGCTGTTGCCACAAGGCGACAGCGCATCGCGAGCCAAAGTGATGGCCGCGCTGGCACTCGCCGAACGCACGCTTGGCAATGTCTCACAGGTGCATTCAAGAGTAGAGGAAGCGATCGCGATGGCGCGTCGTGCCGATGACGCGCCGGCGCTGCGCCATTGCCTGCGCTCGGCAATGCTCGCACTGGCCGGCAATCCGGCGACACTCGAGACCAGGCTCGCACTGGGTGCCGAGTTCATCGCCCGGACGCCCGCGGGCGACAACAGCGAATGGCTCGCACAGGCCAGCTACCAGCAGGCCTTCAACCTGCTGGAAGCAGGCCGGATCGACGAACTGGAAACCCTGCTCGACAACTATGAGCGGCTCGACGCTGCCGGTATCGGTTTGCATGAACATCGCACCCGGAGTTTCCGTGTCATGCTTGCCCTGCTGCGCGGCGAATACGCCGGGCTCGAAGCGAAGCTCGAAGAATTGCGCGAGACGGGTCGCAAGACGGTCCGCAATATTGCGGAAGGCGTTTACGGCGCGCAGATGTTTGCACTGCAACGCGACCTCGGCACGCTCGAGGAATTCGTACCAATGATCGAGTCGTTCGCGGCCGCGCCGCGGCAAAAAGCCTGGACACCGGGGCTGATGATCTGCCTTGCGGAAACCGGCAATCTGGATGCGGCCCGGCGCGAGTTTGAACGCCTGGCACAAAATGACTTTCGGAGCATTCCGGCCGACGACCTGCGCCTGACGACACTTATATATTGTGCCGAGACCTGTTGCCTGCTCGGTGACGCCGAGGCGGCCGGTCAGTTAATAAAGTTGCTGGAACCGCATGCGGGGACGTTCGCGAGCCACCCGACTGTGGCGTGTTTTGGGTCCACCGATCTTTACCTGGGGATGCTGAGCGCAAGCAGCGGTGACAGGAACGAGGCCGAGTCCTTTTTTGCGGCGGCCATTCGTGCCAACACGGCGGCACGCGCATGGCCCTGGCTCGCGCGAAGCAACTACCAATACGGTCGATTTTTAAGTTCGAGCGACGACGCCGAAACCCGCCGTAGCGCAGAACAGTTTCTGCGCGAAGCCGAGCAACTGGCCGGTGACTTGGGCATGCAGGGACTTGCTACCGAGACCGGCAAGGCGCTCCGCGGCGACTGTTCGGGTGACGTCTACCCGGACGGACTGACGGCGCGCGAAATTGATGTGTTGCGTCTGATGGCTATCGGGCGCAGCAACAAGGACATCGGCAAGGTGTTGTCGATTAGCCTGAATACTGTTGCTACCCACGTGCGGAACATACTCGTCAAGACCGAGTGCGCCAACCGCACCGAGGCAGCTGGTTACGCCAGCAGAAACCAGCTGGTCGAGACAAAATGAAGGAGAGCGAGCATGGCACTTTTTATTATTGAACGAGGGTTTGCCGAAGAACTCGAAGCATCCGAGGAAGGCATCAAGGCCATTGGCGAAGTGAATGAAAGCGTCGGCGTCAGTTGGCTGTATTCATTTCTATCGGCAGACAAGCGCAAAACCTACTGTCTGTATGAAGCCGAGAGCGCCGAGGCTGTCCGTGAAGCCGCCACGCGTGCCGGGTTACCTGCTGACGTCATTGTCGAGTTGGCCGGCAAGATTGACCCGCAGGAGATTCTTGGCAAATCAGCCTGAGTTTGCCGGGCGCGGCAAAGACGCGGCCCGGAACCTCGCAGAACCGGGCCGGCTGCTGGTGATACTCAATCAGGGTGCCGCGACGTAATTGTCGCAGGACATCCTGGGATTCCAGTCGGCAAACGTGCCGTCAGGATTGTATTTCCACGCCCAGACGTGCAGCTCGTAGTGTGGCGGCAAGCCGTATCGATTCGGCGCGCCGCTGTAGTTCAGCAGGTGACCTTCGACATCCGGCGCACCTGTTGGCTCACCGTCGATCAGCGTAAGAAATTCAACACCTGCGAGCCGATACCGGCCATTGCGCAGTGGCTCGTAGATCAGTATTTCGGGTGCGTTGACGTCAGGTGGCAAACCGTCGAGCACGTAGCCGAAGTTCGCAAAATGCACGCCCATGGCACCGCCGTTACGTCCACTGACGCACGGACCCGGCTGGTAGCCCATGGCCAATGCATAGTCGACGTCCTTGAATTGTTCTGTCGCTGCCCGGACGAGCGCCGCCAGGCCATTCGGATTGCCATGGGAATAGCGCTGGGCGTCCATTTTGCCGTTCGCCGCAGCGTCCGCCAGGACGATGCCCGGGATGAGCAGAACGAGTGCCAGTAGCGTTCGGATGCGGGGTTTCATTGACCTTACTCCTCTCTGTGAATTGACCGCACAGAGAGTACGAACTACGCCGGGGCCTGTAATCACCAGAAATGGTGATGCGGCCGCCAGCCCGTCAATTGGCTCAGTCTCAACGGTGATATTGGTGCTGTGCTTCCGGCTGAACCACAACAGAATCGACACGCAAGCGAAGCTGGCGCCCTCCAAGCACCTGCCACTCAATGGATTGCCCAACCGACAGGCCAAGCAACGCGCTGCCAACCGGGGCGAATACTGAAACAGTCCCCGGGTCGCCGGCCTGGTCCGGATACACGAGAGTCATCTCATATTCAGTGTCCGCCTGTTCATCAACAAAACGAACCGTTGAGTTCATGGTCACGATGTCTGCCGCAATTTCTTCGGACTCAACAACATTGGCGCGCACCAGTTCCTCGCGCAGCAGATCGCAGCCGGGCTGCGCATTAACCGCATCGGAACTCAGGTGGTGTTCCAGCCGGTCGAGGTCCAGACGGGTAATTGTAATGGGGGCTGTGTTCATTTCTCTCTACATTCCTGTTCTTCAGATTTCACTGCCGGATCCCGGCATCTTTCCTGGGAAAACATTGCCCAAGTATCCAGAGCCCTACTGTGATGAATCATGAGAGGCAGCACCATTCGGAGTGCTGCTTAGCGACGTGTGGCTGACACGTAGCCGGCATTCGACAGCCAATATTGCAGCAGGATCGGGCGAGACCTTGTTACTGGCCGTCGGTGGCCCAATAATGCTGATCTATGGAATTTAAAGACTATTACAAGGTAATGGGTGTCGAGCGCGACGCCACGCAGGACGAAATCAAGCGCTCGTATCGCAAGCTGGCACGCAAGTATCACCCGGACGTCAGCAAGGCATCGGATGCCGAGGAGCGTTTCAAGGAGGTGGGTGAGGCATACGCGGTGCTGAAGGATCCGGAGAAACGCGCCGCCTATGATCAACTCGGCTCGGACTACAAAAAGGGCCAGGATTTTCAGCCACCCCCCAACTGGGATCAGGGCTTCGAATTCCACGGTGGAGACACGGGTGGTGTCGGTGCCGAAGAGTTCAGTGACTTCTTCGAGACCATGTTCGGTGGTGGTAGTTTTCGCGGCGGGTATACACGCGCTGAGCAGCGTCCGTTCACAGCGCGCGGCGAAGATACCTTTGCGCGCATCGTTATCGACCTACGAGACTCCTACCTCGGCGCGACCCGCAGCATTACGCTGAAGCACACCGAGATCGGTGACGATGGCCGCCCGGCGGTACGCGATCGAAGCCTGAACGTAAAGATTCCAAAGGGTGTACGGCCCGGCCAGCATATTCGACTGGCGAAACAGGGGTCACCGGGTGCCGGCGGTGGTGAACGTGGCGACCTGTTGCTGGAAATCGCATTCAAACCGGACGCGAAGTTTGCGGTCGAAGGTGGCGATGTCTATCTGAATTTGCCGGTAGCACCGTGGGAGGCCGAACTGGGTGCCAGCGTCAAGACACCGACGCCTACGGGCGATGTCGATCTGACGATTCCGCCACATTCGAAGGCGGGTCGAAAGCTGCGTCTCAAGGGGCGCGGACTGCCTGGGCAGACACCCGGCGATTTCTACGTAGTGTTACAAATTGCCTTGCCACGAGCAGAAACGGATGAGCAGCAAGCGGCGTACCGCGAATTCTCGAAGTCCTTCGACTTTGATCCGCGCCGGGACGTGAAGGGATAGACGATGACTAAAGAAAATCGGGACACGGTATTGCAGTGCGAAATTATTGAGACTCGTCTTGAGATGTCGCTAGCCGATTTCTGCGAGGTGTGCACGGTGTCTACCGAGCGCGTCGAGCAACTGGTTGCAGAGGGCCTGGTCGAGCCGGTGGGTCGTGAGCCCTCCGAATGGCGGTTCAGCGGCCATAGCGTCAGGCGTGTCGTCGTCGCAGAGCGCCTCTCGCGGGATCTTCGGCTAAACGTAGCCGGCGCCGCCCTGGTGCTGGACCTGCTCGATGAAGTGTCGCAACTACGCCAACGCCTGCAGCGGCTCGAGGATTCCGACGAATCCTGAAATGCTGCGGGCAAGCAAGTCGTCGATCAGTCCGTGGGCTTCAGTTCATCGGCCGCGAGCTTGATACGAATCAAATCGGCAAGCGTTCGCACACCGAGTTTCTTCATCGCATTGGCGCGATGAACCTCCACCGTGCGCTCGCTGATTCCGAGATCAAAAGCGATAACTTTGTTCATGTGCCCATCCGCGACCCCGTCAAGCACCACGCGTTCGCGGTCTGTCAGTGAATCGATTTTGGCGATAAGCTCATTTTTCTCGATTCTCCGTTTTCGCCGTACAAGCTCAACATCGAGCGCCTCGTTGATACGGTCCAGCAGGTCCTGCTCGCGAAACGGTTTGCGAATGAAGTCCAGTGCACCGCGGCGCATCGCCTCCACCGCCATTGGAATATCGCCGTGACCGGTAATAAAGATAATCGGCAGGTCCGATCCCCGCTCGTTTAATTTCTCCTGTAGCTCAAGACCTGAAATGCGCGGCATTCGAATATCCAATACCAGGCAGCCTCTCTTGTCAGGGTCGTAGCCAGCCAGGAATTCCGTCGCAGACGCATACACCTCACAAGGCTGACCCACAGTCGCCAGCAGCATACCAAGCCCGTCCCGAATCCCCTCGTCATCGTCGACGACGAAAACCGTCTGTTCTCTATCCATGCTGCGTTCCTTTCCGCACGGGTGCCGGCAAGGTAAACGTAAACGTTGCACCCTGATTTGCGTTGTTCTGAAACGCGAGCTGTCCGCCATGCGCAGTAATGATTGCCTTGCTGATTGGCAATCCCATTCCCAACCCCAAGCTCTTGGTACTGAGAAACGAATCAAACAGTTGGTCAGCCACCTCGACTGCAACACCGCTGCCACTGTCGATAACCGCGACTTCCACGAAATCATCGTCTCGTTGCCGCGTCTTCACCGAAATCACGTTTTCGCCGTGATCTCCCGGCACTCGCATGGCATCTATTCCGTTACGCAACAGATTCAACACCACCTGGTGGATCTGCACAACATCAACCCTGACACTCGGAAGGTCCTCTGCGAGGTCCAGCTCAATATCGATCGAACTTGTGCGTGCATCGACCTCCGCGAGTACCACTGCGTCCTCAATCAGATCATTCAGATCAACCGTTTTCCTGATGCCTTCCTTTTGCCGGCCCATGCTCTGGATTCGCTCGACAATTGCGCCGGCGCGACGGGAATGCCGGCTGAGTTTGTCGAAAATCTCCTGCAATTGATCAAAATCACCAGACTCGTACAGACGTTTACCCGTTTGCGCAAATAAAGATATCGCTGTCAACGGTTGATTGATCTCGTGCGCCATGCCGGCTGCCATTTCGCCAAGCATATACAACCTGTCGGCATGGGCCTGCTGTTTATGCTGGCGTCGAATTTCAGATTGCGCGATTCTGACGGCCGCATTTTTAATCGGCGAAATATCGTCAATGTAGCCCTCAATAATTTTCTCACCCGTGTCAATTGTATTGACACAGTGGCCTTGTTCCCGCACCCACTTTTCCTGCCCGTGCTTATCGAGTATTCGGTACTGAATATCGAACTTTTCGCCAGCCGCAATCGCCGCATTTACCGCCACCCGTGCTGCCTCAATATCGTCCGCATGAACCAGGTTTGCCCAGCTGAAGTTCGAGTCGGATAGTGCTTTCCGGTCATATCCTGTAAGTGATTCAAATCCGTCACTTACAACGAGCATCGTCCAGGCTTGATTATTCTCGCACTGGTAGGCCATACCCGGGAGACAGTTAAGCAGTGTCTCAGTGAACTGCTGCTCGGTTCTTGGTGTCATGTCTCGCATGATGTCCGGGGCCCTTTTGTCGTACTGCGGGAGCAGGGTGTTCGGTATTGTCGCACGTCGATACCCGGGATCAACGGTCGATCTAGGGGATTGCCGCATCGCATTACGGTTTTCAACACTACGGAACGGCTCGTGGCCAAACTATGCTGAGAAATGCAGCGCATACACAGCTTTGGGCTGAAGCAACGTATCTACGAATTACACAACTGGCAGAGAAAATATGCATGACCTTCCACACCACTATGCGGTGACAGCGGCAGCAAGCCATGATGACAACGTCGACCTGACAAGCGAGGGTCTGACTCGCATCAGTTCAGCACCACCTGCCGAGTTTGGCGGGCCCGGCGACTTGTGGTCACCGGAAACACTTTTGATCGCTGCCGTTGCCGACTGCTTCGTTCTGACGTTCAGGGCGATCGCGCGCGCGTCCAAACTGGACTGGATCTCACTAAATTGCGACGCAGCGGGCACGCTTGACCGTGTCGAAAAAGTTACCCGGTTTACCGAAATCAAGTTGCGCGCTGTCCTTGAGGTGCCGCAGGCAAGCGATGAAAAAACGGCGCTGCGCCTGCTTGAGAAAGCGGAACAACACTGCCTGATAACCAACTCGATGACGTCCGAATGCCACCTGGACGCTACCGTACAAGTTGCAAGTCAATAGGATAATTTATAAGGACAAATCTTCGCTTCCGGGACACTATGACTATGGGACCTATGTCTAAAATACTGTTTGTCGCAAGTCCGGGAGTGGATGATGCCGCCGCATTAAGGCAGGCGGTGGAGTTTGCCGACAACAATCAGGCTCAACTGACCGTAGTCGGCGTCATCAAAGATGTAGAGAAAAGCGTGGGCACTCGCCGTTACAAGCCTAAAACGCTGCTTCACGACATGATGCAACAGCAGCAAGTAGAACTCGCAGAACTCGTCTCCAGTATTGCCGCGCCCGAGTCAGCCATTGAAGTTAAGGTTCTGGTCGGCAAGCCATTTCTGCAAATCATTCGCGAGGTTCTGCGCAACCACTACGACCTGGTCGTCAAGAGTGCCGAAAGCATTGCGAGTATTTCACTTATTTTTGGCAGCACGGATCTGAATTTATTGCGCAACTGTCCCTGTCCGCTGTGGATCATCAAGTCCACCGAGCAAAAGGGCTACCGCGAGATAGTCGCTGCCGTGGACTATGACTTTGAGGACCCGAACGTTGACCAACTAAACGGCCGGATTCTCGGCCTGGCTGCAGCGGTCGCATTGGCGGATTTTTCTGAAATGCACGTAGTTCATGCATGGCGGCTTCTGCATGAAGACTTCCTTCGATCAGCACACGTCGGAATTGATAACAACGAGGTTGATGCGATGGCTGAGCTGGAACAAAACAGGCGCAGGCAGTGGTTAGAGAAGTTGGTCGCCGATCATTGTGCATCGCAGGGTGAAGGTGCTACGGACTACCTGCAGCCAAAGATTCATCTGCCCAAAGGAGACGCGAGTAGCGCAGTGCCAGCCCTCGCCAATGAGATCGGCGCCGAACTTATCGTCATGGGCACTGTTGGCCGAACGGGAATTCCCGGCTTTTTTATCGGAAATACTGCCGAAACCATTCTGAATCAGATAGATTGTTCAGTCTTGACAGTCAAACCACACGGGTTCGTAAGCCCCGTGACCGAATCATGAAGTCCCCAGGGAGAAAATAGATGCGAGTAATATTTGTACCCGTTGCCGACCGACCGGAATGCGCTGCCGCGTTACGCACTGCGTTTGATCTGGGCACGAAACTGGGCGCCAGCGTCAATGGCTGCCACATTCGGCCACACCGCTACTCCGACGTCGCACTGCCAGCCAACCTTGGCTCGCTCGATAACTTCGATGCCGCCTGGGAGTCTGCCTGGCAAAACAAGGATTCAAAGAAGGGCGACGAACAAGCCAGGGCGCTGTTCACCAAGGTATCGGAACATCACGGCTACTCGCTGATCAACAAGCCCGCCGCAACGCCCGGAGCCCTATGGCAAGAGAAAGTCGGGGCACCGGACAAGGTACTTTCCATCATGGGACCTGTTTCCGATCTGGTCGTTGTGTCACGCCCGGCCAGCAAGGGCGGCAACGTTGCCCGCATGTTTATGCTTGCTGCGCTGATGAACTCGTCACGCCCGGTACTGGTCTTGCCGCAATCGCGCAAGCAGTCAATTGGCCGCCGCATCAGTATTGCCTGGAACCAAAGTTCGGAAGCGGCAAAAGCCGTCACGGCGGCGATGCCACTGCTGCAACTTGCCGATCAGGTCAATATCATTTCCTGCGGCCCGGAATCAGGCCTCGGTCCAAAATCCAGGCAACTATCAAGCTATCTGCGCTTCTGGGGCGTAAAGAGTAAGGTCGTGCGCACGCGGGGTGCCGATGATGCAAAGGAACTGATGTCGGCCTACAAAGAGGCGAAATCGGATCTGCTCGTCATGGGCGCTTACAGTCGCAGCCGTCTGCGGCAACGGATCTTTGGTGGCATGACGGATCACATGCTGAATCGCTCGAACATTCCGGTGTTCATGCTGCACGCGTAATCACATCAAAAAGCAGCGCGTCGCCACAGGATTGCCGAAGACTCAGTTACCTGAGACCATAGGGCAATGAGAATCCTGCCAGAACTAATTGAGAAAAATCGCCTCTGGGCGCAAAAAATGGTCGAGCGCGATGCAGGTTATTTCGCGCGCCTGGCCGATCACCAGAAACCCGAATACCTGTGGATCGGGTGTTCTGACAGTCGCGTGCCAGCAAACCAGATCATCGGGCTGGACCCGGGTGAGGTTTTCGTGCATCGCAACATCGCCAATGTTGTCGTACACAGCGACTTCAATTGCCTCAGTGTGCTCGAGTTTGCTACCGAGGTTCTGAAAGTCAAACACGTGATCGTGTGCGGACACTACGGCTGCGGCGGCGTAAAAGCCGCTGGGGAAAACCATCACCTTGGGTTGATCGACAATTGGCTGCGGCACATTCGGGATGTGCGACAAAAACACGACGCAATTCTTGCGGCAATCGAAGACGACAAGGCGCGCACGGACCGGCTCTGCGAACTCAATGTGATCGAGCAGGTACGCAACGTGTGTCATACGACTGTCGTGCAGGAGGCGTGGGAGCGCGGCCAGCCATTGTCGGTTCACGGCTGGATTTACGCGATTCAGGACGGGCTGATCAAGGACCTCGATGTCACGACGACGAATCTCGCCGAGATTGATGAAGCCTACCGGGTCGTTACAAGCACAGACTAGACTCCATGTTTTTTTGAGCGAACGACAACTACGCCGCCTTCAAAGCCTTCTCGATCACACCAAGATAGTCCAGTCGCACTTCACCGCACATGCCTTCTTCGGATGCACGCAATAATGCTTCCTTGTCATCGCGCCACGATTCAAGCATCGCCATTCTTTCGCTGTGACTCAAGCTGCGGTCGCGAATCAATTCGTTCGGTGAATTGTACTTACCGTGATAGGCCATAAGAATTCTCCTTATCAATTGAAAAGCGGGGTCGGAGGAATTCCGACCCCTGAACATGAAGGGCCGACAGGGAGAGAGAGCTCGGTACCCCTCATTTATTCTGTCGTTATTGTCGCTACAAACCGGCGCGGTCAAAATCCGCTGTTCCACTTAGTTCCCTGTGGCCAGCCACATGGGTCTGTGGAGCTTCCGGTTCTCTAACGATCAGCAACGAACTGTCCGATCGGTGCACGAGTGCCTCGGAGGTATTTCCGATCAGCAGGCCAGGCAGGCCGGTTCGTGCCGCCGTGCCCATAACGATGAGCCCTGCGCGCAGTTGCTCGGCGATATCCGGCAGAACGGTGCTCGTTTCGCCCTTCAAAGTATGTAGCTTTGGTGCGAGATAGTCGGTCGCGATTTCCTCAGAGTCGGACCGGGTCGTAAAAACAGCTGCACGGAGCCACGCCATTCGATTGGTCGCTTCTCGGGCGACCATGGCATCGACCTCCCGGTTTGAGTCCGTGGTACCCCTCGCGCGGAGATGCCCTTCTCCGCTCAGCGTCCACGCGTGGACAATATGCAGCGGGCGGAAGGTCGCAAGCGCGATGGATCGCGAAATTTTCAGGATCTCCTCATTAAGCCGGGTGCTGATCTCACCATCGCCAGGCATATCCAATGCAGCGATGACACAACTGTCTTCGGACAGGTCAGCGACGTTAACCAGCCAGACCGGGCATGGACAATGTCGCATGAGTTCGCGATGTCTGCGCGCGATGGTACGATTGCGCGTGGCACGCTGGCTCACAATTGGCTTGATAACAAGGTCATAGCCATGCGTCCTGACAAGCTCCGCGATTTCTATGTGCGCCTTGCCGGTCAGGATCCGGGTATCGATTGTGACGCCCTTGCGATCAACTGATGCAAGCAACACCTCGATATTCTCGTGCCGATCAGCGACAACTGTTGCGGTCAGCTCACGCGGTGTAATTGCCGTAATCAGGCGACGATAATCGCCGGGTATGGACTCTACAACATCACAAACTGTCGGTTTCGCATTCTCAATTCGTGCGAGGCGAAGAGCGCGCTCCAGCGCAAATGAATTCCCGACGCCCGAATCGAGCACCAGGAGAATGTTGGTAAATCTCATGGGTGCAGTACCTCCACTATTCTGCCGACTGATATTCAGCAGCAGCATCAGTGACCATTGTTGGCTATAACTGATAACAGTTGTATTGGGAGTATCCGGCAGGCGCCTGTGGTCAGCCCCTAGTTAGCCGGTGGTACCGTTACCGGAAGCCGCGCAATGACTGCGCGCCAGTGCATTTACGACTTAAACCAGTCCGGGTTCTTTCGAATGAATTTATGAATCCAGGTATCAATAAAGGACCTGCGATCGTGCTTCATATACCACCAGCCTAAACCACTGATTAAAGCGGCGCCGACGGTGTTTACAATCATGTCCCACATCGTATCGGTCAGGCCGGACGGATCGTTGAACATCGCTTTTTGCATGTTGGTACCGAAAACCAGGTCCATGGAATATTCGAAAAGTTCCCACAGCGCGCCCACGGCGACCGCGAACATGAACGCGAAAAAAGCGATAAACCGCGGCGTCATGGAGAAAGCGATTCTCTCGCTCTCATTGAGCACATAGACCAGCAGGAATCCGAATATACCCATCAACAAGCCGGAGGTGCTGTGCAGTGCAATGTCCCACCACCAGATTTTGTCGTAGTAGCTCCGGACCTCCCCGAGGAACAGGGCCGCAAAAACGAACAGCAACGCGACTATCTGGAATTCCGCCGGTATCTGTACGGCGAGCCGGACCTCGAATACTGTGACCAGGAGAATCAGTAGTGCGATGGTCAATATGAGAAAAGCACTAAGCCAGTAGCCTTCAGATACAACCACCACCAGATCGATCGTCATCAGAGTGACAATAATGAAAACGATCCATCGTTTGATTTTTGTCGCGGCGTCGGGATGTTTCATTTCGATTCGTAAACCGCCGACGCCGTTTGCACGCTGGCTAATGCGTCGCCGAAGTCAATTTGGTCGTCACTGGGTACAGGGCATTTCTGCAATGCGCGTATGCCGACATAGGCAAACAATAGCAGATGCACGGCGCCGCTAAATACGTAAAGTCCGATCGGACCGAATACTCCCATGACCAGCGATGCAAGCAATGGGCCGGCGACTGCGCCGCCGCCATACAGCAGCAACAAGCCGCTCGAGACCTGCACGTATTCGTGCTCGCGGGCGTAATCATTGGTCAGGGCAACAGCGACCGAGTACAACGGGAAAGCCATCCCGCCCCACAGTGCGCCGAGCAGCATCAAGGTAAGTTCCGGCACACTTGTTCCGAGCATAACAATTGTTACACCGACGACACCTGCACCAAGCGCAGTGAGCGCCAGTACCCTGCGCCTGTCCAGCCGATCGGACAGAAGGCCGATCGGCCACTGAAAGAGCGCACCGCCGATCACGCCGCTGGTCATGTACCAGGCAGCTGAATCGGTATTGCCGGTAATTTTCGACGCGAAGATTGCAGAAATTGCCCAGAATGCGCCGTTGGTCAGCCCGGCCACAAAGCAGCTGGTCGCGCCCGACGGTGACAACTCGAACAAGCGGCGTAAATTGAGATGCACTTCCTGCGGCTTCTGCGGTTCGTCGGATCGTGACAACACCACCGGAATCAGCGCCGACGACACGAGAATTGATGCCACGACAAATAATTCCAGTTCACGGGGGTCGTACAGGAGCAACATCAGCTGCCCCAGCGCCATGACTGTCAGCGTGATAAAAACATAAACCGAAAACACACCACCGCGTGTCTCATTGGTGGTGCTGCCGTTCAACCAGCTTTCAATGACAACGTAAATGACAGCAAAGCAAAAGCCGGTCAGAAAGCGCAGTACGCCCCACATCAAGGGTTCGGCCCACAAGCCCAGTAGCAACGGTGCAGCCGATGCGGCCGCGGTCATCGCAGCAAACACCCGTACGTGCCCAACGGAGCGGATTAAAGTGCCACCACGCAAGCATCCGATCGTGAACCCTAAAAAGTAGGCTGCGCCGATGACACCGATCGTTACGGTCGAGAAACCCTCAAGTGCCGCGCGTGTCGGCACCAGTGTGCCCTGCAACCCTTGTCCTGTTAACAGGATGGCGACGCCAAACAGCAGGGCTGCAACCTTTGCCAGGGTACTTCGCATGGTAATTGGCCCTTTTGCTACAAATGCCATTCATATTGAATGGCCGAGAACTTACAAGATCGGGCTCACAAAGACGAATAATTTCTGCAATCGCCCTGCTGCGGATTGCTACCGCCGTGTATCCCGCCAAAGTACGCTTTAAATTGTCATGCGATCGGCGCAAAATAGAGCGGTCTGGTCGAATACCGCGCGAGGGCTGCGCGCATTCGCTGACCGACCGCACAGGTTGCCGATAACAACGACTCATATAAAGGAGTACCCGTGCTGAACCCTGCTCGTACCATCGAACTTATCAAAGGTGCGTTTTTTGACGCAGAGGCCACATGGCAGAGCTACCTGCCCGAAGCCGATGACTGGCAAAAGACGGCGATCCTGCTGACAGGACCATTGATCCTCATTGCTGCCGTGCTTGGCTACATTATCGGCTATGTTGGCGCCGGATCCTCATTGCTCGGCCTCCGGCCAACACTGCTGCAGACACTCGTTACTGTAGTTATGAGCGCCATCACTGCCGGGATGGTTGCATTTATCGTCAGTGCACTCGCCGGCATGTTCGGCGGCAAGGCCAGTTTCGCGCGCGGGCTTGCCGCGACGTCACTGGCATTCGTGCCTGGCTACCTCGGCCAGGCGCTAAACTGGTTGCCGTGGATCGGAACGCTGGTCGCTCTCGCCCTGTTTGTCTACGCCCTGGTTCTGCTCTGGCGCATCATTCCGCTGTACCTGGATGTGCCCGACAGCAAACGCACAGGTCACTACATCACGACGCTCATCGTCACGATTGTCGCGATGGTCATCATTTCAATGCTGATGCGCCCGATCATCGCACCCACAATGCCGGATATGCCAGGCATTTCCGGAGCGGCGTCTGGCGACAGGCCGACCGGCTTCGGCGGCGTCCTTGGTGAAGCGATGCGCCAGGGCGAATTGATGGAGGCAGCCGGCGAAGATGAGTACGAGCCGCCATCAGATGGCAAGCTCAGCGAAAGCCAGGTTCGTGAGTTTGCTCGTGTGGCGCAGCGCGCCGCGGAAATCATTGCAGAAAAAACCGAGCGCATTCGCGAGCTTTCAGAGCGGGCTGACAACGACGAAGAACTTTCGATGAGTGAAATGAGCGAAATCATGAGCGGCGCGACATCAATGATGGGCATGAACACCGTCGAACTCGAGATCGTGAAGTCCAGCGGCGGCAATTGGGCGGAGTACGACTGGGTTAAAGAGTCGCTGCGCACGGCGTATGTGCAAAAAGACATCAACGAAAGCGTTGCGCATAACTACGCGCTGTATAAGAAGTACGAGGACGACCTGCGGCCGTTGGTCGCTCGTTGATCCGGAACAGGAAGGAGCGAATACCATGCTGAAGAAAAGCATCCCGATTTGTTTGCTGATGGCATTTCTGTTGACGACGGCCGTGTTTGCCGATGACCTGACAAAAATGATTCAGAAGGATCTGATCGTCCTTGGCTATGACCCCGGCAACATCCAGGGTGAAATGTCGACCGAGACAATCGTCGCGATTTCGACGTTCCAGGCGGAAAACGGCCTGGACGTGGACGGTCAGGCGAGCCCGCAGCTCGCTGGAATAATCAGGGCCAGGTTAAAGGCAAAGAACAGTGGTTCACCGGCGGCACCTGCACCACAGGCAATGGACCCTGCACAATTGCAGGCAGCGCGAGATGCCTGCCTGCAGGAAAAAGTCGAGGCGGCGCAGCAAGCCAACAAGAAGAAAAAAGGCTTCGGCTCACTCATCAAAGCCGTCGCAAATACATCCAGCCGCTTCGGCGGTGGTGATCTTGCGCGAGAGGTTTCGGAAACCAGCCGCGATATTTACGACGTAAATGCGACGGCCGATGACTGGGAGCGTGCTGCAGAAGACATGGGCCTGACGACCGACGACATTGAGGCGTGCCAGAACCCGACGATGTAGGCCGCCTTGTAAGTCAGCGGAATATCGCTATATCGACGATTATGAGATTTTCACTTGGCGTCGCGAAGCATTGGTCTGTCGCGGGTATAATCGCAATGTGCCTGCTGTCCGCCTGCGGCGGTGGGGGAAGCGGTGGCGATGGCCCGATTCCGGTACCGCCGGTCGCGGAGCCGACCTTTCTGCCTGATGGCCTTGACGGCCTCGCTGTCACCGAAATCAGGGAACACAACGGCTGGCTCTACGCTGCAACGCATAACGGACTGTTTGGCAAACCCAAAGGCGACAGCAACTGGGTCTCACTCGGCCTCGACGGATTTCGAATTGAAAGCGTCGCTGTTGTTGACGACATGCGCTGGATTGCGGCCGTGTTTGATCCGATTTGGGATGGCTGGCTGAACGCGCGCCTGATGGAAACGTTTAATGGCGGGGGCAACTGGTCGGAGGTGGCAGGCGACTGGGGTGGTAACAACCCTGATCCCGAGCCGGCGTTCAAACTACTCTACGACGATAACGCACAACGTTTGTATGCGACCGGTGCCGGGGTATTGGCGGCGTCAAATGATTTGGGCAAAAGCTGGCAGCTTCTCGACGGACAATGGGCAACCGGAAGTACAACCTTCAGGGCACTGGCTCTAAACCGCGCTAATGAGCAGGTTTGGTACGGCGGGCAGAATGCCATCGAGGAATTCATCCTGCATCGTTACGACCTGGGTACGGGCACTCGCGAATCCTGGCTTCGGCTTCTGCCAAGTCCGGCTGTTGCCATAGATCTAGGACTGGACTCATCCAACACCGATCGCATCCTGGTTTCCGGTGAAGGCGGCATATTGCAAAGCCTTGACAACGGGCAGTCGTGGGATACCCCGCTGGGCGATGTCGTGCATCGATTTTACTTTGAGGTCGCACTGGATCCACAAGATCCGGCTGTCCTGTATACAATCGGTTGGGATAAGGATTTCGACAATCCGCAAACGCTGATTCTGGAAGTGTCAAAAGACTACGGTGCAACCTGGCAACAACATGCACACGACGATGCAAACTTGTTCGGTGGCGCCTGGAGTTTGCACGCAACGATTGAGGACGGTGATACGGTTCTGTACGCAGGCCTGTTTCGTGGCGGCGTGTACAAAATCGCCCTTTGAAGCCGACGCCGGATTACCGGTAACGGGCAACGCTTAATGACCGTGATCGGCACTTCCTTAATTACCTGGCGGTCACTCGAAATCGCGGATCGAATAACCGCCAACCCAACTTATTTCATGTAGTCGAGTGGCGGGCTGCGCTCGCCAATCAACGAGACATAGTCATAGCCGGACCCTCGACGCTCGTCGAACTCCTTTCTAATTTCTTGCAGGAGACCCGGCGTTTGCATGAGTTCGACTGCCGTCATGGCCATGGTTTTGGCAGCGACATGCATGCCCTTTAGCCCGATTGTCGTGTTACTTGCGGCAACGGATTGCCAGGAATGAGCTGATGTACCGGGAACATAGGTTGCGGTGCGAACCCAATTAGTGGGAACAAGCCAGGAAACGTCCCCGACGTCCGATGATCCAGTCCAAATGTCGGTCGGCTTAATTTCCAGCGGCTGTATCTTTTTAGCCCGCGACAAATCAGGCGCTGTATTTGGAAACGTCTCAGCGATTTTTTTAGCGAACGTAACTTCATTCTCATTGTATTTAACACCGCCAACGTGGAGCATGTTCTGGTGTGTCACTTGCGCAAGCGCCGTGTTCGCCAGGTAGCCGTAGTGCCCGGAAATTATTTCGAACTCAACTGTTGTTCCTGTCCCAAGAGCTGCGCCTTCGGCCGCCTTAACCAGGCGCTCCCACAACTGTTGAGTAATTGACGCGTCCGGATTGCGGACAAAGTAAAAAACCTCGGCAAAATCGGGAATGACATTAGGCGCCTTGTTCGTTTGCGTGATCGCGTAGTGAATACGGGATTTCTCTGCGATGTGCTCACGCATCATGTTGGCCATCATGTTCATTGCCTCCACTCCGTCTAGCGCTGATCGGCCATTGTGAGGGAATGCCGACGCGTGAGTGGAATATCCATGAAAACGAAACTTCCCTGCGATCATTGCAAGATTGGTTTTCGTTATCGATCCGTTATAGCTATCGGGGTGCCAATTCATCATCACATCCACACCGTCGAGCAGCCCATCTCGCGCAAAGTAGACCTTGCCTCCGCCACCCTCTTCAGCCGGAGTACCGAATACTTTTATTACGCCTTTGACATTATTCGCCGTAATCCACTCTTTCGTCGCGACTGCGGCCAGAACAGCACCTGAGCCGAGCAAGTTGTGGCCGCAGGCGTGGCCCGCCGACTGACCTTCGATTGCGGTCCGCACGGGGTCTTTGGTCTGGGAGAATCCTGCGAGGGCATCGTATTCGGCCAGGAAACCTACAACCGGTCCTTCCTCGCCGAAAGTGGCAACGAATGCCGTGGGCATGCCGGCGACACCTGATTCGACGTCGAATCCGGCGTCCTTCAAGCGCTCTTGCAACAATTGGGAACTTTTTGTTTCCTGGAAGCCGACTTCGGCCATTTTACCAATCTGTAATGCAATCGCATCGTCCACAGGATGCAGCGTGTCAACATGCTCAATCACGGATTTGCGCCAATCGACCGACGTATTATTCGATTGTTCAGCACATGCTGCGGTCCAGACGAACGTTGTTGCGGCGAACGCAACGAAGGTCCATTTCTTAAAACTGACGCAGAGATGCAGGCGGGTTCGAATGATTGATTTCATTTATGCGGCTCGCAAGGTGATCCGGGTGCAGAGACTCCTGGAATCTTACTCTTTCTCGGGATCAACAGCCTCGAAACTCCGGTAATCATCGGCATCGCCGCTGCCACGGTACTTCGCCCACAAAGGATACGGATAATGTGGGCGACTGAATGTATAGCGCTCCGGTACCGACGTATTCGCATCAATAGCGGTGTGAGTTACGACTCGCCCTTCCGCTGATTCCGCGGATCTCGACTCGACAGGGTGGTATCCCACGATCATGTCTGGCGCCTTGCCATTCTCAACCCACTCCTCCAGAGCGCTAAGAAAATCGCCGCTGGCTGCGCCAGTGCCCCGGTAGCAATGCGACCGTCCTGGGATCATGAAAAGGCGAAAAAAGTCCTGGGTAGCTTCGCGGCTACCGAGAATTTTCTCTGCCATTTCATAATAGTCCACACTGACCTGCGGACCCGGCAAGCCCGAGTCCTCCCAACCCTGAATGACCATCAGTTTGCCACCGGCCGCCTTGTATTTGCGAAGATCCGGATTGCTGTAGCCGTTTACAAGCGCGTCCATCATCCCTGCCCGCTTGTAATCATGATCGAAATCAAAGTCGCTGGCCTGCCATTCCGGACCCGGATCCGGGTTGAAGCCCACGAAGCGCCACCAGGTCGTTTTATACTCAAGGAACCGGGTGAAAAATTCACCCTTCTCCGAGCCCGGCAATGCCGGATACCACGGGAAATACTGGCTCAGTTTCTCACCATCTGACGTGACGGGCCCTTCATATACTTTCTTTGCTGCCTCGACCTGCGCCGCTGACAGGCACCCCGAGCTCTGTCCCGCCTTGCACGCGACTGTGTCTGGATCGAAATTGCATGTGCGCGGATCGCCACCGATGACGCCATCCTTCAGACCATCGTTCGCATCACAAGCATTGAGTGCCCCCTCGTGGAGTACCTCAAGATCAGCGTCAGTGAACAGGCGGTTTCCACTCTCGTCGTGTGTTACTAGCGCGTTCCAGTGAATGACTACGCTGGTCGCCGTCACGTTCGACGGCTCCATCGCCAAAATGCCGTCAAAGGCCCATGGATGTCGCTGCGCTGCTGTAATTCCCTGCTTGCCACCACCCGAACAACCAACGTGGTAAGAGTACTCCGGCTCCGACTCGTAGTAGTGCTCAATCATCGCTTTACCGGCCAACGCTGCCACGTAGTGCCCACGAATACCGTAGTCGAACTCCGCTTGCAGGTTGTTGTACGCCCACGAGCCCCTTAGATACGACCCGCTATGTCCCGTATCGTGAGTCAGACAGGCATAGCCCCTCCGCATCGCTTCTTCGCACCACGGCACCATAAACTCCGTCGTACCTCCGTATCCTCCCAGACTTGCCTCCAGAAAATTACCATTCCACTCGCCGCGATTTGGCAGATGCAGGCGCACCCCGACGTTCGGAGAAACATAGCCTTGCACCAGGCAGTGCGCCGGCACGTCGCCCGATGCCGCTACCATACGCGCCTCTGTTACTTGCGTCGGCGCGTCTGTTACACCAGTAAAATCCTGCGCCGGAAAGGCATCACAAACGTTATCGGCGGCTTGGGCCTGACTGACATTGAGCCCGGCCAATAAGAGAAAAACGCATACGGGCATTCTCGCCCTAAGCCACAGATATCCTTCCGACACGCTCATACTGACTAACTCCTCTTGCACAAACTGTGTGCTCCAAACTATTTTTTACCCGGAGCGATTACTGCTGTTCGGGATCGACGGGTTCAAAATTCCGGTAGTCATTCGGATCGCCAGTTCCACGATATTTCGCCCACAGCGGATACGGGTAGTGAGGGCGGCTGAAGTCATACTTAGCCGGCACGGCTGTATTCGCTTTCATTGAACTGTTGTAGTCGCGTTGCGAATCACCTTCCGAGGGGTGGTAGCCGATCATCATGTCGGGCGCCTCGTCTTTTTCAACCCAGTTTTCAAGGTAGCTAAGAAAGTCACCACTGGATGCACCATCACCTCTGTGGCAATGCGACCGCCCCGGCACCATGAAGAGACGGAAAAAATCCTGTGTCGCCTCGCGGTCACCAATTACGCGCTCTACCAGCTCGTAATAGTCCGCTGTAACCTGGGGACCGGGCAATCCCGAGTCCTCCCAACCTTGAACGATCATCAGCTTGCCGCCCGCTTTTTTGTAGTTACGAAGGTCCGGGTTATTGGAACCGTTAACAATCGCATCCATTGCGCCCATGCGCTTGTAGTCTTTGTCAAAGTCAAAATCGCTTGCCTTCCAGCTTGGTCCCGGGTCGGGCGTAAAGCCCATGAAACGCCACCATGATTCTTTGTACTCAATAAATCGCGTGAAATACTCGCCTTTCTCCGAGCCTGGCAACGCCGGATACCACGGGTAGTACTCGCTTAGTTTTTCGCCATCCGAGGTCACAGGCCCCTCGTAGACTTTTTGCGCTGCATCCACTTGTACTGCTGAGAGACAACCCGACTTTTGACCCGACTTGCACTGCAGCACACTGGGATCGAACTCACAGGTTCTCGGATCGCCACCGATGACGCCGTCTTTCAACCCGTCGTTTGCATCGCAGGCATCCAGTGCCCCCTGGTGCAACACGTCAAGATCCTCGTCGGTGAACAGCAGCTTGCCGTTTTCATCGTGAGTAACGAGCGCATTCCAATGAATCACTACTCCGGTAGCCGTTACATTTGAGGGTTCAATTGCGAGGATGCCGTCAAAGTTCCAAGGATATCGCTGTGCTTCCACCAGCCCCTGCTTGCCGCCACCAGAGCAACCGACGTGATACGAATACTCGGGCGCGGATTCATAATAGGCTTTGATCAGCGCTTTGCCCGCCAATGCGGCGACATAGTGCCCCCGGATACCGTAGTCAAATTCGGCCTGCAGATTGTTGTATGCCCAGGAGGCACGGAGATTCCAGCCTGTATGCCCCGTGTCATGAGTCAGGCACGCGTAACCTCGGCGCATTGCCTCCTCACACCAAGGAACCATGGCTTCGGTCGAGCCACCGTATCCCCCGAGACTTGCTTCGAGGAAGTTGCCGTTCCACGCATTTTTGTCCGGCAAGTGCAGTCGCACGCCGACGTTTGGCGATACATAGCCTCTAACGAGACAGTGGGCTGGAACGTCCGCTGAGGCGGAAACCATACCAGCCGCAGTAACCTGCGTCGGAGCATCAACGACCCCGGTAAAGTCCTGTTCCGTCAAAGACTCGCATGATAACGCGGCGGCTTCGGCCGGAGTCACGCTAAACCCGAAGGCTACTATCCCGGTCGCTACCGACATCGAAACCGGATGCCGTAAAAATCGCTCGAACATGCCCATTGCTATCATCTCCTGTCGCACCGATGTGCGTTATTTTTTGTACGGCCTACTGCTGCTCCGGGTCGACCGCCTTGAAATTCCGGTAGTCATTTGGATCGCCACTGCCACGGTACTTGGCGTATTCCGGATACGGATAGTGCGGCCGCGTAAACTTGACCCGGTCGGGGTCATCGAGAGCTTCTATCAGTTCGGGCCAGTCATAGAGGCCTACTTCTGGCTCGACATGCGATCCGATAATCATGTCTGGCGGACTATCGTTCTCGACCCAGTCTTCCAGATAGCTCAGAAAGTCTGCGTCGGCCGCACCAACGCCGGCAATACAGTGAGATCGCCCTGGGATCATGAATAATCGCACCGACTCCTGAATCGCTTCACGCCCACCCATGATCCGCTCTGCCATTTCATAGTAATCCAACGTGACTTGCGGACCGGGCAGGCCCGAATCCTCCCAGCCCTGGATGATCATCAGCTTGCCGCCTGCCGCTTTGAAGTTGCGGAGGTCCGGATTGTCTGAGCCGTTTACGACTGAATCCATCAGGCCCGTGCGCTTGTAGTCACGGTCGAAATCAAAATCGGACGACTGCCAAGTCGGACCCGGGTCAGGATTGAAACCCATGAATTGCCAGTACTGAGTTTTGTAGTCGAGGTCGCGGGTGAAATAGCCACCCTTCTCCGAGCCCGGCAATGCTGGATACCACGGGAAGTACTGACTCAGTTTTTCACCATCGGAGGTCACCGGGCCTTCATAGACTTTTCGTGCCGCCTCGACCTGAACCTCAGACAGACATCCCGAATTCTGGCCTTTTTTGCAAAGTAACTCACCCGGGTCGAAATCGCAGGTTCGAGGATCCGCGCCGATGATGCCGTCCACCAGGCCGTCGTCCGCGTCACATGCTGCGATGGCGCCGTCCTGCAAAACATTCAGATCTGTATCAGTGAAAAGCGGATTACCCGCTTCGTCGTGGGTCACGATGGCGTTCCACAAGACGACTACGCCCGTGGCTGTTACGTTCGAGGGCTCCAGCGCGATAATGCCATCGAAGGTCCACGGGTAGCGTTGTGCTTCCACCAGGCCCTGTTTGCCACCCCCTGAGCAACCGAAGTGATAGGAGTATTCCGGCCCTGATCCATAATAGTGTCCGATGATGGCCTTTCCGGCTAAAGCCGCGACATAGTGCCCGCGTATCCCATAGTCAAACTCTGCTTGCAGGTTGTTGTAGGCCCAGGATGTCTTGGTCGACAGGCCCGTATGGCCGGCATCGTGCCTAAGGCATGCATACCCTCGTCGCAAGGCATCCTGACACCAACCGACGGTATAGACTTCCGTCGATCCGGCGTACCCGCCGGGACTCATCTCGATAAACTTGCCGTTCCACTCCGATGCGAGCGGCAATTGCAGAACGATCTCGACGTTTGGTGACACATAACCCGCTACACGACAATGTGCACGCATCGAGTCGCTTGCTGCCACTGCACGAGCTCCCGTCACTTGGGTCGCCGCATCCTGGATTCCAGTGAAATCCAGGTTCGGCAAACCCTCACAAGCCTCGATCTCGGCAGCGGTGAATTCACCACTCGTTCGTGCGTTGGCGTCAATGCCGCTACACGCAGCGGCGAGCGCGAGCACACCAAGACCAACCGTCACCTTCGCACCAGCAAACCATGCGCTCAGCGAATTGCTGTTTGACTTCACCAGACTTGCCTGCTGCTGCACAAAAGTACGGTCTCCGCGCATCATCGTTACTCCCGGTGTTTCATTAACCGAACTATAGATATATCAAAGAATCGTTTGCCCTCTCTCGCGGCGAAACTAGAAGTCCTTTCTGATGGTGACGCCGTAGGTCCGCGGGAGACCCATATTGTCAACAGTTGAAGGCACACCGATCTTGACTCGAGAGTTCAACTCCCTTCTTTCGTTCAGTAGATTCTTCGCCCACAGCGTTACAGTTGTCGGCTTTTCAACGCCAAAAACGAAACCCATCCGTGCGCCTACCAATGTATATTCGTCCAACAGTAGTAAAGGATTGGTGCTACCTGTCGTTGGTAATCGATCACTCATGTAGCGCACGTCGCCCTGAAGGAAAAAAGTACTGTCACTGCCCAATGCATTTGTCTGCTTTTCGTATCGCGTGACCAGGCTACCTGACCATTCCGGTACATTCAGAATCTGGTCGCCTGCGTTGAATGGACTCAGTCCGGGATCATCGATCACAGCATCTGTATACGCCAATGACCCTTGCAGCGAAAAGTTTTCCGACGCGAGTGCTGAAAACTCAAGTTCTATGCCGTCGATTGCGGCCTTGCCCACATTCGCGGTGATAACCTGGAAGCAGGTAGCCGAAATATCACCCAGCCTGATTTGGCTTTGCAGGCCAGACCACTCCGTCGTATAGGCAGAGGCATTAACGGTTACTCGGCCATCTGCGAAACCTTTCTTCAGGCCAACTTCAAGTGTTTCGACGTCGTCAGAACCAAAGCGTCCAGTAGCGAATGCTTCCAGACCATTATCTGCAACAACCTGTGCACAGAGAGGGTCAGTGTTGAAGTTGATGGGCGTAACAGCGCCGCCCAATCTGAAACCATCACTAAAGTTAGCGAATACCTTGGTGTTGTCATTAAAGTCGTAGGACGCGCCGAATCGTACTGAATGTCCGTCTTCACTGAAGTCCAGATTGGTGGTCGCAGGAACCACGGGATTCGGTGTATTTAAATCTGATCCATTAAGTTCGGTTGACAAATCAAAGAATCGAATACCACCACCAACTGCAAGATTTTCAGAAACGTTGTATGTCAGGTCGACGAATGTTGACTCACTTGTCTCATCGAACTCATCGTCGGAGATCGAGCGCAGGTCATTTGGCAGAGGAAGCGGATTGCCCTGAGATGCAGCCTCCCAACCGGGAGCCTCCTGAATTTGGAGAAAGGTTCTTTTCGCATCCATGTAGAAGCCGCCTATGACCCAATCGAGTCGGCTCATGAATGAGTCACTGAATGCACTTCGGTTGGATTCAATTCGAAACTCTTGCGTGAACGTCCTCATGCCGCCCTGACTTGTCAGTGTAGCTGCGGCCGGAATGTAGTCGAGGACGCCGCCAAAGCCCTCTCCGTTGAAGATCGGTCGTGTGAAATCGATAATTTCATCGTAGTCACGTTTGTAGTATCCGGTATTCGAGACCACTGTGAACGGATTGAAATCGTACGAAACCGTCAATGCGCTGAGTGTCACGTCACTCTGATTTGGTTCAAGGATGTACTTTTCCTGCTCATATTCACCGCCAAACCGAGCATCGACCCAATTGACATCTCCGTTCTTGGTTAGCTGCCAAAGTTGGGTGAAGTCAACCGTCAGATTCTCGTTTGGCGTATAAAGCGCGGAGATACTGCCGCCGGTCGCTTCGCGCGTGTTACTGCCCTCAGTCCATAGACGACTTCCTGCCGCTGGCCGAACATCAAGCACGTCACTGACCGGCGCGGGGACCTGGCCGGATAGATTGTCCAGAGGAACGGTGAACGTGTTGATAAAGCCGTCTCTCTCTCGATACTCGCCGACAATTCGAATTCCAAATACTCCTTCGAAGATCGGAAGGTTCAGCATTCCACTGACATCGCTGCCTTTGCCACCGCCGTCGAGGAAACTATAGCTGCCCTCAGCCGCTCCCTCTATTTCGTTTAGATTTGGCTTATTTAGAATGAGCTTAACGGCTCCGCCCTGCGAAGAGGCGCCGTACAGTGTGCCTTGCGGACCCCTTAGTACCTCGACGCGATCAACATCAAACAACTGCGTGTCGATCGCGGTTATCGGGATGTCGTTCAGATAAAAACCGGTGGTTGCCGTCAGCAAGGAGGCGTCCCCCAGAGCGATGCGCGTGTTGCTGATGCCGCGTATCAGGATGTTCAGCCCGCCACGCTCGCCCGCTGTATTGCTTGCTGCGTTGACGCTGGGCACATAGCCCATGTAGTCGTCCAGTGTTGTTGCGCCAACTTTATTCAGAAACCCGCCAGTCACTGCAGAAACTGAAATCGACGTATCCTGGAGTGACTCGGACCGCCTTGATGCGGTAACGACAATCTCTTCCAAGGCGCGCTTAGTCGTGGTTTCACTGTTTGCTGTTTGTGCAGTCGCTGACTCAGCTAGACACACCGCCCCGACGAAAAGCACCAATCCAATAATCTGTATTCTCATCACTGTTGCCCCCAAAATTGTAGTACGGGTCTTACCAAGGGCCGCTAGCGCTGACCGCGAGGACTTCCGACCTGGCTTTAAGACATTTCCGCCTTTGACTTGCTGATTAATTAATCCGGTTGACCGAACAACTTGACGCTAACAATGATCGCCAAAATAGTCAAGCATGTCCCTTTTAGCGGTTGCGGGAACGAGGAGAATGACAGTGCTAAAAAGCATCAGCACGAAATCAGGGCCTGCCTCTGACCGAGGCAGGTAGGGTGGGGAGGGGCACACCGGTGGCCCGATGGATGATCGTTGGAGGAGCCGGGAATCAGCTGGCGATTATTGCTAACGATGGCAACGTGATTTGATTCGCGACGGTATATCTATGCCCTGCCCGACCGCAGTCACTTGCCAGGTTCGGACGACATCTGAAGCTATACCGCTGCGATTTTATCCAAGCATATTGCGTGTGCGGGTGAGATGCTAACGATCGTATCTCATTCTCAGTTCTATACACGCATTGCTACCCGCCTGATGGCTAATGACGTACATATAGGTTTCATCGTTGTCTGCGATGTAGCGGCGACCTACACTGAGACCGGGCGATCCCTCTTCCACTTTCAGCTTGGCCGCAACTTCTTTGCTTACTGCCTGTGGTCGAATGAGTTGTCGAACTTCCTTCGTCTGGAGGCTGAACTCCTGCTCGACCAATTTGGATATAGCGATTGGTTTTCGTGCAATTTTTTTCTCAATTGACGCGTATTGGCCACGCAGATATATCTCAATGTAAGCGATGTTTTCGCTATCGGCGATGGACGATCGAATAGCCTTCACGCACAGGCAGCGTTCACCCTTCATCCAGTCAGTCGCTGCCGCTAGTGACGTGGAAACCCGGTCGTGCGTTTTGCGTATACCGGTTAACTTGGTGAGCTCAGCAATGAGCAGGAAATCGTTCAGGTTGTCGAACGAAAATCCAACTTTTGATTGCAACGGCTTGGAAGAGACCACCTCAGTGCCACGACCTCGACGCGTCGCTACTAAGCCTAGCGTTTGAAGTTGCTTGATTGCAGACCTGACAGTATGACGGCTAGCCCCGAAATCTCGTGTCAATTCGGATTCTGTGGGAAGCATTTCGCCGACACTGAATTTGCCTTGCTCAATATCGCTGGCCAGTTGCCGAGCAATTATTGAATAACGTGGCTCCCGGGTGGTGGTCTGCATATTTGATGTGCTCAATTAGGGTGGTTAGAGAATGATCCTGTCGCGACGAAATTGGCTTAGATCCGCATCATTGTACCCAATTTCTGCCAGTAGTTCTTCGGTGTGTTCTCCCAGTCTGGGCGCACAAGCGGTCTCGACACCCTCATTGTACCGCACAGGATTTCTCAAAAATCTAATTGGAGAATTGGCTTCTCTTTCGCAATCTACAATGTTTTCATTGTCGGTAAGAAAGGAGTTGTTCAGGGCATCTTCAAGACTCAAGACGGCTGATGCCGGCACCTCAACCCCGAAGCGCTCCATCCACTGTTCAGTGGATTCTTTGATGAATATCTTGTCCAACACCTCTGTTAATTGCTTACGATGCTTCAACCGCGCTGGGAAGTCTTTGAATCGTGAATCCGCCAATAGATCGCCGGCGCCGATTTTCAGGCACAATTGATGCCAGAACTTTTCCTTATTGCACATGACATATATCCAGCTATCTGCTGTCTTGAATAGCTGACACGGTACCAATGCAAAGTGGGCCGAACGTTCGACCCGCGGTTGCTCGAACTTCGCATTGAGGTACCACATGGCGACGTAGTTGAGGTTGTACAGAGCCACGTCGAATAAACTGACGTCGACATCACGACCATGGCCTGTTCGCAGCGCCTGGTAAAGACAGGAAGTTAAACCCAACGACATCGTAACACCCGTCATGAAGTCAATCGCCGACAAACCGAATCGAGTCGGTGGCCCATCAGGATCGCCAGTAAGGTGAAAGTAACCAGCCTCCGCTTGCATGATGTAGTCGTATCCCGGCCGACTCGCTCGCTCATTTTCACGCCCGTAACCGGTGAGGTGCGCACAAACCAGACGCTCGTTGTATTCTTTAACTTGATTATAGGTTAGCCCAAGCTTAGTCGGCACATCGCCACGAAGATTTGTGCAGATTGCGTCAGCAGTTGGCAATAGTTTGTTGAATATTTTCTTACCTTCGTCGGTACTGATATCTACAGCAATACTTTTCTTGTTGTGATTCAACCCTTGGAAGAAAAGGCTTGAATCACTATCAGCTGGATCACCACTGTAGTGCGGCCCAATGCCACGAGAAACGTCGCCACCAGCAGACGGATTCTCGATCTTGATGACCTCGGCACCCATCATTGCCAGGAACAATGTACCAAAAGGACCGGCGCCGTATTGCTCGACAGCGAGGACCCTGACATCGTTCAATGGTGGTTCAATCATGCTTAACTCCAGCAGCTAAATTAGTACGGATGTACGGATGAATCTTGACTTGATTTCCGGAACAATTCAAGATGTTTGCAGAATTGTCGCAATTGCAGCGCGGGTCGCGTGTTTATGAATCACGGAAAGACTGGTGGAATTTCAAGACGCACCGTGTTGGCTGCCGGTGCGGCCGCTTGCTGCGCACCGACGCTGGCGTTTGGCGAACGCTTTCGCCCTGATACCTTACTGAAGATAAGCGTTGATACCGCAGCAAACCACGTGCGGAACGAGGCTCTGGGTGTTTTTGAAGTACGCCTGGGCGAAGAAACGGGCCACGCAATGCAAGCGACAGTATTTTCCTCAGCCCAGCTCGCTAAGGACCGGGATATTGTCAAGGCTTTGCATTGGGGCTTGGTCGATATCGGTGTTCCGGCCCTCTCGAAAATGACGCGTTTCGATGCAAATGCCAACCTTTTTACATTGCCAATGTTCTATGGATCCGACCTGAGCACGGTATACGCCATCAATGATGGGCCGATCGGTGCCGAGTTGTATCGGCTCATGGAAGAGAAGACAAAGACTCACATGCTTGGGCGCTCGCTTGACCTTGGCTATACAAATCTATACACGACCGAACGCCGGGTTAGGTCGATATCAGATATGAAGGGGCTCAAGATTCGGGTTCCAGGAAGCCGCGCATCGCTTGAGCTATACAAGCTGTTCGACGCTAACCCCATAGTAATACCGTTTAGTGACCTTGCTATTGCAGTATCGCAGGGCAACGTTGATGCAGTTCAAACGACGCATGAAACACTGCGGTCGGGTCAGATGTGGGAGTCCGGTATTCGCTTCTGCTATGAAGAGCGCTCTAGCTACCTTGGCTATGTCCCGCTGATTAGTTTGCGCACGTGGCACGCTATGTCGGAATCAGATCAACAAAGAATTACGGCAGTTTGGGAGAGTATCGTGGACGACTCACGACTCCTGGCACAACGGCGTCAGCAGAGTGCACGAGAGGAATTGGAACAAAATGGCATCGAGATATTTAGCGACGTTGAGGCCTTATCGGCGGCACGTCGCGGTGAATTGTTTGACCGCTCCGTCTTGCTGGCCAAGGAACTCGGCATGGACATGTCTTTGGTATCAGCTGCAGCGGATGTATTGGATGCAATGCGCCCAGATGGTGTCGCCTGAGTGACTAGCCTTCGACTTACAAAGTTTCTGACAACTTGGAATCGCATAGAAATAGTCGTCATCGGATCGCTAACGTTACTGAGCCTGGCGCTATCTATCTTTGCGATTGTTTCACGATACCTTACGCCACAATATGCTCTAGACTGGCCCGGCGAAATGGTTGTGTACCTTATAACCTGGGCTTTTTTCCTCGCGGGCGCGCGCGCGGTACTGGACTCCGACCATGTAAAAGCGGATCTGTTGACCAGTCTGTTATCGAAAAAATGGACACTTTACTTTGCCGTGCTGCAGGATTTCTGCGCCATGCTTTTTTGCCTGGCGGTGATGGTAGGCGGCTTGCAAGTTGTTCAGTTCGCCCTGCGGCTCGGCGAACGCAGCGATAGCAGCCTCGCCTTGCCGATGTGGGTGTATTACCTCTGCCTGCCAATCGGCCTGGCGTCAATTTCCTGCCGCTATGCCGGCCGTTTGCATGCATCAATTCAGCTTATCCGGAAATCGCGTGCAGAGCAGTAGTCGACATCCTGCTTCCGCCGGGAGCATAGTAACTTGCTAACGCTACTTGGCATCGGTGCCCTTTTAGGGGTATTCATCCTGCTAGGCATTCCAATTTATGTCGCGCTGGGCGGTTCTGCATTGATCCTTTTCTTTGTCTCAGGCGATACCGTCGGGGGGCTGGCCCAGATTATTCTGGACCACTTGAATTCCAGTAGTTTGATTGCGATCCCATATTTCGTATTGGCCACCACGTTTCTTGAATGCAGCCGCGCGGGACGCGTCCTCGTTGAGCTGGCAGATGTGTGGACTGGATGGCTAAAAGGTGGCCTTGGACTGGCATGCGTTTTTGCAGCGCTCGGATTCTCCGCGATATCGGGCTCATCAACTGCAACGGTCATTGCTTTGGGGGCGATCCTGATTCCCGCCATGACTGAGCGGGCGTATCCACGCGAGTTTGCGCTTGGTGTAGTGGGCGCCTCCGGGACGCTCGGCATTCTGATTCCACCCAGTATCGCGCTGATCGTTTACGGCTATGTAACCGGTTCGTCTGTCCCCCGGCTATTCCTTGCGGGTGTCTTGCCCGGCCTGATACAGGTCGCCCTGTTTTCTGTTTTAGTGATCTATTACGGACGGCGCCACAACCTGACAAGCCACGGACGGCCCGACCGCCGTGCCATTCTCCGGCTTCATATTGAAGCGCTGCCTGCATTGGCCATCCCGGTGCTAATCCTTGGTGGTATCTACGGCGGCATCGTTACCGTCGCAGAAGCTGCATCGTTGGCCGCAATAATTTCCATGTGTGCCGGACTATTTGTATACCGGGACATTAAGTGGCACTCACTGATGGAGCTACTGACAAAGTCGATCACGAATACCGCGCGCATCATGTTTATTGTTGCGATGTCATTTGCTTTTAGTCACTGGATTATTGCGTCTCAGGTATCCGAAACTTTGTTGCAAGCGGTAGTTTCCAGCAATATTTCGACCTGGAAGTTTCTATTAATCATGAATATCGCGATGCTCTTCCTTGGAATTTTTCTGGAAGTCATTTCTGTCATTTTGATCACGCTTCCAATCGTGCTGCCGATCATGCTGGCGTTGGGCATTAACCCTGTCCACTATGCGGTAATCGTTATTGTCAATATGCAGATTGCAACGATTACACCGCCTGTAGGCCTGACCCTTTTTGCATTGTCAACGACGAGCAAAGCGTCGATGGCGGAAATTGTCCGCGGAATTTGGCCGTTTGCACTGATTCTTCTGCTATCTCTATTGCTGGTTACTGTTTTCCCAAGCCTGTCGCTGTTGCTTCCCAACTACGTGTTGTCGTAGCCGCAGTTAAGTGCATGCAGAAATGTCCGCGCCAAATTTTATTGGCTCGTCGATTCAGTGCGCTGAGCGATCAGAAACGATCGTTCGAAATTAATGACCGGTACATCATCCTGATTAATCCCGGTGGTTCTTATCGTCACAATCCCTTGCCCGGGTCGTGACCTGGATACTCGCTTGCTCAGGACTTCGCTCTCCGCATATAGCGTGTCACCTTCAAAGACCGGTGCGATTAGTCGAACTTTGTCCCAGCCGAGATTAGCAATCGCACGTTGGCTTGTATCGCTGACACTCATGCCAGTAACGAGTGCAAGGGTTAGCGTACTGTTCATCAGTGGCTTTTCGAATTCCGCTGCCGCGGCGAAATTGAGATCGAAATGCACTGGGTGAGTGTTCATTGTAAGTAGCGTAAACCACGTATTGTCAGCCTGCAGCAATGTACGGCCTGGCCTGTGCTCATAAATATCCCCGACCTGAAAGTCCTCGTAATCTCTTCCTAGCACCTCCCTGTATCGGTTTGCTCCTACTTTTTCTGTACCGTAAGTCATCGGATCTCCCACTTATTTTGTTGCGTCGGAACAGGATATCCCAACAGATTCCAGTACCCGACGGGCACGTCTAATTATTGGCTCATCAACCATCAATCCGTTGATTTGAAATGCGCCGGTCGAGTTTTGTGCGCTGGCCTCAAGCACTTGTTTCGCTTGTTCAATCGTACTTGCATCCGGCGTGAACGAACGCAGAATTGCCGTAATCTGCCTTGGATGCAATGCTATCCGGCCCAGGAAACCGAGACTGCGAAGTTGCCGACTTTCCGTTTCCAGTCCTTCCTCATCGTCCAGCTGTAGCCATGCTCCATCGATGGGGGCGCTGCCTCCCTCGGCCGCCGCATGAATAATCCTTGATCGCGCGTACAACAATGCATCCCACTCCATCGAACAACCCACCTCCGTAGACCAATCCGCGGATCCAAAACATACGGCAGATACCTTTTGGTGGGCCGCCAACGCAAAGACATTGGAGAGTCCTTTACTCGTTTCAATGATCACGATGGACTCTTCAACATGCGGGCACACTTCGGAAACGGCTTCTATCGTCTCTGTGTCTGCTACTTTCGGTAACAACAATCGTTTGACCGGCTGATGCAACCCTGCAATAGCCATTAGGTCTTGTTGCCCCAAATCGCTTACAGGGTTATTGACGCGTACTGACAATCGATCGGCATCAAAATTTGCCGACGACAAAAATGCGAGCAGCGACTCCCTAGCCGAATCTTTGCTATCCAGGTCGACACCGTCTTCGAGGTCTACACAAACCATGTCGGCGTTCGTTGCCAACGCTTTGTGAATTCGATCCGGTCGGCTGGCGGGAACAAACAGTAGAGCCCGCGGGCACATACATTTGCTCATCACGACATTCCCATGGGGCTACAGCGTTGCAAGCGAAAGATCATCATGATAAATTTCATATTAGTCCTGTTGTCCGGACAAATATTAACGAGAACGCCTGTTCGACGCAACCCGACTCCGAAGCAAATCAAGCCAGTTGACGGGTATTGACATGATTGGACACTTCGCCAGTTCAGTAGGAACAGACCAATGTTGATCGCAAGATTGTTTTTTCTGACCTTAATATTGGGCGGAACGGCTGTCGCCGACGATAGTCGCCTCGATCGTGCCGTCGACGCAATCTTTGAACCCTGGAATTCGCTGTCGACACCGGGTTGCGCAGTTGGGGTCGCTCAGGATGGACAGGTGGTTTTATCGCGCGCCTACGGTGCCGCCGACCTGGAACACGAAGTTGCAAACGAACCAACCACCTTGTTTGAAGTCGGCTCAGTTTCGAAACAGTTCACGGCGGCAGCGATTCTGGTTCTAGCACAAGATGGCAAACTGAAACTAAGCGATGATGTCCGAAAGTATATTCCCGAGCTGCCCGATTATGGCGTCCCAATAAGTATTGAGCATCTGCTATCGCACACGAGCGGTATTAGAGACTGGGGCATCGTGGATGAACTGGCTGGTTGGGGGCGAACGACGCGCGTCATGAGCAACGCCGACGTTCTTGACATCATTGTTCGCCAACAACAACTGGATTTTTTGCCCGGCGATGAGTTCAGCTATACGAACTCGGGTTTTGTCCTGCTTGCCATCGTCGCGGAGCGCGTTGCTGGCCAGTCATTACAGGACTTTTCGCGTGAAAAGCTATTTGAACCGTTTGGAATGACATCCACGCAATGGCGGGATGACTTTCGACGTGTAGTCAGTGGTCGATCAATTGCATATATGGATACCGTACGTGGCTATGTTCAAACAATGCCGTTCGAGAATGTGTATGGCGACGCCGGAATACTGACGAGCGTGGAGGATCTGTTGACATGGAACGCGGTGCTCTCGGAACGAAAGCTCGGAAATTTCGTCGCAGCCGAATTTGAGCGCCGCGCGGTGCTGAATAGTGGACGGCAATCCGATTACTCCCATGGACTCTATCAACGCACCTACAACGACACTGCAGAAATTTCACATGCAGGGGGCATTGGTGCCTACCGTGCCTGGCTGGCCTTCTACCCAGACTTCCAACTTTCGATTGCCGTCGCGTGCAACGCCGGAGATCCGGACTATACGTTTGGCGGCGATTACTTCGGAAGAAAAGTTGCCGATCTATTTTTGCCAGACTCAAACTCCGTACATGTTCGCAGCGGCTCGAATGAGATAGATGTTGAAGCAGGATTGTATGTGAGCGAGGTCACCGGCATGCCAACGATGCTCGTGCATGGAGAAGTCGGACTGGTATTGGGCAAAATATCAGCAACAGCGCTATCTGAAGATCGTGCCATACTTAAGAATGACAATATCATGGTCGTTGAGGGTAATGACCGGTATCGAATTGAATACAATACAGGTAACGTCGAGCAATTTCGCAAGGTCAAGACGTGGGCCCCCAAGATGTCAGACCTCGATTCATTTACAGGTCAGTTCTACAGCAGCGAAATCGGTGCGACATACGAGATTCGAAAGAGCGATACCAGCCTGGTACTGCACATAAAACACCGCCCGGACATTGCCTTTGAACTTAGTCCGGTCTATCGCGATAGCTTTGTTTACGACATACGCCTTGGAGACGAAGGTGCCCTCGTCCGTTTCTGTCGAGATGAATTGGGCAACGTGAATGAACTGGGGATTGGCTGGCGAATTGGTCGAGTGCGTGATCTGCGTTTCAAGCGACTGCTTCAGGATTGAAGCGGAACGATCATAATTCCTGCGTAACAAGCATAACGTTTTGTCCGGTTAACGTCGCGGCCGTCGCACCGAGCTAATGTGCCGATGCAACTGGCCGCGCAAAGCACTTACATCCGCTCTATTTCGCCGTGCTCGATGCCAGGACTTTGGTTTTGCCGCTTGCTGTCGTGCGTGTTGATAACGCTGCCCGCGCGCCCGCGTCCGTGCGCTGGTTTGACCGGGGCGGCGCGGGTACTGGCGCAACAGCCAATGTTTGCGTGCCGCTCGGCGTCGCGCCATTTGCTGTCGGTTGTCCGGCATTGCCCGGCACACTGGTTGCAGACTGCCCGCTGGCTCGGCGTTGGGCAGCCTTCTCAACATTTTGCGCTACCTGGCGGGGTGCGACTCGCATCGACGCGCGGCTGCGCGCTCGCGACCCCATACTCTGGCGCTGCCCATCTCTGGGCTTGACGCTGCTCGAAGATGGCTGCTTCGTTAAGGTTTTTGTCGGTGCCGCCTGTGCAGCAGAAATCAATACAGTATTGCTCGCAGTACACAATACGATCGCCACGAGGGACACGCCGATCGTTCTCAGTCTCATCGTTTTCATTGTTCAGACTCCGGTTGTACCAGCAGTAGTTCGCCGCTGCTGAAATTACTCATTGCTGACAGGTTGTCGATGTTGGGGTGGTCACCGTCGAAGACATCGGTCAGGGCAAACTCCACGATCTCCTGCTGGGTCAAAACGGTGTCCCAGAAACGCATTCCGGCGATCGCACCAACAAACCGGTTATTCGCGCCGTCGATCGATCCGACCCAGACACCGTCGCTCGGCAGATTCAGTGATTTAGTTGCCGAGCCTCCTACCACCTGGCCATCGACATAAATGCTGATGCCATCGTCGAACTGGCTGATCGCAACGTGGTGCAAGCGGCCGTCGGCAAAGTCAAACGTAAACACATCCTCGGCCTCACCGGCGGCAAATGCGATGCCGCTACGATCGCGCAGCATGGCAACCAGGTAAGACAGGCCTTCGGGACCCTTGTTGCTCAAGATCGCCGGGTCGTAGCCGGGATCGCTGTTCCAGTCCGGGACAACCCAGAACTCGACCGTGCCACCATCTGCGAGCACAAGTTGCGGCGCAGCATCAAAGGCGAGTGTCGTCGTGCCATCAAACTCGACGACATCCGGTGTGTATCCGTCAGCCATTACCTGTGCGCAGAAAAGCAACGCCAGAATGCCCGACACCCGATAGTTTGTTTTCATATTCATAGTCAGTCCTTGGTAAACATCCACGCTCTATTTGATGCGCTTGAATCTGACGAGCAAATGGTAAACAGGCAGCGCCGCCCCTTTTACTTTCCAGGTCTCGTCGATACGTGTATTGACCGGCACGCTCTTCGCCAGCTTGCCGGCGAATACTTTCTTGTTGTTGCGCTTCTTATTGGACGTTTTGTTGTAGTGCCAATCCATATTGAGTTCGACCACGGCGGCAGCCAGCTCGGCGCGCGTGCCTCTGAGCTCGATCAGGCCCGGACGCCCATAGTCAACGGTCGTGCGTGTATTTTTTAACGCGCACTTTTTGGTTTTCAAACCGTCCGTCTTGATGGTCGTGTCGAGATCCTTGCGATTGGCGTTGGTTCCCGTATAGCCGGCAATCTCAAGCTTCGACGCCAGCGCGTACTTTGCTGTCGGGTGAAATCCCGCGCACCAGATTTTGCGAATATAGACACGCCACACTTCAATGGGCTCAGGCGGCTTCACTTCCGGCAACCAGGACACCGTTTGTATGGCTTTCTCGGGGTCCGACACGAAACTTCCCAGGTAGCGGCGTGTCGCGGCTTCGAGGTTGTTGCGAACCGTCACGTAGATCTCCGGTTGACCCGGAAAATTCATTGGATTGAGCAGCTCCGATATGGGCCTTAAGTCCAGCAGAATTGGATAGTTGTCTTCACCGGCGCTGTAGCCGTTCTGGTCCCAGGAACCGTTACCGCCGACAGCAACGAAAGTGGTCTTCTCATCCGACATCGTGCCCGAGCTGCCGCTGGACGTGCCGGACTGCTGGCTGACATTAACCGAGCCTTCCACGCCATAAACAGTGGCACCGGCATTGGCACTGTAGGATGAATTCTGTGACGCACGCTGGCTGTATTCACTGGCATTGAGGTCGTGCGTCATGCGGGCCGTGGCACCGTAGGTCACCGCGTAAGGGTAGTGAGTGCCGAACTTGTTGATCAGCGCCTGGTAACGAAAATTATCGCGCGCCTCGTCGACAGCTTCGACGAACGCATCGGAGAGCTCGGCATACGGGTGATCCAGCACCAGTGCGTATTTCTTGTGCCGCGAGTAACCGACCGCCTGAGCAACCGTGCTGCTGTTGCTCATGCTTTCCGACGATTCTTTTGTCGCCGAGTATCCGGCGGTCGCGGAGAAGTTCGCCCTGTCGTTGCTCAGGCTTCTGCCGCCGCCGGAAACGGTCAGGCTTGCACCGAAGGTGTGCGACGACGTTTCCTGGATGTGCTGTTCGCTGGATACCAGCGACTTGCGATAGATCGTGCCCTGCCCGCTCTCCGGGATGTACTTGAAGTTGACCGGCACGATGTGTTTTTCGGCGGTGTAGTATTTCTGCGGATCGAGTTTTTTGAATATCTCCTGCTTGTTGTTCTCGTACAGGTACAGCGGGTCTTGCATCGCCAGGTCGTAGCCGCGACGGCTCGCTGCGAGATAACCGAGATTCTGCGGCAACAGGAAAGGATGATCAGACGGTTCCTGGGCCGCCATGTTTTCCAGCGTGTTGTTGGGCCGCGGCCGGTAGTAATCGTAGCCACCGATTCGCAAGTGAATGCGTCCGCGACTCGTAACGCTAAGCGTCAACGTGTTGCCGTATTCGAACGAACTGGCGGCACGAAACGTTTTGTCGGCACCGTTTCGTTGCAGCACCCCATCGAGCGGCACGCCGTCGGTACTCTGAAACTTGACGAACTGGTCGCCCCTGAGCCCGGTCGCAAGATACAGCGTATCGTCTGAATTCGGAGATTCGACAATGACGATGTGCCGCGGTGTCGTGAAGTTGCCATTGGCCAGCTTCATCAGTTCGGGGCCCGATGCGCCCCACAAGCTTTCATCAACCTGGCCTTCCGCCAGGACAATGGGGGTTTCAGCTCGCCACAAGCCATCGAGCCGGGACCAGCACAGGGAATCCAGGTCTCCCGCAACACCGCGCTCCACGTCGTCCATCGTAAAACTGGCGAAAGCGCGTTCGGTAAAACGATCGACCACAGGCGCAGGTCGCGCTATCGTCTCGCCGCTCGGTGCCCGGGTGTCATTGTCGCAGCCGGAAAAGAGACTGGCGTCATCTTCCTGCGCGTTGCTGACGCTGCTGGTCGCGACTGCAAGACACGCAAACAGACCCAGCCACAAAAGGCGGACGTGTCCGGGCAAGGACGCAATCATTGGCTCACTCCGCACAAATCGTGGCACCCGTGTCCGGG
>TARA_R110002096_G_scaffold24453_11_pt1 | contig 40148 bp, 29 predicted proteins | sample TARA_R110002096 | Tara Oceans TARA_R110002096 (sample SAMEA4397295) | marine metagenome | biome: Polar Biome; feature: [DCM] deep chlorophyll maximum layer (ENVO:01000326); material: water (ENVO:00002006), including particulate matter (ENVO:01000060) such as... | depth 35 m
ATGCCGGTACGGGAGCGTCAGTCCGAACGGTGATCGAACACCAACTCGCCGCCGACTTCGACCGCGTCCACGAATCCGACGATCACGGTTCGGGCGGGCGCGTCCGGGTCGCCCAGCAACTGGCGTGCGGAGTTGCCCTCGTCGATCACCAGCACGCGATCGCCTGTTCCGGCGCCGATGCCGTCGATGGCGATCTTGGTCTTCGCGGTGCGCGTGCCGTCCGGGTGGACCGGTCGCACGATCAACAGCTTCTTGCCGTCGAGCATCGGAATTTGAATGGGCGAGACGACGGTGCCCACGACTTCGGCGAGGAACATCAGCGGCTCCCCTTCGCCTTCGGAGCGGTCCAGGCCTTCGCGGCGATGTCCTGGTCGTTGGCCCAGGCCTGTTCGACGAAGCCGACGATCGTGGCGTCGACGGGGACGTAGGTCTCGGTCAGCGCGACGGCGGCCTCGCGACCGTCCTCGTAGTGGATCAGGTCGCCGGGGCCCGTCGCGAGTTCGCTGCAGCACACGAGCGATCCGCCCTGGGGCGCACCGTCCTCGTCGAGCGGCTGCACGATCTGGAGCTTCACGCCCTCCATCCCCTTGTACTGGGTGGTCGCGACGACGCGACCGATGACGCGGCCGAGGTACACCTCAGTCGCTCCACTTCTCGAAGACGTTGGTGCCGTCCAGGTCCCACGAATCGATGATCGCCATGACGACGGCATCGCACGGGCGACCATCGGTCAGTTCGGTCTGGCGCGCGCTCGAACCCGAGGCGTAGAGCACCAGGTCGCCCGTACCCGCGCCGACGGAATCGACCGCGACGACGTACTGGTTCTGGGGCTCGTTGTGGTGATCGTGCACCTGGCAGACCAGGAACTTGCGATCGGTGAGCTTCTCGTCCTTCTGACTCGCGACAACGCTGCCGACGACCTTGGCGATCAACATGATGGATCCGGGGGGGATGGGTACTGGGGGGTGCGGTCCCGGGAGTCTACGTCCGGACCAACCTGGGGCCTACTCGGGATCGAAGCGCGTGACGATCGTCTCGGGCGGGAGGGCCTCGGAGATCAGGCGCCGGCGCAGTTCGCGGTGGACCTCGATCTGCATCGTCTCCCACGTGGGGGCGGGGCGTCGTTCGCCGAGGGCCATCAGCACGACGCCGCCCTGCAGGCGCACGGGGCCGACGACCGTGCCGGCCGGGTCCTCGTCCGAGGCGTCGAGGATTTCGAAGACCGCCGTACGCATCGTCTCGGGCACGTTCAGCGCGCCGCGCGTCACGAGGCCCAACAGACCCTTCTGCTCGCGGGTAGCGGCGTCCTCGGAATGCAGTTCCACCATGCGCTGGAAGTCGCGCAGGTTCTCGATCTTTGGCTTCAAGGCTTCGAGCTCGGCCTCGGCCTGTTCGAAGTCGCGCGGGACCAGGTCGTTGGCGAAGCGCGCCGCGTTGAGCATCAGGGCGTAGACCTCGACGCCCTCGCCGAACAGTCCGTCGAAGAATTCGCGCTCGTCCAGGTAGGCCCGCAGGAGTTGTTCCCCCGGATGCGTTCGATCGACGAACAGGTGCGCGAGCGCGGAGACCCGAATGGCCGGGTCGCGACGCAGCGCGGCGATGCTGAGTCCTTGCGCTTTCAAGAGCTCCTCGTACTTCACGCCGCGATAGGTCGGATCGGCGGCTGCGCGTTCGCGGCGACGCTCGACCTCCTCGTCCATCGCGCGCTCGACCGCTTCGTCGGTGAGGTCCGGCACGCGCTCCTGCACCTTGCGCGCCAACAGCATCTCGTAGCAGAGCTTGCGTTGCTCGTCGATCGGGATCTCGCGGCTGAGCGCTTCGGCGAACTCGTCGCGCTCGATGGCGACCGTGCCGCCAACGATGACGACTGGCGTGTCGGTGTAGGGGAACGTGCCCGGGACGGAGCCCATGGCATCGATCTCGCCCTCGAGCCACGTCGTCTGCATCTCGCCGGTGAGCACCGCGTCCTCGTCCAACTTCAAGCCGTGTCGCGTCAGCATCTCGTGCACGAGCGCGAGCCGCATGTACTCCCGGAACGTGGCCGGTTCGATGCCGTTGGCCTCCAGGTACTGCGTGATCGACTCGGCCTCTCCGGCCCCGATGATCTGGCGTTCGAGGAGCGCGATGCGCTCGTTGACATCCCCCGGCGTCGCGACGATGCCGCGCTCCAGGGCGAGGTGCGCGAGGACCTGGACCTCGAGCATGCCGCGCAAGGTCTCGCGACCTTCCGGCGCCAGGGCCTTGCGCCAGATCAGCGCCTCCTCGAAGTCGGCGCGGGTGAGTTCGTGACCCGGGCAACGCGCGACCTGATGGGGCTCGAGCGGCAGGGGGCCCGTGGCCTCCTGGGTCGTCCCTGCGGTCGAGGCCTCGTCCACCTGGACGGGATCCAGGGGCGCCTCCTCCTGGACGGTCGGTCCAGCGACGCTGGCTCCGACGCAGGAGAGCAGCAGGATGGCGCAGAGCGCGGAACTGTGGAAACGAACGCGGAGGGTGCTGGGGGAGGTGCTCATGGCGGGTCGGTGGGGGCCGAGGATACCCGAGGGGTCCCGTCCGATCACCGATCGCGCCCGAGACCCTCAGCGGGCGCGGCCTTCGACGTCGAGGGCCAGCTGGCCTTCCCGAATCCTGACGCGCAGGAGCTCGTTGGCCCCCGGGGGACGCTCCAGGAGCAGATCCGACAGGGCCGGCTCGATCTCGCGCTGCAGGACCCGGCGGATCTCACGGGCACCGGAAGCGGGGGAGAATCCGCGCTGGCTGACCCAGCGGGCGACCGCGGGCGTGAACGCCACGGTGAAACCCCGGCGGCGCAGGCGTTGGGCCAGGTCGGTCAGGTGCAGCTGGGCGATGCGATCGACGGAGGGGCGTTCGAGCTCGCCGAAGGTGATGACCTCGTCGATCCGGCCGAGCATCTCGGGGCTGAAATCGCGCTCGAGGGCTTCCTGGGTGATCGAACCGAGGGCCTTGTCGTCCAGCGTCGCGTCGCCACCGAAACCGACGGCGCGCGCCTGGCGCACCATCTCTTCCGCACCGACGTTCGAGGTCAGCAGCACGATCGTCTTCTCGAACGACACGGTGCGACCCTTGCCGTCGGTGAGCGCGCCTTCCTCGAGCACCTGCAAGAGCAGGTTGTGCATGCGCGGGTGCGCCTTCTCGATCTCGTCGAACAGCACGACGCACGCACCCTTCGCGGCGACGGCGTCGGTCAAGCGGCCGCCGTCCTCGTGGCCGACGTAGCCCGGGGGCGAACCGATCAGCTTCGAGTATTCATGAGCCAGCGCGAACTCGGAGCAATCGATGCGCACGAGCCCGGTGTCGCCGTCCTCGCCGTACAGCTCGCGAGCCAAGCGGCGCGCCAGTTCGGTCTTGCCCGTGCCGGTGCGGCCGGCGAACAGGAGCGAGGCGACGGGGCGACCTTCGGGTGCCAGGCCGACGGCAGCCTTGCGGACCGAACGGACGACGGCTTGCACCGCGGCGTCCTGGCCGATCACGTGTTCCTTCAGGCGGCGTTCCAGGTGGAAGGCCTTGCGCGCCAAGACGTCGAGGTGTTCGTCGTCCATCCCGCTCTCGGCTTCCGGAGCGGTCGCCGTGCGTGCGCTGGCTTCGGCGTCGACGCGCAGGTTGACCTCGTGGATGTCGAGGGTCGGGTTGACCTCGACGCACAGGTCGTACAGGAGGTTCTCGACCATCAGCGGGTCCTCCGGGAACAGCGTCTCGAGCGTCTCGGCCAGGTCCTGGCTGAACTCCGGCATGCACGTCTCGATCACCAGCTTGCGGTACCCGGCACGATCGAGCGTGGGGGCGGCCGGCAGGCAGAGCGTCTCCGTATCGGTCACTCGGACCTGGACGAACGAATCGGCCAGGTCGAAGTAGCGGAAGACGGTGCGCGCTTGTGCGGGGTCGGCCAAGGGGACGGATGAAGGCTGGCGGATCGAGCTCTCCACCGCGTGGCGGGGTCTCGAAGCTGGGTGGGGACGATCTGAGCCGGGAGTGCTCGGGGCGTGGTGGGCCCGGGTGGGGACCCGGGGACACAGGAGATTTCGGGTTCGCTGCGAGCTCAACTTGATCCCAGCCGGAGAACCGCCGATGAAAACCCTGGCTGCACGCGGTTCGTGTCTCGATGTGTGACGCCGGATAGACTGCGTGCCTCGATCCGAATCACGGACATCCCTATGAGCCCCAAGGACGACGTTCAATTTCTCGCACTCCTCGTGCACCGCGGCTACCTCGAGCGCAATCATGCCGAGAAGCTGCTGCCACGCCTGAAGCAGGGGGACGCTCTCGGTCCGCTGTTGACCGAGCTGCTCGGTTGGGACGGGGATCGTGTGGACAAATTGCGCGTGACGCGCGCCGGTGAGGACCCGCGCATCCCGGGGTACGACATCCTGGGTCGCCTCGGCGTCGGCGGAACCAGCGAGGTGTTCCGTGCGCGCGACAAGAAGTCCCAAGGGACGGTCGCGCTCAAGATCCTGAACGTGCGCAGCACGCGCCAGAAACGCGCGCTCGCCAGCTTCGTCGAAGAGGTGCGCACGCTGACCAGCCTCGATCATCCGGGCCTCTGCAAGGGGTACGGCATCAAGAAGAGCGGCGACACCTACTTCGCCGTCCTCGAGTTGATCGAAGGCCGCACGCTGCTCGAGCACATCGACGAGGAGCAGAGCTTCCCCGAGGACACCGCGCTGCGCATCGTCCTGGAGGTCGCGGACGTCTTGGCCTATCTCGACCGCGAGGGCTTCGTGCACCGCGACGTCAAACCGGGCAACATCATGTTGACCAGCAGCGGTCAGGTGAAGTTGATCGACCTGGGGTTCTGCGCCAAGAAGGGCGAGTTCAACCCCGAGGGCACGGCCACCGGAACGGGCGAGTATCTGGCGCCCGAACAGGCCATGGGCGGTGCGTGCGCGGACCTGCGCAGCGACGTCTACAGTTTGGGGGCGACGCTCTTCCAGATGACGGTCGGGCGCTTGCCGTTCGAGCCGGGCGACGACGAGGACGTGTTGCGCAAGCACGTCCTGGAAGCTCTGCGTTCGCCGGAATTGAAGGGCCGCGGGTTCTCGCACCAGCTGCACTACTTCATCGACAAGATGATGTCCAAGGACGCCGACCACCGGTACCAGACGTGGGAGGAGCTGCTCGACGGCATTCGCGGCCAGCTCGAGGGCAAGCTCGCGGCGGATTGGCGCGGCGCGACGACCTCACGTTCGAACTCCCGCCGTCGCACCTGACCTCTCGCGGGCTGCTCCGACCAGGAGCGACCCCTTCATCGACATGATCCCCGGTCAAGACCAGGACCCCGGCCTCGAAGGCATCGTTCCGTTCACCTTCGACTGCCATCGTTGCGGGCGTTGTTGCACGGCGGGCGCGGGCCACGTGTGGTTGGCCGAGGGCGAGAGCGAGCGCATGGCCGCGCGGCTGGGGATGGAGCACGCGGCGTTCGAACGTCTGCACGTGCGCACCGTGGCTGGACCTGACGGGGAACTGCGCCGCTCGCTGCGCGAACGTCACGAAGGCGATCACGGCGGACGGTGTTCGTTGCTGGAAGGCACCAACGCGTGCACGGTCTACGAGGATCGCCCCGAACACTGCCGCACGTTTCCCTACTGGGACGGCGTGCTGAACACCGAGTCCGGGTTCGAAGCGGCGCAGACGACGTGCCCCGGGATCACCGTCGAGCCGACCGACGAGCAGCGCGCCGAGGCGTTCGCGGCTCTCGAAGCCCTCTACGCCGAAGTCGATGGTTGGGTCAGCTACGGCGGCGCGGTGTGCATCGGGCGCGGTACGTGCTGCCGTTTCGAGGAGGCCGGCCACGAGCTCTACGCGACGCCGCTCGAGGCCGACTACGCCGCGTCCCGTCATCCCGAAGCGCCACCGCCCGAAGCGCCCGGACGTTGTCCCTATCACCGCGGCGGAGTCTGCACCGCGCGCGAGGGCCGACCGCTCGGCTGCCGCACCTATTTCTGCGACCCGACCTACGACGATGCCCACCAGGCGGGCCACGAACGCTTCTTGGCGGCCATCCGCGACATCGAACGGGCGACCGGCTATCCCTCGGGGTACGCTCGCTTCCCCGAGCTGGCCGCCGCGCGCGGCATCGGAACCTCGGAACGCCCATGAAGCCCGCACTCCCGCTGCTCGCGATCGCCATCCTTCTCGGAGCGGGGGCCTTCCAGTTGTTGCGGACCGAAGCGGCCGAACCCGACGAGCCAATCCCGGCGTTGGACCCGACGCCCGCGACCGCAACGCAGCCCGAGGACGGCGTGCGCAAGCCGGCCGGGGAGGGTGCGTCCCGACCCCACGCGACGCGCATGGCCGATGTGGCGGGCGGCACGGGCACGAACTGGGTCGCGTTGAACAACGAGGCGAACGAGGACCTGTCGCGCGACGACTACGAGTCGGCGGCCGCGAAATTCCGCCAGTGCGTCGAGGCGCGCCCGGATGAACCGATCTTCCGACGCAACCTGGGCATCACCCTGGCGCAGTTGGCCGACGCGTTGGCGGATTCCGCCGAGGCCGCCGATCGAGCGCGCGCTCTCGAGGTCGCCGCCGAAGCCGTCGAGCTGTTGGAGGGCGACGAACGCGAGGCTGTACAGCTGCGCCTCGAACGCTGGAAGGCTGCCGCCGTGACGGAGGCCGACTTCTTCACGTACGGCAACGACCGCTTCGAGCTGGCCTACGACGGCGACCGCGACAGCCTGCGCGCCAGCGAGGACCGCATCCTGCAGATCCTCGACGCCGCCGATCAGGAGTTCCGCGAGTCCTTCGGTGCGGACCCGCTGGCGACCACCGGCAAGCGCTTGCGCGTCGTGTTCTATCGCCGCGAACAGTTCGACCAGGTCACGGGGCTCGGCCACTGGGCCGGCGGCGTGTTCGACGGCACGGTGCGCGTCCCCGTCGAGAACCTGCGGCGCCAGCTGACCTCGGGTGCGCTCGAGCGCGTCCTGCGCCACGAACTGCTGCACGCCTTCGTCTCGGCGGTGGGGGGCACGCGCGTCCCCGGCTGGTTGAACGAGGGACTCGCCCAATGGGTCGAGCAACCCGATCGTCGTTCGATGGCGGTCGCGGCCGCGCGCCAACGCCTCGAACGCCAAGTGCTGTTTCCGTTGTCCGAGCTACGGCGCGGATTGTCGACCTGGGAGGACGCCGACGCGATCGCGCGCGCCTATGCCCAATCGCTCGCACTGGCCGACTGGATCGTCGTGCACCACGGCGAATCCGTTCTCTTCGCGATGGTCCAGGCATGCGGCAAGAACAGCACACCTGAACAGGCGTTCGCCAAACGCGCCGGCTTCGAACTCGCACTGGTCGTCCAGGACCTGGCTGAGAGCCTCTAGGGCACGGTGACTCGAGCTTGGGCCCTCTTGGTTGGGTCCCGAGGTGCATCTGGGTGGCCCCTGGCTCGCATTGCAATCTGGCGCGAGTCTCGTCGTGCTAGGATCGTGAACTTGATGGCCATATCTGTCTGGTGAGGTGCCGCTAACCCTGTTCGCTGCTTGCAGCAAATCCCGTGAATACGGACGAACGAGTATGAGAATCGCCACGATCGCAACCCTGTTCGCCTCGATGTTGTCAGCAGCATGCCTGAGTCAGGAGGTCGCCTCTTCGGGCGGCCCCGATTCGCATTCGGAAACGGCAGTCGCCCCTCTCGAACCTAGCGTCGTCCTGGCTGGCGACGCGAGGATCGAAGGCCTCATCCGTGCCAAGTCGATCGAGATTCCGGCGGGCGCAACGGTGTACGTCACCTCCGACTGCGTGTTGCACGCGACCGAGATGTTGTCCATCTACGGCAAGATCGTGTGCATGGACGTGGACGATCGGGCGCGGTTGTCGAGCGGCGACGCTCCGTCGCTACAGCTGATCTCGGACCGAACCCTGACCATGCGAGGCGTCGTCCTGGGAGGAGCTGGTCGGGACCTCAGGTTGACGGACCCGACGACCTGCGCCGGGTTGAAGGGCGGAAACGGCACCTCGGTCACCCTCATGGCGCCGGACCTTGGCTTCTTCGGATACGTTCGCGCTGGAAATGGTGGAGGCGGAGGGCCGAGCGGCGAGGGTGGGGACGGAGGAAATCTCACCATGGTTGGCGATGCCATTTCATTGCACGAGACGGACCCGATGTATTCGGACGTTCCTGAGTTTGATTATCCGCATAAAATGCTTGTCGGTGGAAGCGCAGGTGCCGGGGGTGACGGAGACTGGCAGTTCGGGGACGAATACGGTGCCGGTGGTGACGGAGGCCGGGCCGGAGGCGTGACCCAAAGCGCTCATCCACTGTCGAAGAAGTTGATGGTGCTCATGGAGAGCGCCCGCTGAAGCCTGCGTGGTTGCGGGCCCACTTCCTGTTCGCCTAGGTCGACGCCGGACGCATTGAGTCGCCGTTCACGGCGCTCGCCAGTGCAGCTTCGAGGTCGGCCTTGCGGATCGGTTTGGCCAGGCGGGCGCGGAAGCCGTAGCTTTCGAAGTCGGCCATCACCGGGTCGTTCGAGTAGCCGCTGACGACGATGGCGCGAGCATCGGGATCGAAGGCGAGCAGGTTGCAGACCGCCTCCTGGCCGCCCATGCCGCCCCGGATGGTCAGGTCCATGAAGACCACGTCGATCGGGTGATCCGTCGTCGACTCGCGCTCGTAGATCGTGAGCGCTTCGCGACCGTCCAGGGCGCCCGTCGTCCGGTGACCGAGACGCGCCAACATGCGCTCCAGGACGCGGCGCACGTCCTCTTCGTCGTCCATGACCAGGACGTGGAGCGGGGGCGTCGACGCTGGGATCGACGCTTGGGGAGGCCGCGTCGCAAGGATCGCTTCCGCTGCGGGGATGAGCATGCGGAACGTCGTGCCGAAGCCGACCTCGGAGTCGACCTCGAGCTTGCCGTTGTGGCGGTGCACGATCGAGTAGGAGGTGGCGAGTCCCAAGCCGCTGCCGCCTTCGGTCGTGGAGTAGTACGGATCGAAGATGCGGTCGATGCGGTCGGGGGGAATGCCCTGCCCTTCATCCTCGATCTCGATCACGACGAAGCGCGCGTCCCGTCCTTCCTCGTCCTGCTGCACGTGGTTGCGACCCCGGACATGGATCGTGGCGCCGGCGTTGCTCGCCTGTTGTGCATTGAGCAGCAGGTTGCCCAGGACCTGGCTGATCTGGTCCGGGTCCATCTCGACCAACCACAGGTCCTGGGGCAGTTCGCACTCGCAACGAACGGTCGATCCGCGCATGAGGAACCGCGAGGACTCGAGCACCACCTCGGCGATCGATCCGGGGCGCAACAACGGCGCGCCGCCACGCGAGAACGTCAGGAGCTGCTGGGCGAGCGCTTGGGCGCGGTTCGTGGCGGCCACACCGTCACGGCAGATGGCGGCCTGTTCGGCGGTCAAGCCACGTTCGGACTCGAGCAGGGCGAACGAGCCCGACAGGACGGTCAGCAGGTTGTTGAAGTCGTGGGCGATGCCGCCGGCGAGAACGCCCAGGGAGTCGAGCTTGCGCGCTCGCTCGAACTCCTCTTCGAGCTTGTGGATCTCTTCGACGCGGGCCTGCACCTCGCGCTCCAGGTCGCGCATCGAACGGTGGCGGGCGATGGCCCACAGCACACCGTAGGACACGGCGACGAACGCCAGGACGGCCAGGAGCTGGAACCACGCATCTTGCCAGAGAGGCCGCCGGAGGTTCAGGGCTGCGGTCCGCACGATCGGACTCCATGGTTGTTCGTGGCCACGCGCCTGGACCTCGAACATGTAGGAACCGGGGGACAGGTTGGTGTACCTCACCGAGTGCCCCGGAACGGACTCGGGCAACGACCAGCCCGGATCGAACCCGACGAGGCGATAGCGGTATTCGATGCGGCTCTCGTCGACGAAACCGGTCCCACGGAACTGGAACGTGAGCACGTGGTCGCCCGCATCGAGATCGATCGGCAGTTCAGGGGAACACGCCCGTCCATCGATGTCGACGTTCAGGATCCGCATCGTGGGACTCGGCCGTTCAGGGACCTCGTAGCGCTCCCGGTAGATGGTGACGCCGGATTCGGTGCCGATCCAGACGTCGCCGTGCTCGTCGATCCAACCGCCGTCGCGGTTGGTCTCGCGGCCGGCGATCCCGTCCTCGACGGTCAGGCGCCTCCAGGTCCGCGTGCCCGGTTCCGAACGGTCCCAGTGCACGACGCCGTCCTCGGTCCCGCACCAGAGCGACCCCGCGGCGTCCACGAGGATGAAGTACACGGAGCGATCCATCCACGGTGCCGCATCCTCGATCGGCACGATCTCGTGGCCTCGGATCTGGCGCAGTCCGCCCAGCGTTCCGACCCAAGTCGTTCCGTCCGTGGCATCGAGGACGGCGACCACGTCGTTCGTCTGGTCGCTCTCGTGACTGAGGAACTCCGTCGTCGCGTCGCCTTCGAAGAGCGTCAAGCCGCGTCTCGCGGTGGCGACGAAGATCCGGTCGTCGCGACCTTGGTGCAACTTGCGATAGAAGGGTGGGGTCCGGTTGCCCAGGTGTTCGCGGATCACCTCGAACGCGCCGCCGGGGTCCTTCCGATGCAGGTGTTGCCTGCCCGCGACCCAGATCCGTCCCGCGGTGTCGGCGAGGACCGTGTTGATGGACTTCGCGTGCTCGGGGGGGAGGTCGATCCAGCTCCATTCGCCCGACGTGGATCGTTGCGCGAGTCCTTTTCCGGTCACGGCGAACCAGAGGTTGCCGGCTCGGTCCTCCGCGATGTCCAGCAGTCGAATCGTGGGATCGTGCGTGGCATCGAGTTCGAACGTCTCGGGCCGCTCCGCAAGAATCGTCACCCCGTTCGGGTGCCCGAGAACCATGGTGCCAGCCTGCGACTGCAGGACCGAGGTCACCTCGGACTCGAGCAAGCCGTGTTCCCGATCGAGCGTGGCCAAACGAAGGCTGACCAGCTTGGACAACCCGTCGTCCGTTCCGACCCAGACGTTGCCTTCGCGATCCACGAACACGGCCGTCGCGCCATTCCTGGCCAGCCCTTCGCGACGGCCCAAGGTCTCCATGCCCTTCTCGGGATCGACGCGTCGCAGGTGGTGGACGGCCCCGACGTAGACGGCACCGAGATGGTCGACGACCGGCCCCACGTAGTCCTCGGTCTCATAGGTGCCGAGCTCGAGATCCGAGACGATTCGCGTGAGGCCTGCGGGTCGGTAACGACCGAGCCACGGATCGGCGAAGACCCACAGGTCTCCACGGACAGGATCGAACTCGAGGCCGACGATGCGTTCTCCCAGCGTTCCGTCGATGACCTGCGCTTCCGTGAACTCCGTGTTCACCGAGAACAGACCTCGTGACGTGCCGACGAAGAGTTCGCTGTCATGTACGGCGAAAGCCGTCGGTTCCGCGTTCCCGAGGAGCGCCGGCCACCGCACGCGATGCCAGTCGTGTCCGTCGCACAGGAAGGTGCCGTGGTCGGCCACCGTAGCCAGCAGAAGAACCTCTTCCCCGATCCGAAGCGTGGTGGCGGCGGCCCATCTCTCGACCTGCTGGGGAAGGTCCGGGAGCTTCGGTACGGTCTGCCATTCGCCGTCGACCCGCAACCGCAGGGGCTTGTCCGGGCGACGCGGCACGGACCACAATCGATCGAGCTCGTCCACCAGGATGCGGCCCAGGTCCTCGGGCTCGGACTGCCCCTCGCTCGTCGACGTAGACCAGGACACGCCGTCGTAACTGGCCAGGTTCTGACGCGTCGCGAACCACATGCGTCCTTCGTGGTCCTGAACGATGTCCGAGATGCGAGGGCTCGGCAGCCCGTCCGTTTCGCCGTAATGGTGGGCGAGGTAGCGTTGCGCCTGCGCTTCCGTCGTCGCAACCAGGACGACGACCGCGATCCGTGCGATCCATCGCAACCACCAAGTGGCTCGGGGGCGTGGGCGGGGCTTCAACACGGGCGAGTCTCCGGATCCGGAGATCCTGGATTCTAGCAGAGCCGTTTCCCGCAGCCGTGGGGGCCCGCTCCTTCAGGTGGTTCGCGACGAGAGGAACGGGCTGGAATGGCCTCCAGGTGGCCCCGCGGACTCCTGGACCCCGCGCCATTGCGGAGTCGACGTCGCGCAGGAAGCCGAGCACAAAAAAACGAGCGGCCACACCGGGTGGTGGCCACTCGTTGCGCCATGGACCGAGGCCCACGGCTCGCCTTGCGGGGCTCCACCCGCAAAGCCATCGGGATTGCTACGCAATCGCCCGCCCTGTTCGTCGCGTTCGCACGCGCCGTCGAGGGCGAGTCCCCAACGGTTCTCCTTAACTTCGCTTTCCAAATGCGAGCTGCTCCAAAGCCCGCAATCCCACCTTCGGCGCAGGATTCGAACCTCGGCTCTCTTTCCGAGACAAATCCCGAGATGTCCCGGTGATGGGAACCCTGGGGGCTTCCACGGGCCCCTGCCGGCGTGATTTCGAGGGTTCCAGCTTCGAACGTGCAACCCGTGCGGAGGTGGAGCGTCCTCCTCTACATGCACTCGACGCCCTTGAAATCACTCTTTGGAACCGCCCGCGAGGCTTCCCCAATCCTTGAATCGAAGGAGCGCAGCCCCATGCCGGCGTCCGCTGATTCGGATTCCGAGCGTCATCGCGAATCGCCGCCACCGCACCTTGCGCACGATGATCCTGCCGTCACCACGGCGGGCGCTGCGCCCCGGAACGCGCACGAGCTGGAGGTCGGTCCCGCTTCGTTGTGCGCGCTCTTGGTTCGCTTGTTCGGATCGCGCGCAGGCGGTCATGCACGATCGGCCGCATTGCTCGAGCGTGCTTCGCTCAGCGTTCTGTCTCGCATGGACATCCCCGGACTGACGTCGATGGGTTTGACCGGACCTCAGGCCGAGCGTTTGGCATGTGCTTTCGAATTGGGTCGACGCGTGGAATCGCATCGACGGCGACCGACCGCGTCGTTGCGCCATCCGAGCGAGGTCGTCGCGCGCATGGCGCCGATCCTGCGTGGACTCGAACAGGAGACGTTCCACGCCCTCTTGCTCGATGCTAGGCACCGACTGCTGCATCGTGTTCTCGTCAGCGCGGGAACTCTGACGACGTCGTTGGTGCATCCCCGCGAAGTGTTCCGGGAAGCGATCCGCAGATCGGCGGCCGCGTTGGTCGTCGTACACAACCATCCATCCGGAGATCCCGAGCCGTCCCAGGAGGACCGCGCGGTGACGCGTCGCTTGATCGAAGTGGGGGAGCTGCTCGGCATCCCGTTGCTCGATCACGTCGTCGTCGGCGACGACCGTTGGGTCAGTCTGCGCGAACGGATGCCGTTCCCGAACTCACGCCAAGCGACGTAGGACTGTGGGTGTCCGACCTCGTGCGCGCGAAGACGTTGGTGTCCTTCGTTCCCTTACGACGTGGTGAGTCCAGTCCTGCGTCCGTCACTTCCACGCAGCCAACGGCAGGACCCGGCTGGCTGCATCGTCGTGCGCCGGAAGATCGTGACGGGCGCGGACTCACATCCCGCCATCTTTCGCATCACGCGTCCCGCATGACGCATTGCACCAGGATCGCCGCGGCAGCTTCGGCGGCGGTCTCCGTGCGCAGAATGTGCGGCGCCAAGCGTGTCGCGCCGACACCGGCGCGGTGCAACGCGTCGCGCTCCGGATCGCTCCACCCGCCCTCGGGACCGACCGCAAGTGCCATCTCGGAGCTGCCACCGCGACCCTCCGCCCAGTCCGCGACCCGCGTTCCACCGGAGGCATCCAGGTGCGTGGCCGGGACGTTCAGCCCCGCGAGCCACGCGGTCAGGTCCATCGGTTCCAGGATCGCCGGGAACCAAGCACGTCCACTCTGCTTGCAAGCCTCGCGGGCGACCCGCTCCAGCTTGGCGTGCTTCGGGTCGGACGCTCCGGGGGTCGAGCGTTCCGTGATCAGAGGACGGATTCGGGCCACGCCCAGTTGCGTGAGTCGACCGACCATCTCTTCAGCCAGTGACGGCCTGGGAAAGGCGACGGCCACCTCGATGGCGGGCAGGCTCGCCCCGGGGGCGCCGGGCGGCGGTGAGGTCTCCGGATCGCCCTGGATCTCCAGATCGAGGGAATGGCGACCCGCCGCGGAGACCACCAGGGGCCAGGTCCGGCCACGGCCATCCATGCCATCCAGGACGTCCCCGACCTTGAGGCGCAGGACCTTCAGGGCGTGGGGGAGTTCCTCGGCCAGAAGCTGGGGGGCGCGATCCGCACGGAAACCTTCGGAATCGGGGTCCACAGCCTCGACCAGGAAACGCCGGCGCGGCGCTCGGCCATCTCCTCGGGGCGGACACATGCGGGGATTGTCCGGGAGACCGATCCCGCCGACAAGTCCCGGGGCCCGGGCTCACAGCAGGCAGGGCATCCAGGGCCGCACCGGGAGCCCGCCCCCGAGCCTGGTTCGGATTCCGCCGAGGGGCCCCCCGGCCAGGTGCTCGAGGGCCCCCCAGGGTCGCGTGGACTCCTACCCTGGGCACGGGTAGTCTGGTCGGCTTCCCGCGCCCCTCCGCACGCCTCCTCCCTCCCCCTTCCCGAGCCGTTCGCTCGAGCCCGGCCCACGGGCCTTCGATCGTCCTGCCCGCACCCGGAAGGGAGTTCCGGAGGGCCGCCTCCCCCCCGTAACCCTGGCCCCCGCCCGGGGTACCTTGCATCCGCGCCCCCCCACGCGGGTCCTTCCCTCCCCATGTCCTCCCGCTATTCCCTGCGCTTCGAATCCGGCGAGCGTTCCGGGGAGTCGATTCCCGTCGAGGGGCCCACGTTCACCGTGGGTCGCCGTCCAGGCAGCAGCCTGCAGATCCTCGACGCATCGGTCTCCGGCAAGCACGCTGAACTTCGCTTCGACGGCTCGGACGTCACCCTCTGCGATCTCGGCAGCACCAACGGAACGCGCGTCAACGGCGAGCGGGTGCTGGAGCTGTCGATCCAGCCCGGGTCCCAGATCACGTTCGGCAACGTCACGCTGGTGTTCGAGTCGCCGGACAGCGCGTCCTCCGCGCAAACAGCCGGCATCGGATCCGTGGCTTCGGTAGCGGCCCTCCCGGGTGAGAGCGCCAGCGATTCTGCCGGCCGCGCCGCCCGCATCGAACGCGCCACCGGTTCTCGCCGTGTGGGCGGGTTGGTCCTCGTGGCGCTCGCCCTCGCCGCCGGGGCGGCGTGGTGGTTCTTCCGAGGTGGGGAAGAGGCCAAGACGCGTCGCGGTGGCGCCGGCCAACCCGTGGCCGAGGTCGCGGGCAATCTCGTCCTCGACGGCTCGTTCGAGGACGGTGGAACCGGCTGGGACGCCGACACGACGGGCACGGCCACCTTCCGCATCGCCTCGGGTTCGGGACGCTCCGGTCGCATGGGGTTGATCGCGGAGCCCGCTGGCGGCGAGCGGGCCGTGCATCGTTCCAACTTCGTCGACGTCCCTGCGAAGCGCACCGTCCAGGTCGCCGCATCGCTCCGCAGCGAGCGCGCGACGGCTCGTCTGGGTCTGGAATGGTTGAGCTCGGACGACGCGACGGGCGAGGGAGCTCCCCCGTTCGTCATCTGGTCCGATCCGTCCCAAGGCGATTGGGCCGAGGTGCAGATCGAAGCCATCGCGCCTCCCGGCTACGCCCGCGCGCGCGTTCTCGTCGAAGCGAAGGCGGGTCCGTCCGCCCAGGAAGCCTCCGCCGAGATCGACGACGTGTCGCTCGTGATGGGCGGGAACGGAAGCGCCACCGCGGAAGCCGCGTCGCACGGGATCTGGGGTAACGGCCCGGCGCCCACCTCGGGCGTGCTGACGCGCGTCGAGACGCCGTTGCTGGTCGGCATCCGGTTCGAGACCAAGTCCTCCACGCTGCCGTTCCAGGTGACCGCCAGCGAGACCAGCCTCGTCGTGACGCCCGAGACGCAGGTGGCGAGCACGCTGATCTTCCGCGTGACGCGCGCGGCGCAACCGACCGTGCTGCGGACGCTCGGGTCCGGCGGGACGCGCGCCCACCGCGAGGCGTTCGCGCGCGATGGCGTCACGGACCTCTTGCTGGGCGATGCCAACGGACGTCTGTTCGTGCGCTTCCAGAGCCCGGTTGCTCTCGCCGCCGAACTCGTCGCGGGGACCTGGAGGTTCCGAGCGGAGCTCGCGGCGGGCCAGGGCATGCGCTGCCAGGTGCGTTTCCCGGACGAGCAAGCGGCTGCGCTGGGCATCGCACGCCAGGCGCGCGACGCCATGCAGGCCGGTCGCCCGGCCACCAGCCTCGCCCAGTGGACCCGGTTGCTCGAGACCGCACCTTGGGACGGGACGCTCGTGGCCGAGGCGGAGGCGTCGGTCGCCACGCTGGAACGCGAGGGCTTGGTCGAAGCCAACCGGCTGCGCGAGGAACTGGAGCACGCCCGCTTCTTCCGGCTCGCGGACATTTTCCGGACCGTGCGCGACGCCTCGGCCGAGTTGGCCGAGCGCTACGTAGGAACCAGTGTCGAGGACGAAGCTCGACTCATCGAACATCAAGCCGGCCTCGAGCTGGCGGGCCTCGTGAAGGACCGCGATCGTCGCGAGGTGCAGCGCTTGCGCGCCGTGCACGCCGCGCTCGTGGCCCAAGGTGCTGAGAGCCTCGCCAGCGAGGTCCAGAACTATCTCGACGACATGCAGAAGGAACGCTGACCGTGGCGCGACAGGGAACTGGCATCGACGTCGGCATGCGATCGGCGATCGCCGTGCGCGGCGCTTACAAGGGCGGGACCTTCCACGTCTCCGCGTTCTCGGCCGGCGAACACGCCGTGTCGGAGACCGCGGACGCATGGGACACCCTCGATCCGGACTTCAAGCTCACGAACGCGCGCATCGGCCTGTCGGGCCGCGACGTGAACGTGCGCTACACGCGCGTGCCGCAGGTGCCGGACTGGCAGCTGCGCCGGTTGATGCGCTTCGAGGTCGAGGAGGTCGGCGATCAGTCCGGTGCGGACGTCGCCAGCGACTTCAACCTGCTGCCCAGCCTGCCCGAGCTCGATGGGGAGGACGTCGTCCTGCTCGCGATGGCGCGCACGGCACTCCTGGACGCTCACGAGGAGGGGCTCAAGGCCGCTGGCGGCACGCTCGATTGCTTCTCGCCGAACGCGATCGCCCTGTACAACGCGTTCCTGCGCTACGGCGTGGTCCAGGACGACACGGTCCTGATCGCGAACATCGGTCACGACAACATCGACGTCGTCATCACGCGCGGACCCGATCTGTTGTTCGCCCGCAACTTGACGGGCGGTGGTCGGTTGATGGACGACGCGATCTCGCAACGCCTCGGCACGGGTGGCGAGCAGGCCGAGAAGCTGAAGCGCCAGCTCGCGACGTTGCGGCCGGACGGTCAGTACGACGGCGCGAACCAGGAGAAGGTCAGCCGCGCCATTCTTGCGGCGGGCGGGCAGCTCCTGTCCTTGCTGCAGTCGGCCGTGTTGTTCTGCAAGACCCAGGTCAAGATCTCGACCCTGTCGATCGACCGCGTGCTCATCTGCGGAGGCGGCGCGCAGCTCGACGGACTCTGTTCGTACCTCTCGTCGGGCATGCACCTCCCCGTCGAGTTGTTCGATCCCTGGCGCGTCGTCGACACGTCCGGATTGGACGACGAGAGCTCCGCCGAACTGGAGCAGTTCGGCCTGCGCTCGGTCGTGGCCCTCGGGTTGGCGACGATGGGGTCGGACCCCGAGGCTTATTCGCTCGAACTGCTGTCGCCCGCCGCGCTCAAGAAGCGCGAGTTCTTCGGCGGCCAGGTCTTCCTCTGGGCCGCCGCGTTGCTGGCCGTCGCGTACCTCGGCTACTTCGCCAAGACGTCCAGCGCCGCGACCGCCGATCTCGAGAGCAGCTACCGCGTCTACAAGGGCGAGCTGGATCGCAAGAAGGACGCGGACGACGAGACCGAACGGCTCCTCGTCCTGAACGGCGAACTGGCGCAGCACGCTGCCGAGCTGCAGCGGATCGTCGGTGCCGGCGAGCAGCTTGCGCGCACGCTCGAGGTGCTCGGAACCTCGCTGCCCAGCGACTTCTGGATCAAGCGTCTGCAAGGACGCTGGGGCGTCGACAAGGAACTCGGCATCGACGATCGCGAGGATCGTCCGCTGATCCTGCTCGAGGGCCTGCAACGCCCCGGTTCGGTGTCGCCGGTGACCCAGTACCAGGAACTGCGCGAGCAGATCGAGACGCGCCTCGAGAACGTCCGCGTCGTGTCCAGCTACGACGCCAGCAAGGGCTTCTCCTTCGACCTGACGACCTTCGCGCCCGAGGCTCCGAAGCCGAAGACGGACGAGACTGACGAGGAGGACGCCTGATGGACCTCGAGAACTACTGGCAGGAGAATCGCAAGTTCGTCCTGACCGTTGCCGGCGGGGCGCTCGTCTTCCTGATCGCCTTCCTGTACGTCGACAGCGCCTTCGGGGACGCGCGCCGGACGGCCGCCCGCAGGTTGGGTCAGGTCCAGAACGACCTGAAGGAACCCCGTTTCAACAACAACGACAAGAGTCTCGCCGAGCGCGAGAACGAAGCGTTGCTGGCCGCCACGGACACGTTGAAGCAGGCCGTGGCGTTCGAGCCGCGTCCCGAATTCACCTTGCGCCCGAACATGGGCAGCGAGAACAGTCAGTACATGGGCCGCATCGCACGCATGCAGAACGAACTGGCCGTGCAGGCCAGTCGCGCGCGCGTCGTGCTGCCCGAGGGACTCGACATCGAGCCCCTGAAGACCAGCGACACGACGTTGATCGAGCGCCACATGCAAGGGCTCGATCTGTTGAGCCGACTGGTCGCCCTCTCGATCGAAGCCGGCGTCGACCGCGTCGTCTCGTGCAAGATCGAACTCGACTCCGGACTGTCCAGTCGCGACGGCGTCGGTGCGATCGAGCGGACGCGCGTCCAGGTACGACTGACTTCGGATCCGCCGGCCGCCGGCCGATTCATGGCCCTCACCCAGAGCGACCGTTTCGGCAAGCCGCTGGTCGTCGACACCTACGACGTGCAACGGGCCGCCGGCAATCGCGACGAGGTCAAGATCGACGCGACGTTCCTGGTTGTGCGCTTGCACGAAGTGACCGAGGAGGAGAACTGATCATGGCCCTACGTCAGGAACAGATCGTGTTCGGTTGCGCAGCCCTCCTGTTGGGCTACATGGCGTATTCCGGTTCGTCCGACTCGGGCAGGAAGCCCGGGCTGGGGACCACGACGGAACCGGAGTTCACGTCCTACCCCGCCCCGAACACCGGCATCGCCCTGCCCGGCGAACGCCTCGACATGAGCGGGATGCGCGATCTGTTCACGCCTCCGCGTGACACGGTGGCCCTGCCTCCGCTCGACCTCGAACGCCCGCCGTTCGAGCTGCTGCCGGTGCTCGCGCCGCCCGCGTTGTGGGGGCCGGCCGCCGGTCACCTCGAGGTCCTGCGTCGGGAGCCCAGCACGGTGGACGTGCCCGGACTGTTCGAGGACGAGGTGCTGACCGGAGGGCTGGACGACACGGAGTTCGACGAGGATCCGATCGGCGACCCGAACGTCGGCCTCGACATCTCCTTGCTGTCGCCGCAGGAACGCAAGGCCATCATCGAGGGCTACCAGAAGCTCTACGACTGGGTCGAACTGGACGGGAACGTCATCTGGGGAACGATCCGCAACAGCGATCGCTACCGCATCACCGAACGGCTCGACGAACCGCTGCGGTTCCTGTTGATCGATCCGCAGACGGGGATGGAGCAGTTTCCCGGCCAGCCTCCGATCGAGTACGCGCGCGAGCGCGTGCGCAAGATCCACTTCGCGAGGACCGCGGTCAACGAGGTCGAACTCGGCAACCTGACCTTCAGCGGAACGCTGAGTTCGTCCGACCTCGATCGCGCGATCGCGTTCGCCCAACGCTGCATCGAGGTGCGCCACGAAGCGCCCCAGGCGCTCGACATGGCGGAAGCCGTGCTGAAGCGCGCGGCCGAGATCTACGCGGTGAACTCCAAGAAGCTCGACGTCGCGCCCCAGCTCGTTCTGGCGCGCGTGTACGAGATGGGCTTCCGGTTCGAGGACGCGTTCGACCTGTACACCTCGCTGCTCCAGGAACAGGGCCAGGACATCAACCCCGAAGTCTGGTCGCGGTTGGGCGCGCTGCAGACTCGGTTCCGCATGTTCGATCGTGCCGAAGAGAGCCACGCGCAAGCGCTGGCCCTCGCGCCCGGCTCGTGGCTCGTGCGTTGGTCGTTCGGTCGCTTCCTGTTGGAGCGCGGCCGTTTCGAAGAGGCCATCACGCACCTGACCGCTGCGGAAGCGCGCGAGCCGAGCTTGCCCGAGTCGCAGCCGTTCCGAGTCGGGATCCGCCGCGACCTGGGTTGGGCGTTGTTGTCCATCGGGCGCTTGAACGACGCGCATCGCGCCTTTCAGCGCGCCGTGAACGCGGACCCGACCGACGAGAACGCCGTGTCCGGCCTGCTCTCGACCGCCCGCATGTTGGGTGATGCATCGGCGCTGAGCGATGCCCGCACGGCCGTCGACACGTTGCAAGGTGAGTCCTCGGGCGCCAGCTTCGAGCTGCTCTTGGCGCTCGGCCTGGACGCGATCGAGGAAGGGGACTGGATCGCCGCCCGGCGCAACTTGGCCGAGGCGACCACGGCGGACCCGTTCCGCGCTCACCTCGCCCTACGTGCACGTTCCGCACTCGCCGATCGCACAGGGAACACCGACGTCGCGCTGAACGCGATCGAGGCCGCGTACCAGGTCGATCCGACCGACCCCTGGGTGCTGCTGCAACGCGGACGCCTTCTGTTCCAGCGGGACGACCTGGAAGCGGCTGAGACGAACCTGCGTTCGGCGCTGAACCACGAACTCGACTTCGTCGAGGCTCTCGTCGGGATGGCCGTCCTGATGGAAGCTCGCGGAGACGCCGCTTCCGCCGAGCGCTACTGGCAGCGTGCCGCGTCGCTCGAGGACGACCAGGCCAACGTCCATGCCCGACGCGGTTGGAACCTGCTCGACCTGCGCGACGTGGAGGGAGCCTCCGAAGCCTTCCGCACGGGACTGCGCACGCAGCCCGGGCTGCCTGCGGCCCAAGGTGGCCTGGCCTGGTGCTACTACCTGCGCGACGATGCGGAGGAAGCGATCACGCTGCTGGGCGAACTGGCGGAACGCCAGACCGACGCGACCAGTCCGATCCGCATCTGGGCGGAAACGCAGATCGTGCGCATTCAGGATCACCAGGAGAAAGAGGTCTGGCTCGAACGCTTCGACCGCGCCCCGGGCATCGTCATCGGCAACGGTTGGCAGATGCAGGAGGGCTACGGTCCCGAGGTCAACCTCGAGGAGCAAGCGGCCCACATCCGGGGTCGATTCACCGAATCGGGGCGCGTGCGCCTGTGGCGCGAGGAACCGGTCGATGCGTTCCTGCGCTTCGAGGCCGACGTGACGATCTCGGGCGACACGAAGGCCCGCGTGGGCATCTTCGTCAGCCGCGAACAACAACAACGCATCGGCGACAGCCGCGTCCTGGCCTCGGTGTCCCTGTCGCGCAATCGTGATGGGGACGTCCAGCAACGTCTCCAGCGCCAGGCTGGCCTCGAAGCCGAGTACGAGAACCTGTTCACCTCTGTCTGGCCGACCGGTCAACCCATGCGGGTGGCCATCGCCAAGCGCGGCACGGGTTCCGACACGCTGATCGACCTGTACGTGGACGATCTGCCCGTGCTCGAGGGCATTCCGATGCCGCGCATGGGCGCTTCGACCCAGAACCTGCGCTTCGGCCTGTTCGTCGATGGCGACACCGGCCGGTCGTGCAACGTCTCCTTGGACGACGTGCGAGTCGTCCGCCGCCGTCCCTGATCTCCTGACCATGCACCGACCCCGATCCATCGGCTCCGCGAAGAACGGCGGCTTCACGCTCATCGAGATGTTGGCCGTGATGTTGATCCTGGCGATCTTGACCGTCTTCCTGCTGCCCAAATTGAGCGGCGCGAGCGTGGCGACGATGGTTCGCGCGACGGATGCTTTGATCACGGGGATCGAGGGCCGCATCGCGGACTACAACACCGAGCACGGCGACTACCCCGCCAGCACGTTCCCGCGCGACCTCGACCCCAAACCGAGCCCGACGAACATGGGCGCCGAGATGCTCGTGATCTCGTTGTGGGGAGCCAAGGGTGCGTACCAGGCGTTCGACGCCGAGGACGACCTGGGCAACTCCGACGGGGACAACACCGGCACCAGCCTGACGAGTTTCCCGTCCGCCGACGTCTTCGAGTTGAAGGACGCTTGGGACAACCCGATCGCCTACATCCACAGTCGCGACTACGACGAGGTTTTCCAGTACCGAACGATCGACGCAGACGGCTTTTCCGTCGACGGTGACGTGCGCGCGCGGATCAGTTCCAAGACCGGTGGGCCGATGAACCGTCGCTCGTTCCAGTTGATCTCGGCCGGACCTGACGGTCTGTTCGGGACCGAGGACGACATCGGCAACTTCGAAATGGGAGACGCGGCCCCGTGATCCTCCGTACGGCCTCCGGGGACCGCAGCACGCGCTGCGGAATGACCCTTCTCGAGTTGCTGCTCGTGATGGGCCTGGTGGCGGTCGTCATGGGGATCGGCGCAGGCATGCTGGCCAGCGTCGACACGTCCGATCGCGTGGCGACGTCGTCGATCCGCAGCGCCCTGCGCGCCGCTCGCAACTCGTCCGTCACGCACACCGGAACGGCACGTGTCCGTATCGACCCCAAAGCCGGGACCTTGGTCGCGGAAGGGCTCGAGGTCGTCGGCACCTGGCGCTTCGAGGACGTGCTCTGGCGCGGCGCGTTCGGGCTCGACGGCGTGCCGGTCAACGGCGACCCCGCATGCGTCCCCGGGTTCCTCGGGAACTGCGTGTCGTTCGTCGGTCAGCAGCGCGGGACCCACCTGGCCTTCGACGTCAGCGGCGAGCCGCGATTCCACCTGGAACAGGGCTTCGCGTTCGAGGTCATGGTGCACCTCGCATCCAACACGACGTCCTCGATCGTGAACATCGGCAAGGTGGCGGGGCTCGACCTCGAGAGCGACGGCGGATTGGTCGCCTGGTTCCGCCGCGGCAGCGCCGACGAGTTCACGCGCGTCGATCGTGGCATTCGCGTCCGCCTCGAGAGTGGGGGCGGCATGGTGCGCGCCGGAACCTGGACGCGCATCCGCGTCGAGTACGACCAGCGCCTGTTGACCATCGCCGTTGATGGCGTCGAGGTCGCGCGCCAGGCCGCCGAGGGTCCGGTCGTCGATCTGGACGGCCCCGTGACCGTCGGCGGCGGCTCCACCGTCCTGGACGGTCGCGTCGACGATCTGGTCGTTTGGGCCGTCACCGAGGCGATGACGGTCCAGCTGCCCGAGAACGCCACGTTCGGCAAGGACGTGCCCGAGGTCGTGCGCTTCGCCGCCGGCGGTGCGCTGGATCCCACCGTGCACCGCGAGCCCTTGAGCGTGCTGCTCGAGTTCGACGACCTCACGACCCAGTCCGTCCACGTCGGCCTCTTCGGGACCGTGGAATGAAGCTCGCCAAGTTCCATTCCCCGTCGTCACGGGACGGCTTCGTCCTGATCGCGGTCCTGGTCGTGCTGCTGGCGCTGCTCGTGCTGACGGCGCCCTTCCTCGAAACGGCTACCCACGCCGACCGTGCCGCAAGTCAAGTCGCTGACCGCGTGGACGCGCGTCTGGCGTTGGACTCTGCGACGCGACACGCGCGGGCGAATCTCGGCGGCTCGCATCCGGCCCTGGACCCGACGCCCTACTACGACTCCGTCGAGGAATTGACCACGATCGCGTCCTTGCCCGACGACGTGCTGAACACGAGGGACGCGAACGGGGTCATGTGGGAGGTCGACGTGACCGACCTGTCCGGCAAGATCGATCTCGACACGGCGAGCCCGATGGTGATCGCCAACATGACCGGGCTGATGACGCGCTTGCGCGAGCCGTTGGCTTCGGACGGCAAGGCGATCCTCGTCCATAGCCTCGCGCCTTTCAGCGAGTCCGGCGTCGTCTGGATCGAGGGCGAACGCATCAGCTTCGACGGGCATTCGACCGAGGACGGTCCTGCGTTGATCGGACTCCGCCGCGGCTTGTTCTCGACCGAGCTGGAGGACGGGACGTTCGACGGGCCGGGACCGCCCAGCAGTCACGGCATCGGCGCCCACGTGATCGACCAGCGCGCGTTCGCCATGAACGCATGGCGTACGGCCACCGACGACGGTCAGCCGCGCGACCTGGACCAGCGCGAGCAACTGCAAGAGCTGCAGAAGTTCGTGCTGTCCGGCAGGCTCGAGGACCACCATCTGTTCCTCATCGACGCGTTGGGCTCCGTCCACAACGACGTCGCTGGTGGTCCGGTCTGGCAACGCTCGGCGCGCGTGACGCAGACGGTCGAGCCGGGCGAGACCTGGGCCCTGCGCGTCGACAACCCGCAATGGTTCTCCGCGGGTTCGATCGTCCAGATCCGCAGCGAGCTGGGCGAGGAGTTGCGCTGGGTGCAACGCAACGCGGGCGTGCTGCTCCTGGACGCGGTCCTCGAGCTCGAACACCCCGCGTGGGACACCGAAGTGCGTGTCCTCTGCCGTCGCCCGGTCAACCTGAACACGGCCTCGCCCGAGGTGCTCGAGGCCCTCTACCTGGGGCTCCAGGTCATCGGCCGCAACGATCGCATCACGGGTGGGGAAGCCGCCCAGCTCGCCGCGTTGACCGTCGCGAGTCGACCGTTCGAAGGGTTCGGCGATTTCCTGAGCCGGTTGGTCCTGCCCGCAGCCCAGATCGATCAGCTGCCCGCCGACGCGCCGGTGCGCCCCGCGGCGCTCGACGACGGGGCCGAGGTCGCCGTCATCCAGCCGATCGATGCGGTCGCGCTGTACCTCAACGGGTTGAACTCCAACGACGCACGCCTGGCGTACTCGACGATGCCGTACGCGTTCACGTCGAGCGAGGTCTATCGCATGGAGCTGCGCTCGGCCATCAACGCGCCCAGCGGTGTCGAGCGCGCTTCGGCCCAACGTGATCGCGTCGAACTGATCGTCCCGCAGGAACCGCTGTTCACGATGTTCTCGCGCCAGGAGGACTTCGAACTCGCCACCCGCCTGGATCGCGAGAGCGCGTACTGGATGACCGGACCTCACTCCGTCACGCGCCACGACGGGAACACGATTCCGCCCAGCCGCTTGATCCCGCACATCGGCACGTTGAACGGACAACCGTACGTCCCGGGCATCGGCAGCCCCGTGCTCGACGCGGACGGCGAACCCATCCAGCCGACGCGCGTGCAACCCTCCCGCGAGGACGACGCGTGGGCGCAGCTGTGGCCCATCCGCTTACCCAGTTCGCTCCAGTGGCAGAATCGCACCATCCACTTCGATCACGAGTCCCGCGAGCTCGAAGGGCGTTACCTGCCCGACGAATCGATTCGACGTCCGGCCGACGACGGCCTGATCGGTTGGGCGGACCAGGGCGACGGCATGCTCGCGCGCGCGTTGCAGGCGAGCCTCTGGTTCCAGCCGCAATCGATGATCGACTCGCGTCTGTTGGACCTCGCCGGACTCAGTGCGGAGAGCGATCGCGTCAGCCTTCAGCTCGAGGGCCAGGATCTCGTCCTGCGCGTGCTCGACGGCTTCGGGGATCATCCCGGCACGCCCGAGATCGAGGCGACCGAAGCTCGCTACGCCATCGCGGCGGGGGACGGTCCTGGGTTGCCGGGGAACACCTGGTCCCACCTGTCGATCGACGTGCAAGGGTCGCGCCCCGACCAGGTCGATCTCATGGTCGATGGTCAGGCCCACGGCGTGCGCCGCCTCGGCATGACGCGCACCGTGGGGGCGGTGGGCCCGACGACCTCGCTCATCCCGGTGCACAGCGTCGAGGGCTTCCCGGCCCAGGGCGTCGCCCAGATCGGCAACGAACTGGTCGAGTACACGTTGGACGGGGATGCGCTGCGCGTCTCCTTCAACACCGCGGGCCCGCTCGCCGGCTTCGGTGGTCGCTTCGCGCGCTTGCAGCACGACGTGGAGGGCGCTGACGTCACCGTTCCGATGGATCTGGCCAGCGGCCTGACGAACGGGACCTATCCCGACGGCACCACCGTGATGGTCTACGGTTATGCCGCGCCGATCGCTTCGAACGTGCCCGCGGGTGGCTCAGAACTGCCGATGGACATGGGCACGTTCCGTGTGGCGCGCGTGATCGACGTCGGTGGCGGCAACAACATGGAGCCGATCTTCGCCGGGGGTGGTTTCGTGGATTGGGGCGGAGGCATGGAGGGCGACAGCATGCCTCCGTTGGTGTTGGCCCAGGCCGACCTCGGCACCGAGAACACCGACCCGGGCGACGTGATGGAGGCGTTCAACCGCAACGGCGGTTACGCCGCGCTGATCCAACTGCGCTGGACCGCCGGGATCGGCGCCGACGAGTTCTCGGCCGCGGGTACGCCCCTCGGCGGGATCGAGTTGATCCGCTACTCGGGTTGGAGCGGCAGCGAGCTCACCGTCACCGCCCGTGGCGACGTCGTGCAGGGCGAACTGCTGGCCGCGGGACAGATCAACGACGTGATCGGGGGCCGGCGCGCGTTCGTCTTCGACTGGCGTGGAGGCGTAACGCTGAACGGCTCGGTCATCGAGACGTACTTGCACGCGTCAACGTTCTGCGTGCCGATCTCGATCCCGGCCCCGGGCGCGACCGACTTGGACTTCCTGCCGCCCAACGGTCGCAGCGAGTACGCGCAGATCACTCGCCTCGACGAGGCCGAGTTGACCGAATGGGTGCGCTACGACCAGATCCAATCGACGTACGGCCAGTTGGTGCGCTGCGAGCCGAACGCGCTGGTCGACCTGATGGGGGCGCTCACGACGACCGACGGAACCCAGGGCAACGCCGAGCAACCGATCCCGCCCGGAGGAGGTGGTGGTGGCGGCGGCGGTGGAGGCGGCAGCCTGAACGTCCTGCCCGATGCCGGCAAGTCGCTGTCGAAAGCGGTCGCGCCGAGCGCCGCGAGCCAAGGTTCGTCCGGTCCGACCGGCGGGGCCTGGGAGCCCTGGCTGGGCGAACACGAGTACGCGAACTTCCCGCTCACGCACCACGCCGCCGGCGCGTTCCACTTCCGCGGCGTGCTCGGGACGCACAGTCATCCTCACACGGCCGGGACGTTGGTCCTGCCCGTCTGGCGCATGCCGAGCGCCAACCTCGAACGGGGTCGACTCGGCGCCCAGGACCACGTCTTCCTGTCGAGCGCGGACGCGGACCACCCGGGCTGGCCGCTGGTCGTCCACCGCGCGCACATCCCCTCGGGCCAGCGCATCGTCCAGCAGTGGGCCGCGAGTCCCGATGACGGTTCGGAGGCACTCTCCGGCGGCACGTCGGCCGTTCCTCAGGGCTTGCTCTTCGATCAGTTCGTGGCCTTCACCACCTCGAACCCCGAACCGATGTCACCCGGTACGGGACCGGGCGCGACGCCGGGCTTGGGTGGTGCGACCGACACGCGCTTGCAGGCACGCGTCGCCAAGCACCCGTCGGGGGAACGTCCGCGCATCGTCGGGACCGCGGTCGTCGGGGGCTCGGCGATCGGGGGCGGCTCGAACTCGGGCAGCGGAGGTTCGGCCGAGGTGCCGGACGCCATCGTCGACGAGATCGCGTTCTGGACACCGCAGTTCGGGATCGGCGTCGGCCTGGCCGTGCCGCCGCATCACTCCCAGGGCGGATCGATGTTGGTGGCCGACGAGCTGTTGCCGGGTGAGCTGACGTTCTCGGTGCGGCAGCACTCCTTGCGCGTTCCCGGGGGCACGGCCGTGGACGCCGGGAATCGTCTCGACGCGATTCCTGCGGACGGCGGGCTGCTGCGCATGGGCGAGGAGATCCTCTGCTACGAGAGTCGCGATCCCGGCTCCGGCGAGATCCAGATCGCGCCGCTCGGACGCGGTCTGCTCGGCACGACGCCCCAGGCGCACACGAACGGCCAGACCGTGACGTGGCTCGAGTGGATCCCGACCGCCGTCCTGGCCGCCCCCTTGGGCGCCGGCGATGCGACGATCTCGGTCGTCAGCACCAACGGCTTTCCCGAGGAGGGCACGCTGCTGATCGGCAGCGAAGTCATCCACTACACCCGCCTCGGCGGCAGCGCGTTCCACATGCCGCGACGCTCGACCGAGCCCGGCCGCTTGGATGGCGCCGGCGACGGGATCTTCCGCGGACGTTTCGGAACCCAAGGACAGGGTCACGCCGCCGGCACGCCGGTCATCTGGTTCCCGGCTCGCTACTGGGACCGCTATGCGCCGCGCGCGGACGCCCCCGAGATGAGTTGGTTCGGGTTCGAACGGCACCAACCCGGCGCGTTCTGGGAGTCCTTCTTCTTCGACAGCGATCCTGGGATCCAGGGCATGGCGCAGATCGGTGTTCTGTCCCGGACGGATCCGAGCGTGCCGTGGGACGCCGATCCCGACACGACCGACGGGCTCGACGTCCATTGGCGCGGGCGCCGGGACGGCCAGGAACTCGCGATGGATCGTCAAGCGGATCGCGTCGAGTGGCGCGTCGTCGTGCGTTACACGGGTGGCGCCTGCGACCCTGCGACAGGGCGCTCGCACGGTTGGAAGGAGACGCCGCGCTTCATCCGTTTGGGCTCGACCTGCACCGCGCCCGGCATCGTCCTGCGGAGCCTCGACCGATGACGCACGTTCAACGCACCCGTGGCCTGACGATGGTCGAACTGCTCGTCGCGCTCTTCCTGGCGAGCTTCGTCATGGTCGCCGTCATTCAACTGTTGGGCGTGACGCTCGACATGTGGACCCGCGGGGAGTCGCGGCGCAGCGTGATCGAGCGCTCGTCGTCCACGCTCGAGATGCTGGCCGACGACCTGCGCGCGCTCGAGGGCGGCGCGCTCGGCGACCTGCTCTGCGACTGGGCGCGTTTCGATCTCGACGGCGACAACCAACCCGATCGCATCTGGCCGCGCCTGCGACTCGTGCGACAGGCCGGGGCGCCGCTGATGCAGCGCCTCGCGATGCGCGACCTGGACCCGGAACAAATCGCGGCGCTCGACTTCGAGGGCCTGCGCCCCGACGTGCCTCCCGACCCCGCCGATCCCTCCGGATTCGTCGAGGTCGTGTGGGTCGTGCTGCCGGCCGTCAAGGACGCGCCGTACGAGGGCGTGCTCTTCCGCGGCGAGCGCATTCTCAGCGACGACACGCGCGCCGCTTTCTTGGACGACCAGTACTTCGGCACGGGCGAGCAGCCAGCGCCGGGTTCGGTGGACGAGGTCGGCGCGGGGATCCTCTGGCTCGGCTTCGAGTTCGCCACGCAGACCTCGATCGTGCGGGAGGGCTGGAAGGTCGGCTCCGGACTGGCCGATGCCTCCGCCAGTTGGGACGCCTGGAACCGCGGACGACCGAACCGTGAGGCCAGCGTGCGCAACGAAGCCGGGCGTGGGATGCCGCGCGTCGACGGCGAGCCGCTGCTGCCGCGTCGCGTGCGGTTGACGCTCGAGTTGGAGTCCAGGAACGACGCGCGCACGCGCACGACCCTGTCGCGCACGGTCGACGCCCAGGACGCACAGTTGTTCGTCGAGCGCGGCGACCTCTTGCCCACGGAGCCGAACAGTCACGTCTGGATCGCTGGCGAGTGGATGCAGGTCCTCGAAGTGCGCGGCAACACCCTGCGCGTGTCCCGTGGGGCTCGTCAGACCACCGCGCGCAACCTGCCCGCCGGGGCCACCGTCCATTTCGGGAGTCCCGTGACCACGGAAGTTCCGATCCCGCTGTACAAGGACGATTGGAATCTCTGATGCGCCCGCTCCGAACCCATCCCCGATCGTCCCGCAGCCACGACCGGTCGAGCGGCTTCACGTTGCTCGAGGTCATGCTCGCCATGGGCATCCTGACGATGGGGGCGACGGCGATCCTGGGCCTTCTGACGTTCGGCGCCGCCGTCACGCGCGCCGCCGAGTTGCGGTCCTCGGGTGCTGCGGCCACCGACGCCGTGCTGGCCGACCTCGAAGAACACCTCTTCCCGATGGAGGAGGACGGCACCGCTGGTGAGCCCGCCCCGATCGTCGATCGACCGGTTCCCGGCAGCCCGGGCATCCTGTACTCGGCGACCAGCCAGGCCATCTTGGAAGGTGCGCGGACCAGCACCGGGCAACCCCTCGAATACCGCGTCGACGTGACCCTCGCCTGGCGGGCGGGTGGTGTCCAACGCGGTCGAACCTTCACCACGCTGCTGCTGCGGCAGATTCCCTTCGGGGAACGCATGCGTCGTCTGTTCGTCGAAGACGAGGACGAGCAGCACCGGATTCAGAACGTGAGACAACCATGAAACTCCTCGCCCTTCTCCTGTTGGCGCTGATTCCTTCGGCCCAGGACGGAACCCCCGATCCCGTTGCTTCGACGCCGGCCAGTACGGCTGGCGGGCTCGACGACGATCAGGCCGTGCCGGACGAGGTCATGCTGTTGCGCATGCGCGACGGCAGCATCCATTGGGGGTCGATGCAGGATCACGACCCCGATCGTCTCGTGTTCCAGTTGCTGTCCCACGGCGGCGTCGTCGACGTGCCGTGGTCGTTGCTGGATCCTCAGCAGTCGGGCGAGATGCGCCTGACGCTCGGCTACATCGACGTCGCCTCCGAGGAGTTGCTGATCGAGGTCGAGCGCCTGCTCCTGATCGATGGCAACGAGGTCACCGGAGTCATCGAGTCGCGTCAAGGCGACAACTTCACGGTCCGCACAGGTGGGCACCAGCAGCTCTTGCCGAAGGAGCGCGTGCGGAGCATCTCGTCCGGCATCCAGGTGCCCGCGCTCGACGTCTATTCGCGCGAACAGCTGTACGGACGTGAGCTGGCCGTCACCGAGCCCGACAACGCCGAGGCCCAGTTGGCGCTGGCCGAGTACTGCGAACGCATCCTCGATTTCGTGCACGCGGTCGAGCACTACCAGACCGCGCTCCAGTTGGGACTCACGACCGACGCCGAGAAGGTCACGCTGGCCCTGGGCCGCGCCGAGATCAAGGCCGACAAGCAGGACCAGGTCGACGTGCTGCGCCAAGCCGACGTGCTGCGCAAGCGTGGTCAGTTCGACGACGCGCTGGCGAGCCTCGAGACCTTCCGCACGACGTGGCCCGACAGCCCGCTCATGGAGGATGCGCTGAAGAAGGTCGACCAGGTCAAGCGCGCCCGTGACCGCGCCCTGCGCGAGTACGTCACCGAGCGTTGGTTCTATTGGATGCGCCGCCTGGCACGCGACGCGGCCAAGATGGACTTCCAGCAGATGATCGGCTACGCCGACGAGACGCTCGGCCAGGACATTCGCGCCAAGGTCCTCGAAGATGTCCAGAAGGGCATCTCCGAGAGCATTCAGGACGTCGAGATCGAGGCGCTGTGGGCGACGCGCAAGAAGACTCGCTTCTTGAATGCGAGCTACGGGAACGGCACCTGGCTGCTGGGCGACGATCGCGCGCTGGCGGGTGGCGAGAAGGACAAGAAACCGGCGGCCGAAGGGACGACCGGGTTGGACAAGGAGCGCGCCGACCTCGAGAAGAAGATCGAGCAGTTCCTCAAGAACCAACGACGCGCCCGCAGCGCACGTTCGGGCGCGGACGCCGAAGAGGATCAAGCCGAGGGCTGGGCCTCGTTCGCCCAAGCATCGCGCGCGCAGTGGGTCCTGTCCTACTACGTCGAGTTCTCGGGTGACCTCGAGGTGCGCGATCACCCGTTCCTGCGCAACTGCAAGACCTGCGCGGGTCGCGGAGTGATCGAGCAGATCAGCGTCGGTGGTGGAGGCAAGGGCGACGCCGGCGTCACCGTCCATCGATGCCCGTTGTGTCACGGCGTCGGTCGTGTGCGACGCGTGTACTTCCGCTGACGCCGAACGACCTGCACCCATCCATCATGTTGCGTCTTTCCATCGCGATCACCGCGACCGCGCTCCTGTGCGTCGGTTGCGGCACCACGCCGAATCGAAATCGTCCGGAGCACCAGCGCCGACCCGGGACGGTCCGACCTGAGCGCCCCGATCTGCTTCCCGGAACGGACACCGAGCCGGCCGAGGCCGCGTCTACGAACGTCGTCGGCGTTCGCCCCGGCGGCACGCCCGTCGCGCACGTCGCGGGAACCACCATCACGACCGGCGACCTCCTGCAGGCCTGGATGTATCGCGACAGCGGTGCCGTGAAGAGCGTGCTGGACGAACTCGTGCTCGAAGGTCTGGTCGTTGCTGAAGCGCGGCGCTTGGGCGTCGTCCTGGACCCCGCGCTCGTCCTGGAACGCACCTCACAGGCGCGCGCGAACCTGGAGGCCGGTTTGCAGGAATCGGGCTCCCAGGACTCGCTCGAGATCTTCATCGAAGCACGCCTCGGCCTGTCCGCCGAACGCTACCTCGCCGCCATCGGCGAGCAGGTGACCGTCGAGCTCCTGGCCGAACAATGCGTCCGCGCCTGGGCGCTCGAGAACGAACGCGCGCGGTTGCGGGTCATCGTCGTGGCCGACCGCGAGGGCATCGACCTGGTCGAGGCCGGCCTCGCCGCCGGACGCCCGTTCGAGGAACTCGCACGTAAACTCAGCGTGGACCCCTCGTCCAAGGACGGCGGCCGCATCCCCGACGTCGTCCGCTCCCAGAGCACGATGTCCCGCATCGCATTCCTGACGCGCGTCGGCGAGGTCGGCGGTCCCATCGAGGAGGGCGGCGCCCACATGTTCGTCCTGGTCGAGGAACGCTTGGCGGCCGAGGGCGGTCCGTGGTCGACCTTCGGCCCGCGCGTCCGTGCCACCATCCAGTCCCAGCCCATCGAGGACCCCGAGTACTGGCAATGGAAGGCGGCGATGCTGGAGCGCTACGAGGTCACCACCGACCCCCTGTTGCGCCTGGTGGGGGAGCCGACCGCCGCTTCCACGCCGGGCCCCTGAGTCACGCACCTCGCCCGTACGCGTACCTCGATGCATCCCGGTCTTCGTTCCTGGGTCGCGGGGACTTGATCCAGAAGCCCCGAACCCCGATCCTGCACCCATGACTCGACGCAAGAAGAACGCTACGGGCGCCGAGCCCCAGGTCGAAGACCCGAACGCCGCTCCGATCGAGGGCGGTGTGGTCGCGCTCCAGGACGACCCCGAAGGCCAAGATCCCGAAGCCCAAGATCCGGAAGCCGCGGATGCGGAGGGCGAGGGGGATTCCGACGCCGACGATTCCGCGGACGACCTCTCCAGCGCCGATGACGAGGTCCTGGCCAAGGAAGCCCGTTCGGGGCCCGGCCCCGGTGAGGACCTGGACGACGACGAACTGATCCGGCGCCTCGCCGCGCTCCTGTTCGCTTCGCCGGACCCGCTCTCCGAGGGCAAGCTGGTCGCCCTGCTCGAGCGTCCGCGACGGGCGCGCGTCACCGAAGCCCTGAACACCCTCGGCGCGCGCCTCGAAGCCGCCGGCCTCCCGCTCCAGGTCCGCGGCCTGCGCGGTGGCTGGATGCTGATGAGCACACCGGAGATGGGCAACGTCCTGTCCCGCCTGGCCAAGGGCAACCCGATCGAGCGCGTCAGCGCCGCCGCCCTCGAGACGCTCTCGATCGTGGCCTACCGCCAACCCGTCACGAAGGCCGAGATCGAGTCGATCCGCGGCGTCCAGGCGGGGCCTATCCTGCGCTCCTTGGTCGACCGCGGTCTGGTGCGCGTGACCGGCCGAGCCGATGTCCCCGGCCATCCGCTCCAGTACGGCACGACGCCGGACTTCTTGGATCGCTTCGGCCTCCAGGGGCTCGAGCAGTTGCCGCGCGACAACGAACTCGCCCGCGACGAGTAGTTCGCGGAGCGTGGGCAGGCTCCCGCGCCACGGAACTTGGCTTCTGGACCCCGGGCAAGACGGTCCGTTCGGCGCAGGATCCTCGCGCAGGGCCCGACCCTGCGCAGGAGCGGTCCGGTTCCGTGTCCATCGGAAGTCGAATCCCACCCCTGGGCCCTCGAACGGGTGCCTCGATCGGGTCCAGGAAGCGGTTCAGCCCGGACTCACGCCGGTCGATCTGAAGGGTGCGCCCTCCGCCGCCCTGAGCGAGATCCCGGCGAACCGCGCCCGAATCCGAGGGCTCCATGCCCCTTTTCGGTCCCGGATCCCGAGGGAGTGGCGGCTCGCGGTTGCTCACCCCGCGGCACTCCCCGTAAACTCCTTGCCCTCCAAAATCGGACCGCATGCCGCGGTTCCGGAGCCTCCCGCATGTCCACCCCTTCGACGCAGGGCGCCCAGCCCACCCCCGAGCACGCCGCCCACGACGACGATTTCATCGTCGCCCCCCCGGGTCGCAGCAAGGCCTTCTACATCTTCGTGCTGGCCCTCATGGTCTTCGTGCTGATCATCTTCAGCATCGGTGACCTCGCCCAGTACGTGCTGGGTGGGGGTGGTGCCGACCAGGCCGCCATCGAGGTGACCTGGATCGATCCGATCACCAAGAAGAAGCACGAGGTCAACGGCAAGGACTACCGCGAAGCCAAGCTCGATCTCGATTGCTGCATGGGGCTGAACATCTGGACTCCCCTGTCGGCGTTCGCCGAGGACGATGATCCCAACCGTGGCATCGGCTTCGAACCCGAGGACGTCGTTCTGCTCCTCACCCTCGAGCAGTTGGCGATCGAAACCGGCATCGAGGTCTCGAACCGGGAGTTCAGCGATCGCTTGTCCCTGTTCGTGACCGACGCCGACCTCGAGAACATCGGCAACCGCTTCCGTCGCAACAAGACCAAGACCGCTGCGGGCATCCGCCGCGTGATGCGCGCCGCCAACATGCGCACCGCTATCCTGCAGGCCGCCAACATGTTCGCCGACCCCGCGGCCGTCGAAGCCGCGTGGAAGGAAGCCAACCCCGAGTACCGCTTCGAGTACATCGAGACCAAGATCTCGGACTGGGAAGAGGTCGCCAAGGAATCCGCACCGCCCGACGCCGACCTGAAGGCCTGGTACGACGGACTCCAGGAGTTCCAGAAGCGCCAGTTCTACAGCGACGCGATGATGCAGGTCGCGCTCGCGTACGTGCCGATGCCTGCGGGCGCGGACTCGACCTTCGACGCCTCGGCGTTGCTCGCGAAGTATCCGAAGCCCGACGCGGTCGACCTGGCCGCCAGCCAGGAGCTCTACTACAACCTCTCGCGCGCCACGCGTTTCGTGATCGAGCCCGATCCGCCGTACGACCCCGAGTCCGGGGACCCCGCGCCGCCGCTCGAGTTCCAAGCGCTCGAGGACGTGCGCGAAACGGTGAACGCCGAGGCCGCGATCTACAACGCGCTGGGCGAGTTCCTCAAGGACGTGCGCACGCGGGAAGCCGACGTGGACGCTCCGGACGTCGATTGGGTCGCGGAAGCCACCGCGCTCGGCCTCACCGTCGAGCAGCCGACGGCGTCGCTCTCCACCGAGCAGATCGTCGAGAACGAGACCTGGGGTGGACAAGCGCTCGCTTCGCGACTCTCGTTCTCGCCCAAGAACAGCATGATCCCGAACGTGCAGGTCCACAAAGGCGCCCTCGTCATCGCGCGCCTGCTCGACCGCGTGGATCCCGCGCCCCAGGACATGTTCCTGATCAAGGACGAGGTCGTCGACGCCTGGGCCAAGGAAGAGGCGCGTCGCCTCGCCGTCCAGCGTTTCAACGTCCTGCGCGACATGTGTGCCGACCGCCCCTTGGACGACAACGGAACCATGATCGCCGAGGCCGCGTGGTCGCCCGTCGTCGACTCCGAGACGTTGCGTGAGCAGGCCGACATCTTCAGCATGACCGTCACCGACCGCGCGTGGCGTGGCCGTCGACCCATCGCACCTGACGACGCGACGGACCTGGACACGATCTTGGCCGAACAGCCGACGATGTTCGATCTCGAGCCCGGCATGTTGCCGCAACCCGGCATCAACCGCGCGGGCACGCACGCCTACTTGATCCACCTCGTCGAGACGCGCGAGGCGCCGCTCGATCAAATGCTGCCGGTCGAGTTGCTCAACGGTCGCCGGACGGAACTCAACACCGAAGCCGTGGCCCTGATGCGTGACGTGCTCCACCCGCGTTCCGAGTGGTTCCAGGCCAAGTTCCAGCTCAACGTTCCGAGCTGGGACGAAGAGGCGGAAGAGGAGCCGGCCGGCGCAGGATCCCCGACGGATGGGGACGAGGCGACGGATTCGAACGACCCGCCCGCGGGCGGCTGATCGTCGGACGGTTCGGCGCGTCCTCCTCGTCAAGCGCGGGAGTCGCGGCGAGCGGGCGACGTGCGATGGCGGCCAGGGAATGGCCCGGCCACAGATCGAAGCGCGCCACCCAGCGCGCTTCGAGTCCATACAGGCTCGCCAACAGCGCGTGCACCCAGCGCGGAGGGTCGACGGACAGGTTCGTGCGCCCCTCGGGACGCAGGCCGACGCGCTCGGCCCACCCGAGCGCCAGGACGAGCGGCGCGATGAGCGGGAAGAGCAGCACGTTGCTCCAGGCGACGCGCTCCGCGGTCAAGCCAGCGCCGCGCAAGGTGCGTCGCAACTCCGCGCGCGTGTAGCGTCGATGATGGCCGGCGACGCGATCGTTCTCGGCGAAGAGCCAGGGATGGGCGGGCACGTGCACCAAGAGAGCGCCGCCAGGTTTCAGCACGCGCCAGGCTTCGCGGGCCGCGGCCTGCGGGTCTTCGAGGTGCTCGAGCACGTCGAACATCGTGACGAGGTCGAAGGCGGCGTCCGCGAACGGCAGGCGTTCGGCGGATCCGGACAGGACGCCCCCGGGTCCGACCTGGCCCGCTGGGCCGTCCACTCGTGTACGGGCACGTCGGCACGCGTCCAGGTCCCACTCGATCGCGGTCGGTTCGACACCGGTCGACCTCAGCAGGTCCAGGAACCCGCCCGAACCCGAGCCGATGTCCAGGATCGCCTCGGGTTGCGCGTCCCGCAGCGCATGTCGCACCAGCGCGCCGCAGACCGCTCGCCGCCCGCGGAACCACCAATGGTTCCGTTCGAGCGAGACGAACTGTTCGTGCGCGAGGGCGTCCATGCGATCGTCGGGTGCGAACTCAGGCGGGTTCGATCGGCTCGGCCACGACGATCCACTCGTCGCAAGGATTGACGTAGAAGAGCGGGTTGCCCAAGCGCAACAACGGGCTCAGGAGTCGCGGCATCCAGGGCGCGACCCGCGCGGACCGCTCGATCAGGAAACTGAGCCGCACCGACTTGCCTGCGCCGCGCCGCGTCCACGACAACGCACGCAGTCCGGCTGCGGCCAGGGCTTGCTCGAGCGTGCTCTTGTCGAAGTGCATCAGATGCTCGACGTGTTTGTAGTGGTGCCAACGACGACCGAGCAGCCTGGCGAAACGGCTGCCCACGTCCTGGGTCTCGACCACGACGCGGCCCCCGGGCGCCAGCAGTTCGCCCGCTTGGCGCAACGCGCCGACGGGGTCGGGCAGGTGTTCCAACACGTCCCACATCGTCACGAGGTCGAAGTGGGTCGGCCAACCGTCCGGCCGCACGGCCGACGCGGTGCCCAGGTCCTTGCGGATCACGCGATGCGCGCCGATCCGGTCGATCGCGCGCGTATGTGCGGCGAGGCTCGGCTCCAAACCATAGGGGGAGAGCCCTTGGTTGCGGGCGTGGTCCAGGAAGCCGCCGTTCGCGCAACCGACGTCCAGGACGCTGCCGCTCGCGGGCCACCACTCGGCCAGCGCCTTCCAGCGCCGCGACCAGGTCCGGCGTGCGGCTTTTTCGTCGGTCAGGTAGTCGGCGTAGCCACGATCCCGCGGCGCTTCCGAGCGCCAGTACGTGGCGTTGTACACGGTGTCGATCAGCCAATCGTCCGGGATGCGCGGGCTGACGTAGACGAGCTCGCACTCGATGCAGCGCCAGACCTTGTAGGGCGCGTCCTGGAACACTTCACGACGTCGGGCCGCGCCACACAGAGCGCAGGCGACTTCGACCAGTTCAGGTGTGGCTTGGCTCATCCGAACCACCTCGTGTCGGTGGCGATGGCATCGGCCGTTCGCGCGGGAATCGGAGCGCTCGGTTCGAGCAGGGCGCGGGCCACCTTGCGGCCCATCAGGATCGAGTGGTCCATGTTGTTGTAGCGGAAGAGGCCTTGGCGACCGGTCGTGCTCAGGTTCTCGAAGCGCCGCAGTGCGTGACGCAGGGCTTGTAGATGTTTGCGGTAGCCGACCTCGTAGACCGGATATCCATGGCGTACGCGGCGCACGGCGAGCGGCTGGGCTTCACCGGGTTGCAGCAATCCGATCGACTCCAGGTCGCGCGCGGCCAACGCCGCAGCCGCGTCGCGATCCAGGCTCCAGACGCCGTCCCCGGGACGGCAGGTGATCTCGCAGCAGAGCGCGGTCGCGTCGCCGGGCGCCATGTCGTCCGAGAAGTTCTTGGGCTCCGAGATGCGATTCACCGCGAGGTGGCGCTCGGGCAGGTAGATCCAATGATCGGGCGTGACCGAGGGGCGCTGGACCTGCACGTAGGCGAACAGGATGCCCAGGTGGCGCAGTCGCGCGGCGCTGGCACGTTCGGACGCGGGACCCAGGGGATCGATCCAGGTGACGAGGTTCGACAACGGTGCCGTGTTCAGGATGCGATCCGCGGCCCAGGTCTCGCGTGAGCCGTTGCGGTCGGCGACGACACGCTGAATGCGCTTGCCGTCGTGCTCCAGTCCGCGCACGCGCGCGCCGAGCACGATCTCACCGCCGGCCGCTTCGATGCGCCGCGCGTAGGCCTGGGACAACGCGCCGATCCCGCCGGTGCGCGGGTAGTGGAAGCTGGCCGCGTTGCTGCGCGCGTCCTCGGACTCGGGTCGCAGGGACGAGACGAAGGCGTCCCAGAGCGAGCGTTGCGCGATGCGTTGGCTGGCCCAATCCGCGCTGAGCGACGAGGCCGGCATGTTCCAGGCCTTCTCGGTGTACGCGCCGAAGAACAACTCGTAGAGCGTGCGTCCGAAACGGCGCGTGACCCAGGCCTCGAAGTTCTCGTCCTTGCCGGGATGCAGTCGATCAGAGGCGCGTGCTTTCAGGTAGTCGTAGCCCGACTTCAGGAGCAAGCGCGGCGGAAGGTTGCGCACGACGTTGCCGAAGCGCAGCGGGTAGTCGAACCAACGTCCCTCGAGGTGGATGCGGCTCTTGCGTTCGCGCTGGACGAGGTTGCCCTCGAGCAGTTCGAAGAGGTGTTCCTCGAGCCCGCGGTCGCGCGTGAACAGTCGGTGCGGCCCGTGGTCGAAGGTGAAGTCCCCGGCGCGGAAGCTGCGCGCCAGTCCGCCGACCTCGCCGCTGGCTTCGAGCACGGTGACGCGTTCGCCGGCGCGCGCGAGCACGTCAGCGGCAGCGAGACCGGCGAGGCCGGCGCCCAGAACGAGGACAGCCATGGTGGAGGGGGGGATCGGGTCGCGGACGACCTCATCTCCATCACCGGTGCCGCTGGGGGCTCCAGGGTGCCCTGGGAGGGCCCAGGAGCGGACATGGTGGATGAGGTTCGGCGCCCGGGGAGGACGCCGATTCCCTCATCGACCGGACGCTAGGTTCGCTTGAGGGTCCGGAAGGTGACCCGGAACACCGTGCCTCCGCCCTCGCGGTCCAGCAGCTGGACCTGGGCCTTCATGACCCGCGCGTACTGCTCGACCAGGTGCAGACCGAGGCCGGTGCCCTGGGCGGTGCGGGTCTGTTCGCTGCCGGGGCGGTAGAACGCCTCGAACACGCGCTTGCGCTCGGCCGGTTCGATCCCAGGGCCGCGGTCCAGGACCTCGAGCAGGACCTGTCCGTCCGCGACCCGCGAGCGTACCAGGATCGGCTCGAGCGGTTCCTTGGAGTGGTCCACCGGGGCGTACTTCAACGCGTTCTCGACGAGGTTCTGCAACACGGCGTGAATACCGATCGTGGTCAACCAGACCTGGGGCAGGTCGTCCGCCAGGTCGAACTGCACATCGGGTTCGTCCTCGAGCCCCAGGTCGTGCCGTTGCGCGAGGAGGTGCGCATTGAGATCGCCCGGTTCGGGCTTGGGCGGCGCGGAGTTCAAGCGACGCTTGTCGATGACGCGATCGACGAGCGCGCCGAGTCGGTGCGTCTCCTTGACGATGCGACTCAGGTATTCCTCCTGGCGTTCCTGGCTGGAGACCCATCCGTCGCGCAGCATCTCGCCGTACATGCGCACGGCCGCGATGGGGGTGCGCAGTTCGTGCGTGACGGCGGCGACGAAGTTCTCGGTGCGTCGCGCTTGCTCCTGGGACTGGCGCAAGCTGCTCAGCAGCAACTGCAGTCCGAGTGCGAGTGAGACGATCATCGCGCCCGCCACGCCGAAGAACCAGAGCGTCTGC
>TARA_R110002096_G_scaffold403766_4_pt1 | contig 40132 bp, 35 predicted proteins | sample TARA_R110002096 | Tara Oceans TARA_R110002096 (sample SAMEA4397295) | marine metagenome | biome: Polar Biome; feature: [DCM] deep chlorophyll maximum layer (ENVO:01000326); material: water (ENVO:00002006), including particulate matter (ENVO:01000060) such as... | depth 35 m
CCCCATCTGCGAAGGTCTTTTCCGACCAGCCTCCGGAGACTTTGCCTCCATCAAACCGCGCTACGCCACGTTTGGGACCATTGTCGATGCAGACGAACAGCCAGTCGATGAAGTCCTGCTCACCTGGTTCAAGGGACCTCGCAGTTACACGGGAGAAGACCTCATCGAGATCAGTTGTCATGGCGGCATGCTCGTGACCCGTGCGGTCTTGAGTCAACTTCTCCAGGCCGGCGCTCGAGCCGCCACCGGAGGCGAGTTCACTCAACGAGCGTTCTTCAACGGCAAGATGGATCTCACCCAGGCGGAGGCGGTCATGGACGTGATCTCTGCCCAAACGGAGCTGGCACTCCGATCGGCAAACGAGCAGCTTCAGGGCCAGTTGGGCACCGAAGTCGAACGCCTTCGAAAGGAGTTGATCGGAGTCATTGCGCACGTGGAGGCCTTTATCGACTTTCCTGACGAAGATATCGATCCTGATACCGGTGAGGGGTTGGCCGGGCGAATTCGGGAACTCGACGCGGCCATCTCCAAATTGACCGCCACTGCTCACCAGGGACGCATTCTGCGGGAAGGCGTTCGAACCGTGATCGCGGGAGCACCGAACGTGGGCAAAAGCAGCCTGCTCAATGTTTTGCTCGGCTTTGATCGCGCGATCGTCAGTGAGATCGCCGGAACCACCCGCGACACGATCGAAGAGGTGATCAACCTGGAAGGCATTCCCTTGCGGTTGATCGATACCGCAGGTGTGCGAACCGCGACGGATCAGATTGAGCAGGAGGGTATCGCCAGGGCGGAATCCCAGATTGCTGATGCAGAGTTGGTGCTCCAGGTGTTCGACGGCAGTTGCAGCCCGCAGCAAAATCAGCGCCCGCTCCCCATCTCAGAGAGTCAATCGGTCGTCACGATTCTCAACAAGTCCGATCTCGCCGAGCATCCCGATTGGAAAGAATCAGAAGCCATCCGAGTCTCCTGCGCAGATCGCCAAGGTTTTGAAAACCTCACCGCAGCGATCATCAACTCGCTAGGAGTCGACACGGAAGAAGGTGGGCATCATGCGGTTGCGATCAATGCAAGGCACCAGGCATGCCTACTGAAGGCTTCCGCAGTCTTGCAAGAGGCGAATACAAAGCTCATGACCGGCGAATCTCCCGAATTCATCGCCCTCGAACTGCGATCCGCATTATCTTCGATTGGTGAGGTCATTGGTCATACCGATATTGAGGAAATTCTTGGCGAAATATTCGGGGCCTTTTGCATTGGCAAATAGCTTGCCGAAAGGATGGTTCCATCCCAGAATTGAGAAACTTCTGAACCATTTTTGGAACTATGCTGTTAGCTCAAACCATTGGCGGGTTGGCTGAGGAGAACGTGCAATATGTTCTCATCCAACCAACGAGGCTCGACTTTCTCATCGTCCTGATCGGCGTCGTCGTCGGTCTTTCAATAGGCCGGTTGGTCACGTTTTCCGGGCAAATCATCATCAATCGTGATGTGGTGACCTGGCATCCGACTTTCCTCATCTACATGCTGGCCCTCTTCACCTACCAGATTTTCTACTGGTGGTCGGCCTGGGACCTCAAAGGTCAACCGCAGTTGGCCGAAGACTTCACCTTTTTGAGTTACGCCCGACTGCTGCTCATGCCCCTCTTCATTTATGGTGCGACGGCGGTTCTGTGCAAAGACCTCCGCGATGTCGAAGAGTTTTCGATGAAGGAACACTTCACGGACCAGGCGCGCGCTTTCTACCTGATTGTCGGTGCGCTGATCGTGACCGCGCTTCTTCAGGCGATTTTTCTGTGGGACAAGACCTGGGAGAACAATCAATCGGAATTGGCCCTGCGCGGCATCGCGTTTTTGATCGTGCTGACGGCGTTTTTCCTCCGTCCGAATCACAGCCAGATCTTTCACCTCTTTCTCTCGCTCGTGATCCTTGGCCTTCTGGTCTACTTCATCTACATCAGCGAATCTGGGGCTGAGAAAGACAACTCGGCAGCGTTGGAAACGGCCTCTCCCGCTCGAGTTTTGCTCTCCGATGGGAGCGCCCCCCAATGGCGATTCATGTAAGAATCCGCCGAAAAATCCCGTATTCTAGGTAAAGCCCCCATTTACCGCCATGATTCGAATCCCCGGTTCTGTAGCCCAAGACCTCTGCGACTCCCATTTGCGACCAACGCGACGTGACTTCCTTCGAGTCGGTGGAGCCGGCATGTTGGGGATGAGTTTGAACAACATTCTGGCGGTGCAAAGCGCGAGCGCAAACTCGGGTTTGGTGGGATCGCCGGGTTGGGGAAAGGCGAAGAGCGTCATCATGATCTATCTTCAAGGCGGCCCGAGCCATCTTGATCTTTGGGATCCAAAACCGGATGCACCGGACAACGTTCGATCGATCTTCAAGCCCATTCCGACCAAGGTCGATGGCATCCAATACACCGAGATTCTGCCCAGGCTGGCAAAGGTGAACGATCGTTTCACCACGATCCAGAGCATGAGCTATACGCCCAATGGTCTGTTTAATCATACCGCGGCGATTTACCAGATCATGACGGGTTACACGACGGATAAAGTGAGCCCTAGCGGCCAGCTGGAACCGCCCAGCCCGAAGGATTTCCCGAACTTCGGCTCGAACATCATTCGCCTGAGGCCGACCGATGAGCCGATGTTGCCATTTGTCGTGATGCCACGTCCGCTCCAAGAGTCAGGCGTCATCAACAAAGGCGGAACAGCCGGGTTTCTCGGCAAGGCCTACGATCCCTATTACCTGTTTCCGGACGGTGACGACATGGATATGAACAAGCTGGAGCGGATCAAGGTGGATGACCTTCAGCTGCGCCCGGAGGTTTTCTCCTTGAGATTGCAACGCCGCGCAAAGCTGCGTGAAGCCCTCACGGCCCAAATGCCCGTGATCGAGAAAGCAGTTGAGGACTACAATCTGGATGAATATTACGACAAAGCGTTGAGCCTGATCGTGTCCGGCCGAGCCCGGGATGCCTTCGACATCGAAGCAGAAGACGAAAGAACCCGTAATCTTTACGGGCGGAACACGTTTGGCCAAAGCTGCCTGCTCGCTCGCCGTCTGGTCGAGGCCGGAACCAAGGTCGTTGAAGTGATTTGGCCCAAAGTGGCGAACTCCAACAATCACAGTTGGGATCATCATTCCGGACTGCCCAAGCGGATGAAGGATCAGAGCGGTCCGATGCTTGATGCCGGGCTTTCCGCTCTGTTCGAAGATCTCGACGACCGCGGCCTTCTCGACGAAACACTCGTCGTCGCGATTGGTGAGTTTGGTCGCAGCCCGGAGAAGGGAGTTTCGACTTCAGGAAACGGGAACAGCGCCGATGGTCGCGACCACTGGCCCTATTGCTACACATCGATCATCGGTGGTGCCGGAATTAAGCGTGGATACGGTCACGGCAAATCGGACAAAACCGGATCAGCGCCAACCGAAGATCCCGTTCATCCGTGCGAAGTCCTGGCAACGATTTATCACTCCATGGGCATCGATCCCGAGACCATTGTCTACAACCACCTGAACCAGCCCAGGGAACTGGTGAAGGCGCAGGCAGCGTTAAAGCTTTTCGCTTAGGGGCGACTTATTGAGTCCACCAATCCCCTTTGACTTCGGCCAACGCATTGGCAACAGCCTCGGCAGCCTCCGGGGGCGACATTTGCGAAACGTGTCCGTGGTATTCGGCAAGGGTGTTTCGGTAGGCTTCCGTTAGCGCGGCTTCGCTGGTTCTTTTGGATTCGTCGATGCTTGCCGCCCCATCGTGATACCATTTGCGAAGATCGAAGAGAAGCTGCATCCCCGGATTGGCCTGGTCGCTCTCAGCCGGAGGACGGGGAACCGGTTGCCCGGCCTTGAGGCGCTTTCCTTCCTCTGCAATCTGCTGTGCCAGAACCGTCATGCCGCCAGCCTGGGCAGCGTCGTAGTTCTGCTTGAGCGTCTCCAGATACTTTGCCTGGAGATCAGTGCGATACTGGGTGACTGAAGATTGGATCTGTTCCGCGTATTGGGACGCATAGTGGGATTTGTATTCCACCAGCTTTGCTTTCACTTCGACGAGGAACTCCGCGTCACGAACCTTTGCCGCAGCCTCGATCCTTCGCTCGATCTCAGCCGCCTCTTCCTTCCGTTGCTCCATATTCTTCTCATGCGCGGCGCTGATTGGAGAAAACAAGGATGATTCCTCCGGCTTCGGAGTTTCGGGCGAAGCCGACTCTTCCGCTGGTTCGGGAACCGTGGTTGCCACGGATGAAGACTCGTCATCATTCGAGCAGGACATCACCGCCACGGCGACCAGAACCGGAAGGTACTTGAGGATTTTGCGACTCATTCCCGCAGCTTCACATCGTCTCATCGATCAATGCAAGGAAGTTCGCGTGGATTGCATCACTTCGGCAATTCGGGAATAAAGCAGCCGAGAGCCTCCACCTTCGGATGGGAAACCTCTTCCCCAGCGAGATATTGCTCAATGGCGACGCGCAAATCATGCTTGGTTACCGTCTTTCTCCGATCCCCATAGTCGGTAAACAGGTTGTTGATCCGCCCCTGATACAAAATTCGTCCGGTTTTGCTGAGAAGAAAGGCTTCCGGGGTCATGGTCGCCTTGGTCGAGCGAACGAGATCATGATTTCGATCAATGACGACCGGTGCTTGAATGCCAAACTCCGTTGCATGCTTGAGGGCGTCCACATCACTGAGTTCCCAATCGACTTGGACCAACGTGAGCTTTCCGCCACGGGATTGCACCTGTTCCGCCAGTCGATTCATTTCCGGAATGAGAGCATTCGCGATCGGGCAATCGGTGGTGATGAAGATGACCACTGAAAACGCCTCTCCAGTCACACACTCCAAAGGTCGGACGCTCTGTCCTTTCAGGTCTTTGAGCTCAATCCCAGCTCCCTGCTCATTTCCCAAACTTGGAAGCAGGAATCCGAGTAAAAAGACAACTGCCACTAGAAACGGTTTCATTCCTGACCTCCAGCATTGACCAACCCGTTGCGAATCGATTCCAGCAACGCGCCCAGTTCTTTGCGATCGATCGCATCATCCTTGTTTCCATCAAAATTCTGAAGCACCCGCGCCCGAAATCGTTCCGGAATCTCCGCTTTTTCGATCAACCCGTTGCGATTGGTATCCAACTGCCCAATGCGCTTGACCATTGCGGAACCGGATCCCTCCCTCATTTCCCGAGCGACCGCGCCCAGAACCTCGACCTGCTTCATTCGGGAAGCCCGAGCGAGCTTGGCTTCGTCCACATTTTCGCTAGGTGCCACCATCAGAGTGATGCTGCCCATCTCGTCCGTGCTTTCATGCCCCCACCGAATCCGCTGAGGGGGATCGAACGGGTTGTCCGGATTGTCTGCGCTATTGTCGTAAACCAAATCCGTGCGGATTTCCGTTCCTGCCACGAGGTGAATCGGTTGCTTGAAAAAGTAGCGGTCCTGCCAGTTCAGATCCCAATTATCGATCTGCAGCAGAATTGTCTCCTCGCCGTCAGGGCTAACCGCAGTCATTTTCATCTCTTTACAGATGTAATGCGCATGGCCACCAACCGCGAACGCATCAACTCCAACGGGGAGAACAAACGAATCGGACCGCCGGTAGTTGGATTCGCCGGCGGGAACATCAATTCCCAAGCCGCGACCAAACGCGGGTGGCACCTGAATGTTGGCCAAGGTCCGGCTCGGCGGTCCATCTGCGAAATAGAGTCCCACGGTGCTCATTTCCAATTCTTCCTTTCCTGTTGGATGAAAGTGCGTCGACAGAACCAGATCGCTCCCTTTGGGAAGCGCCATGGCAAGCCCTTCCGGCAGAAACTGGGTGGTCGATCCAGGCACATACCCACCGAGTCGTCCCGTTCTCCGAAAAGCCATCCCTCGAAAGCCCGGCTTTCCATCTTTTCCGTCCATTTCAAGAGCGGTTCCGGTATCATCGAGGAAAAACAGTGAATGATGAACCGCACTCCGCGCACTTGGGCGCAGCTCAATCGCGGTGACCCACTTGTCGTCGGGCAGATCGAGCTTCAGAGCGAAATTCCGGTAAATGTCAGGACCTTCCGCCGGAACAGGAAACGCTTCCTTCATCGAAACGACCAAATCCGGCTCGCCCAGCGACCAGCCATCCGCAAACGAAGGAGCTGCCGGCGCCGGGCCAGTTCCCTCCAGCTTCCCTCCTTCAATCCAAGCTCCGAACATCGCGACCTCTGCTGCTGATAAACTCCGATTGTGGGCAAACTCAACCCCGGCATCGACGGGATGCCACGGCGGCATGTATTGACTTTCGACCGCACGTCGGATCGTGCGCGCTTTCTTACTCACCTCACTGTAGGAGAGCAGTGAAAAAGGCCCCGCCGCGCCCGGGTGGTGACAAGTGGCGCATTTTTGATAAACGAGTGGCCCAATATGCTGATTGAAGGTGATTTCCTCGGCCAACAGCATCAACGGGCTAGAGAGAACGAAGACGAAAAAGAGGAACTTCATGATTGGGCGAGACGAAAGAAATCTTTGAACGGTTACACGCCTTGCAGTTTGGGTGAAACCTGAGAAGTTGGGGCATGTTTGTGGATCATCTTCGCATTTACGCCAAAGCAGGCGACGGCGGCAATGGAAGTGCCAGCTTTCACCGGGCTAAGTTTATTCCCAAAGGGGGACCCGATGGGGGGGACGGAGGAAAGGGCGCGGATATCGTCCTGCGCGTCGATGAGCACACCGACAACCTGAAGGCGTTCTTCTTTAAACCGAACCTGAAAGCTCCACGGGGCGACCACGGGCAAGGCCAGCAAAAGACCGGCAAAAGCGGCAAAACCATGGTCATCTCCGTGCCGCCGGGAACCCTGATCTATACGGCGAAAGGGCCGAAAACCGAGGAGCCGGAAAATGTTGAAGACGGGATGGCGTTTCTTTATGACCTGGACGCCCAGGCCGAAGACGTGTTGGCGCCTGCCGACAATCGGGTCGAGGGAGAGTTGGTCGCGGATTTGACCGAGATTGGCGAGAAGTTCGTGCTCTGCAAAGGAGGGAAAGGAGGAAGGGGCAACGTTCACTTCAAGAGTTCGACCAACCGTGCGCCGACCGAAGCAGAACCCGGTGAGCCTGGTGAAGAAGGGTATTTCTACATGGAGCTTCGCCGAATCGCAGACGCCGGTTTGGTAGGATTCCCCAACGCAGGAAAATCGACACTTCTGACGAAGCTCTCACACGCGAAGCCAAAAATCGCGGCTTACCCGTTTACCACGTTGACTCCCCAAGTCGGAGTTCTTGAATTTCCGGGTTTTTGCCGGACCACCATTGCCGATATTCCCGGCTTGATCGAGGGCGCACACGAAAACGTGGGCTTGGGCCACGAGTTTCTTCGGCATATCTGGCGCTGCAATCTGCTGGTCTTTGTCATCGACATGGCAGGAAGCGAAGGGCGGGATCCGATCGAGGATCTCGAAACACTCCGCAAAGAGATCAAACTCTACGATGAAGACCTGTCGAAGCGGCCTTGGATTATTGTCGCGAACAAAATGGATCTGGAAGACGCCGACGAAAAGTTGGCCCAGTTCCAGCAGCGCTTTCCAAAGATCGAAGTCTTCCCAATTTCCGCGCTTGAGGAAACCGGCCTGGATGAGCTCCGCAATCGTCTCCGCGACCTCATCGGTCACAAGCCGACTTAGAAGCCGGGCGCGCAACGTTATTGAGGGCCCTTCTTGGTCAGCTTCGCTTTGATGGCGGCCAGCAGATCGCTGACATCGAACCAGATTTCCCGACCTTCCTTCGTCTTTAGGACATCCATTCGACGCCCATCCACCTCCCTCAGGCTTTGGGACTCGAATTTCAGTCCTTCAAAATACAAAAGATCATACTCATCAGAGGTCCGTGTTACTTTGTATGGCTCTTCAGGCGTTCCCTTTCCGCTTTCCTGAATCCCCTTGATCAGGGCCCTTCCAATGGCTCGCTCCAGCTCACATTTCTCTTGATCACCGGTCCCCTCATAAGCTGCGGCCAACCTCAAATGAGTGGATGGGCTCAGCAGAAAATTGGGCGTCATGACCTGTTTGATGCGTGCAACCACCTCTTCGAACTTGGCCTCTTTGAGAAGTTGATCGATTCCCTCCAATTCACTGGAATAGGGATCATATCCGCTCTGCAAATGGGCGTTTCTAAGCTCCGCGAAGTTCTCCTGACTGGGGTCGTTGATAAATTGGCTAAAGTAGCTGTCGTCCATTAACTGCGGGTTTCGGGGTGAAAATTCAAAATGCTTAAACCGGGCTTAGGTTCGGGTTGAGAAAGGTCCGTGTCAAAAACCCGGAGTCTCGTATTCCCCGCCAAATCTTCAAGCCATTCACCAATCTCGAGAAAGTAATCCGCTTCGCGCCAAGGATCCGCCGGCACCAATTCAATTACGCCCGACTGCGGATTCACCACAACGGTTGTCCTGATCGGAGCATGATCCTCGCTCAACACGTTCAGTTGCCATTGCGCCATGGCGTGGTCCACCGGGCGATCCGTGCGAACGGACAGAGGTTCCGTGGTCCCGGTGCCCGGAACTACCAGCTCCCAAGTTGCGGGATCCAAAATTTGATAGATCTCGGGTCCGGTCGCGAATTCGTGGGTGACCAGTTTTCCCAGTTCGACTCCCCGTGCGCTTCTCAGGTCCGGATCAATGACCAGCCGATATTGAGAGCCGGGTTTAAGAACAGGACCCAATTCTTCACGGAGATTGACGCCTTGTTTGATCCTTCCCGGATGAATGAGAAGCGTCAGCCTCTTCACTTCATGGTCCCAAATTTCCTGTCGGCGCCAAGGCGCTTCAATCTCCATCCCGGCGTCGTCCACCAGATGGAAATGATCGAAGATGGCGCGACCTTCCCGCATCGGCTGGTCGAAGTAGACGTAAAACTTGAGAAGATTGGCCGGAACGACTCCGGAACCCGGCTCAATTCGAGTCACCTGGGGAACCGTTCCTTCCACCCGAGGGACCTTGTAGGCGGCTTCAATCCGCTTCCCGTTTGAGAGCTGCAGTACGGCACGATATTCGGCTCCCCCACTCAGGGAAATCCGGGGTTTAAGCCGAAGCCGATTGGCTTCACTTTTCACCTCCGCGAAAATGGGAGGGCCCAACTCCTCGGTTTTGGGTTCAACCCGATGAATTGAGAGATTTGCATCCCGATCGCCCGTTTCGGCGATGACCTCAACCTTCGCCGGAGCCGCCACCACGAAGCGGACCACCGCTTCTGCAAGGGTCGCCGCAAGCGCAACAGCAAGAATCATGGAAGCGCAATCGTCACCAAATCCAGGCCGCCCCCCTCTCCTTCACGAAGAGCCAGAGCGGTTTTCTGATTGAGGCGATCCATTTGCACAACGCCGTGAAAAGGTTCTGCGATTTCGATTCGTTCGCTCTCGGGAGTTGATGCATCCAACCTTCGGGTTGCCTGTTCGTTGACTTTTTCGGCATTCCCAAGCAGCCCCTCGTCAAAACGAAACGCCAGGTGGGCGCTGGGGCCAAACGGGCGCTTCTCATGATGAAACCGAAATGTGTTCGTCAGGATGCTTGATCCCGCTCCCTCTGCATCATAGGCAAACATATCGATCGGACGGTTGCCGGAACCCAGCTCAATCATGCTGATCCCCTTGATTTTCGCCCCTGGCTCAAGGTCATCGATCGGATATTTCACCACCGGAGTGCAGCTGAAAGCCCCAACGATGTAATTCTTTCCGTTTTCCTGATAGGGAATCATCACGCTCATCGGCGCCTTGGTCTCCCACCGGCGATGGGAAATATGATAGGTCTCCGCACTATAGACTTGTCCGGGCTTATCGTGATCGATTGGGCCATCAACCGCAAAGATCTTGCTGGCAAACGCGTCGGAAGCCCGGCCTGCCGCAACCAAACGGTCCCCCACCCAGACAACATCGGTAATTTTGCTGATTGGCGCTCCATCACCATTCAGCATCGGAATGGAAGCGTATTCCACATCCGAAAGCGATACCAATTCGATCTCCCGATTGGGCTGAATTCGCAGAATGACATACGTCTTGTCATCCTGCTTTCGAACCGCGAGATAGGGAATTCCGCTTTCCGGATTCACTGCCAGATCAAGGATTTCCGCATCTTCTGCCGGAACGCCCAATCTTCCGGCAATTTCCGAATTGAGGTTTTTGATTGGCTCAAACGCCTCCTCGGATCTGGGGGCATCGCTCACCTTGACCGCGATAATCCGCGCCTTTTGCCCGTCGCCGATCAGCAAAACATTCTCCGGCGCAAAGCTGACAACATCGATTCGGCCGATGTCGGGAGCTCCCTTGATGGTCTGTTCAAGAACTTTCCCTGCCGTTAAAGGGGAAATCGAAGCAATGAATAGCACCAAAGTGCCTAGCGTCTTCATGAGTCAGTATAGTGGGATTTGTGAATCAAAATTACCGAGGCCTTGACGGGCAGCAAATCGAATTTCTGGACTTTGGAACACCTCGCATTTTTCGAAATGTGAGGATTGCAACGTCGAGAAAGGGTCGCTAAGATGCGCCCCTAAATTCCGTACAACTTAAGGGTTCGACATTAACTGACTGACACAAACAAAAGTTGTGGCCACGACGCAGCTAACACATCTTTCCATGAGATTTTTCCTAGCTCTCGCCTTTTCGGCATTTCTCGGCTCTTTTGCCTTCGCGCAAGATCCTGCCGCCGCACCTCCTCCAGAGGAGCCAACCACTGAAGAAGCTGATCCAACGTTGGCCGCTGAGGTCCCTGGTGCTTCAACGACCGAGAAAGCGGTCGAATTCATTAAGGTTCTCAAGACGGGCGGCGTCGTCATGATCCCATTGGCGGCCCTGTCCTTTGTCGCGGTTCTCCTGATTTTCTATTACATGCTTACGATTCGGCAGGGAACGGTCGTCAGTGATAAGTTCATGAACGCAGCCGACGCCTTGATCCGGAAACAGGACTATCTCGGGTTGATCGCCGTTTGTAATCGCGAGAATGAGGCCATCGCCCGGGTAACTTACAAAACGCTCGATTTCGCGACCAAGAACCCGACTGCGAGTTTCGAAGAGGTTCGGGAAGTCACGGAAGCGGAAGGAAGTCGGCAGGCCAGTATTCTCAGCCAACGCATCACCTACCTCGCGGATGTTGGCTCGGTGGCACCAATGGTCGGTCTTTTGGGAACGGTTTTGGGGATGATCAAGTCTTTCAATGACCTCAGTGCAGCTTCCGGCGCCGTTCAGGTTCAGGTCAGCCAAGGGGTATCCCAAGCTCTGATCACCACGGCGAGCGGACTGACGATCGGGATTCCAGCCTTGATCTTCTATTCCATCTTCCGCGGGAAGGTTCAGAAAATGATCAGCGAGATGGAAGCGGCGATGACGCACTTGATGGCTCTGTTGGCCGCTCAATACAAGCGGGCAAACTACCGGGCCACGGCGCGGAGCGATGAGCGGCCGGCAGCTCGCCGTGACGCCAAGGGTGTTTAATTTTGAATTCCTAAAACTATGAAGTTTCGCGAGCACAGCACCCCGAAACAGGCCGAGATGCAACTCGCGCCGATGATCGACGTGGTGTTTCTCCTTCTAATCTTCTTCATCGTGTCGTGGAACTTCGCCCGTTTTGAAGCCGAAGTGAACATCTCGGTTCCTGAAGCCAAAACGGCGGAACAGACTCCCCGGACTCCTGGTGAAATCATTATCAACGTCACCAAGGACGGGGATATCAAGATCAACAGCCAGATCCTCGATCAATCGGAACTTCTCGAAAAGCTGACGCGAGTCGCGGAGCTTTTTAAGGATCAACCCGTCATCCTTCGAGGTGACCGCGACGCGAATTTTGCCGCGGTCATGGTGGTTCTGGATACCTGCCAGGAAGCGGGAATCTGGAACGTCGCCTTTGCGGCCGAAAAACCGGAGTAGATCACCAACCGGATTCGGCATCCCTTTCGCGAGGTCTCAACGTCCTGAGTTCACTTTGAATTTCAAGAACGGCAGACGCGACAAACCTGCACCGGTTTCTCCCACTCCCGAAATGTCTCATCCCGATAGTTCTCCGATTTTTGAGATGATCTTCCCCGTAGAAGCATGCAATAGTCCCCAAACCGCCACGCCCGCGTAATTTCCTACCTGATGAAGGTCTCGTTTTTCCCTCTCCTCCTGCTCTCTGGCCTATTATTGCTTGGGATGCCCTCTCTTTCTCACAGCCAGGACCAAATCCGGGCCGTGCCCATTCAGGCTCAGGAAGAGTTGTTCAAGTTTGCAAATCTGCTCTACGGGAATCAGAATTTTGAGGAGGCCGCTCCCAAATACATGCGGTTCCTGGCCGAACACCCCAAGAGCGTCAATGCGCCGACCGCCTGGTATCGGCTGGCCGACTGCCAGCGCCGTCTCAAAAACATTGAGGAAGCCAAGAAGGCGTTCAAGCAGGTGCTTGCGATCGATCCGAACGGCCCTTTCGCGGGCTTTGCCGCTTATGCGATGGCGGTTTACACGTTCAATGAGAACAAGTTCGACGCCTCGCTTCCTTATTTTCGGATCGCGACCAACAAACTGAAGGATCCGAAAATTAATCTCGAGTCCCTGTTTTTTTACGCCCAAGCGCTCCAGTTGGCAAAAAGCGATACCGAAGCAATCAAGACTTACCAGGCGGTTCTCGCATCCAAAGTTCCAAATGATTACCGGGAGCGTGCGGAACTGGAGCTGGCGAAGCTTCAGCTTGCCGCTGGTAAAAAGGCTGAAGCGACGCAGCATTTCGCCAATCTGGCTTCGAGCGCCAAAGATCCCTCAATTCGCGATGAAGCCACCTTTAAGGCCGGCATCCTGGGCTTGGATTCCGATAATCCTCAGAAAGCCGAAGCCTTTCTCCTCAACACCCTGAAAAGCCCTTCCAGCAATCCGGATTTCAAAGCGCAGGCTCAGTTGGCCCTGATTCTGCAAGCCAATGATCGGAAGGACTACGAGAAGGTTTCGGTCTACTACGGGGCCGGACCGCTTGGGAATGAGAAAACACAGTCGACCGCTCAAATGATGCTGATTGCTGCGGACGCGTATCGCAAACTCGGCAAGCTCGCGAAGGCGATTGAGATTTACGGCAAAATCGAATCGGACCAATCCTTCCGCAAACTGCCCGAAGGACGCGAAGCAGGTTTTCGCAAGTTGCATTGCTTTTTGGAAGCGGGGGATCCCGACATTGCACGTTGGGTGGATAAATATGTCGAGAACCAGAGCACCATTGATCCGGAAACTCCGTTTATCGATCTCGCGCTCCTGATCAAGGCTGAGCGGCTTTACGAGAACAAGGACTACAAGAATGCGGCGATCACCTACCGCAATGTCCGCCCCGGTAACATCGACCCCAAATATGTTCCCGTGAGGCATTACAAAATGGGCTGGGCACTCATCGAAAGTGGCAGCGAAGCACAAGGTCTCGATATCCTCGGGGAATTTGCCAACGACTGGCCCGAAGATCCGCGGGTTCCCTCGGCCCTCGTCAAGCGAGCGATGACTTTTCAGGCGATCGAAAACTATGAGCAATCACTCTCCAACTACGTGGCCCTGACAAAGAAGTTCCCAAGTGATCCCAACACTGAGTATGCCATGCAGCAGATTGCGTTGATTCATGCCCAACTGCGGCAAATTCGGCCGATGGTTGATGCTTATGCCCAGTTGCTGAAGCGATTTCCGAACACGGCCATCAAGGCTGAAGCGAACTACTGGATCGGAGGCGGCCTATTCGACCTCAAAGACTACAAATTGGCCATTCCCGCCCTTGATCAGGCCCGGAAACTCAAGCCTGAGGAATTTGGGCCAAAGGCCACCCTCCGAATTCTTCTGGCGCACTATCATTTGGATCAACTCGATGAACTGGAAACGGAGACCAAAGCCTTCCTTTCCATGAAAACCGGTGGTTTGAAGGTTCCGATTCAGGTCTTTGCTCACTTGGGGCGCAAACTCTTTGAGCGCGGTGAACTCTCGCGCGCGAGGACCTTTTTGGAGCGAGCCAGCAACCCGTCGAACCCGCAAAAGACGCCGCCAGACATCTGGGAGAAGCTGTTCACCATCTATCTCGAGCAGGAAAAGTGGGACGTAGCGATCAGCTCCATCGATCACTTCCTGATTCATGAACAACATCCCGTCAAGCGTTCGCAGGCGATGCTCAAGAAAGCCGGAGCCCAGCTCAAACTGAACCAAACCGAGGAGGCCAAGGCGGTTGGCGAGGAGGTTTTGAAGTTGGTTCGGACGGGACGGGCAAACGCCGAGGCACGGATCCTCCTTGGTGATATCGCAATGGCCGAAGACGACCCAAAAACTGCCGTCAATTTTTATGTCATTGTCGCCGAATTGGGTAGTGATCCGGTGACCGTTCCTGAGGCTCTCAGCAAACTGGTGACCGCTCTCCGCATGCTTGAGGAGACGGAGAAGGCCGATTCCTATGAGGGACAGCTGAAGTCGCGCTTTCCGAACTACAATTCGTAATCTCAGCTAATTTTCCGTACGAAATCTTTGTAAAGGATTGACGGGATCTCACCAGAGATGATTATGTTTCTTTTTCAATTTGGGGAGCCCTGTTTCTGGTATTCATCGTTCTGCCCTGCCCTGCCTCCTGTGGATGCCGAATGGGGCTCCCCTCTTCGTTTCAGGCCGCAACGCTGAAGCGTTCCCGTGATTGCATGATCGAGAATGGGGTTGGATACTGCGCGAACCGTTGAACATCGCATTTCCATCAGAACTCCCCGTCTCTCGTCAGCGAGCGTCCATTCGTGAGGCCATTGAGAATCATCAAGTCGTCGTGGTTTGCGGCGATACGGGATCCGGCAAAACCACTCAATTACCCAAGATCGCGTTCGATCTGGGACTTGGGGAAAAGGCCCGAATTGGCTGCACGCAGCCGCGGCGAATCGCGGCGACGTCGGTCGCGAAGCGGGTGGCTCAGGAGCTGAAAGTCGAATTGGGCCAGGAAGTCGGGTTTCAGATTCGGTTTCAGGACAGCACAAGTCCCCAAACCATCGTCAAATTCATGACGGATGGGATTCTGCTGGCAGAGACGCGGGGCGATCCAAGTCTAAAGCAATATGAGGTCATCATCGTGGATGAAGCCCATGAGCGGTCGCTGAATATCGACTTCATCCTCGGCTATCTGAAGCGGCTCCTGCCGCGCAGGCCGGACCTGAAAATCATCATATCCTCGGCCACACTCGACGCAGAACTCTTCTCCGACTTCTTTTCCGGGGCGCCGGTGATCCAGGTCGAGGGCCGAACCTTTCCGGTCGAAGACCATTTCCAGCCACCACTCCATTCCCGAGAGCGAATCGCAGACCAGATCGCAAGAGCCTGTGAATGGCTCGGGGAGATGGATTCCCTTGGCGACACCCTCGTCTTTCTGCCTGGCGAACGGGAAATCCGGGATGCAGAGGAACTTCTTGAAGGACGGCAGTATCCCTCCACCAGGGTCTTGTCACTCTACGGACGACAGGCCGGCGGCGATCAACAGCGGATCTTTCAACCGACACCGCGAGAACGCCGACTGATTTTGGCGACCAACGTGGCGGAGACTTCGCTGACGATTCCGGACATCCGGTTTGTGATCGATTCGGGATTGGCCCGGGTTAATCGCTATGACCCTTCTGCGGGGATTCAACGGCTCCAGATTGAGCGAATTTCACAGGCCAGCGCTCGACAGCGCCGGGGACGATGCGGGCGAGTTTCAGAGGGAGTTTGCGTGCGGCTCTATGAGGAAGAGGAGTTCGAAGAGTTGCGTCCCTACACCGATCCCGAGATCCTGCGTTCGAATCTCGCCGGAGTGGTTTTGCAGATGGAGCATCTCAATCTGGGAGATCCTCTCAAATTCCCGTTTGTCGATCCACCACACCCCAAACGGGTCAGTGAGGCGTACCGCGTTCTCGAAGAGATTGGCGCGATCCACCGCAAACGCGGGCTGACCGATGTCGGTCACACGTTGGCGCGACTCCCCCTCGACCCGCGGGTCGGGCGCATCCTGGTCGAGGCTGATCGGGAGGAATGCGTTCGAGAAGCGCTGATCGTGGCGAGTGCTCTGACGGTTCAAGACCCAAGAGAGCGCCCCAAGGACTGTCGAGAAACCGCGGATCAGGCTCACGCACGGTTCCGAGACCAAACCAGCGACTTCACCGGATGGCTCAAGATCTGGTTCGCGCTGCAAGAAAACCGCAAATCGAACAACACGCTTCGGCGCTTCTGCGGGAAGCATTTTCTCAATTACCGGAGAGTTCAGGAGTGGTTCAGTCTGCATCGGGAGTTATCAGAGACGCTCCGGAAACTCGGTTGGAAGCTGGATCGGAAACCGTTGACCGACCCGGACGGATCCTTCCACGAATCTCTGCACCGGGCCATTCTTGCGGCGATCCCCAGCAATATCGGGTTGAATCTCGGGAAGAAGCAGGGCTACAAAGGCGCTCGGGACCATAGTTTTGCAGTTCATCCCGCTTCCGGCGTTTTTCGGAAGGCGCCAACGTGGATCATGGCCTTCGAGATGGTCGAGACCGCAAAATTGTATGCGCGAAATGCGTCCAGCTTTGATCCGTCGTGGATGGAGAAGGTCGCCCCGCATGTTTGCCGTCACCGCTATACCAAACCGCATTGGGTTCCCGAACAGGGAGCGGTTTATGCGGAGGAGGCCGTCATCGCGTTTGGCCTGCCGATGGTAGAAAAGCGCCGGATTCATTTGGGGAAGATTGATCCCGCCAAGGCACGGGAGATATTCATTTGGGAGGCTTTGGTAAACGAGAATACCCGCTCACCGCTACCGGCGTTGGCCACGAACCGGGAACTCATTCAACGAGTGAAGGCCCTCGAGCACAAGCTTCGAAGGCGCGATGGCCTCCTTTTCCCTCAGGCGATTTTTGAGGCCTACCATGAGCGCCTTCCCCAAGAGGTCTGCACGCAGAAGGCGTTTGAAAAGTGGGCTTCACAGCAGCCTGAGGGCACCCTGGATTTGAGTCTCGAAGACTGCATGATCCCGCAACTTCAACGGATAGACGAAGCCGCTTTTCCGGACGAGCTCAACGAATACACAGTAACCTACCTCCATGATCCATCCTCAGCGGCGGATGGCCTTTCGATTTCGATTCCGCTCGCGGATTTGGCGGTGGTGCCGGATTGGTTCGGGGACTGGCTGGTCCCGGGTTTTCTGGAAGAGAAGGTTCAGTTTCTTCTGCGGTCGATCGACAAGAACATCCGCCAGTTGCTTCCACCAATGGCGGACGTATCGTCGGATTTTCTCGCAGAATGGGAGGGTTACGAGCCGGAATGTGGTCTGCTGGAGGCGATTCTGGCCCACCTGGAGTCTTTCTATGGTGTGACGGTGGCTGAAGACGCCTTCGCGACCGAGCGGGTTCCGGAATATCTAAAAGCGCATTTCGTGATTGTCGATGACGATCACAAGATTGCCCGGTCGGGACGAGACCTGCCCCAGCTGAGGGCTGAACTCGCGGAGAAGCTGGAGTCACGATTCACGTCCTTGGCTCAGAAGAAGCGAAAACCGCGGACTGTCCACAACCTCGATTTCGGCCCGATGTTGACGCCGGTTCCCCTCGATCAATCCACGACCGGATACACCACGCTCTTCCCCAAAAAGGGCGGCCCCGAGGAGCGAATCTTTGCGTCAGAATTTTGCGCCACGTGGTTCTATCCCTTTGGACTGGCAGAACTTGTCAAAAACCTGGAGCGCGAACGCCTCACCCAGCTTGAAAAGACCCTCTTTACTCCGTCGAGCGATCGATCCAAACCAAGCCTGAAGTCGATGCCGGCAGCTGACGGATTCAATTCCCTGGGAGCGGCCTTTGGCGGAACAACTCCAATGGTTGCTCCGCAGAAATCCGAGAAAAGTGAGTTCCTTACTACTGGAGCGATCCACCAGTTGAATCTCGTTGGTGATGCCCCCCTTCAGAACCGGGCGGACTTTCTGACTCTCGTGGTTTTGACGGCTTTAACATCGCCACTCCCCCAAGATGGCGCCCCCTTGGCTGAACAACTTCCCAGCATCGACTTTTTTGAGGTCGCGAAGCGTTTGAGCACTCCTTTAACCAAAATTCTGGATCTCACTCAATCCATTGCGGTCCAATTGCAACGAACCGATTCCGGCTACGAAGACTCGTTGATGGATGCCAGAGAACACTACCGATTTCTCTTGCGGCCAGGTTGGCTGGCAGAGGCCTATCGCGGCAACTTGCACCGGCTTGAGGTCCAATTTCGCGGACTCGAAACCCGGTTGACGCGATTATTTGGCGGTCCACCAGATCGCGATTTCCAAAAGATGGAGCGGTTTTTCTCGGACTATAACAACCTTGATATCTTGCATACTGCTCAGGATTCCACAAATTGTTGTCGCTACCCACATCCTTTAGAACAGGATTTGGAGCTTCGCGATTGCGAGGCACGGCTTCGCTTGAAGCACTTTGCCCCCGAATTTGCGCATGAGTTACGCTAGGAATCAGAAACGGCAGTTCCAAAGTTCAACCACTTCAAAATCGTCCAACGCGACGGCGCATCTTGTGCTCATGATGTTTTTTGTGGCTGGTCTGCTGACCTCCCTCATGTCAGCCCCCCAAAAAGAGGATCCACTGCGGGTTCTGTGTATTGGGGATTCGATCACTCAGGGCGGATCCAAACAGCGGAGGGAGAACACCTTCCGTCTTCCTCTTTATCGAATGATTTCCAGCCTTGGAGGTGAAGTGGATTTCATCGGCTCGCAGTCCACCGGCTCAGATCGCAATTTCGCCTGGCCTGAAGGCTTTGACCTCGACCACGAAGCTTATGGCGGAGCGGGAATGGCGATGGTTCGCACCAAATTGCGTCGTTCGCTCCTCGAACTCCCGCCTCCGGATATCGCCCTGATTCATCTTGGAACGAATGACTACGATCATCACCACGATTTTGCGCGATACCTCGGTCGTCCTCTCGACGAGATGATTGAATTGCTGAGGGCAAGGAATCCTGAGGTGGTGATCCTCATTGGGCATCTCAACTTCAATGGCGGAAATTCCATCAAATCCCGCCCCGTGTTCGACGCCATGGCTCACTCGAAATCCCTGGCAAAGTCTCCGGTCATCACCGTGGACCATTTTCGGGGTTGGGTTGAGAATCCTCATACCGATGGCCACGACTGCCATGACTGGGTTCACCCCAATCCACAGGGAGAACAGAAAATGGCTGAGAAATGGTTTGCGGCGATGCTCCCCTTTCTCGGAATCGACACCACGCGGTTTCAGAGATCGACGCGCTTGGTTTCAGTCTCAGACTAAACGGTTAGCCCTGAATACGCTCGTAGTGATCACGAACCCGATTCTGAAACCAACGCCAGGTTCCTCGTGGTTTACCATTTTGTAGGAGAAAATGCGGACAGTTCTTGTGCGCCGGTTTATAGCCTTCCCTTGGCCAGTGGTAGTGGGGCACCACCCGTTTGATCGGAATTCCCTGGGTATAGGCAAGCCATGCCGTCAATTTTGCCGTTCTCTCAATCGTTTGAGCAATGTCGTTACCCCGATGCTCCGCCATCTCGATGCCGATGGAATTGCGATTGCCGGGGCCGTCCAAATCAGCATGTTCGCCCGCTTCGTTCGTCGGCAAGTGCTGAATCGCAACATTGTCTTGAACGGTGTAATGCCAGAACAAATACCCACTGCGCCGCCCTCCGCGCAGCTTTCCTCGCTTTAACGCCTTCGCGTGAGCATAGGCATCCCCTGAATAGTTTTGGGTGCTGTGGATCGTGATGTATCGGGCTCGCAGTGGTCGTGGATTGTTCCGGCCATAGATTCCTTTGGGAATCAGATCGATGGCCACATTCGCCTCGCGATACAATGCTTCGGCCGTGATCGGCGTTTCCGGGACCGGCCCCAATTGAGCCTCCCAAACCATGGCCCGCTGGCTTACACTTGCGCACCCGTGCAATCCAATTGCACCAACTACAAGTGTGATGGGGAAAAAGAGTGCCGAAAGTTGCTTCATAACCTGAGTAAATTTCCGAGAGGCTAGCCTTAGTCCCTTTGAAATGCAATTCCGATTGTGTTTCCGTTAGAGCCGATTCCCAGGCGGATTCAGGCTTGGCTTCGGGCCGAATGCGTGACTACGCTGGCTTCATGAAACCCCGTCGTCACCTTTTTCTGCCCATTCTGGGTGCCTGCTGCTTTGTCGCCATTTCCGCCCCTGCCCAGGAGCTTCGCGTGTTTCCCGAAAACGAGCAGCCCCCGGATGCCCGTTTCGCCCCTCCTTTGACGCTCCATGATTACCATCCTTTCCGGTCGGTTGCTTCAAAATCCCAATGGGAAGCACGGAGAGAACACATCAAGCTTCGCATCCAGGTTGGATCCGGTCTTTGGCCAATGCCCACCAAAACTCCACTCAACCCAGTCATCCACGGGGAGTTGAACATGGGAGACTACATTGTTGAGAAAGTGTTCTTTGAGTCATTCCCCGGCCATTTTGTGACAGGCAATCTCTATCGGCCATCCGGGATTTCACTCACGCACGGGGAGAAGAACGGGGTCCGGCCCGCGATTCTTTGCCCCCACGGCCATTGGCAACATGCCCGATTCTATGACGCCGGGGAGGCTGCGGCGAAGAATCAAATCGCCATTGGAGCAGAGCGGTTCATGAACGCGGCCCGAAACCCAATTCAAGCCCGCTGTGTCCAGTTGGCCAGAATGGGTTGCTTTGTCTTTCACTATGACATGCTCGGGAACTCCGATTCGATCCAGTTCACCGAACACCGTCGCGGCCCAAGACCGCACCTCAATCGTCCAGAACTCGGGCGCTGGGGACTGGTGAGTCCGCAGGCGGCCAATCACCTGCAAACCAACTTCGGGATCCAAACCTGGAACAGTGTTCGCTCTTTGGACTTTCTCGCCAGCTTGCCGGGAGTCGATCCGGATCGACTCATGATTACCGGCGCGAGCGGCGGAGGAACGCAAACCCAGATGCTCGCCGCAATTGATGAGCGGATTGATGCGTCCTTCCCCTGCGTGATGCCATCCACCGCAATGCAGGGGGGATGCACTTGTGAGAACACCTACTACCTCCGAATTGGGCAGGGAAATATCGACATTGCAGCTGCGGTCGCCCCCCGGCCGCAGGGCATGACCGCGGCGGATGATTGGACGAGGGAGCTGAAAACCAAAGGCGCCCCGGAATTGTTTGGTCTTTATGAAATGCTTGGAGCCAAGAACAAGTTTCAGGCGCACTACGACGTGCACTTCAAGCACAACTACAATCACGTTTCCCGGACCCACATGTACAACTTTGTGAACGAGCATTTCCGTTTGGGGTTGAGCAGACCGGTTCTGGAGCGCGATTTCAAACGACTCACCAAGGAAGATCTGACCGTCTGGTCCAATGGTCACCCGGGTCCAAGCGAAGATCAGGTGGGAGATAAGCACGAAACCAGTCTCTTGAAATGGTGGGCAACAGATGCGGAGAAGCAGCTTCAGTCCCGCCCAGACGCCAACGATCTGGTGCGGTCCGGGTTGGAGATCCTCATCAATCGCAGCCTTCCATTGGCAGACGATCTCGACTTCGAGTTGGCGGCCAAGGAAGAGCGGGAAGGGTATCTTGCCATGTCCGGCAGCATCAAAAACCAGAAGCACGACGAGGTAATCCCGGCGATGTTCCTTTATCCAGCGGATTGGAAAGGGCGCACGGCAATCTGGGCGTTTCCGGACGGGAAAGCGAACCTTTACCCGAACGGGAAACTGCGCGCCGAGGCACAGCAACTTCTTGATGCCGGCGTTTCTATCATTGCTCCAGATCTCTGGATGCAGGGTGAGCTGCTTTTAAAAGACAGGGAATCTGACGAGAACGTCCGGACGCAATATCCTGGAGACACTTCAAAACCCGGTTCTACCTGGCGGCTTTCCAGCGTCTACTATTACGGCTACAACGATTCGGTGTTTTCCAAACGCGTTCACAACCTTCTAACCTGCGTGGCTTTCGCCCAAACTCATCCGAAGTGGAAGGTCGAAAACGTTTCGATGATCGGCTTGAAAGGGGCAGGTCATTGGGTTGCCGCGGCAAGAGCCGTCGCCGGAGATTCCATCGATCGAGCCGTCGTCGAAACTGGTGGGTTTCGCTTTGCGGAGTTAACCTCTGATTGGGACGCGGATTTTCTTCCGGGCGCCGCAAAATACGGAGATTTGCCGGCTTTTCTCGCTCTCGGCGCCCCGAATAGCCTCTGGGTGTCTACCCCGCGCCAAGACACCTCGAAAACCCTTCAAAAAGCCTACGCGGGATCGGAGGATGCCCTAAACCTTCAGGCTGACGACTTTGTCTCGTATCTGCTGAACTAGGAATTCACGAAATCCACGCTTCCAGAAGCTCGCCGCGACTACCATCGACGTAAGGCAGCCACGCCAGTCCACAAGTCTTGACGTTGATGTTCTTCTTCAGGGGCGTGATTCCAATCGGCTCAATTGGCGTGAGGTCGGCATCGTATTGCTCCTCAATTCGGACGATTTCGCGTTCCAACTCCTGTTCCAGCCGCTCCAGCTCTTGCTTGGCCCGGGTCACGTCGCGCCCTTCCTTCCAAGCCTTTGAGGCCCGGCTTGATGCCGAACGGGCTTTCGTTGCAGAAAACTTACTCCGCCCGCCAAGGAGCGCGCCAAAAATGGAACTCCCGATCGAAACGACTGCGGACATTCTCGCCGAGCCGGCCTGAGCAGCTTGTTCAGCGATCTTGTCCTCCAGTTTCACGATCTTGCTCTCATATTTGTCGCGCATTGCATCGACCGCTTCATCTCGCAATTCATGTGATCGATGCCGCAGTCGTCCCCGAAACTCGCCCTCGGCCTCTCCGGACTTCGAGTACATTTCAAAAGCCTCAGCCTTCAGAACCTCCATACTCTCATTGTGATAGATCCAATCCTCAAACTCGTCTTTGAAACGCGTATAGGAGGTGGAGTCGGTAAGTTCGTCGGCCAAAGCACCAAATGACTTCGCGTTGTGCGGCTTTTGCTGAAGATGGGAAACATTCATCCCCTCCGGCAGCGTTAGCGAATCATCCCAATCAATCTTGTCCTGCCGATCATCGACCTTGTTGATCAGGGTAATCGATTTGTCGCCATACACATCGTATTTTGCTTCGGCAAACCGGACGTCCGCCGCCCTGATGACGGCTGGCAGATACGTGATCTCGTCTTCCAGAAATTCTCCGGCTACGGGAACAAAATACTCATCGATTCGGGTCGAAACGGCTGGTTTTCCCGAACTTCCGCTACTCGGAGCTGCCCCGGCTTTTGCGTGGCTGGAACTGACACCCGTTTCATGGGTCATGATCTTGAATTGGTCCCGTTTCGGATCCATCAACTGCTTGATCTGTGCTCTCGCCAACGGACCTCGGAGGTAGGACATCACCCAACGAACGTGAAAGGTGACCGGCGCCTCTTCATGGACGTTGTTGAGGAGGAAGACCCGACTTCCCAATCCCGCGAGAATCTCCTCCATGCGCTGGTGATCAAATCCGGCATCTTGAGAGGCGGCCGCCCCCTCGAGTCCGGCCAAGACACGCGCCTTATCCCTCTCCGTCTGAAGTCGCCCCAGAAACCAGGTTCCGATGTTCGAGAGAGCCTTGTAGTCGAGATCCACCGGGTTCTGGGTTGCCAAAAGCACCCCAAGCCCGAAGGCACGAGCCTGCTTCAACATCGTCATCATCGGTTTCTTCGAGGGTGGATTCGCCGTTGGAGGCAAATACCCATAGATCTCGTCCATGTAGAGAAGAGCTCTCAGGGAACTCGTTCCGGACTGGGATCGCATCCATCCGAGCATCTGATTGAGAAGCAGGGAAACGAAAAACATCCGCTCTGAATCGCCTAGATGGGCGATCGAAAAAATCGAGACCCGTGCTCGACCATCCGGAGCGCTCATCATCTTGTTGATATCAAGCGGCACCCCCTTCAGCCAGGTACTGAATCCGGGTGATGCCAGCAGGTTGTTCATTTTCATGGCCAATGCCTGCCGCTTCTTCTCACTGTAAAAGTCCTCCACATCGACCACCCCAACCGTCGTGAAGGACGGTTCCATGATGTGCCGAATCATCGATTGAAGGGTGAGGCTTTCCCCACTCTGCCAACAATGATTGAAAATATTGGAAAGCAGAATGTGCTCCGAACTCTGAATCGGGTCCGCATCCACCCCCATCAGGGAAAGCAGGCTGGAAACCGTGCTTTCAATTCGTTCGGCCAAAAGCTCGCCATCCTCGAGAATCCCCGGCTCAGGAACATCCAACGAACTCAAAATCGAAACCGGGATGCCCGCACTGGATCCAGGCGTAAAGACGTTGATATCGACTTTACTCTGCATCGATTGCATTCTCTCGCCCGATTGCCCCCATTGAGAGAGACCGTTTTTCCAAAGATCCGCCTGTTTCTGCGCGAATTCATCGGGTGTAAGCCCCTTTTTCTTTGCATCCCCTTCGTTGACCCAAGGCCGAAAGCTCGATCCCTGGAAGTCGGGAAACTGGAGCATCATGTTGGCAATATCCCCTTTGGGATCGATGACAATCGAAGGAATTCCGTCCATCGCAGCCTCCTCCAGCAGGGCCATGCAAAGACCGGTCTTTCCGGAACCCGTCATTCCGAGTACGACACCATGAGTGACGAGATCCTTCGAGTCATACATGACAAGATCGTCGAGCATTTCTTTTTGCCCGATGTCATAGGTTCGGCCGAGATAAAACTTACCAAGCTTTTCGTAGTCGGCGACGTTGATGTCCATAATCGAATTGAGGTGGCTGAAGGTTGTGGGGTATCGGTTAGGGTTTCAAAATGCCGCGTCTGGACTCCCTGTCAACGCATCGAACGTCCCATTTCTAAACCGGAAACCTTCAGATCACGCAGCTGCCACGCCTTTCAATGACCGATGCGTCCCTCCCAAAACGAAACTACCGCATCCCAACCTAATGGGAATGCGGTAGTTGTGAAAACGTAGATCTGATACGAGTAAAGTACCCGTCAGGTCAATTAGCGCGAAGCATACGTCATCGAAGTGCCACTTTCAGGTGACCAGGATGAATGGATGCTGATCTGCGTGCCGTAGGCCGTGTGATCAAAGATGAGTTCCGCAGCCTGTCTTGGCAAACGAACGCAGCCAGCGGAAGCGGGGCGACCTGGGAGATATCCGGCATGGATACCGAATTCCGTGCTTCCCAAGCGCTGCCAATAAGGCATCAACACGTCGTAGAGGTTGGAAATTTTGCCGCTTCTGACGCGATCATGGACGGTGAAAGTCCCGGTTGGAGTATATTTTCCGGAACGAGCGCTCGAAATGGGAGTTTCCAAACCAATTTCGCCGTTGACCAAGAGATAAGCGCGCTGCCCGGCAAGATCGATCTCAACACGACTGTTCCTTCCAGTGCTCTTCGCCAAGACATTGCGGCGAACAAAGACTTTGAAATCTGGAGCCAATCGGGGATCGGATGCAACGGTCTCAGAGCGATTTCGTCGAGTCCGGTCGTTCCTCAGCATTGCAGAACTCAAGCTGCGGCGAACAGAATTTTCGCGATTCGCTCGCTCTTCCGCCTTGCGGCGCCCAAAGAACAGAAATCCGCGTGGTTTCGTGACACCGGCGTCTGCAGGAACGTCAACGACTTCCAAGCGAGTGCTGTAATCAGGGGGAGCAGCCAAAGATACTCCGCAGAACGTTCCGGCAAGCAGAACGGCCAACAATTGTCCAGGTTTCATGATAGTATAGGTATGTGTGCGTTTCGTATTGAGAACTAGCGGCCTGTTTCAGGGACCGCCAGCCCCTAAATTTCCCTTACTTTCAGGTACTTGTAAAACCTTTAACTAAGTTATTTGCTTATTGTTGCCATTGATCAGCAATTCTTAAAGTTTCAAAGGTTATGGTTTTTACAAACTCAACATGCGTATTGTCCCTAATCTGAGGACGGCAAGGGGCGGAACCTTGCAGGGTTTCCGGACTCTCCTCTCTAACGCCTCCACCAATCCGGCTCTCTCTCCCAAGGCACTTTCAGAGCCTCTTCAGAAACTTCCGGTCTGCAAGTGAACTCGTTTGATTCATCCGGGCTCAGGCCATCCAGCATTTCTTGATCTTCTTTGGATAATTCAGTCCTTGCCCGGCTTCGGAGATTTTGCCAGACCAAAAGAGCCCCCAAGCCAAAGATTCCGGTCAGCAATCCCAAGAGAAACACCACCAGATAAGCTTCCGAACCAACCAACTCGTTAGCTCCCTGGCCAAAAGTCTCGCGATAGATCGCAGCGAATACCAATCCCGTCATGACTACTCCAGATTGAGTCGCATCGGGATCATGTGCGAAAATTGGAAGTCAAATTTTTGGAAGAAACGCTGGGATTCAGCACTGATCCGGTCCGTGAGAAGCGTAATCCGCTTGAAATTCTTTTTCCGAGCGAAATCGATGATGAAATTCATCAACTGGGAACCATAACCGTGCCCTCGATGGTCGGGATGCACGATCACGTCTTCCATTTGCACGACAAATCCACCACACGCGGTGCTGATCGTAAACAAAAGGTTCGCCATCCCAATAATCCGATGATCCGTCCGCAAGACCATAATTCTTCCGCGGTTCGGGTTTTCGAGAATCAATCTGAGGCCATGTTCCTGTCGATCCCTGTCAGGTTCGAAATCTTCCTCCATTTGGAGGAGATCCATCACCAAATCAATCAACTCCGCAAGATCCTCGATAGTGGCGGGCTCCACACGGGCTAGTTCATTCGCTCCATCGACGGTCATAACCTAATCTTGGATGGAAATTTGCCCGAAAACTAGCACTTTCTTGGACGATTCTGGTAACGCCAGTCTGCGGATTCACCCACCCGTCGTAACGGCATCATCCTCCGCCCCTTCTTCGGAGACAATCAACTCCTGCCAACCGGCGAGTTCCAGACTCTCGACCAAACTCGCCACCGTTTCAGCAATCGTAAGTTGCTGAAGGTTCGCGGTATTGGTCCGCACGGCATCCAACGTTGCCGTCATCTCGCTTGCTCCGGCGGCTCCTGAGTTTGCGTCAAAGACTCCGGCACCACTCGGATCCGCCGTCAAAATGTAGCCTTCCAGCTTATTGGGAACTTTTTGGCTCACTTTCGTTGCTGTGGTGACATTGCTGGTTTCATCCGTGGTCGTCACGGTCGCTCGCACCGTGGTGTTCAGATCACCAATGGCCATGAAAAAGTTGATGGGCGTGTTCGATGTGGTGGCGTTGGCGACAACCCCTTCCCTCTCATCATCTTCCGTAGTGATGTAGTAGGTACCAAACTCAGAGGCCTCCACAAAGTATCGAGTCGAACCAACCTGGAACTGGAAAATGAAATCCACATCCCCTCCATCTAGAGGCATCACCAAAAAGCCGCGATCATAGGACCGATAATTTGCGCTGGGACCAACCTTATCGAAGTCGATGTTGTAGACGACGACTTGAGAGTAGGCAGAAGACAGACAAATGGAACTCATCAATCCAATCAAAAAGGCCAAGGGCACGAACGCAGTTTTCATAGTGATAATGGAATTTAGACACTAGCAGCTTGCCGTCGAGAAGATTCGACACCAGCATCCCATGTTGTCTAAACTTACGAAAGTTGGAAAAGTTTCCGAGATTCCGAAAGGAACGGTAAAAACCTTCGAAATCGAGGGCTACGCCGTTGCCGTCTTCAATGTTTCCGGCGAATTTTTCGCGATCGAGGACCAATGCACGCATGCTGAAGTTCAATTATCAGCCGGTTGGGTGGATGGAAAATGCGTTTCTTGCCCCTGGCATGGTGCGCAATTTGATCTTTGCACCGGAGAAGCCCTGAGTCTTCCTGCGATTGAGTCCGTGAAGTCATTTCCCGTTCACGTGGAGGAAGACGAGATCTCTATTGAAGTTGAATGAATCGGCAAACCTCGCGTAACGTGGGGAATGCAAGTCGCGAAAGACGGAGTCCGGTCGATCGTTCACGTTGGTTACGACGGTCGCGTCCATAAAACGTTCCGGGGCACCGATCGCGAAGAGCGCTACGCCAATGAGGTCGCAGTGCTGAAGGTTCTGGAAAATCGAGGTTGTGATTTCGTCCCCCGGCTTCTGGAACAGGATGATGAGACACTGACCATCGTAACCACCAACTGCGGACACCCGGTCGACTCGCAACTAAGCCAAGAGAAAACCGACAGCATCTTTTCTGAACTGGCCAATAAGTACGGAGTCGTTCACAAAGATGCGTTTCAGCGCAACATTACCTACCATCCCCAACTGGGTCGTTTTTGCGTGATTGACTTTGAGTTGGCCGACATCCTCCCGACTGGAGAGCCCTACCAGGATCGCCAACTCGTGATCAACTGGGCCGGCGAAAGTCGGGCTGGAACACGAAAACCGGGTAATGAGGACGCTCTCGCCATCTTTTCATCTGACATGGGCTGGGCCAGGGAACGGACCTTGGCCGGAAAGCTGAGCCTCAATGGAGAAGCTGTGGTTCTCGCCGTGAGCGACGGGATGGGCGGAGTCGAAGGTGGTGAAGTTGCAAGCCGGCTCGCGGTATCGGAGTTGAGACGTTTTCTTCCCGGGCGAATCGGTGATTTCCGGAAAGCGGCAGAGCCTCTCAACACCTTGACATTGGCCATTCAGGACCTTCATGATCACATCATTCGGTCAGGGAAGAAGCGGAATCTCGAAGGCATGGGCGCGACGCTTGTTTGTGGCCTGATTGTGGGAACGGAAATCCATTTTGCACACGTGGGGGATAGCCGGATTTACCTTTTTAGAAAGGGCCAGCTTCAACAACTGACCTACGACCATTCTCGAGTCGGTCGAATGCTCAGGGAAGGCCAAATCAACGAACGCCAAGCACGTTTTCACCCTAATCGCAATGTGCTGAACCAGGCCATTGGTGCCGACGTCCAGAAAGTGCAACCCCAGGTGGGAACGGTTCAGTTGTCCGTAGGAGACTGGCTTCTCTTCTGCTCCGATGGCGTGATTGACGGCTTGTGGGACAAGAATATCGCCGCGTTTTTTGAGAAAGCCTCCGAAGAAGGCTGGACCGCCAAAGAGACTGCGACCGCAATTCTGGATGAAGCCACCGAAGTCGCCGGCCACGACGACACCACCCTGTTCGTCGTAAAAGTTACCGCTGAGTCAGAAGAAGGCGCCTCCTGACTGGTCAACATTCAGTTTCCACAAGTCACTGAGCTTGAAGTCTGCTGGGGATGGTGCGTCAGATTGATTAGGACTTATTACTTAACCGTAATACGAAAATACTTGCGACCAGCGCTCACAAGCCTACCAATTCGCCCATTCATGACATCCCTTCCCGACCTTAAAATCACCGACGACGTCGTGATGAACGGAGTTCAGCCACTCTTTATCCTCGGCCCTTGTGTGATGGAGACGGAAAGCTTCGTCTGGCACATGGCCAAGGAACTGAAAGCTCTGACAGATGATCTAAAGGTTCCGTTCGTCTTCAAGGCTTCCTACGACAAAGCCAATCGAACCTCTCACTCCTCCTTCAGGGGAACAGATTGTCACGTTGGGTGTCAGATTCTCGGCGAAATCAGTCAACAACTCGGCGTCCCTGTCACAACCGACGTCCATTCGCCCAAGGAGGCTGAGATTGCGGCTGAGTTTATCGACATTATTCAGATCCCGGCATTTCTCTGCCGTCAGACCGATTTGATTGAAGCTGCGGCGAAGACGGGACGGGTGGTTAATGTCAAAAAAGGGCAATTTCTCGCTCCTTGGGACATCAAACCGATCGCCGACAAACTGGCACATTTCGGGAATGAACGATTTTTCTTTACGGAGCGAGGCTCGAGCCACGGGTACAACAATTTAGTCGCGGACATGCGCTCCCTTTACTGGATCCGCGAAGCTGGCCACCGCGTCGTTTTTGATGCAACACATTCCGTTCAACGTCCTGGAGGGCAAGGGACATCCTCAGGGGGAGACGGCATTTTGGCGCCCGTCCTGGCACGGGCTGCTGTCGCGGTGGGATGCGACGGTGTGTTTATTGAGACGCACGAGACTCCCAGCGAAGCCTTGTCCGACGGGCCAAACCAGATTCCTCTTTCCGAACTGGGCGGCGTGCTGAAAAAGCTCAAACAAATTCATGAACTCGTAACGCCTCCTAGATAGCCGCTCACATGTTTCAACGTTGCAATTTGGTTCAGTTTATTGCCCTTGTTTCCCTCCTGCAGGGGCCTTGGGCAATCGCTCAGGAAACTGCGAACGGCACCGCAAAAGCACCGCTTTCCGGCGGAGCGATTGCCGATGAAGCTTTCGATCTCTTTCCTGTCGGCAAGCCTTGGGAAAGTGTCAGAGTCCCGAGTTTTGACGAAAATGACATCCTCACATCGATTCTTCACACCAAGGTTCTAACCCGCGAGAGCAAGGAACTCCTTCATATGCTCGGTTTGACCGTGGTGATGTTTCAGAAGAACGGGGACATGAGTCTGCGTCTGATCACCGAACGAGGTGTTTACGACGTGAATGAAGAAAAACTAAAAAGTCGCGAGAAAACCTTCATTCAACACCCACAATTTGATATGCATGGTGATAAGATGATTTTCGATACGCGGCACCAGAATGGAAAGTTGAACGGAAACGTCGAGATGGTCATCTACGACATGGAACGCGCAGCCATGCCGATTCCCACGGTTCCCCTCCCTGAAATCAATACGGAGCCGTCCGAACCAGCTGCCACATCACCTTCTCTAACTTCGACCGCTACCCTGTCCTCCAAATGAAGATATTGCTCCTCACCATTGTGATAACCGTTTCTGCAAGCCTCATGGGTGAGGTTGTTGCGCAGTCCGATGGACAGAAATCCAAGAAAGGTTTCTTGAATCGTCTGTTCGAGGAGAAGGACATCGACCCTGAAACTCGACAGCAGGTAGAGTCGACCGCGAAGCAGATGCTCGAGAACAAGGAAACGCAGGATGCGGTGAAGGAAGCGGCCCAAGCCCTCGCTGGCCAAGAATCTGCAAAAGAGTTGCTGGAGGTTGGACAGGGTCTGCTCGGTGATCCCGATGCCGCCATGAAGAAGGGTAGCGAACTCTCTCAGGACTCTGATTTTCTCAACAACGCCGCAAAGACGGTCGAAGGGATGGATCCGGAGGCATTACGGAATGCAGCGGCAAAACTCGCTCCGCTGGCTTCCGACGAGCGCGTGGTCGCGAAAGCCATCGCAGCCACTTCCTCATCCAAGCCCGCAAGCCTGAGCCCTCTCGAAGTTCCCACTCCTACCGATCCCGTCATCAAACCGATCCCTCGCCCGAATCAGGACCCATCGCGGGTTACCAAGATCATTGCGGAGCAGGCAGAATTTGATGCGAACACCAATTTGGTGACATTTGAGGATAACGTGGAACTCGATCATCCGGAATTCGACCTGACCTGTGACATTCTGGAAGCGGAATTGAAGAAGCAGGAGGGCGCGGACGGGAACAATGCGGTTGCTCCCACCCAGGCAGCCGCGTCAGGCGGAATCGAACGGGCCATTGCTTCCGGCTACGTTGTCATTGAAAAGCTTACGCCGGATGGCGACACCCAGGTAGCCAAGGCAAGGCGCGCTGTTTACGAATCATCGACCGGAAACGTTGTCCTGATGATCTTCCCTCAAATGCAGGACGGCCAAAACCTAATCAAAGGCACCAGTGAGGCGACAAGAATTTTCCTGCGCCCCAATGGAAAATACACCGTGGAAGGTCCGGCTGAGATCACGTTGGTAACGCCTGGCGATTCCAATCCGCTCAAACTGAAGCCACGCAACTAGCAGCTTTAGGTTTCTCGAGAAGAACAGTTTCTTTATCTATCCATTTTTATGACAACACTGGCGAGCCAGCAACCGATTCAACCAACTCCGCAAACGGCCCAGGCACCTCAACCCAACCAAAACGAGTTCCTCCTTCACACTCACTCCCTCAAGAAAGTCTATGACGGGCGGGCCGTGGTCAACGGAGTGAATATCAACGTTCGTCCTGGGGAAATCGTCGGATTGCTGGGGCCAAACGGGGCAGGAAAAACGACGACATTCTACATGATCGTCGGCATCGTCCCTCCCCACAGCGGGAAAGTCGTTTTCAATCATGCGGAGGTCACCCACATGCCCATGTATCAGCGGGCACGCTTGGGAATGGGATATTTGCCTCAGGAAGAGTCGATTTTTCGGAAGTTGACGGTTCGCGAGAATATCATGGCCGTAATGGAAACCCTCGACCTGAAACGCAAAGAAAAGATCGAACGAACAGACGCCCTCATGAGGCGTTTCGGAATATCTCACCTTGAAAAGAGCGTCGCCCTAACCCTTTCGGGTGGTGAGAAGCGACGCCTGACCATCGCCCGGTCCCTGGTGACGGAGCCAAGCCTCTTGATGCTTGATGAACCCTTCAGTGGAGTGGATCCAATCGCGGTGAATGATGTGCAAGAGATTGTTCTGAGCCTGCGCGAAGCGGGGTTGGCAATTCTCATCACCGATCACAATGTGCGCGAAATGCTTTCGATTGTGGATCGAGCTTATCTGATTTCGGAAGGTAAGGTCGTCCGCGAAGGAACCAGTGATTTTCTCATCAATGACCCCGTCAGTCGCGAGCTCTACCTGGGCGAGCGATTCAGTATGTGAAACAACCCCCATCGATTTGATCCAAGTCGAAAGTTTTGGGTCGAATCTCCCTTTTTTTTAGTGTACGAAACTTATCATGCAGACAGCAAACGTTAATCTTCCAATCACCGTAACAGGACGTCACTCAAGCATCACAGAGCAGATGAGAGACTACGCCAGGAAGAAAGTCGAAACGCTTCACCTGGATTACCCGCGAATCATTGAGGCCAGAGTGGTTCTTGATGTCGAAAATGGATTCAGGCACTTTGCTGAAATTATTCTCCACTGCGCCAACCACATCACAATTGATGCAAGCACCGTGTCCGAGGACGTTTACGCCTCCATTGACGAGACGATCAGCAAGATTGCCCGTCGTATGCGTAAATACAAGACTCGTATGCTGAGCCGCTCCCACCGGCCGCGAAAAGGGAAGACAAGAGTCTTGCCTGAACAGGTTTTCGCCCCGGAACTGCCCGATACGGAGACTGATGAATCCACGCCTGACGTTGAGCCCCACATCATCCACAAGGAGAATTTCAAGGTGCGCCCGCTCTTTACCGACGAAGCGATAATGGAAATGGAGATGAACGAAAAGGCGTTCATGGTTTTCCAGAACCAGAAAAATGACAAGCTTGCCGTTCTCTTCAAGCGTCCGGACGGCGATTATGGTCTGATCGAACCGAATCTCGACGGTAAGGATTCACCCGGATAGATGGTTGGAATCTTCAAGACCAGATAGAGCCCCCAAAGGCAAGCGAGTCGAGAGTATCACCGTCCGGGAATACTTTGATCGGCACGGCAAAGAGCTTGGAATGCGCTTGATCGGTGATCAGAGCGGTTTCGATCGCAAGATTCGTGAACCGACCATCAATCGCCCCGGCTTAGCCCTTTCTGGCTACTACGATTACTTTGCCTACATGCGAATTCAGGTTCTTGGTAAGGCCGAGAGATCCTATCTGAAGCAACTCGATCCTGCCGAAGCAAAAAGCCGCTTCAAAGAGTTCTGCGAGCAAGACATCCCCTGCATCATTATCAGTCGCGGAGACACACTCTCCGACGAACTGCTGGATATTGCGAACAAGCGTGGTGTCTCCGTATTCCGTACGACGATGGTCACGATGAATTTCATCAATGCGGCGACCATTCAGCTTGAATGGGAGTTTGCTCCCACCGCGACGGTCCACGGGTGTATGGTAGACGTGATGGGAATCGGCGTTTTGATCCGCGGAAACAGTGGCACGGGTAAGAGCGAATGCGTTTTGTCGCTACTTCGGCGAGGGTCAAGCCTGGTAGCCGACGACATGGTCCTGTTTCGAAACCTCGAAAATCGAGAACTAGTTGGAGAATCTCCGGAACTCGGGCGTTCCCACATGGAAGTTCGCGGTCTGGGAATCATCAATGTGGGTGCGTTGTTTGGAGTCGGAAGCATTCGCCTCGAAAAACGCCTTAACTTGGTCTGCACTCTCAGAATCGCGACAGACATGGGCGAAGTCGATCGCCTTGGTATGGAACAGAAGAAATATCAGTTACTGGGATTGCGCGTTCCCGAAGTGGAAATCCCGGTAGCACCAGGGCGAGACCTTGCCCAATTGGTCGAAGTTGCGGCACTGGATCAGAAGCTACGAAGCTTTGGATACAATTCCGCAGTCGAATTTAATAAGAAACTGTTGAAAATCATGCGTGAACGCCGGATTAATTAGCCTGTTTGAGCGCGCAAAATCCCCATCACACTACGTTTTCACATTAATTCAGTCCGAGAACTTTCATGGCCCTCAACAAGACCTTCACGATTACCAACAAACAGGGGTTGCATGCTAGACCTGCTGCTTTGTTTGTGAAGGTCGCAAACCGGTATCAGTCGGAGATTTGGGTCACGAAAGATGGTGAAGAAGTGAATGGGAAGAGCATCATGGGCTTGATGATGCTGGCGGCGGGGCATGGGGAGGCGGTCGAAGTTTCGATTGATGGAGATGATGCGGCCGAGGCCATGGCCGAGATTGAGCGATTGGTTATTGGGGGTTTCACACCAAACTGATCAGGAGCAACTTCATCACCTCGATTGCGATCATTGTAACTTAATGTGATTAGATCACTCGCTAGCGAGCATATGGATCGAATAGACGACAGCCCCAAGGAGGAACAAAGGATTGAGGGAATCGCAGTTTCCGCCGGCATCGTGTCAGGCGTAGCGGTTGTTCGCGGACCATCATTCGATGAGCCGGAAGTCTACACCATTCAAGAATCGGACATCGAGAAGGAGCGGAACCGTTTCGAGCAAGCGCTGGTAGAGACAAGGCGCCAACTCACCTCTCTTCACAAGCAGGTCCGCTCAACCATCGGTGCCGACAATGCCAGCATCTTCGAAGCACATGTGATGGTTTTAGAGGATCACAGCATGTTAAAGCAGGTCTTCGACCGGGTGGAACAAGAAAAAATCAACATCGAAGCGGCATTCTTTGGCGTTCTTACCGAGTATAAGGAAAGCCTGCGCCAGGTGGGCGATCCCTACCTGAGCGAGCGAGCTGACGACCTGCAGGATGTGACCCGACGGGTTCTGCGAAATCTCAAACCCGGAGGCACAAAGGAATCGCCAACAGAATCGAAGACCGATCATCCGCATATCCTGCTGGCGCACGACCTTTCACCTTCAGAGACGGCATCAATCGACCGGGGACTCATCCTCGGATTTGCCACGGAAGCCGGGGCTCAAACTTCTCACACCGCCATCATTGCGCGGTCCATGAATCTCCCCGCCACCGTGGGACTTCATGATATTCACACTCTCGTCCATACCGGGGATGAAGTGCTTCTCGACGGTTATGAAGGAGTTCTGATCCTCCACCCGTCCCCAAAAACCATTGCTCATTATGATCGGGTTCAGGTCGAAAAGGAAAAGCTCCAAAAGACCTTGGAGGAGATTGTCGATCAACCTGCAGAAACGACCGACGGCTTTCGAGTAACACTCTCCTGCAACATCGAGTTTTCCTACGAGGTTGAACAAGTCATCAAAATGGGAGGAGAAGGTATCGGTTTATATCGAACGGAGTATTTGTACCTTAATCAGGGCAGTATGCCGAGCGAGGACACCCTCACTGAAGAGTATGGACGAACAGCAAGGGGCTCCGATCCACATGGCACCATCGTCAGAACTCTTGATCTTGGGGGTGACAAACTACCGGGTTCACTAATTCCGGAAGAACCCAACCCGTTTCTCGGATGGAGGGGGATTCGTGTCTGCCTGGAAGAACATGAAATGTTCATGTCCCAGTTGCGTGCGATCCTCAAGGCCAGTGCACAGGGTAAAGTTGCCATCATGTTCCCGATGGTCTCGTGCCTTCAGGAACTCCTCGACGCCAAAGCCGTTCTGGAAGAGGCAAAAGCATCGCTTCGTTCTGAAGGTCTTCCGTTCGACAACGAAATCAAGGTGGGAGTCATGATTGAAATCCCAAGCGCAGCCTTGATCGCCGACTCCCTGGCCAAAGAAGTCGATTTTTTTAGCATTGGAACGAATGACCTCGTTCAATACACCATCGCGGTTGACCGGGTAAACGAAAGGGTTGCCAACCTCTATGCCCCTCATCACCCGGCGGTGTTAAGGTTGATTCAGATGACGGCCGAAGCGGCGAATCGCCATGGGATTTGGGTTGGAGTCTGCGGAGAAATGGCTAGTGACATTCTCTCCACTCCCCTGTTGGTTGGCTTGGGAGTATCCGAATTGAGTGTCAGCGCAAGCCAGGTTCCTTTCGTCAAGAGGGCGATCCGGCGTCTCAATAAGAAGGATTGCGAAGAGCTGGTCTTACAGGTCCAATCCGCCAGTGCTCCTGAAATGGTCACAGAACGATGCAGGGAGGTTGCTTTGGCTCTCTATCCTGAGCTCCTGACCTGAGTCCCCTCCTACAAAAAGAAAAAACGGTTGGGTCCAACCGTTCTTCCTTTCCTCTATTCTTGAGGACCTAATGCTCAACCCGCTGCCAACTTGGCAGCGAGAAACTCGAGCGCCGTGCTATTTTCAACAAGCAGATCAAGAACGCTGCTTCTTTCGCTGTCGCTGCTCTCACCATTTGCAATTTTTTCGAGCACTAGCTGCTCTTCCTCGGATAGAGCTGCGGCATCCCGTGGCTCGATTTCCGGGCTCATAGCGCCGAGGAAATCGCACATCAGGTTAAATTCTTCGTGTAGGGTCATGATTTTATCTATTTCAGCTATTGGGAGTTCAATTAAGGATAAGCTGCAGACGCTTTCCCTGGTCCTCCTTGCGAACCTTGGGAATTTCTCCCTTAATCTTCCACGTCCTCCATATCCCCATGCAGCAGTCTTGGGTAGGTTTGAAACACTTTGAGGTAGTCCTCCCACTCCAAATCCAGAAATGGATCCACCGCCCTTACATACTCCTGGGCCGAACTTCGAATGATCTCAAGTGCCTTGGAGATTCTCCGTCCGGCTTGGGCGGGATCGCGATCCCATGCCTGAGCCAACCGCTGCTTCTGAATGCCATGCAAACTCGAAAGTCGCAGAAAAATGACGCCCAGCGGCTCTTCTTTCGCCGCTTTGCCAAAGGCAAACTGCAGGCCATCCTTTAGTACCTCCGCAATCGCTGGCTCGGTATGAATCGAGTCAGCCGCCGCAAATCGGGACTCAAGAGGCTGGCTGTCATCCTCGGTGGTCATCGTCGACTCGGTCTGTTCTGAGCGATATTCCAAACTTCGCCACCAACTGATGAGCCGGCAGCGCGATGAACGCCGCAACCATCCCTCGAGCGATCCGCGGCCAGCGAACTTTGTCAAAAGAGGGGGTTTCCCCTTCACCGGATCCCCCGCAACACACTCAGCAATCAGATTGTCCACAATGTCGACGGCTTTCTCCCGAGAACGCCCGTCATTGGCATCGCATTTGGAACAGAGCCACCCCACGAGGTCGTCTCTAAAACGGCTTGCAAACTCATTTCCAGCCTTCGTATCCCCCTTGAGAAGGGTTTGGACGAGGCTGAAATCCTCTTCAATTGCGCTAGCGCTCATATTTTCGATTCCACGAACTTTTTTTGAATAAAGCTGCAAATAGTCATCTGGCCACGGTCTTTTGATTGGAACTGTTAATCTTAAACGGCTCCCACACACAATAACTTAAGACTTGAAATTTAAACCGTTTTCTGATCCAATGTCTAACATGTCAACGATAAAGGTTCTTGTCAGCGGATCGCTGTTGGCTGCGTTTGCCATTGTGGTATTCGCTTCTTCCGGCTCGCCGGAAAACAGTGCCTCATACAAGGCTCAAAACCCGAACTCCGGGAATTCACACATCTCTGAACCTGGCTTCCTTGCCCTCCTGACGCATGGGGAGTGGATTTGCCCAAACGAGCAGTGTCAATACATTGCAATGTCTGATGGGCAACCATTTCGCTCCGCATCATCACAGGGGTGCTCGTTGTGCCAAAGTCAGCTGATTATGACTCACCCTGGAGAACCAGACCAACAGTCACAGTTTTGAGCGGCCAACGCCCGTAATACAAGAAAACACTCCGCTTTCCCGGTTCGTGCTGATTACCTATTTTCAGTGCAACCGGGAAAGCCTTTTTTGGGCCAGTCGGTTTTGGTAAGCTCCCCTTCTCAGTCAAGAGGCGTAATTTGTACATCATCAAATAAAATCGGACTTCCGGAATAGGGTGTGCCTATGATGGCGGCCTTTCCCTGAAACCGTTTCGCCTCCCCGATATACTCAATGTTGGCGTGTTCGGGCGGATTCGTCGCCTCGGCCCAAACCCAACCGGAAACCGACCACCTCTCGTCGTCCAATCGCTGAACTCTTAATCTGAGCACATGCCATTGGTCCGTGGACCAGACAAATGGAGAAGTCTGAATGACTTCGTCGTTCTTCACCAATTCGAGGATTTGTTTGGCGGGAACTACGCGGAGCTTGTAGCCCGACAACCCATGGAGTGAAACGCCAAAACGAGGAAAACTCCGGCGCTTCTGAGCCCCTTTTACTCGAGCTGTAATCTCGGCACCGGTCCTCAATGACTTCCCAATTTGAACGGTACCTTCAACCAAGGGAGATGGATCAAGGCTCAATACCTTGTTTCCGCCATCCAGCTCAACCGTGAAGGTTCCGTCAAGGATGAATAAATCCGGTTCTGTTCCCACCGCAAAACTCTCAAAGTTTTCCGTGGAATCCTTCGCCACCAAAGGCAAGGCAGTCTGAAGCAGAAGGACAAGAGCTGAAATGGACCGGAACATAGTGATTCAAACTAGTTTCAATTTCACCTTGGAGACAAGATTTTTGAACGCGGGATCATGGTTTGACGAAAATGGGATGAACTATTTCCGCACATTGTTGAGCAATTCACGCGAGGTCGCCTCAGCGAAGGGATTCTAAGATCGCTCAGATGGATTTCATCACCAATCTCGGTTCAATCCCTCGCTTCGGGATAGCCCGAATGTGGGCCAATAACGACTAGCCAACTTGGATTTCTCGCATTTTTCAGCTAAAGAGGTGTATATGGGACACACCAAAACACCGGATGCTCAGGACGTTTTTCAACGAGTCCTTGAAGCAGCCCCCAATGGGATTGTGGCCGCAGACTTCCGTGGCTCAATCGTCCTCGTTAATAAAACCGCAGAAGAGCTTTTCGGTTATTCGCGTATCGAGTTCCTGCAACTGAAGATCGAAGATTTGGTTCCAGAGAATCTTCGAAAGGGTCACCTTGGGCATCGACAACAGTATGCGAAAGCGGCCACGACCCGCGCGATGGGACAAGGCCGAGACCTCTACGCCGTTCGAAAAGATGGCAAGGAGTTTCCGGTCGAGATCGGCATTACCCCGGTGGATACCCCGGAAGGGAAGCTCATCGTCAGCTCGATTGTAGACATCACCGAGCGAAAGAACGCCGAAGACAAACTAACCGCTTATGCAACGGAATTGCAGCACAGCAACCAAGCGCTTCAGAAGCAGGCAGAGATCCTGGCCAATATTCACGATGCGGTTTTCATGGTTCGATCAGATGGCATTTTGCTAAGTTGGAATCGGGGCGCGGAGACGATTTATGGATATTCCTCCGAAGAAGTGATTGGGAAATCGGCAGAGATGCTCCTCCCAAAAGAAGATTCCGGGCGATGCGGGCGGATCATGAAAACCGTCGCTGAGCATCAAAAAACGGAAGAGACGGTCTGGTGTGTCACCAAGTCCGGAAAAAGAATCGCCGTTGCGGTACGTGCAACCCAAACCCAGGGCGAAGACCATTCAGGAGCAGTCATTTGTGCCCATGACATCACGGAACAGAAACGCCTTGAGGAACAGGTGCTTCACGCGAGCGAAAAGGAACAACGAAGAATCGGACAGGACATTCATGACGACCTGTGCCAACAGCTGGCCAGTATCGGGTGCCTCACCAAGGTTCTCGAGCAGAGACTCCGCAACGTTTACGAAGAGGGTGCTGAGCATCTTTCGCAGATTGGGGATATGGTTTCTCAAGCCAACGTCCGAGCCCGTGAAATCGCCAAAGGACTCGTTCCCGCAGTTCTCGAGACAGAGGGTTTGATTGGAGCGCTGGAGGACCTTGCGAGTTCCACCGAGCAAATTTATGCACCGGTCAAATGCCGCCTTCGAGC
>TARA_R110002096_G_scaffold60700_1_pt1 | contig 39972 bp, 43 predicted proteins | sample TARA_R110002096 | Tara Oceans TARA_R110002096 (sample SAMEA4397295) | marine metagenome | biome: Polar Biome; feature: [DCM] deep chlorophyll maximum layer (ENVO:01000326); material: water (ENVO:00002006), including particulate matter (ENVO:01000060) such as... | depth 35 m
CAGGGCAAACACCGCAGGATCGAACTGTTTCTCGAACTGAATGTGGCCTTTTACGGTGGATGTTGAGTCATCGAAAGAGTCAACAAAACTGTTTATGCTGACTGCGTTATCATCGACATCGTCCAAATACACTATGCTAGCGGATGATATAGTCCCGTTATTCAACCAGAGCTTGCCAGCCCCTTGATCAGTATCTGTGGTAGTAGTCTCAAAAGACATGTCCAAACCAGCGTTTGGCCCCCTGTCCCCTGACCGCACAAAATCTACCGTGACAGGGTCAGCGTCAGTAAATGATCCTGCCGAAACTACATGGGCCACTGCGACCTTAGAATAAGTAGAAGCCGAAGTCACCACCCCGTTTACATTATATTTCGCATAGACAGCGTTGTCGGTTTTCTTTTTAACCGTGATTGTGCCACGAAGGTCTAGGTTAGTCGAGTCATCCCAACTGTCAACATATGAGTTTATACTCGTGGCACTGGTATCAACATCATCAACGTAGACGACCGTGACATTAGCCAGAGTGCCATTGTTAAAGTAAATCTTCCCAGCCCCACTGTCAGTATCTGAAGTTTCAGAGTCCCACAGCATGTCCAGCCCCGTAGATGCGCCTGCATCCCCAGCCCTGTCAAATTGAAAACTTATCGGGTCGGCATCCGAAAAAGACCCAGCCGAAACTACATGGGCCACTGTTATTTTGCTATATGTACTGGCCGATACTACCGCCCCTGTAACATTATACTTGGCGAAGACAGCCTCGTTAGACTTTTTCTTGAGGGTAATAGACCCGCTAATAACTGTGTTCGTGGAATCATCTAAACTATCAACGTATGAGTTTATACTGGTTCCGTTAGCGTCAACATCATCAACGTACACAACTGTCACACTAGCCAAAGTGCCATTATTCAACCAAACTTTCCCCGCTCCTGAATCAGAGTCTGCCGTATCCGCATCCCACAACATATCCAGCCCCGCATGTGTAGCATAGCCTGCGCTGTAAAATTCCACAGACATTGCGTTCCCGTCTGTCATGGAACCCCCAGTCGCCACATGGGTTACGGCAATCTTCGAGTATGTAGACGCTGAAGTAACTGCCCCTGTCACGTTAAATATAACGAAGTTGGCAGGGCTTGCTAACTCCCTGACTATCAGGGTTCCTCGGATAGGTCGATTGGTTGAGTCATCCCATGTATCGACATAAGCGTTAACATCAGCCCCGTTAGTGTCTACATCGTCCATGTAGAAGACGGTCGCTGAAGAGAGCGTTGCATTATCTACGAAACATTTTCCTGCCCCCTGATCTGTGTCTGTAGCGGTAGTCTCCCAGAGCATGCTAAGCCCACCAATTCCCTTGTCTCCACTTCGGGTAAATTCCATATAGACAGGGTCACCGTCTGAAAACGTCCCACCCGAAACAACATGGGTGACTGCCACTTTTGAGTAGGTGGAGGCTGACGTAACAGCCCCTGTTACATGGTAGAGAGCGTATGTCGCGGGTGTCCCTTTTTGGGTTACTTTTATTGTCCCTCTGAGCGAGCCTGTGGTCGAATCATCAAACGTGTCAACAAGAGCGTTTATGTTTACGCCGTTATTGTCCACATCATCTATGTACATCACCGAGACAGACGAAAGAGTCCCGTTGTTAAACCAAACTTTTCCTGCCCCACTGTCAGAGTCTGCTGTGTCAGCATCCCACAGCATATCCACGCCACCAGCCCCAGCATCACCAGAACGAGAAAACCCTACGACCAAACTGTCGGAAGCCGAAAAAGACCCGCCAGAATCAATATGCGTTACCGGGATTTGAAGCCACCCTGTGTTGTCAGAAATCGGGCCGTTAATATAGCCGACCCAAAAGTTGGAAGGAGTCCCGTCCTCGTGGATCATAATATTGCCACGCACAGCGTCATTCGTGGAATCGTCCCACGATGCTACCCAGTCAGAAATGTCGGGGTTGCCGGACTGCGAGGAGGTCGCGTCAACGGAAATCTGCGTAACAGAGGCCAAGGTGGCGTTATTTAATCTTATGTCGCCTGTCCCCGGATCGCCCATCGAGGTAGAAGTATCGAAGTTCCACTTTGTGGCAGTTCCAAGTCCGAGGGCTAAATCTGAAAGGCTAACCAGCTCTATGGCAGTTCCAGCAGAATCCCAACGCCATAACTGCAGCGCACCGGGAGACGGGACATCGAAGTTCGCGCCGCTGTTGTCTGATATCGGAACCTTAAGAGATCTATCTATAGCATCCTGTTGCTGGAGATCAACCATCCTCCCTAAGTCAAGAGCATCTTCAACGGTCTGAGCTTTATATGCGCCCTGATTTTTTAAGTCTGTTTGCTGTTCAAGAACCACCACACGAGCGAGGGTGAGTTTACTGCCAGTCACCAACTTAGAGCTTCCAGAGGCGGGATAAGTTACTGACCCATTTCCGGGGTATGCCCCAACGCTTACGCTGTAGTTCGTGACCCCGGTTCCCTCGGATAAGATCGAGTCGGTAAATCCTCCGCTCCCGTCAGCAACGCTAAGCGTAACCTGAATGTCGGCGGCCTTGTTGACTATAAACGTAAACGAGAAAACAGTTGTCGAATCATTCCCTAGTTTGACTTCGGTTGGGTCAGTGCTTGCTAGTGTCATTTCAATTCCTCAAAATTTTCGTCAGAAGTATATCAAATAAGCTTTGCTTCAAAAACCACAGTAGTGGTGCTACCGTTCTTTACCTTGAACCAGCATCCTCCACCATCCCTCAAATTCATCGAGCTGTCTCGTGCCTTCTTCTTCCAAGTAGTCGTATATTCTCACCACAGCCCTGCCCCCCGGCATACGGCTAAGATAACCTGCGGCTAGTATCCCAGACTTAACTAATGCAGGGTCTATGTCTCCTTGCATAGATTGCTCTAAAAACCGGAGTGGCATACTTATCACGTTTGCCGCAGGAGATAGCTGAAAATCAAATCCCAATAAAGCACTGTTGGCAACATCCCTGACTCCGATAAAAGCCCCCGCCATATAGCCAGCCTGAGTTTTAAACAACCACTCCATCCAGCCCTCGTCATCACCCTCATCAGGGCCACCATTAAACATGTAGTCGATTGCCAGTGCCGGGATAACAGTGATCCATAATTGCATCCTCGCAAATCTCATGGACTCACTCAGGCTGCGGAAATTAGTCCCCTTAACCAAGTTGGTCTGGAGATTGTGGTAGGCATTAAAAAAAGAATAGAACATTGTGAGTCCACGCATGACACCACGCCTGTTCTGTACCTTGGATAAGTTTCTAGGCAAGCCACCACCCTGTCCACGGGTGACAACTCCATCAGCGAAATCAATAGCCGCCTGTAAATTCTGCCCATCACTCCTTGCCTTCTCGTAAGCCCCCAACCACGAAGGGATAGAGACTGCCATATCGAGCATCTGTATTCCAGAAAAAGCCATAGTGACAATTTCATCTTCCAGTCCCTTAATGCCGAATGTTTTATGTGCGTCCCTTACGTCACGATTAAAAGTAGCACCCCGGTTTCTCATTGTCTCGCTCATGCTGAAGACCTTTTCTACCGCCACCATACGATCTCTCATAAACTCAGCAACGCCCTTCGCCGTGTACTCTTCACCTATAAGGCCAACGGTCTGAGTTAGCCCGAAAGGTTGCTGTAGGACTGTCCTAGGACTAAACCCCATTTCAGTTAGAGACACGCCAGTCCTCGCCCACACAACAAACTCATCCCATCTGGTGACAGGCTGATCGTGGCTGCCAGCAACGCTTTTAATCCACTCCTCAAAAACCGCATGGAACTCTTGCCCCTTTGCAGAAGAGACAGCCTTGTTAAATCCTTTGCTCATAATAATTCTATTTGTTTGAGCGACTGCCTCACGCATTTCAATATCTTTTATAACTCCGTCAACGTGGCTAAATAAAACTCCTAAGTCTAACCACACGAATCTATCCTGCCCAAAACCTACACGCTCTATAGTTGATCCGTGTTTTGTTGACGCTTTGGCTCTGCCTTTATTTAGGAACCCGTTAAGCGTTTGACTCTCCTCAAAATCTTTCTTACCAGAGCCGCCTCCCCTCTTAGGGTCAGCCACCAAAGGAAAGTAGCCGCCTTTAATTTCCCTGCCAGATGAAGTCGTGAAAGGAACCGCATCAACCTTAGCTGGCTTGACCCCGGTAGTCCTTTCCTCAAGGGCTTCAATCTCTACCCAGTATTGATTTATGTTTTCCCAAAGAGCCTCCACAACATCCCAATCTCTATCGGTCAAGGTATCGAGAACGGCTTCAATCTGCTCTTCGGAATACTCGTTTACCATCGCATCCACATTGCCAGCGTTACCCATGTTCAAGGCAAACGATAACCTGCCAGACAAACTTAAGCTCTCCCCCAACTCAGGAATATATGTGTGGTTGAAGAAACCTATTTTTTGCTTGCGAGTGTATGCGTTAAATATTTCGTTAAGCTCTTTCCCGGCCTTCATGCTTCTATCGATATATTTATCATCAGCGTGTTTCAGCCTCAGAAAAACATTTTTATGAACCCAACCCCCGTACTCCTCGCTACCGTCAAGCTCCAAGGACAATCCTTCCGCTGTCCTGTGTTCAGCCATAAAGAATCGACCCCAAGATTTAATGATATCCTTCGTGCGTTCATTCCTTGGGATAACTACTTCACCAGTAGCGTTTTCTCTTATGCTCTCCTCACCCTCCTCCAGAAGCTGGGCGAACAGAGCGTTCTCTATATCGGAAAACTTCTTGCCTTGGGCGATGATGCTCTTGACCGTATCGTGCAGTCCTACCAACTCTTCAAACGTCATCTCGCCGTAGTGGCTTTTATTTATAGCGTTGTTAAGTTCAGAGGAAATGTGGAAGCTGGCCCCGTACTCCTTGGTCTGTTGTTCTGCCCATGCCTCTAGAGTTTCCCTTGTCAGGGTAGCCAGCCGCTTCTCTCCAACTTTCTTGCCGAAGTGAATCCCGGTTATTAAATCTTTAACCTGTTTGATAAAATCAGGGTTAACTTTTTTAGGGTCAAACTTCTTCACTTGCCACTGGCGTAATCGCTGTGCCATCTTGTCGGCTTTTTGTTTAGCCTTCAAAGCTTCCTTGTACATGTAGAACTGGCGTATCTGTTTGTGCTTGGCATCTCTGGCTTCCACCCATTTCTGATCAGCCGCAAACTTGAAAGCGTCACGACCGTGCTTCCTTTCATTGGCTAAGTAAACTTCAGGCCTCATCTCGCCAACAGTCATTTCAGTTATAGTTTTTTCAGCAGCGGCCTTGTAAACCCCCCGAATATCTTTAGGGGTTCCTTGTGTGGCGAATTTCTTGCCAACTTTTTTATTAAGCATTCTCAGCTCAAGAGCCAGCAGCTCGGCTTGCTTCTCGTTGTGGACAGTCTCGTTGGCCTTATCCGTCCTCAGCCCGAAGTCAAGCATGATGTCTCCGTGCCGACTCAACATCTCTTGTTCTGCCAACGCTCTGATATAAGATTTTCTCTCTGCGTTTTTCTTGGTTCCAAGCAAAGCCTGAATCATTTCATCGCCGCTGGAGTATTGGAAATACTCGGCAAGCTGTTCTGGGTTAATGCCGTCTTCGCTGGTCATGGATTTCAGGTCGGCTTTGGCTTCCTTGCCGTAGAACTCCTCGATGTAAGCCTTGTTCAATTTAACAGGCTCCCCTCCATCTGGAATATTCTGCCCCGTCAACCAATCCCTCGTCACATAATCTTTCTGCTGGCTAAGTTTCTCCCCGATCTCTTCTATTATCGGGTTGATTTCATCCCGCCACCACTTAGCTTTCTGCCGTTTAAGATCCTTAATCAATTGGGCTGTCAGATCAGCATCGGCCTCATCAGCAGCATCGGTTCGCAATTTCTGATGTTCCGCATAATCCTTTTCATCCAGTCCAATCTCTTGCAGAGGCATAGAATCGTATGACTGTTCTTTCCTCGCTTGGGCTATGGCCTCGTCAGAGGCAAGCATTCGGTCAAATACACCACGAACTTCATCGGACAACTCAACGCCCTGCATGCTATTAGATGCGAAGGGAGAGGAACCCATACGCTCATACACGGCCTTGATCCAAGATTTAAAGCGAGAGAACATTCTCTGTAGTTCTTTTGTGGGGGCTTTCCCTTCCATGAGGTACTGCTCTTGCCCTGAAGCGAACATCTCGTGCTTCTCTACTGGGGTCACAGCCCCATTCTCGGCGTACCATTTATCAAGGATAGCCATCTCAGCTTGTATCCGAGGAGAGCCGTCTTTTAATTTTTCTAGCAAGGATAGGAAATAGTGACTGGCCTCGTGGATAAAGGTGGTTAAATCCGCACCTTTGGTGAAGGTCATCTCGTTGGTCTTCAGCTTGAAATACCCTCTCGTCCCGCCATCCTCAGACTGAAGCAGGACGTTGGCCTTGTTATTTTCCTTGATGAACTGAGCCGCTTCTTTTTGGAACGGGGCTTGCCCCTTCATGGGGGATAACTTCTGTGGAACCTTGTAAGCCTTAACGCTTTTGATCTTCCACCCGTGAGTCTCGCCACGCTTCCCAAAAGCAAACTCTGAATCTGCTGGGACTTGGTGCTGACCCCTCAAGCTATTAAACTGTTCCTTCGATTCTATTTTTTCTGATCCGCTAAAAACAACCTCTCCCACGGCTTCATGTTTTTCGTTTTTTAGGACTATAGGAACCCCCACATATTTCTCAGGGATCGGCCTTGACCTCATCTCTAAGGTTTTGCCCCCAGAAATAATGGCTGTATCCCAAGGGGTGCGAATAAAAAGTTTTGTAAAGTCTTCCTTGGGAAGCTCTGCCGTTTCTTCGGCTATGACCTGATCGGTGACATCGGAATAATCAACCTCGCTAATCGGAGACTTGCTACCCTTCTCACGCATTCTACGTTTTTCCCCGTACCACAGGATCGCCTGTAAATCAGAAATGGTCATCTCCTCAAAGCCTTCTTCCTTCAAGAGAGTGACAACTTCATCCGTTACATCAAACTGGAAGTTTCTATCCTTGGTATTTTTGGGAGCATCGACCAGACCAGTCAGGGCTTTATTTATAATATTGGCGGCCTTCTCCAGAGGAGTCCCATTTTTGAATCGTCTAGCGGCGAACCCTTTGGTGATCCGCTTGGCCTCCTTCGCAATGGTCTTGGCTTGAGCCTTTGGTTTCCCAAGTAACTTCTTAAAATTTTCTATTGCGGCTTTAGATGGCTGTGAAGTCATCCCGCCCCGATACCGATTAAATGTCCTTGACCACCACCTGTCCATCGTAAGCCACTCAGGTTGCCCCATCAAGTTCGCCCAGAACATCCCCAGCTTAGGCCCGAATACTGATGACCGTGGCAGCTCCATTGTTTTAGAGAAACCGCTGGCCTTGACCCCCATTTCTTTTTCAAGGGTGCTGACCTTCTGCTTCACGCTCAGATACTCGAACGCCTCGGCTAATCCTTTTTCTTCGATTAAATTTTGCAGGAAATCAAGGTTGGTTTTGTAGGAAGCGGATCGCTCTCCAGAAGGGATATGCGTATTGACCTTCCCGGTTTTTTTGTACGCCTCATATACATTGTCAGCAAAGCGTAGGTTGATCGAAACCTTGGCCCCATCAGAGGTGATCGCCACGAGGGTGGTGTATAAATCTCTGGCTGACTGATCCTTTCCGGGGGCTAGTTCCGGGTGCTTCTTCGCCATATCGTCAAGGGCTTGTTGGAATTTTGCTGTGTACCAACCGGAGGCATCTTTGTCTCCACCCTTGAGGATTGCGAGAGCCTCACTGAACATCTGCCCTACTATGGACTTGTGAGCTTTCTTAGAGTGATCGTTCTGTTTTATGACCCTCTTTTCTTTTTTGGCTTGGGCATCTGACTCCTCACCGATCTGGCGAATCGTCTTTGTAGGGAGGGGGTGCTTGCCTATGAACTCTTCCGTATAGGCCCGTATCTCCTGCCTTTTCTGTTCAACACTATCTGCGTTGCCCCACCATTGTTCAGTTGCGTTGCCCGTTCCTGAGTCATTGGGCGAAGCGGTATCTCGGATTCTTGCGTATTCTTCTTGACCTGTTTTGAAACCATCAAAGCCTCCTATGTAACCTGATTCAAGTAAAGTGTTTCTGCCGAACTCACCACTCTGGGCGTTAAGCTCTTTACTCACACTAACGTATATCTCTTTTAATTGCAACTGGTTAATTCCACCAAAGCTGACATTTAAAAGGTTTACCCCTTCGGCTGTCGTGGGGGTTGCGATCCCTTCAGGATCAACGCCTAATTCAGCGGCCTTCGTAGCTATCACATGGTCAACGGCGACCATCTCATCATGGGTCAGAACCCGCCCTACGTTGATAGCGTAGACATCTGCCTGAGATTCATCTGCAACCGGGGCCAAGAATGAATTGACCACAGCATCCTGATCTTGGATGTACCCCTTGATCGCCGCCGCCATTCTGAGCTTATCGGCGTATTCTGGCGTGGGGACAAGAAAGCCATTCTCATCCAACATGGTTTCAATCTCATACCGAATCTGCTGAGATGACCCAATGTGTCCCTCAAACCGGGACGGTGAAGTAGTAGAATCAGCCCTCTTCAGCCCTGTAACTTGTTCAACAAGATTATCGGAGAGTTGATTGACCTCCTCTTGGTAAAGCTCTTGGATGCTCTGATCCATGCTCTTTATCATTCGTCCTGCCAGCAACCCAGTTGAGGGCAGAGCCTCAGAAGACTGCTGGACAGTCGTGGTCATTATGTCGTCAATCGGTTGCGCTGATAGAGGGGTGGACTGTTTTAGGATTTCCCCGGTTTGAGAGGAAAAAGTGCCTTGGTTGTAGACGGATTTAATTTGCTCTGGGGCGAAGGCAATTATCTCGCCGCCTTTCTCATTAATTATACCGTCATACCCTTGTGCGATGTAGCTGTCTACCTGTTCATCGCTCAGGAATGTTGTCAGGCTTCCGTCTTCCGAGGATGCTCTCAGCTTCTCCCCCGTGAACTGAGCCTTCAGCTTCTCCCATGTTGTGAAATCAGAAATTACTACGGGGTTATTGATCTCCAGATATACGGGCATTATACTACCCGCTTCCCAATCATTATTCTTCCCTCTGTGCGTCTCAGCTTTATCCAGATCTGTCGTAAAGTAAAACCCCCTCTTGCCGGGGGTCTGGTTGGAGAACTCTGTTATATTCGCGTCCGTCCCATGATAGGCGACTAGAGGTTTGCCAGACCCATCAACAATCTTGGACTCGCCAAACCACTCCTTAAACCTTGGGGTCTGAGTTATATCGCCACCAGCTTCTTCTAATTCCTTAGCCAATACTTCTGGGGCAACCCCAAACTCTGCCGCTTGTTGGTTCAGGGTGTCCTCGGAGGACTTCTTGCTCAGCTTGCCGCGCAACGCCTTGAGTTGTTCTATAGCCTTTTGCCTAGAAGCTATTCTCGCGATAGTCTGGGGACGCGCCATGTATTTTGCGTGTTTCTCTTCTGCCGTCCCATCCTCATCTGTGGTGAATCCCTCCACACCCATAGGCTCGGAAGGGAGTTCCATTCTATAGTGGCTGACCGTGCGATCCTCGTTGTAAACTTCAGCAACCTCCAGCTCGCTTGTATCCTCGTGCGCGTCCATTCTCATGTCATCGCCAAGCTTGCCGATAAACTTCGCCTCATCTGGACTCATCTCCACGGGGGACATTGGGTCTATAATTTCCTGCCCCGGAATCTCAGTCTTGGTCTTCAGCTTATTGTCATCGTACAATTTTTTAATGCTGATTCCTTCTTCGTCAGCCTGTCGCTTTAATAGTAACGCCAGATAGTCAGCGTTCTGCGTGGCTTCTGATCGAGGCATCCCAAGGTCAAGAGCCTTCTGCACTATGTCAGTGTGAACCTCAAACTCTTCGATCTGTTGCACAGTTTTTTCTTCGTTACTCTTTTTGGACTCTGCCTCAAAGTCAGTGTTTTTCTCCTCATTCGGAGTCAGAAGATCATTGCGTATCTTGGCGTGTTCACCAATATTACTCTCAATATCTAAACCGGGAATATCAGCTAGGTACTCTTCCAATGGAATTTTTATATTCCGGCCCTCTTCTTTTGCGGCTTGGATGTCTGCAAGTATTTTCTTTATAGTCGGATTGTTTCTGACCTCATCGGTAATCTCAGGGCCAGACTCATCCGGGGAGATAGTTTTGTCGTAAGGGTTCGCAGGAGAAGATGACTGGAGTAATTTCTCCACGCCTTCTGGATCAATGTACACGCTGTCGGAGCCAACCTTCTCAGCCTCGGTGCGGATAAAATTCTTGTAATGCTCCTTTGACCTCTCTCTGGTTTTTGATGACTCTGCGAACTTAACAGTCTGTTGGAGGATCTTTGTACCAATTTTAGACTTCTTCAGTTTCTCTCCGAATGTGACATTGAAGTTGCCCATCTTCTTCGCTGCCCCATCGTGCAACCCTTGGGGGATGTCATACTGGCCAGACAAAGCGATCACATCTGCTGGGGCTGTAGCCATTTCTCCTATGGCCTCAAGGACAACCTCACCCCAATTGTCAATACGCCCCTCAGTCTTGAGCATAGCCAGAGCTTCACCGCCCCCACCAGTCCCAGCCTGAAAAGCCATTTGAAGTAACATGTTCCCCAGTGGGCTGTTGACCAGTGCTTTGCTGGCAACACCTCCAGAAATAAAATCCATAAGACCTATGATAGATCCGCGATCAATACCGTACCTCTGGGCTGACTCCATAAGAGCAGGGTCGGACATGAATTTTTCTAGGCTCTTGGGGTCAGACAATTCGATGCCCTGCTTTTGCAGGAACTCAATGGGAGAAGAAAATCTCTCCGTTCCGTATGACCCTCCACCCATCGCAGCTATCCCAAGAGCAGGGTTTCTGGTGGTAGCGGTGACCATAGCGGCAGTTGCGATCTGAGGGGCAAACTCAACCCCTAGCTCCATACCCAAGACCATGCTCCCCGGCAAGTCCTCCAATGCCGCCCTAACCGCAGGTATGAAACCTTCCTTCCCGGCCTCCATGATTGCGTCTTGGGTTTTGGTCGCTGTCGGGGATTTCGGTATGCTGGCAATTATTCTCCCTAACTCGCCAGCCCTAGCGAAACGCCTCTTAGCTGTCTCCTCGTCTTTGCCAAAAATTCTTGAGGTAGCATATCTTTCTGTGGCGTTAAACAAGTCAAACGCAGAAGGGATTTGGTAAAGTCCTGTCGTGTTCCCTTCATTGGATTCATCACGCAGAATATCTAAAAACGATTTCTCAACATCAGACGTTTGCTCTGCGGCTTCTTCCCCCACAAAATAATTGTAACCCTGATCCACTCTGGTGAAACCTCGATCCAGTGCGCTGTATCCGTGCTTGAAGACCGCCTCTGTATTCGATAGAGATTCAATATCGTCATGCGAGACTCTAGCGTTGTCATCCTTTTCAAACCAAGACTTCAGGACAGGCGCAGGCGCGAGGGCATCCTTTAACTCGTTGGCTTTTGTTACACGTTCTAGCCCCCCGTCATCACGTTCCACAACGTCAACAGGAACCCCCGTTGACTTGGATACTTCGTCATTCCTACTGTGAGCTTCTGGGCTTAAACTCAGGGCGTGGTCTACACGAACTTTTGTGCTAGGATCTTCCTCGTCATCAATGGAATCGAACTCATACATTACAGGGGAAGAGTCTGCCGATTTCTCGTCATTAAGAACGTCACGAGTTTCCAGTAATCCTTTGGGGGTTTCTTCTTCGTCATCAATAGAATCAAATTCAAGTAGCATATTTTATCCTAGTTATTTCACGGGTTGGCCTTCGCAGCAGGTTTTCTTCGCTTACCCCACTGGGCAATTATGTTTTTGCGGGTTGCGGTTTTCCCGTCACTTTCTAACTTCGCTAGAATCCCATCCCAGTTCTCGACAAACTCTTTGCTGTCGGCACTGCTCAAGTCCATGTCTCCAGCCATATCTTCTACTTCGTCAGGTTCCATATCGAAGGCGAACTCCTTAGAATCGCTCCCTCCCCAGATATTTGATTCATCGTAAACAATATATTCCTTGAGCATTGTATCGAGAATCTTTTGCTGGCCGTCATGGTCTTTAACATCCCCATCGCGGACGCGCCTGTCAAACTCTGTGTGATACGCTATGTATTCATCCTTGCCTTTCTTCTTCCAGTCAAGACCTGTCTTTGAGAAAGAGGCTTTCACTCTAGCGATTTGGGTCATTCCAGACGCTCCCTTGTCAGCCTTGGGAGCCTTGGCCTTACCTAGAAGAATCCTGTTCCCTTTCCAGTCGGCCAGTATTGAGTCCCACTGTTTGCCTGTGACGTTGTACTTGTAATCTGTTTTCAAATCTTCAAGAGAAACATCGCCCCACTTTTTGAAGTCGCTAGATTTCTCGGTATAGGTTTCCCATGAGTCGCCGCCATCTCCAACTCTGTCGTGATTTGGATTGACTCTAATCATCTCTGCTTCCAGTACCGCCGCTCTTATGTATTTCTTTTCCCTGACTGTCAGCCCCTCCATGTCTGCGGCTTTAAGTTTATCCCCCTGTTCAGCTCTCTTGTCCAGTTCATCGAACCGCACCTTGTCATCGGCTTTCTTTTTATCCTTGGCAATCTTGTCAGCTTGCACTAACTGAGCCACTGCTAATTTTTTAACCTTCGCCGTTATATCGGATCGCCCTTGAATAAAATCTCGCCTTTCCTGAAGGGTATTGCCTTTAGCTGCTAAAGATGCGGCTAGTGCCTCCTCTGGATCGTCCGTCTCGGCTGCAGTATTGTCCTTTATTTTTCGGGCTTCCATCTCTTCTTTCGTTTGCTTCCCGGCCTTGTGCCTTGATTCAGCTTGGGTGTACATTTCTTTTCGCAGCTTTTCATCGCCAACGGTTACCTTGTCTATGGCCTTTTTAGTGGCAGTAATGTCATCATCGACAAACACCTTGTCCAGTTCAGACTGTGCTTTATTTGGCCGCTCATCTGCGAGATTTTTATTGTCCCTCTCTTTGATTTTCTGCGTAAGTTCATCGGGCAGCCTATCCAGCTCGTGGAATTTAAGCAAAGCTTGCATCCCCGCAGTTTCCTCTAAACCTGAAGTCCAGTCCCTAATATACTGAATCTGCTCCTTAAGGTTTCCGGGTATAGCTTCAATAACCTCGTCCCTTAGCTCCTGAGCGGTTGACTCCATGCCGGAATCCATTATCGATTTGCGAGCGGAGTTCCTATCCTTGCCGACTAAATTGCCACTGGCTATGGCTTTGTCGTATATATCCACGGCTATCTCAAGCCCATCGGTATCCCCTGTACCCAACGCCCCAGCTATAACATTACCGTTGTACTCGGAAATAGCTTTTGCATATTCAGTGTCAAAAATACTAGGATCATCCTTTGTCCCACTTTTCGGACTTACCCCTAAATGATCAAGCAATGCCTTCGTGTTGTTGAATATCTGTCCTCTGCGAGCATCGATCAGACCATCATCCGCATAATCACCAAACCCAGCAGCCACAAGAGAATCTTTTCGGGTGGTGAGCTTTAGCTCTACATCCTTGTAAAGTTCCTCGTTTTCTATTCTTTGGGCCTTTGCCATCATTCGGACTGCGGACTGGTTGACGCTGGCCTCGTTGCGGAGTCGGCCCTCGTCAGTATTCCAAGACTTATCCTTTAAGGCCTTTGATTTCCACTTGTCAATTTTCTTCCGAAGATCTTCTGTCACACCTTTAGCATCGCCTAGTTTCCGGGTATTTACTCCCCCTTCACCATCAAAAAAGTCTGACTCTATCTGGGTTATATCTGTCTCGACATTGAGTGATGTCTGCATATCCTCGACCTTACCAATCTTCTCCCCATGCTTACGCAGGGATTCAGCCATGTTGCCCAAGTCTGCGCCAGCCTTAGATAATTGCTTCCCCTGAATCCCCCCGAACATACCCGCGTCCGTTTGGAATGTCTGGGCTTTGGTTGACCCCGCGCCAGTAGCTTGAATTTTAGGTAAAAGGTCTGTTGATTTAATGCCCATATTGTTTTCCTATTATATTTGTTTGCTGTCGAATATAGACTGAGCGTCAGGGGTATATTTCCCACCACCGCCCCCAGTATTTGCGCTTGAGAAAGCCCAATTTGAGGCAACACTTGATAGGCCCGAAACTCCCGTGGAAACCCCATCGAAAGTAGGGTTAATGCTTGCCGCCTTAGCCCCAAATAAATTAGCTTGATTCGTTGCGTTCATGCCCCCGGTTCTCGCGTTGTACGCTTTGCGATTTGCGTTATCCATAATCGTCATAGCGTCTTCTTCACCAGCCCCGGCATAATCAGCCAACAGGTCAACATTGGAGCCTACTGATACATCGCCGCCCTGACCTACCATGCTGATCATTTCGTTTGCTAGCTCTTGCTGCACTCTGGCTCGGTATCTATTGGAGTCCTTCTTCCCCTGCTTTTCAATTTCTTTGGCGTTGCGCTCTGCAAGGATTGCTTGGTTCTTGGCTGTTTCTTCCTGAAACTTAGCTTGATTCTTGGCCGCCTTCGACTGCTGCATCTGCCCATAGACAGAAATCCCAATACTAATAGCTCCAATTATTGCTGCGTTCGCAGCCATCATTCCAGCGGTGACAGCCGTCCCAGCAGATACCGCCGCCACTCCAAAGCAGTCCACCTTAGAGGGGACTGTTTCATCCCCCCACTTAGTGGCCTTTAATCCAAGCAACTTACTGAAGTCCTCTTCAGTTAAAATCATATCAAACCTCGCATAACCAAACGGAATTAGTAATCCTAACGCCCTGCTCTTGGCACTGTTCTGTTAATTCATCGGCCCACTCAGGATCTATCACTCTGGCTTTTCCCCAGTCTTCGACAACAACCCCGGCAACCTCTATCCCAGCCATGTCTATTTCACCGACACGCCCGACCATAGGCCCGAACATAACCATCCTTCTAGCGTTAATTTCTCTCAAGCAATCGATACGCCATCTATATTTCGCGTCTTCAACGGCGGTGACAGCGATCATATTTTCTTTCCAAGTCAGGTGTCTCTCTGACATAACCTGCATGCGCTCTATCCGCTTAGTCCCCACTTCAAATGTGTGGCAAGTTGCCAGAGTCATCACTTCAAATATTTGGGTTATCTCCTCTAGCTTGATAGCCTCATGGAACATGTCGCTGCCCATAGCCACCAAATAATTTGTTGGAACGTCATTCAGAAGAGGCTCCCTTAGAACATCAACATTAAATTGGGGATGGTAGTCTTTACCCTCCTTCAGGTACGCCCAGTAGGTGGGGCAATTATCACAGCCCGGAGTGAGCCGTTCGCATCCTGTGACTATATTCCAAGGAACCGTTTCCATAGCTATACCCTCCAAGCTTTTACAATGTCTGGATTTTGAGAGTAGGTAAGCCCCTCTAGCCCCGCAGACAGCAGGTTGGTTTTCTTTAAGCTGATACCTGTGGCAATGCCGTTGGATCTTCTGTACGCTATAGGGTCTTCGGCCTTGGCTCTGATTGTGGCGATGTCCCCTACGTCCATAAGGCTGGGGTCGATTTCTCTGAACCCATAAACATCGGCAATCTTGTCCAGAGTTTCAGCAATCGAACCACCAGAATATTTTTTCATCATGTCAAAGGCTGTCTTGCGGTCTGAATATTTGCCGCGAAAAAATTCTCCAACGTCCACGCCAGTCATTTCCATAACAGCGTCTGCCATAAACATGCAGCAGTCAGATTTGCCCCATTCAAATTTAGAGTAAACCCTGTCAGCAAAGAAAAGGTTTAACTTCATTTCCCAGTCTTCAGCCTTAATTGTGCTTGTCATGTAAAACCTCTGCAATGATTTACCTTTGATCGGAGCCTCAAACTTAAAGCCCAACCACTTAAGCCACCTAATGGTAATCCTGTTCCTCACATGACACCAGTTCTCGACAAGCTCAAAATTGTCAATCATTTCTTTAACCTGTATAGCACATTCACGCCCAAATTTCATGGCGTGTTTGCCCAGCCCGTCTGTACCCAGCATCCATATAGTCCCGGTTTGGGACAAAGATGACAGCCTTCGTACCCCGTACATGCAGACAGGATATCCGTCAACGGTTCCCACCCTGCAAAATTCCGACATATTAAACCCGCTCATCAGGGCAGACGGTGCAGTCCTACCCATTAAACGCACCTCAAGAAGGTCTATTGCGCGGAGGCGAGTCGAAAGATATGCAACGTCTTCCTCTGTGGCCTCCCTGATGTCGTATTCGTGTTTAACCGCCGCCTTCTGAGACATCGGGAACTATCGAAAGAATTGTTTGTGGTAACCCCGGTTCAGACTGGATGAAAACACTGGTGTCCCTTTTCCAATCGCTGGGGATGTTCAGCCTAACAACATCTGTGACTGTGGCTGCTGGGTCGCCCCACAGCTCAAGCTCGCGAGACGGATACTCTTCCATGCTGGTTAAATCCGTCCCAGCGTAGATACCTCTTGTATCCAACACCCTTATGATCACGCCGTGGATTTTCTTACGCTTAGATACCACTTCTTTGACCACGTTAGTGGGAAGGGACTCGAAGGTCGCTGTATACGGGAGGCCAACCACAATCTTGATGAACCCGTTTGACGTTGGTATCGCACCGCCAGCGCATGTAATGTCGCTTTCAATGTTCCCGTCTAACAGGGCTAGAACGTCTGTCCTTGCCTCTAAATGATCCAAGTTAAGAATGGTCGATGTGGAGTATAAGAGTAGCTGGGCTACTCCTGCGGAGCCGTAAGCCGTATGCCCAGATCCGTTCTCCCCTGCAAGTTGGAAAGTGTGCGTTGTTTTACTGGCAACCGTAAACTCCCTCTCGTTAATCTCGGTCATTCCGACTACCCCGGAGATATACACCTTGTCCCCATTTTCGTAGGGATGACTCGTTGCGGTCACAACAACAGGGTCGGCCACAGTCGCCCCAGATATGACCACAGCGTTAGTGCCGTCATAGGTTAGGGCCGAGTCCACGAAAAAGGCATCCTTGATGTCGGTGAAGCTTCTGGGTTGTAGCTGTTCAACATACTTGACACTTGCCCCGTTTATTGTTCTCTTTACCACAACGTAAGCATAATCATCCTGACCTTCCGGCACGTTGCATATGCTTTCAACTTCCCCGTCTGTTTCCCACAGAGTCCAAGCGTAAATTTGATGTTCGTTTAGGTATGTCTGGCAGAGAATTTTCCCATCACTTCTCACGGCCAGAATAATCCTGTGTGGCCGCTCTAGGTAGCACCACTCCACAATAGTGAACTGTTCAAATAGATGCCTAGACAGAACCGTCAAATCCGAGCCAACATAGTTACCTGCGATGCCGGAGTTTATGTCCTCCCCTATAGAGTGAACCTCAAATCCTTGATCGGCTTTACCAGCAACCATGAGGATATTATTCTTAATTGTCAGGGGGGCAACCTGAGTTGAGGCTAAGTACTCTTGAATATGCAAAAGCTTTGATGCTGGGGTAATAGCGTCCGCGTCTCCACCCGGCCCAATTGTCCACACCGCGCCAGAAGTGAACACGAAAAGCTTGTCGTTAAACGACACGAAATGACGTATCTCATTCCCTTTCCCTGTGACCAACCTAACCGTTATCGCATCGGTGGCCTTGGTAGGACTAGATACGTTGGTGTTTTCAAACTGCCCAGTCTGGGACGACCAAACATTCAAAGGATTATTAATGCTACCGCCCCACCATGATCTTTGTTCATGTAGCCCCACAGCTTCGGGGTAGTTGTTTGATCCAGTAAACGGTTGCCTAAGCTTAGGAGCGGTGTCGTTTAAGTCTGCTTCAATTCCCTTGTCGTCAAAAGTTGTAGTCTCGGTTGACCCAACGTAGCCATATAGCCCGTTATCATTCTTATAGACATTGTATTTCTCTGCCCCTGCTGCGGCCCCATATGTAACCCGATTATAATTTGATGTGTTTAGCGTAGCGTTCCCGCCAGAGGTAGAGCCAGAGGCAACCACTGATTCTTCGGCTGTTTCTTCTGCCACCGCCGTGACCTGATAGGTATATGACGTTGATCCCCCAGCTCCAACAACAGCCACGCTGACGGAAGTGGGGGCCGCTTGCGTAGGAGCGAACGTGACAGTAGAAAGAGTCCAGTTTGTGGCCCCAAGTCGAGCTAGTTTTTTTGGGACATGAGCAGTATGGCCAATATAGATGACATCATTTGACTGCCTAAATTTCAATTCCGATAATTGTGTGTGAAGATATGGGGTCGCGATCTCATAAACTCGCCCTCCAGTACCTGCTGAAGCGTATGTGGTGTAGGCCGAGCTATTCACACCTGTAAGCTGAAATGTGTGAGTGGTTTTATTAGCCACTATAAAATATCTTGCATTTACTTCGATCATGCCAGCAACGCTATTGATATAGATCTCGTCCCCGTTAGAGTATCCGTGACTAGCTATAGTGACAACCGCAGGATTAGCTTTTGTGATCGCAGTGATTGTCTTGTTAGCCTCAAGGACTAAGCCTCCTCCAGAATACAGTCGCATATACTGATCGCCGAACAAAAGAGCATATGCCTGCGACTCGTTAAACTCGAACGTAATGAGCCTAGCCGTATCGCTGTTACTCTTGACGGTGCTTATGTATTTGAATCCCCCTCGGTTTGAAAGCCCCCCTTCGGCTTCGACCAAGTAGTTCTCCCCCTGCTTAAACCCTGAGCCAAACTTTTGCAGGTCTATCCTTGAATATGTTTGCGGCGACAGCGTTCCACCACCAAAGCTTAACTGGGGTATTGGTCTAGCCATTATACATTCCTCGCTCTATCCCAAGACGCATCGAGCTGGTCGTCCGATGTTATCTCATTACTATTTGTGGACTGTGCAGCGTTATAGGTCGAGCGATACACTGTGAGACAGGCCTCTTGAATTTTCATATTCCCCGTTAGAGCGGGGGCCAGCTCAGATGCGAGATACCAGCCTAGAGCAATTGCAAAGCCCGGAGAAAACAGAGCTGTATTTACAACGTCCCTCGTGTACACGCCAACTGCCTGATACTTGTCGGTCACGATGCTAAGCCCACTGTCGGTTCCATCATCCTCTATGTCGAATGGCAGGGCAACCTCCACGCGGGTATCGCGCTCTATGTTTCTAAAATGTAGACAATCTGAGGGGTAGTCGTACTTGTATATCCAATTCGTTGGGGCAGCCTGCCCGGATACGGCCAAGATCACACGCTTCTTTGCGAAATTCCAGTAATGATCCGCGAGTACAAATCTTCGGGCAACATCATAATGAATCCGGCACTGGACAGCGGTCAGCCCTGTGTCGGTGTCTAAATTGGTGATGCTAGTCTGGGTCTGGTTAATGTGCGCCAGAGCTAGGTTACAAATCTGGGCTATAGATACTGAAGCCATAGGAGTGCCTTAAGGAAAAAAGGCCGAGGGCCGAAACCCCCGACCTTGAGGTTATGAAACTGCTGCTGAGAATGGTGTTGCTTCTGTACCTGAAGATTTCATAAAACCTTCAAGCATGAACTGCCCAGAAGCCGCATCAGTCAACCGAACCCAACTACCAAGCAAACCACCAGTAGTGGAGCCACTCATGGTAATCGTGTCAGTGGTTGCTGCGCTCAGCATGGTAACGCCAGCCACATCAGTAGAAATGGACACACCGCCAAGCAAGACATCAGCAGCGTTAGCCACCTGAATCTTGTAGTTGTTTGATGTGACGGTAGCAGCCGCGAAGATTGTGTAAACGTCACCAGTCCCCGTTGCGGCAGGAAGAGTGATAGTCAAACCCGCAGCCGCATTGATAACTGTGACGCGACCAGCATTAGCTGACTGAGTCAGAGTTTGACTGGCTGTGTATGTGGTAATGCCAGCACCATGCAAACCCTTGCCATTCAGATCAATGCCTGACTGTTTAACTTGCACCGCGTCAACTCCGATGCCTCCAAACTTATGAAGAACCTTGTCGCTCTCGTCAGTAAGGGTGGCAACAGCCGTTCCGCTGGTGTCCGTTGTGACGATGAGCCTTAGATTCTCACCAATAGTTTTGGTGGTGTAGTAAGAGGACACGGTTGCATTCGCAGCACTCCATGTACTAATATTTTTATACGCACCTTCTCCAACTTTAAGCTGAAGTTCGATAACCATCGCATACGTCCCAGAGATGGAGACAAGAATGTCCTCACCTTTATCCGGGGCCGTTAGGTTGATGACATCACCAACACCTGTAAAAGAAGCCATAATGTAATTCTCCTAAATAACAGACGAGGCCTAAGCCCCGCCCACTGGTTTAATTTTTGACAGATTTCTCTTGAGCTTTCTTTGCCTTGATCTCGCCCACTTCAGCATTACGCTGTTTGATGGATGCTCTATCAGCGGCTCTGGCTTCAGCTCTGTCCTCGCTATCCTTTTTACGCAAAGCGATGGCATCATCATCCACCTTCTTTAAGGCCTTGACTTTATCCTCGGCCTCCTTGACTTCATCCTTGGTGAGCCTTTCCATCCAGTGCATTGATAAATCCTTTTCACTGGATATAGAAAATTTGTCTTTAGCGTACCTATAGATGCCGCCATAAAAACCGTTCTTTCTAGCCTTAACCATAAACATAAAAGCTCTCCTGAATTATCCGTTGTTAACGATTACCCCAAGGGTTTTCGAGTTCAATAACGCCTGCTGTAACCTTGCCGACACTTGGCGCGGAGCCATTGACGGTATAGTTCACACGGAGGTAAGGCTCGTCTGCACTGTAGGGAATAACCCTAACGGCAGTCTTCTTGCCAGCAACCAAGCTCGCCAAGACGATGTTCTCCGTAAAGATGGTGGTCGCAGATCCGAAGGCCGCGTTGTCATCTTTTTGCAGCGTGATGTCCAAGCTAGTCAGGTTGTCGAATGTTTCCGTAACCTGAATGCCTAGACAGATGGCAGAGTTACCCTTGTCATCTGTTATTGCGGATGTTCCATGAATCCAAGTTCCGGGGGAACCGAAGTCAATTACGTTCGTAGATGCAGCGGTGGCCGTAATAGCCTGCCCATCTGAAAATAGTTCTTCTGCTGACATAATAGCCATAACTTAAATCTCCTAAGAAAATTTTTAAGAAGTCAGATCCCGACTAGGAAATCTGTGCTTCGGTTTCAACGATTTGATCCAACTGGCGAATCGGCATACCTTCGTATGTCAACACATCCGCACCCGCTATCTCACGGTGGCTAAGTCGAACGTAGTTATCAGAAGCCCCACCATTTCTTGAGAGACGGCGAAGGATTTTCAATACGTTCTTGGTACAATAAATAACCGTGCGACCGCGACCGAAGTTACCGTCCATACCACCGCCAACACCATTCGCTCCGTTATCCAGAGTTCTCGCTCCATGAATCTGGTAGTAAGCGTCTTCCATAAGATCATAAAGATCAGTAGAACCAGCCAACATAGTAGAAACATCGATGTTCGCAACACGAGCAATCTTGCGCCAGTCATTAATGGCCACACCGCAATGCCATCGGAATGTCTCTTCCATAGCGTAGTAAGCATTCCCATTAGCGTCCAGCACTCTTTGCTTCCCGTGATCCTCGCGCATGATTCCTGCGCTTGAACCTTTTGGGTATAGAAGGTGAGCCGCATCCAGTCCCCATGTAACAAACCAGATAGAGGTGTTGTCGGAACCAGTACCACCACCATCAATGATTTGCGAGCCAGTCTCAGCAGAGAGGCTGTTGAAACGTGGAGCCAAACCTGTAATTTTCTCAGGGTTGCTATCCTGATTTTCGTAGATCACTGAGCGAGCCATTTCCTGAGACATAGCCTCAAGATAAGCCTGCGCTTCTTGTAAACGGAAAGCTGGTACGTTTGGCTCAACTTCTGCCAACCGAGCGTCAACCGTTGAGCGACCTTCAACAAATCCCGTTGAGTCAGTTACCTGAGTCCGTAGAGCCTTGCTGTTTGGGATACCTTGGTAGAGTTTGCCCCACGTTACTGCTGGGAGTCCGCTCAACACGGTATGCTTATGAGTCTTACCCTCGTTACACTCTCTTGCGATTGCGTCTTCAAGGATAGGATTAGTCTGCCGCAGCATGTTAATAATGTCCGCGACCTGTCCCGTCTTGGTAGAACCTTTGTAGATATCTGCCAAGCCAAGGAAGGAATTTCCGATTGTAGCCATAACTCAATCTCCTTTATTTCTTTTTATCGCCGTCTTGTCCATACCAACGATTTTCTATTGATTCCGATTTCACAGTCCTGCCGCTTGCAAGCTGATCCTCGGTAAGTGACTTCCCTGCGTTGTGGAGGAACAATTGAAAGTGGGGATTGTCCATCCAGCCGAAATGGTTTCCCATGTCAACCAGCTCTTTATTCCCGAAATGATTCAGCGTTTTAAGCATGACGGCTTGGTTCTTTTTATAGTCCTTGCCCCCATACTCTGCATGGTTCTTCGCTTCGTCTTTCCATTCCTTTCTAACAGTCTCCCATTGCTGGGTTTGAGCTTCAGCGGCTTCTAGTTGCTTGCTTGCATACAGGGTGACGAGGGCTTGGTTCTTTTCCTTAGCTGACATTTCCTTGTTGTTTGCCAGCTCCAAAAACTCACCCATCTTTTCCGCGTCAACTTCTATGCCTTCAGGCATCTCAAATGATTCAGCCGTGAATACTTCTGCTTCACCTTCCTCGTCAGAACCTTCATCGTCAACCTCGCCCTTTGGGTTATCGCCGTCCGATGATTCCTTGGCCTGTTCGTCTCCGGTTTCCTGCTCGGTAGTTTCTTCTACCGTTTCTGTTTCTGTTTCTTCTGATACAGTTTCTTCTGTCATTCAAATTCTCCAATTTGGTTTAGTGTCATACCATCCCATTTCGCCATAGCCTTGACAATGCGCGATCCCACTTGTCGCCATTATTGTAGGGGGGAGGCTCTTTTTTATAAGGGGGTGGTTCCATTTTATATGTTGGCAGCGAGGACTCTGTGTTCTTGGGTATCCCTTTAGCGTTCAACATAGCCATCGCCTTGCTAATTATTTCATTAGGCTTCATCTTCTTCATCCTCATCGTTGGCAAGTAATCCAAGCTTTTCACCATGCTCCTGAATCATCTGCATCATATGGTTAGGGGCCGCCATTGTCGCCCAAGTCTGGACATCCAACCCAGCAGCCCTCAGTCCCTCTTGCCTCGCGATGGCCACTGATTCAACATTCATATTCTTTCGGGACACGCCGCACATATCCATAATCTCCCAGATTACTCTCTGGCCTTGGCTGGTTGCCATAACATCTCGCATATCTTCAAGCCTAGCCTTCTCGCGCTGGGTGGCCTGCCTCTTTGCTTTACTGCCCATTAGTTATTGTCGGCATTAAAAGCCATTGGAATGTGGTTAGGGCCAAGATATCTGGCCTCATAAAAATCACGCAACGCCTGCTCAACTATACCGAACAGCGGCTCTCCAAGCGTGGTTTCGTAGCTAGTCTTTATCTCTGCCCACTCCGAATCATTCATTGTTAGCCCTTTGGTATTGGTGTTGGTTTTTCGCCAGCCTCAATAAAGGTAGACTTGTTGCTCTTTATTCTTTTCATCCCATGCTTATATGCCTTGTCTGCTATCTCCTTGGTGATCTCGCCCCCAGAAATTAAATGGTCTAATTCTTTTTTGCTTAGGGTGGGAACCATTGCTGGCATTAAAACTTCCTTGCCATCCATCTCGAATCCAATCGAAAGCTCCGTTGAAACTTTGCCATCAGGACGCTTGATCTTGCCAAAGAATCCTTCACCCTTCTTTGTTCCGTCAGTTCTATCTCCGTAGTTCGGACTTTCCTTAGAGCCGCCATCCCCGTACCACCTATCTTCCATTTCATTCATTGCCCAACTCCCAGAACTTCACTCAACACGTTTCCACCAGTCGTGTCCGATTGACTCATCTTGTGAGCCGCGTCAGTCATCTGCGTCATTTGTTCTTGCTGCTGGGCTTGTTGCTGAGCTTTCGCTCGCTCTTCCCGTTTCTCTTCCACTTCGTCATTTGTGTGTACAGCTTTATTCGGTACACCGAGATCTTCAGCCATAGCGTCTGCAATCTCATCAGCGTTGACCTTATCAATAACGCTTTCCAGTCCCGGTATTGATGCCATCTGTCCAACAAATCCCACCCAGCGTTCTGTAGCACCAGTCGAAACCATCTTTTGCGCTTGAGCCAAAATAGAGACATATTCAACCTTTAGATCAGTTTTGCCCTCGCCGTCAGATAACTCTTTTGGGGGAGGAGGAATAACCATAAAGTCAGTCAGCCCATTCCATCCCGGCTCACTTGCGCGAACCATCATCTGGAATGTTCGATGAATTAGCGGGTCGAGTAATTCATTGTTTAGATTTTCAAGCACAGGCCCAAGTTGGAGCAGCTTCTCTTCATGCTTCTGGGCAACCTCGGTCGCCGTGGCACGTTGGTTCCTGTTGTCGCTCGATAGCATAAGGAACAGATCAACGTAGAAAGCTCGATTGATTCTTTCCTCAACCGTCCGCATCTTCATCTCTAGTTCGTTGACCCGTGGATTAACTTGGTAGATTGCCCTGAATACATTGTTGGGGTCATCACTGAAATTGTTCGCCCCCGGCAGCAAGGATACCTGCACATTCTTCAGAGCGGATGGAGCTGTGGTTGGAGGCGATACCATCTTGGCAATTGCCTTACCACATTCCTTCTCTTGAACTTGCAACGCCAGAGCGTCACCGATAGCGTCCATCCCCGGCCCGATACCGTATGTGTCTCCCGGCTTCGTGTCCCATCTAGGCGCATGAATAGGAAATTCGTGATAGCCCTTGACCGACAGATAATCTTCTTGGTTCTCCCTCGTGACCTCATAATAGATCGACCGATAGTCAAACTGGCTGGGGACTTCCAAGCCGTCAAACTTGCGGTCATTCTTTTCGATCAAGTGGCGCACATCAATCCAAGCAGAGTAGTGCCTTGAATCGTACAGCGAGTTCACATGGGTCGAACAATTCTCCAACCCAAACTGATCCACAATCTGGTACACGGTCATCTGGTATTCACGAGCGAACGCATCCACCTTCCGATTACCATCAATGTCCAGCAGGTATTCCCCCACAGTAAAAGGGGTGAACTTTGTAATGTTTGTGAAGTCTTCCTCCTGCATCATGCAAGCTGTACCGATCACGCCGACTTCTTCATATATGTTTGGCAGGACTCGATACAGGCCAGACTTGGCGAAGACGGCATACATGATACGCTGCACATCATCAAGCCACGCTCGGACAGGGCCGAACTCTGCCATCTCATCATCAGGCGGGGCCAGCTTAAACCAAGGACGAGCAGGAGAAGTAATCCCTGTCATCATCCCTGATCGAAGTGTTCTCTTCGCAAACAGAGGAGTGTTGTTGTTGAGCTGATTTCTCTTATGCCCTTTGTTGCGGTCACCAACATCAAACTTGCCGCGCCTAGGCTGGAAGTTCTTATTGAGGTCTTCAAAGTGCGACCTCCAACTTGAGAACTCTGATCTCATCTGCTGAATGCGATAGTCGCAATAGTCGCGGCCTGATTTATTTATCATGCATTACCCGCCTTTATTTGTGCAGTGCCTTTATTAACCGGAGACATTGTGCCTCGTTTGGCTGTAGGTTGAATTTGTTTCCCGGCTTGAGCTTTTCGCGTTGCCTCACTAATTGGCCGCGCTGGGGTTGATGAAACTGGTGCAATTGACGGTGACCCTTGATTCTGGAAAATTCCAGCGTTGGACGGACTCATCGCCGTGGCCCTAGACTGCATGTCTGAAAAAAATCCATCAGTTTGGGATTGAGGAACTTTCCCGGCGAATGAGTCGCGGACTTTCGACTCGTTTTGCTGAGTGAACATAATCGTAGCAGCCTCACCGAAGCTGCCGCGTCCTTGGGACGAACACATATCAACCAGTCCCCAAGAGAGTGGATGTCCCAGTATTGACTGCGGTCATTAATCCTTGAGGCCCAGTCAACCGAGTGGAAGCACCGCCCTTAAGATTTCTAGTTTGTTTGTCCTGTTGTCTCTTGGCTATCTTTACCTGCTCTGCCGCTGGTGATGCCTTCGGAACTGGAGCTGGTGGAAGTGGAGCTACTTTTGGGGCTGGAGGGGCTGATCCACACATAATTCTCTCTCTCGTTGAATAGTTGTATTAGCCTATAGCTTAAATTATTCCTTACCGGAATAAATACCATATTGACATGGTGTTGGAAACCACACTATTGATACGGATCAAAATCCCACAGCGCAGGCTTGACTGATGGGCGGCTAAACGTGCGGGTACAACGGGTGACTTGAGCCTTTGGGTGAGCATGCCGGAGTCCGCATTTCTCGCAAGACAATCCCGTTGCTGTCCCCGGTGGAGCAGGACTCCAGACATGCCCGTTTTTATCTTCAGTCACAGGCAGCCTCGTGTTCTCGCGCCCCACATATGCAAACCTGTTTTCCGCAGCATGTGTAAGCATCGGGGTGAAGAGACTTCAAACACTCACCTCTTTTGTGCATTGTCCCCGACTGAGACTCCCATCCACATATCAAGCATGATTCATCCTTCATCACTCACCTCCATAAGGGTCAAAGTCATGTAGAGCCGAAGCGTGTCCGACTCCATCGTGTACTCTCAGCTTTTCAACTGACCCGCGTGGTATTGCATATCGTTGCATCATGTAAGCATACCGAGTGGCGCAGATCAGGTCATCGCGTTCCTTTACAATCTTGCCGTGATCATCACGGTGGTACAGCCTCTTCTCCTCGAACCACTCAGCGAGATTACTAAAGACCTTAAACCTTCCATCTCTCATATCTTGAAGCATCTGCCATATCCCCGACTCAACACTCAGCCCACCCTGACTCCCTTTTATAGCAGGCCAGTGAGCGTGTGTCTCCATCATGTCAAAGCCTGAATCCTTATACTGTTTGCAGAGTTGAAGTCCTCCACCCTTTTCATGCTGATGCCCATCGTGAGGCCACGCCACTGGTGCGCCACGGTTCCAATTCTTCACCGCAGTCCAAGCTTGGTCGCTGTCACGCTCTGACTTCCTCCACGCCTGAGCAACATACATAATGCGTTGATCCTGATCTATCCAAAGCTGGATGTGGGCCTGAGGATGATCCCAGCCAAAGTCCATGCCGTTGACGACCATCCAATGATCTGGACACTCGAAAGGTTCGCATGTGATCTCACCATCACTCACAGGGAATATAACCCCTGAACCAAGGACAGGAATGCCTTTGGATCTCATGTCTCGCTGGTATTCTGGAATTGCGCCAAGGAGCTGATCTTTTACTTCTTCGGTGAGATGTGGTGCGTCATCCCACGTTACGTTCTGCAAATATTGTCCGGGCTGGATGTCTTCCATAAACTGGCAGACCATTGGAGTCATCCCGTTCTCAGGCGTAAAGGTCAGGACTACATGGCCTCCCGTTCCTTGATTGGCTGTCGCTGTTCTAGTTAGACACTGAGGATATATTTCCATGTCTTCAGGCTCTTCATCGATCCAGATATAATCGACCGATGGCCCCATCATTACATGCTGCCCCTGAGAATACGCTTTGAAAGATATTGAAGTATGCGAACCGGAGGAGTGTTTTACCTTAAAATCTTTAAGCAGCCCTCGTGTCTGACCTGCCCTAACGAAGGATGTGTCAACGATACATTCAAGCGGGATGGCCCCAGTGCCGAAGTCAGGCCCGTCCAGCACATCACCGCACAATTCCTTTTGGATAACATCGCGGATCTGCTCGCCTGTTACTCCTAACGCCCACATGCGCTGAGGGGGATTGATAAACTTAAATCCCACCCAGTCATCTGGATATAACCCTGTTGCGTGGATAGCAAACTCTCTACCCTCTCCAAATGTTTTACCCACCCTGTTGGCCGCCATGAGCATACGTTGCCTGCTTGACTTCCCGGCCTCGTAGAATTTAGACTGCCACGGGTAAGGCTCGAAAGAAGATAAGCCACTCACCGCTTTGCGTCTTATCCTCAGCTCCAATAGCTCCGCATACTCAATGTTTTGTGCTTTCGTTCTCAAGCTCTTTTATCCTTATGTCTAGCTCTATGTCGGTCAGCTCGCTGAACTTATGCGTAATGGTTGTGTCGATTTTGTCCCCGTACTTCTTCGCTTTTATTTTAGAGATGTACCACTTGCGAGTATCAACCATCAGTCTGGATCTTTGGACATCCCTGTCTTCATCCTCAGCCATGTCAAACATTTCTTCAGCCATAGCTTCACACGCCTCGTCCTTAGCTCTCTCGTACTTCTGCCTAAAGTCAGGATGGGTTCGCATCCACCTCCAGACAGTTCGTGAAGCAGGAAGGTGATCAGAGGCGCACACATACTTCAGAGATTCACCGCAGGATAGTCTATCTAATATTTCCTCGACAAATTCTTCAGTGTAAACTTCAGGCCTTCCCATTGGCTTAGGAACAATTATGTCCGCGCCGCTCATAACTTTATCAGGAGTTTTTGATTTCTTCGCTGTCATATTATTTAGGTTTAACCGCAGGGTTTTTCTTTTTTTTCTTGATCACAGGGGGTCTTCCCTTTGTGGTTCCGTAGGTTCCTTTTCCTTTTGGCATAAGATATTGCCCTTTATTGTTTAAGTTTATCAATATTATTTTAAGCCTACCAAATTGTGTGACATTAAATTAAATAGCGCAACCACAGTAGTGAGGCCTAGCAGATAATGACGACCTAACTAATTGATAATGATTGACTTACAAATTCGTGCTGGCCAGATGACGGCTAAAATGAGGGCTAAGTCATTATGAATGTTGAACTTCCGCGAAATCGCCAATTTTTGGGAACAAACTCACAGGTTTTTTTAGCTTTTAGTTAGTACAAACATTTGATACAACTATTACCTAAATACTACTACTTTAATATAAAAAGAGTAAAGTTAATCATTATCAATAACTTAGCCCTCATAGATAGCTCATAGGGTATCAGGAAGGCCTCATCGGAAACGCCCTAGCCGTCACTATCTGGCCATTTCACCCCGTTTCACCAATAGTTATTACAAAAAAATTAACTAACTATTAAAATAAGTTATAATAAACACTTGACATAACAAAATAGGTTCTGTATATTAAGTCTTAAGATTTAACACTAAAATTTTTTAACCGGGAGCATGACATGGAAACTGTATTTAAGAAAACCAAGGTCAGGAAGGACGGCCACCTAACCGTAACCACCGTCAGGAATTATTTCCCTCAGCAGTGGGGTTACTCACAGGTTGGGCAAACAGTTGATGGTTTTGTTTTTGCTCAAAAGACATCTCGTAAATTTTGGGACAGCCCAGCGTTAGCATTCAAAGCCGCAGGGCATCCAAAGAATAGCGAATACGAAACACTCTGACGATGGCTGTAAGGCCGAAACTGCCTCCGGGCAGTCAGTGTTTAAAAACTTAACCGGGAGTCACACCATGAAACAGCGAACATCAGGAAACGGGGATTTGTACACTCCGGGACATTGTAATATTTGCAGGGACTCGGAGCATGGGGATTATGGGGACGGAATATATGTGAGGGTCAAACACGTTGATTACGGAAACGACATATTGCTGTGTGGCGATCATTATGACAGTGAACATAGGTCAATCCAAATCACAGGGGATCAGGTAAAAAGAGAAATTCCTGAAAATGAGACTGACGAAGCATAACGCTCTGATGATGGCTGTAAGGCCGAAACCCCGAAAGGGGTCAGCGTTTAAAACTAAAACAGGGGGAAGCAAAATGGAAAACTTACACGGAGAAGAGATTAGTCTTTCAATAAAAGAGATTGATGCTGTCTGGGCATTCCACCAGTGCAATGATGCGCCAGATGACCAAGAGGGTGATCGGCTGGCATGGTGTCAACCAGAAGATTTGATTAGCAGAGGTTTTAGCAAACATCAAGCCGCTGGGTTGTTCTCAAGCCTACTAGAAAAGAAGGCAATTCAACTTTATGAGGAACGTAACAAATCAGAGGGCGGTGACCTGTTCGTGTTCTGCTGGGATATTGTACGGGAAAGGAATCACCCTTAACGCTCTGATGAGGCCGTCAGGCCGAAACGGGATTAGCACCCCGTCAGCGTTTAATTTAAAAGGAGAACTACCATGTTTATCAGACTCACATTTTGCCATACCCTCGGAGATCAGGTCAAGGCTATCAGAATTGATCGTATTCAAGAGGTGACAAAGCACGAAGAGCCTTATTACTCACCGTGTAGCATAAAAATCGATGGGCAGCTTAGCGATGTACGAGAGTCCTTCGATGAAATTTTCGGGATTATTCAACCCTCTGACGAGCTAGTGAAAGTCTAGCGAAACCGCTTCGGCGGTCAGGATTTTAAACTTAATAAGGAGGTGATTAGCATGCTGAGAAAAGGCGATCTGGTTAGATACCCTTTAGGATCAGAATTTCAGGTCGGGAAAGTGGTGAGCATTGGCGACACGACAGCCGTTGTGACCTACATCCGCTCAATAACAAAGCCCGACAAGCACCTGACAATCGAACTTGATAAAATTAAACCACTGAAGGAGAAATGAGATGAGTAAAATCGATTTCAAGGAATGCCCGTTTTGCGGGAGCTTAAAACTCCAAGCAATCAAAAGCCATCCCAACTATGACAGCGTTGGAGATGAATACCACGAGCCTATGGATTGCGGTGATTGTGAGAAGGAGTGGGTGACAATATACAAGCCATTCAGGAATCAGTCTGACGACTTAACGGCAGAGAAACTATTAAGCGGTGGACAAAAATCTGGAAAAGATAAATAGTTAGTAATAACACTTGACATAACGATTATAGGCCTGTATATTCCTAATTAAGATTACTTAAAAATTTTTAACCGGGAGCAAGCCATGTACGGGAAAAAACGAATTGTATTTCAGAAAGACTGGAGGAGAGGGATCGTTCTAGCTGGTTGTTCGGGAAAGGGTGGTAGCTGGAACCCTGTTGGATGGGTAGCTCCTCATACATATCTTGACGGTAGCAGAGAGGCCACTGTTTTAAAAGATAAGCACAATCACAGCACCCACCAAAAACCAGAAGATTTTGAAACAATCAAAGCTTCATCACTAAAAGCATTAAAAGCGGCACTGATAAAAAAATATAACTGGAACTAATAATCTTAACAGGGAGGTTTACCATGATCAGCAAAGGACAGGTAGCAATTTCAGTAAACGGTCACAAAGAAAAGCTTTTCGTTCCGGCTTACCATAATGGATACCAGCCTGACAAGGGAGCTACTCTCGCATTTCACCATCCTTACAAAGAAAAGCGCGGGTGGCAGTTCACTCACGCACGGTCAGGACTGGGTATTGGGATCATAGCCCATAACATCAAACAGTCTCGCGAGATTCTAAAACGATTAACCAGCAAATTTAACTGGAATTTTAAGGACTTGAGTGAGTGTACCAAAGAGCAGATTGAAGAACTTAAGGCTGAAATCATCAAGATCCGCTGGGACTACGGGATTTACCGCAGCCGCTAACCCACTGAAGAGAACCAGCGAAAATCTGGTCGAAACCCCTACGGGGGTCTGGGTAAAACTTAAACTGGGAGGAAATCATGCCATATCAAATTAAAAGTAGCGATCTTGACCTGTTAGCACTTAGATTGAACGAGCTGACAGGACACGCAACCGAGTACCATAGAAAGTGCGATGATGGTCGCGGCTATATTGCCAACGCAGGACACTATTACATCCAAACGCAGCATGGTGGGTCAAGGCTCGAACAATTATGTGAGGGGGGTGGAAGCCGCGACATCACCGACAGGACGACCAAAAAACAGCTCCATAAAGACATCCTCCATATAATATTGGGGCTAGGACTTGCAACCCAGAACAAGCAGGATTATTTAGACGAAATTATCGAGGTGGTTAAGAACACAAGAGCTGACCTAGCAAAAATTGGAGGATAATGGAACAGCGAGTTGAGGAAATCATAAACCACATCAAAGCTGCCCTCGGCCCTGTAAAATGGGAAGAGGGTAAGTTTTGCAAGGACTGTCACTTCGAGCTAGTAAAGGGCGAGGTTGAATATTGTGAGGAGTGTAGTATTAGTGATTGACATAACCCCATAAAGCCATATAATTGTGGTGAATAAGGGGCAGAGAATAGACCCAAAAACATATTTTCAGGAGGGTGTACTGTGCATGAGGTAAAGATTTTTGACGGGAACGGTAATTTGAAGGAGATTATCCAGCCTGTCTTCGATTATGACTGTAAAAGTCTAGGCAGGACGCGCACCAAACCATGCCAAGAATGCGGAAAGCCAGCGAAGCTGCTGGGAAACCAAAAGTTTTGCGCCCAAGGTAATTGCGCTCCAAAGCATAAGTCTAGAATGGCCAAACTGAGGAGAGAGGAGAGGGCCAAGGAAAGGAACGCAAGGCCTGTAATCCCGTGCGAAATGTGCGGCGACCCAATTGCTAAAAATAGGCGCAAGTATTGCGGCAAAGTTTGCGATAATAAGGCCAGAAAAATACAAGCTATGGCTAAGCATGCCGTAACAGCGGAGATACTCAGAAACAAACGTCAGGCCCAAATATCTTAAAATGATTTACGAAGTCAAGGTGTTTAAGCCGAGTGGAAAGCTCAAGAAGGTAATTTCATCGGATGCCCTAGTCAAAAGATTATGGAGCGAAGAGATGTCTCCGGGGTTTGACACTCGGTGCGGCCCGGAATCAAGCACAAAAAAAATCAAAGCACTGAAGAAAAATAAGCACTCACCGCATAGCAAGGTCTGGTGCATTCAATGCGCCACTCCGGGTTGCGGGGTCTGCGTGGTAAAAAGAAGGGCATCAATTAAATACTGCACCCAAGAGTGCAGACACGAACACTTAAGAATAATAAGAGCTTTAAAAAGAGAACGGGAGAGGGAAGATGCCAAAAAGTAACGCAGAACGTCAGAAGGATTTTCATAAAAAAATGCTGGTGCGCGGCAATGCGCGGGTGGTTGTATACGCTCCAAAGGCTCAAGCTTCAGAAATCAGGGGAATAGCAGCGGCTATGAGAGAAAGAGCCTGCGACCCTGACATGTTTGAGGTGGTCAGGAAGGCACTCATTGAGTCTAAGGGTGCGCTGAGTGCTTCGGTGGACGAAAACACCAAAATACAGGCTCTGGGGGCCATTGAAGCTGCCCTAACGAAATGCCGAGACTACGAAGAACCCATTTAGAAGGGGATAATATGAGCGATGACATGACCTCCGAGAAATTAATAGACATCCTCCTCGAAGAAGTCCCAAATGATGAGTGGGTCGTTTTAAAAGTGGTGATCAAAAAGAATAGAAAAAAGTGGAAGGTGGCTAGTGGAAACGGCTTCGGGCCTTTCATATCGAAGCCAAAAATTATACCAGAATAGAAAAAAACTGCTGGATAGCTGAGATAAGTCCTCACGGCACTCTGGGATACGAAAGCAGCGGGGCTGGTCGCTATGACGGCCCCAACTTTTTCCCGGCAGCTCTCAAGGTGCTTCTCAAAAGAGCCTAATTGCCCGTAAGGGGAGGGTGTGATCTGCCCTAGTGGGGGGGTCTTGCCGGGGATTCATTTTTTGGCAGTCGCTTTATGCACCAACTGTTCTCAGCCGACAGCAAGCGATACGGGGTGGTGAAGATGTACAGGGTGCTTCACCGCTCTAGCCTTATTAGTTTCACAGTAGCCACAAGGTCAATTCAATAAGCCTAATCGCCGTGAGGCGTGGTCGATACTGTGGATTAAATTGGGTAGGTGGCTTCGTGTGCTACAACATGCGTGGTCGCTCAAGGGGATGGGGTGGAATACTTGGGCCACCTCATTCTCTACCTTTTAACGCGGAGGAACAATGGACAATATAAAAATAGAAATCAGCATCCCTTTCACTGAAAGACCCGCCATACAGCTTTCGTCCGGTGACATTAAAGAACGTATCCACCTGACCGAGGCGACTATAAATAAAATAACGCGCACACTGCATCGGATATCCCAGCAGGTTAAAAAAGTGCGGCGCATAGAGGGAATATCTTAGCGGTTATTTATGTTAGAAAAATGCCCGGAGTGCGGGGCCGAAAATAAGATCACCACTGAATTGTGGTTTCATGGGGAGGTGTCCTACTTCCTCTGTGCCGGATGTGACGTTCTTTTTGGGCAATGCCCTGATGGGACATTCGCGGAGAGCAGATACTATTACGAAGAACTTAAAATCGGATACAGCTTATACGAGTGGAGCGAACGTAACCACCTCCGACCAAAGGGAAATGCCCCGTGGAAAACTAGGACTGGCACTTCTCCTTCGTGATTAGTGTTGGGACATCTGAATCCGTATCCTCCCTGAGCCTTATCCCCTTAATAACCGCCCCACCTGAATTTCTGTAGGTCGTGCATTCCACTCCCATCTGATGCAGAATCTCCAGCATGGACTTCCGAAATGTGTTCAAGGCAAACTGGGCTTTTCGGCCAGTATGCTCCGCAAACGCCACATAGTTAGGGTAAAGCCACTCGTCTGAGTTGAGAATTTTTTGGCCATCTCTGACGCAGTTCCCAACCTTAGCTGGGTAGTCCTTGCAGATAACTATATTTTCGTTTAACCAGTCAGCAGGCGTGTTCGTCTCAACCAGACTGCGATTTCTAGCGAACTCACGCTTGCCAAGCTTGTCGTGCAAAGTATCCTCTATGTACCTCTCGTCAAGCATAACCAAGTCGTAAAGAAGCCCCGGTAATTCGCGACTCATTTTTTCTGACAAGTCAGGGTCGCGATCCTTTTCATCCAGCCTGTGATCTATATGAACTGGAACCCTTCGCCTCATCATAGCGGTTGATTGATCCTTGTACTGGACAGCCTGATTAGCTGCCACAATTATCATTCCCTGATAGATGAAGCTCTGGCCTGCCTGCCTATTTTTTACTTCATAGCGCAGGGGATCTTGCCCTGTGGCCGCCTTGAATATTTCCACAGACCCGCCGTACTTATCTGCATCGGTGATAATGGCCAGTCTTTTTCCGTATAGGTTCGCTGTCTCGAATTTATTATTCTGAAGCATGTCCATAGAGGTAGCCATAAGATTGGCCACTCCAACCAGTTCACACGCCAGCTTAACGAATGTTGATTTCCCGGTTCCCGGCGTACCAATAATCTCAAGAAACTTCTGGGTATGAGACATTCCCTTAAGTACCGCCGCCAAAAAACATAGAAGCGTATCGACTGTTGTTGTGTCACCCCCAGAAATTGAGTGCAAAAATTTAGCAATGACAGGATATTCCTGCCCTCCGTCCTTCCAATTATGCGGCAAGTACCAGTTCATCAGATGGTGAGGCCCGTGCGGAATCAGCTCTTTGGTGTGTAAATTTAAGATCCCATTATTTAAGGGTAGGAGATTTTTATTGACCTCCCAGTTGTCCAGCTTGAATCCACCGCTGGTGTCCTTTGAGCTTACGGCCATTCTCATCTGGAGCATAGCCAACGTGCTTATGAATCGATTACTTTGATACCCTTCCGGGCAGGATCTATCCATAATGTCTGTAACGAAATTTTTGACCACGGATGGGGGAACTTCCTTCCATACCTTCTCGTACTTAAACCATCTGGACAGGTATTCGTCATACGTCATTTTATCCTTGAAGACCTGAGCTATCATTCTGCTGTCAATCGAGTGCTTCCCAACAAGCTCTAAAGCTACTTCGTCATCCTCAGGATCTAGGACTTCGACCTCAACCACTGGCCTCACCAATACAGGTAATGTCTCTGGCTCTGGCGCGATTTTATCTTCGTAGGATTCTGGAAAATCTTTTACCTCGTTAGCCCTGCACCAGTCGTATATTTCCTTGTCGCATGACCAATCCTGATCGGCAACATCCCACCCCTTCGGCAGACTTTCTGACGGCAGGATACGCTTTACATTGGCAGGCTTAGAAAGATTAATTACCTCATTCATTGCCTTGATGCCCGGAGTATCTCGGTCAGGTATGACAACAATTTTCCTTTTGTTTAGTGGAGTCCAATCAGTTTTAGACACGCCGTTCGTGCCGCCAGACCAAGAAACCACGTTGACCCTGTCCCCTATGAATTTGTAAATTGCATCGCAGGCTTTTTCGCCCTCGACTACCATAGTTTGTCTCGCGGGGTTATCTATTAGACACTGGATATTATAAATTGGTCGCGGCTCATCGAACGGATGAAAGGCCCAACCCTTATCGGTGTATCTAACTTGAGGCGTAAGCTTTTGCCCATCAATTTCGAGCCGTATAACATAGCCCTGCAGACTACTATTTGGGTTGAGATAGCAGTGGACACTGACAGGTACAGCATCCTTCCAAATTTTGCCGTCACGCTTGGGATTAATAAGGTCAACCTTTTTCCCGGCGCATAGCTTTTCTGTGGTGGCCTGAATTTTGTATCCCTCGTATGGATTGGCGCGTTCTTTTTTTGGGATCTGTTTTATTGGTCTTGCATCAGGAAGGACTTCCCCACCAAGAGCCTCGCAAGCCTCTTTAAAAGATGCCCCTGTGTGACTGGTAAGAAAGTCAATCACGTCCCCATGATCTCCGCACCCGAAGCAGTGGTAAAATCCTTTGTCCGGCACGACATGAAACGATGGACGGGTGTCCCCGTGGAAAGGACACAGCCCTTTGTACTCCCTCCCCTCCTGTCTCAGATCAACATACGAACCAATGACGTTGACTATGCTGGCAGACGCTTTAATCGCGTCAGCATCAAATTTTCCTGACATAAATTTCCCCGGTTATTGAATTTTATAATTTTCAGCGAGCTTGTACTTCAACAACTCAAGGTCGTTATCTGTTATTTCGTTTCCTTTTTTGCTGCGGTAGATTTTAACGGTAATGGGTGAAAGCCCTAGGATCTTACTGACGATCTCGTTGTCTACTCTGTATCTCCCCATTAATTTCCGTAGTTTGTTATGGCTTGCCATGTTGTTCTCCAAAAAGTTATTTACAAAAGTACCCGAATCGTATACCTTTGTAATAGGCAAGTCAAACTATTTAGGAGAAGGGATGAGCAACATTAAAATTACCGAAGAAATGCAGTTTGATTTTGACGAGAGAGCTGCGATCATGGAGGTAGATGGTAACCAAGTCAGGATTCAAGCAGAGTGGAAAGCGTTGTATTGGATGCGAAAAGTTTACGGTCTAAAATTTGACTTAATTGATTTTAGGAGAAAAAAATAATGGGTGAAAACTGCAAACACACGAAGTGGGAGTGCCAGCTTTACTACGGGGCCGAGGGTCAACAGATCCACTGCGTTGCCACTTGCGAAGGCTGTGGAAAAGAGGCTCTGGAGTCGGTTGTGACGCATGATGGGAAAGTGTTAACTGTCAAACCCAAGTGGGCCAAAAGGCACGGCGGGGACTACGGATTCCACATCAGGGAAGAGTAATCTTCCGAGGAGAACAGCATGAAATTATTTTTTAAAACTAGCCTTTAGACGGAAAACAGGGAAATTATAGGGGAGAGTTTCTCTTATCCTTAGCTCGCATTCCTTCAATCGCCTGCTCATAGCGGAAGGCTTCCAGTCTGGAGTAGGCATGGAGTTTGGCCTGCATGTGATTAGAGTAAATTTCTTCATATTTTAAGCTCTTTCATTTTCACCCTTTCTATCCCTTGGGTTAACTTTGCCAACGCCTCATCCGGGGAACGCGCAATAAACGCAACGCCCCCTGCTCCGTTGACTTGATTGATGAAATTTGTTTGCTCCGAGCTAGGCCTGCCACGCGCAGATTTTATTTCAATACCAACAAACAAGCCAACTCTAGCCCCTACCATTTCAGGCGTAACCTCAACGGAAGCCCACCCTATTAAATCCGAAGACCCCTTGCAAAGCCCCGTCCTGATTTTATCGCCGTTGTCAGTGGTGAATAGCCCCACGTTATTTCTGAAGACACGGCAAGCTGAAGAAATTTCCAGCATGACTCTCTTTAAAATATTGGTTTCTTCTTTAGCCATGCCAGTACCATGTGGCTTTGTAGGCCACGGGTATCATCCTAGACCTTTTACCAAATACATGCTTAGTCTCCAGATTAGCGTTGTCTGGGATTTTAAACTCAGCTTCGACCATACGCAACCAGTCTTCAGCGCAGTGGATATTTTCATTAGCAAACATATCTGGAAAAGATATTTCCTGACTTAAAGTTATGTCTCCGATCATCTCATCCCTTTCGCCGCCCTAGAATTATAAACGTGCCGCGCCCAAGCTTCAGGTTTTTTATATCCTCGCGCTCGCCCCAATGCTGTCAGGGCATGCACGGATTGTGCGCCACCTTGCTCTTTAGCCCTAACTTTTCTTGCCGCCAGTATATCCACCTCTTCCAGTTCGCCCTCAACCTCCTCAACTTCGCGGGGCTGCGGCTTATACTCGTACCCACACTCAGGGCAAAGTGGCTTTGGCTCATGGACGAAGTAACATTTTGGACATTGCCTGACGCGCTCCTCTGGTTCTTTGTCTCCCTCTTTAGCTTTTTTCTCTTTCCAATTCTCTAGCGTCCAGTCTCTTTCTTCATCTGGTAGCCCATGCTCTCTAGAATTTCCAGCATGATCCAGAATTATAGCTGGCTCCGGCTTCTTTCTCAAGGCTCGCCCAACCTGCTGGAGGTACATCGCCAGAGACTTTGTGGGCCTGAGCAGGATCGCTGCCTCAATGCATACCTCCTGATCCACGAGAGAGGCTAGATCCAGCCCCTCGCTGAAGATGCAGACCGATGTCAGGATCTTAATGTCCCCTCTAGCGAAACCCTTGAAGGCTCTCATCCTGTCTTCGGGTTTAGTCTTGTAATCGACATGCACAGCCACTATCCCGGCAGCGCAAAATGCCCGTGCTACATTTTCGCTGTGTTCAATAGACACGCAGAAAGCCACAGCTTTTTTATCCATCGCATGTTTCATGTAGTGGGACACGGCGTTCCCTGTAATTGTGGGAACATCCATCAATACGGATAATTCTTTTTCCTGATAATCACCGCCCTGCTTTTTAACTTTTTTTAGTGATGGCGTTGATGGGGCAAACATCTTATACTGACTCAGGAAGCCTCTGTCCATCAGCTCCCTAACAGACGGCCCCATCACCATCGAACCGAAGTGTCGGCCCAGACCTTCCCCGGACATTCTCCACGGGGTCGCAGTTTTCCCGATAACAAACGCCCCTTGTTTTTTGTATGTATCTATGATGTCTGAGTATGTAGGACTGCATGAAAAATGAGCCTCGTCCACGATCAAAACATCCGGGGCCGGGATACGATCCAGCCTTCGGGCAAGCGTTTGGATTGAACATATCTGCACAGGCTGGGTGGGATTATAAGTTCTCCCCGCAGCAATATACCCGAATGGGATTCCGAACTTTTTAAAAGTGCCAGCCATCTGGGTCAATAAGTCCCGGCGGTGGACACAGAAGTACGCAGTGTTGCCCTTAGCTAAAATGTTTTTAACCATCCACGCAGTGATGAAGCTCTTGCCCCCGCCAGTAGGTAAAACTACCAGCGAAGATTTATTCTTGCGTAGCGATGCACGGGTTTCGAGTCCGAGCTTTTCTTGAAAGTCGTAGAGTTGAATCATGCTATCTTTTCCATATCTTTTAGGTTAAGTATGAAAGAGCTTTTTGCGTTCACATCACCCTCCCCCCCTCTGGTATGGTATACATGTTCAGGCACACCATCGTCCACCATAGAGCAAATGCGACTAAAGGGAGAATGCCAAACCCCACGAACAGGCAACACCTTAACGCCGAATCTATATTGCTCCTCAAACCAGACCCAGAAATATATATCTATATCAGGGTAAAGCTCCCCATATCTCTCGTAATCCTTGCGGTTGAATGTTACAGACCACTGCGGGTTTTTCCTGTACTTTAAGTAGGCCGTGAAGAAAGGCTGAAACTGGCACTTCAAGTCTGCGAGATTACCGAAAACGATAAGGTCTGGGGCATATTTATCATGTTTTTTTTTAGGGTTTATTATTGCTTCGATTCCACGGGCCTTGCATCTGGAAACAAACTCCACTTCAAGACGCTCTCCCTCCTTGTGCCAGTAATCCCTGTCGTTGGGGTCTGCCGTCACTCCACCCTCCCAGCCTTTATTGCCACAATCCAAGCGGCGTGAAACACT
>TARA_R110002096_G_scaffold704_2_pt1 | contig 39593 bp, 16 predicted proteins | sample TARA_R110002096 | Tara Oceans TARA_R110002096 (sample SAMEA4397295) | marine metagenome | biome: Polar Biome; feature: [DCM] deep chlorophyll maximum layer (ENVO:01000326); material: water (ENVO:00002006), including particulate matter (ENVO:01000060) such as... | depth 35 m
AGTTGAGCTAAGTAAAGGGCTTGGTAAACTTCCCCTAATATGTTTAACCTAATAAAAATTAAAATATGAAAGAAAAAATAGCGTTAATAGACGCCGATAGCCTTATTTATTTTGAAATGGGTAAACCCACTTTAGAAGAGGCATTAAAAGGAATAGATTCTCGTATCAACCAAATGTTAATTGAAACAGAGTCTACACATTATGCGGGGTTTCTAACAGAAGGAAAATGTTTTAGATATAATGTAGCTAAAACTAAACCTTATAAAGGAAATAGAAAATATGGAAATAAACCTATCATATTTCCAGCTATAAAAGAATATCTAAGACAGCGTTGGGGTTGTGTGTCTATCTCCGAATTAGAAGCTGATGATTTAGTATCGTTATATCATAAACCCTTTGAAACTGTTATCTGCAGTCCAGATAAAGATGTATTATATCAAAATAGAGGACTTCATTATAACTATGGAAAAGCAGAAATGGTACTTGTCGACGACATAGAAGCTATTACTTTTTTGTGGAAGCAAACGTTGATGGGAGACTCTACAGATGGTATTCCGGGACTTCCAAAAGTAGGAGTGAAAACAGCTGAGTTATGGCTAAAAGACATCGGAAGAGAGGATATGCCAGCTTTTGTATTAAACAAATACATAGAAGCCTTTGGAAATTCAGAAGGAATTTGTATATTTGCTGAGACATTTAAATTGATTTACATATTAAAAACAGAAAAAGATGTATTAAGGGAAACAAATATATTGTTGCCAAACTTAATATTTTATGAATATGACAAAGAACAAATCATCTGAATTCTTATTACCTATGTTAGGTGGGAATAAGATATTATTTATGTATGATACCTTATTAGAAAATTGTTATACAGGAACTACTGAAGACAAAAATTGTATTGTGTTAGTGTATAAATTTTCAAATTCTTTATTATTTAATAAATTTGAAAAAGCTATTATTAGACTACGAAACTTTAAGAGAGCATTTGATACAGAAAAATATACAGTTTTTGTCTTTACGGTTCCTGAATACTATAAAGATGACTATGATAAATTTATAAACGGTAAATATTCTAAATGCTCTATGGAATATAAATTACAAATATTAAGTTTTCATGAAGAGGAAATAGAAGACAGGTTGGGGCAAATTCTATTTAAAAGCAGTGCATTAAGAGATAAATTAGAGTATGAACTTGATGCAGTATTGCCTAAAAATTCCGAATTATACAGTAAACTAAATATACAAGATGAAACATTTAATTTTAAACATATAAACTATGAACAACACTTTGAAAACCCAACTTAAAAATTGGTATCCCGTTCTTCAAGAAACTCTTGAAAGTAACTATTTTAAACAAACTAAATTAAGCATAAAAGAAGATATGGCAACTGAGGAGATATATCCTAAAGGTTCAGATATCTTAAAAGCCTTTTCTTTATGTCCAATAGAAGAAACTAAAATAGTAATAATTGGACAAGAGCCTTATCATGATGGTACAGCTACAGGTTTAGCATTTGCTAATCCCACAAAATGTGAGATTATAAGTCCTGAACTTGAAGTAATCATAGAAGAGCTAGAAACTACTGTAGGGATGATTGCATTGCCGTTTAATCAAAATTTAGAGCACTGGGCCTCACAAGGTGTATTATTGTTTAATACTGCTTTAACAGTAAAAAGGGGAGCACCAGGAGGACATATAGCATTATGGGATAAATTTACTATTGAGTTTTTACAGTCATTTTCTAAAATAAAAACTAATGTAGTGTACATGCTATGGGGAAAATATGCGCAAGATTATGAACAATATATAGCTAAAGGAAATTATATTCTAAAAGCAGATCATCCAATTAGTGAAATTTATAAAAATAAAGGAAATTTTTTAGGGTGCGACCACTTTAATTTAGCAAATGATATTATATCTAAAAACTATGGAGAAGATGAAAAAATACAATGGCTATATACTAAAGAGCAAATAGAATTTTTAAATAGCAATCAAATAAAAGACAACTTTAACGATATAGAATAATGACAATAAAAAATAATAAAATACCAAACAATACTATGAGTCATACAGGGATTGAGCATACTTCTGGTTATTGGGATGCTGAGAGAAATATGGAATATCAATCTCCACAGAAAAACCCATTTGAGTTAAAATTACGAGAAATAACAAGAGAGATAACTGAATTACTTATAAGTAAAAACAAAGCTTATGGTAATACAGCATTAAATCCTACTAATGTATTTAGTAAATTAAATGCTACAGAAGCAATTTGTGCGCGATTAGATGATAAATTAGCAAGAATTAAAAATAAAGGAATTAATGATGAAACAGAAGATACTGTAGACGATTTAATTGGTTATTTATTATTATTAAAAATGTCAATGTAAAAATAAAAGGGAGCTTAATTGCTCCCTTTTTTTTATTTATTGTATTAGTTCGTAAAACCTGTAGGTGGTATCTCTAAAGGTCCTGGTGGTGAAATAAACCAATTAGGACAACATGTGCAAAACGCCTCAGCTTGTGTTAATGTATATCCCCAAGCAATAACTCTATTATCAAATGTACCTGGAACAGCACCATTGGCATTCCAATCATCGCACCATTCACATATACTACTTTGATTTGGATAATCTATATTAGCATCATAATTCCATATTGGACCTCCTACTGGAAAATTTGTACCTCCACTAGATGGAGAAGTATAACCTCCAGGACCAGCCCACCAAGGATTTAAAACAATAGGTGGATTATAAAACATTGAAGGTATGTGATTCCATTCTGTAAAATAAGCATAAGGAATAGCATTCCATGCTACTTGATCACAAACAGGAGTTGGAGCACAAACATTAACACCAGCACATGATCCAGCAGGTGCACTATTAAATACCCAACTTCTCCATGTTCCATACGGATTACTGTGAGTTGCAGGTGGATTCCAATAATCAAATTGAGGATATACTTCCATTACTTTAAGTACTCCTATAAGGTCAGTCATTCCTTGAGCTGGAAAAGGAGATGGAAGAGTAAAGCTGAGATTAAATATATTACCGACACCTGGAGCCGGTGGCCACGCCCAATTAGCATAACTAGTCATAAAATTATCTATTCCCCCTGCCTGAGTTATTTCAATTTCTTGCCCAACTACAGCGGTAGCGCCATCTACTGTGCAACAACCAAAAAATCGTCCTGGCAGCTGCACACCACCAGGACCCATCCAACCACTAAGACTTCCACCTGTAACCATAGCATCAAAAATTTGTCCTGGAACTCCTGTCCCCCCAGGACCAACAGAGCATAAACATACTTTTAGCGGGTTTCCTATATAAGTACAAGGAGGTGCAGTAGATAAAGGGTAATCAACGAATTCAGTAGGGGTATGATTTGCAGGATATAATCCAGAGTTAAAGTTCTCGACATGTGATACATAATAGTGTCCTTGGTGTGCTGTAGGTATATTTCTCATTGTTTGTACTCCTGTAACACAATCTGTTGAAAGAATTGTTGCTGGTACCTCAAAATGATCTCCTGATTGTGGATTTTGACCATTAATTAAATTACCTCTACTTAAAGGTATTGCTGAAACAGGCGTTCCATATGGTGGATCCCAACTCACCACTCCAACCATATATCCAGGATATAATACCTCATTAAAAGAACCCCCACTACACCTGAATGCAAACATCCTTTTCGGTGGACACGTTAAAGGAGGAGCTTTTGATTTTGGTTTATTCTTTATACTTCTCCTTTTTCTTAAGTCGTCGTATCCTGTATCTGTTTTTGATTTTCCCATTATCTTTTATTTTAATATTTTTTTATCATTATCTCATTAATCCATATCTATTTAACTCATATTTAACTGACCAAAATGGTGTATTTTTCATTAACTGTAATTGACCAGGCAATAAACCATCTCTTGTTCTCTTTCCTCCTATAACACCCTGCCCCATAACTTCAAGAAAAGCAGCACTAAAGTCACTTATCATTTGTATAGTTGCAAAAGGCAACTTAGCTGTTCGTATAACTTCTAAAGGATTATATCCCTGCATCATATCACTGGCTAAAAATTGTAATTTCATAGACCCATATTCGCTCTCCTCCCAGTCATCCCCCTCAGCAACTAATTGAGATAAAACTAGAAGAGAACCTAAAGCCATAGTCTTAGTAGCAAAATCTACAAAACCTTCTTTATCCCTAGGATTAAGATTAGACCAAGCAAATTGATCTCCAATTTTACCAAAACTTATAATTCTAGACATTATACCTAAAACTACCTTAGCTCTTCCATTATGAACTGCGCTTACCCACTCCATTGTAGAAGCATCTACCTCAACCTCATTACCCTCAGAATCAACTGTAGTTATTGTTTTTAAATTCGAAGGTCTATTCCCATTCTCATCTGCTAACATATCCATCTCATTAATATCTCCATCATACCAATTCTCATACCACCCTAAAGCCTGACTTCTTTGCTTACTTTGCCAAGCCTGAGCTAATAAAGAAGGTAAATATTTTTTAAATTGAAGAAACCAAGACCCTAATGCATTAGCTTCCATTAAAGTTCTTTCATGTCTTCTGTATCCCCCATGTAATAATGTAGATACTGCATACATTCTTTGTATTTCCTCTACTGTTAACCCTGTAACAACCTCTTCTTTACCTCCAGCTTCTTTTTTAAGAAATCTAACATTATATTTCTTTTTTCCTGTTTTAGGGTCTACCTTATATTCTTTCCATCTCCCCATATTATCATAATTATCCCATAAAGTACTTCCATCTGGATGTCGTAATTTTTTCAGTTGAGCCGCTAACAAAATTGCATGTCCCCATTCTTCATGTATTGCATGAAAGAAAAATAAATTACCATATTTTAATCCTGGATTAGTAAGAGTTTTTAAATCTGATTTATCAACAGCATAATCATAATTATCAGGTAAATAATTAAATCTATTCATTAAATTATACAGTTTATTTTTATGTCTTGTACCAGCTATTTGAGATGCAAAATATTTTCCAACTTCTTTAAACCCAAAACCAATGTCACTCATAGTAAAGTCTATAGCCTTTTCGGGTACCCCAATACGTTTAGCAATACTACCCTTTAATCCAGAGGCTAATGTGTACATCATTATAATAGCACCATTAAATGTACCTCCTCCAACTCTTAACCATAAAGCTACCCCAGTTCTAAGATCTTTCATAGCCATCATTGCCTGATAAACGTTAATCTTCATTTTTTTAGCTTCTCCAGTTTTTTGATCTATATTAAATGGATTGGTAATAGTTAAGTCATTAGAAGCCCAATTATCATCAATCATTTTTCTATTTAAGATTTTAACCATTATTTCATTTTCCATAAATGTCTCAAGCCTTTTAAAATGTTTGGCCTGACCAGTACCCATTTTTTGTCTTTGTCTAAACTTATACCAATTTTTTAAACCTTGCGCAAAAGCAAGAGCAGGATCCATCTGATTCTTTTTGAATAAAGTATTCATAAATTCCAAATGCATTTTTTCTACATCAAAACTATGCTCTTCTGATGTTATAAGACTAGAATTACCTAAAAATGCTATAGGAATTAAATTACCAGCAGTAACATAATCTTCTTGAAAAACTTTTTCATGGTAAAATGATAAATTTCTACGCCTCCATTGTTTAAAAGTATCTTTATTTCGTTTATATATTCTTTTATGTAGAGGGTCATTTTGATATCTTTCATACATTTCTGTTGTAGATGCTGGTAATCTAGGGGCAAAATACTCAACTAATTTTCCATCTTTTGTAATATCAGCTCTATTATCTAACCCTAACATATTACTTACAGTTTGTGTACGTCCAAATTTATCTATATAAGCAGTTTTACCTGCTACTTTATTAAACATTTCGTTTTGCCTTTGACTCATATATTCTATAATATCATATTGAGCTTGAACTAGCTTTCCACTTTTAAGTTCCGCTTTAGCTTCAGCAACAGTTTTAGCGTAAAAACCTGGAGAATTCTGAATTCCTGAGTCTCTATACACCCAAAAGAAATTCCACATATCTTTTGTATTTATAAAATTTAATTGTCTAGCCGTAGCTGCTGAAGATAAATTCTTCATAGGGTTATTACTCATATAATTATCTCTAATCGCATCTACGTACTTCATGAATCTGTGCATTTCTTCAAATTTGTCATCCATATAGGCTTGATGGTGTGCTCCCCACATTTTTCCATATGTCTGTAAACGTTTAGATTTAACATTCCATAGGGTTCCTACCCATTGTTTAAATACCCCTAAATTCTCACTACCGTCTAAGTCCTCTCTACTCAATTGCTCAGATTTCATTAACTCATTAGTAATTTCATATAAATCTTGTTCATCTTTATATAAAGATATAGATTGATTGGAGCTAATTCTATGACTTAATTGCTCTATCTGTAATTTATAAAAAGTTATTCTATCTTTTATAGGCATGCTATTACCTTTAATAAAGACATCTTTACTATTATTTTCTTCTATAGTTATATAATTACGAACCTCTAATAACCCTTTACCTTTTAATTTATTATATACATCAGGATTATTTCTCCTAAAGTATTCTCCTACTATAGGTAAAAAATCTGTAAGATGCACTGATTCAGGTTCTTGTTTAATATTAGTTCTATCTAAATGATGTACTACAATTTTAGAAAACTTAGCGGATGGAATAGCCTCTTTAACCATTATAGCTCTAAGAGTCATTTCTAATCTAGCTCTATTTAATTTAGTATTATATACATCACTGGTTGCCTCAGTTGAATATGGCATATATTCCGCGTAAGTATCTGATGTATAAAATCTAGACCCCGACTTCCAATCAACCATATGTAAAGAGCCGTCTGGTTTTTGTATAAGACCATCTATTTGAGTTGCAATACCCATTATAGGGCTGTGTAGCATAACCTCAGCCCCTATATTATCTGCATCTGTTATACCTAATATTTTAGTATATACATCCTTAAGTTGATCTAACCAATTTATTTGATACTGTTCTATTTGATCCTGATTTCCTGTAGCTTTCATTAACTCATATTGCTCAGCTACTAATGTAGTTAAAACAGATTCAGGGACCTTTTTCTGTTCAACCATTTTACGTATTAAATGTATTTGCATCATTTTATGTATTACATTACCATAACCTGCTGCTGTTGCAGAATTTTTATTAAAATAATCTATTAATTGTGTATATGAATACTCTATACCATTTAAAGTAACTTTATCTATCTCTGTATTTTTTCTATAATTATCATATATACTAAGAGCTATTTTTTCTGACGTTAATAAATCTGGGTCAGTACCAAATTCTTTAGAAACAAATGTAGTTATTCGCTCATACTCTTCAGCAGCCCCTTTATATTTAGTCTGATCTTTAGTTAATTTTAAGTTTTCAATATTAGCTTTTCTTTTTAACTCAGCAATTATATCTATCCCAGGCTCCATTTTCTTTTCTTTTTCTCTCCCAGCCTGTTCTAAACGTTGAAATCTAGTAGTAATGTCATTAATATTTTCTACGTTGTCTTTTCTATCAAGACCACTCAGCATATCACTTATTCGTATTTGAGTAGAAGACATGAATTCAGATTCTGCAGTTTGTATTTTAGCATTACCATAAACCATATAATAACCTAATAATTGTAAAGGAGTATTAGCGCTTAAATCCCCCGGCTTAATAATATACTTAGCATTCATAAATTTACGCCACACTTTTTTAAGATGTTTCATTAACTGCTCAACAACTTTCATTAAAGGATTACCTTCTTCCGTAACAGCTTTCCCTGCATACCTCCCTATAGCTTCTACTATAGCTTCATCTATTTGATCTTCAAGACTTAATTCTGGATATCTTTTTTGTATATCTAGTAATAATTTTTTTTCTTCTATTATTTCTTTTACTGCGTTTTTATAAAGAGCTGGGTTATTATTTTTAATTGCTGATACCCATGGATGTGCTACTTCATGAAACGGAGTATCTAATGTGGCATAAGCTAAATTTACAACAGCAATCCCTTGTTGAAACTTACCTTTCCATAACTTTGATTTATCATCTATAATTTTATAATCAATACCAAATTTAGTTTTTAATCTTTTTAGTACAGCATCCATAATCCTCATAGGTACCTTCTCTTTATTATCTGCCTCTACTAATAAACTATGATTTAATTTTTGTTGCTTTACATTAGAACCTATATTAAGAGGCGTATTTACATAATCAGTTAACAAAACTTTTATCTTATCATTAGCAAAATAAGGATTACTCTCTTTATCTAATAATAAAGGCTCCCCATTTTCATCTACAGATTGAGATACAGTTCCTTTATTATTAATCCAATTACCAAACCAGGATAAAAATTTAGAATGATGTACTTGTTCATAAGCTTTATCTGCAGCTTTCTCATTACCCGTTAGATTAACAAGATCATTATAAAGCTTACTCTCCACTTCTTTACCTTTATTAGGCCCTGTTTTTGGTATTATTATATATTTACATGCCATAATTTAACATTTCTTTTGAGCTCGTTTATTTAAATTTTCTTGAGCTTTAAATTTAAGTGCTTCTTCTGCGTTATGCAAAGATACAGGATTCTTTAATACATAATCAAATCTATGTAATGATTTTTGTTGCATTTTTTTCTCAAGCCTATTAATACTCTTAAGTAATTTCGTTTCTGCCGCCTTATTATCTGCTTCAATAGCTGTATTTAATTCAGTTTGTAAATCTTTTAATTTACTAACATCTTTACCTCCCCAATTATCAACTATAGCAACAACTTCATACATTAGAGCTCTTTTTCTAGTATAATCATCATAAGGCCTAAGTATCATATTTCCACCATCTTTAACGCCTTTAAGCTTTTTATTATTTCTTGGAGTATAAATAAGCTCCTGATCTACCTCGCCCTTCTCATTATATAAATCCTCTCTAGCTCTAGTTAAAATGTCTTTTACAAAATACTTTTCATGATTATATTCAATTGCCCCTACAGTTATATCTGACGAATATTTACTTAGAACAGAAGAGTCTTGTGCTCTTCCAATTTCTTGGTAATACGCAAACCCTCCACCTTCTATTTCATCTGTATGCACTCGTATGTATACTTGAGCTCTCTTATGATTAGCCATTATTAATGGAGGACTTACTCTTAAATTTAAATCAACTTTTAAATCATATATAATATCGTTTTCAACTCCCCCAAAAGCAACTATAGAAGATTTAGTACCTTCTTTATATGCGCCACTGTCTACACTGTAATGCTTAGGAAGCAGCTCATAATTATTAAAACTAAATTGAATTATAAAATCTTGTTTTAAATTTCGTAATTTTTCACGTCCTTTTTCGGTGTAAGCCAGGCCTCTCATTAAACTATCAAGATTAGAGTCAACCTCATTAACATGTGAGGGATTTAAAACCATAGTTATATTAGAGGCTCCAAAAGATAAACCCTCATTTAATGTTGCATACTTAACTATGTCTTGTTGCAATTGAGGATTAAGCTTTTCAAATTGTTCATATACATTATGAAGCTCCTCTGTGCCTAACCCTGTAGCATTAGAATATTTTATAAATTTAAGCCCAGATCTACGTTTAATAATAGTTAATTGGTTTAAAAAACCATTAGTATCTTTATCATTATGTGTTTCTATCTCTTTTATAAGAGACTCATTAAATGCGTCTATACCACCAACTATAACCTCTTTATTACCATAAGATGTTATTTTAATAGGTTTTTGAGAGTCTGTATTATAATAAGAAGCAGCTAGATATTTAGTAAACTCAGTTCTTAAATTCTCAGACATTGAATGTGCTGTCTCTCCTTGTCCTATTGTCATTCCTTTTATAATCGAATTGCTAAAATCAACTATTTGTTTAGAATGTTTAGGTATAACAGATCCAATTAATTTATGAAGTTGGTTAAGAGCCTTTATAGAGCTTCTAACGTGTGGATTTCTATTTAAAAATTCAGGTATATGAAATTGAATACCCTTACCCTTCTCGCTTATGTACTCTTTACCTTCTTTTGTAGTTTCTGTAATCTGCTCCCAAGTCTCTTTAGATTCTTCTATCTCGTGAAAAGTTGTAGGGAGTTTTCTGATAATATTTAACTCTTTAGATATAACAGCTAAATTTTTAGAAGGAACTCCTAAAGATCTAAAAAGTCTTAAAATTTGTAATTGAAATAATAACTCATTTTTAGTTAAATCTTGCAAATCTTTAATAGTATGATTTTTAGAATCAAACGCTTTGTTTAATCTAGTTGTAGACACTTTAACCTCTTTACTACTTACTTCTACATATTCAGTTTCACTTAAACCATGTTTCTCTATTAAAAGTTTTTTAATTAAACCAGTAACAAATGCTAATGATTGTATTTTAGCTCCTGAACTTTGCCCTACTACTTGCAATGCAGGCTGCATTAGTATTTTAGTAGTTGTTTGTAAAGGAACTCCAAGAGCCGTCATAACCGCTAATTCTGCCCCTGTGTTGCCGGTAATATTAAGTATGTGTAATATTTGCTCCTTAGCATTATCAATTGCAGCGTTTATAAACATATCAAATGTTTGCCATATAGTATAATCAGATTTAACTAAAATTCCATCTTGATTTCTTGAAATTTCATTTCTATGGAACATACCATACTCAACATTATTAATATTAATTACAATATCATTACCTTTTGAGTCCTGAAGTTTAGGAGCTAAATTTATAAATCTTTTATTGCCCTGCTGATCTCTTGTCACAATTTGTTCCCCTGCATTAAACATGTATGCTACAGCTTTCATTAAATTGGCAAACCTACCAACAAGTTGAGCCCCATCTTTATTACTTTGGTGCATATGAGACTCCTCTAAAGGCATCATTAGATTTTTATTAGGTAAAAGATCTTCAACATTAACACCTAATCTACGAGCTAATTCAGAAAATACAGAATTAGTTTTATTTTTTATAAGACCCAAGCTAATTGGGGTAAGCATAGAATATCTATTTTTTTCAGCTTGTATAACATCTAAATAGATTTCTAATAATCTATTCTTTTTTGCAGCTAGTTTAATAGCCTCCAATTTTTTTAATAATTGTGTAATACCTTTATAATTAGGATCTTTCTTATCTGTTTCTAGCTGAGCCTGTGTAAAGGTTTCAGACAACACATCCGCCTGATCAAAATTCATATCTCTATCTATAGGAATTAATATATTAGTATCATCTGTAGGATCAACTAATCCTCTTTTATCTGTGGCATATAAATATTTACCGTTTTTATCTTTATCCTCCATAATAGCCCTTCTGATCACAAATAGAGCATCTACATCAAAATCAGAACCGTGTAATGGCACTATTTCTTTAGGGGCTATAATAACGTTTGTTTCAGATGAGTCATAAAATCCTACTATTTTTAAGGCTACAGCAGAGTGAAGCTCTGTGGATGGAATACGAAATCCTAATATATTTCCCTTACCAGTTCGTTGATATACATCATCACCTATATTCATTCTACCTCTATATATAGCAGGCATTAATACTTCTACATAAGGCGTTTTACCAGTTATATGTCTAAGCTCTCTTTCTTTAGCTCCCACCATTCTTTTATAATTAGTAATACTCATATCTTCCTTTTTAGCACCAGCTTCTATTTGGTCAAATGTCATTATTCCATTACTTATAGTATCGTATATAGTAACACCATATGAGGATTGTAATACTAACTTCGAACCAGGAAGTCTAAACGCTATAGTAGATTTACTAAATTGGGCAGATAAATTAGATATCACTTTATTAACAAGTCCTGGAAAATTTAATGATACTGCATCTGTATTAATTAAGGTATTTCCTTTTTGTTTTTTAACCTTAGCACTTAACATCTCCGCTTCTTTTTGCCCTGACTCTAAATTTCTTAAAGCAGATAAAACCTTAACTCTTATTTGTCTTCTAACTCCTTCTTTATTTTGGATATCTGAGTATGATTTAATTTGTCCTGATTCATTAACCAGTCCTAATTCTCCCATAAAATTCATAAGACCCATATCTATAATCTCAGATGTTATTTTATAGTATTCAGCAGCTTCTGATCTATTTTGACCATTTGTATTTATAAGATAAGTAAGTTGGGACATATTAGCAACTAAAGAATTTATATCTGACACAGGATCTAATTGAATTCTAAATGATTCATTATCTAACTCCATAATAGAATCATCATGTATTTCAGGATTAAATCCTTGATTAGATGTTGGTACTGTAGTTTCTACTCCATGTATATTTTTACTTGTTTTATACCCATGCTTAGATAATATTACAGGCTGTCCGTTTTTAACTCCACTTGCAAAGATAATCTCATCAACATTTTTATTATCCATAACATTAAGTACTTTTTGTAATTTTGGATGCTTTCTAGTTAACTCATCAGTAAGAGCTACTGAGGAATACTTTAACGTCCTTAACATACCATCACTCCCTACTCTAGCATATACTCCTTTCATAACTAAACCGAGATTAAGACCCGGAAACCCCCTCATTATGTCAGCCGCCCTCTCTGGCCTCATAAATCCTTGTGCATCAGCTAAATCAAAATCTTCCCCATAAATATTTCTAAGATCTTTATTCAACAAATTATATTCTTGTTTTGTTAAATAATCAAAAGCACTACCTTTAGGGTCTTCCATTACAGCAACTGTAAACTTCTTTCTCATTCCAAAGTTTTGATTAACAGTACCGGCTGTACCAGGTGCAAATATAATAGACATTCTTTTTATTAAATCATACTCGCTTTTAAAAGCTCCTTGATCTCCTATTACCAATTGATTTGCAAAAAATCCATTAACTGCATAATTAGAAACAAAAGTTTGAATCAAATCATTTAAAATCTTGTCAGACCTTTTAGTGTCTTTTAATTTTGCAGGTAAAGCTTTAATAATATTTTTATCAACCAGTTTATTTCGTATTGACTCTAAATTAGAAGGTAGTTGTGTATTATTATTATCTATATAAGATCTCACCTCCTTGCTATGCTCTGCTAATTGCTTCTCTATTAAACTAACCCTTTGAGCAACACTTTTACTATTATTAAGTATATCTTGAAACATAATTGCATGTTTGGGATTATACTTACCTTTTAGAAAACCATTCTCATCTCTAGTTCGTTTTTCAGAAGGGGTGTGCACATTTTTATTTAATTTTTGTTTTTTATCATGCTGCGTGACTATAGCCTTTATCCCCGCTTTAATATTCTTAGCACTAAGAACCCTAACTTGAGCTCCTACTGGGCTAGGTTTATCTGATATCGTATGTAACTGTTGATCATAAGATAAATGTTGAGACCCTGTACTACGCAGTCCTGTTAAGAACATATATGTAAAGTTTCTTTCTACCCATTGCGGTTTACTCTCTCTGGAGTATAACGTAGGCATATTATAACCACTTAAATCTTCTATTCCGTCTAAATCTTGTATAGAAGTTATTCTATTAGATCCATTAACAAATACATTATATTGCCAAAAGTTTTCATATACTTCTTTTGTTTCTCCTTGATTACGTATATGTGCAGGTTTTTTATTATTCGACATACTTACTAATACATCATCCCCAAAAGAACTGTCATGAAATTTATGAATTATATTTCCTTCTACATTTCTTATACTTTGAGACTTGGCTCTAGAATCTGTAGCATTTAAACTAGTTGATAAGAGTTCAAATAATGTAGAATGATCAGCCATAACATCCTCTATAGTTTTATCTTTTGTTACGGTTACTTCTTCTAAATCCCCATTTTCATTCTCTATCTGCTCTAAAGATGTAACTTTAGTTCCCACTGTATTAATATCATTTAAAAAGTATTTTAAAGCTGCAGCTATTTGGGTTCCATTATCTGTAGCTATAACATGATCATCAAAAGGAAAGTTTATCTCATTAAAAAAATCTTTTATACCTTGAATTGGATCCTTTTGTATTCCACTGTATAATTTATCAGCTACGGTCTTATTAGCAAGGCGAGTATAAGATTTAGATATAAAATTTTCTAGTTTAGCCTCAACAGCACTTCTATTTCCAAATGTTTTTCTTAAAAACCATTTAAATGTATATTTAAATCCAGTATCTGTCGCTTCTCTTTTGTATTGCCCTACTTTCATTTTCTCCTCCCTCTTATTAGAGGTGCTATTATATATATTCCTAAGAGCTTTAGATGATATTTCTTTTTGATATAAGGCACCTAAAGCTGCTGCCTCTATCTCTATTCCATTATTTTGTAAAGCTTTCATTATACGCCCCCAAAAGATATCAGACGTCTCGGATACACTTCCTTCTTTTTTACGTTTTACAGCCACTACATTTGTATTAACCTGAACTTTAGGGTTATACTCTCTAGACACATTAAAATCTTTATCTTTAGATATTAAAAATGTATCTTGATCATAAAACTGTACATTTATAGGAAGAGATTTTAAATTATACTCTTGTATATGAGCCTTAGTTATAAGCTCTATTACAGCGTCTTTTAAAGCCGCGCCTGCCAAATTAACATCACCGCCCATTTTATTATGTCTCTTTTGCACATGCTCAATAAGTTGCTCTTGAGTCATATCCATATCCATATTTTGAAATATGCTTAATAATCTAAAGTATCCATTCCGAACACTAAGTAACTTGGTTTCACCCCCTGCTATATAACTTATACTATTTAAAAAATCTAATGTGTGGTCAGTTAAACTGTTAACGGAATCTTTCGATTTAGCAGATAGTATATGATCTCTTAAATCCACATTAGCTAATTCTGTCTCTGTATCTTCAAATCTTTCAGAAGACTCTTCGAATATAGTTTTTACTTTCTTTCTATATAATTCATTATGTAACGATCTAAGTATACTTATTTTAGACAAAGCTTCATAAGCTTTATACAAGTTAAAGTCATAGCTATCTAACTCTTCTACAGTCTCTCCTTCTCTTAAAAAATTATCATACTCTTCTTGAAAGTGCTCTCCGGCCTCTTTTAATGCCTCTTCTGATGTTCTTTGTGCATTATAGAAGTTATCAGATTCATACTCCTGCGCTTCGTTACTGGTATTATGAAGAAGATCTACATAAGCGTATACAAACTTTCTTTTAGCATGTTTATATATATTTATAGTCCCAAAATCTTTTACTATATCCTGAAAATTTCTTTCTGTCGCTATTACCTCCCCTTCAAACCCAGCAAAATATCCATGATCTATATTTCTAAAAAACTTATCAATATTAGTTACATTTTTATTAATAATACCTAAAAATTTAAGAACTTTTTTAATTATTTTACGTATCTTACCTGATAAGCTAGTATCTTTATCTAAAATCATAAACTCATTAGCTAACTTTTCTTCTATCATCTCATCTGTATAAGCATTCTTATCAAGATATACAGTTAGGCCTTTAAGCTCCTCAATTCTATCTCTCATCCCTTGTAACTCAGCCTCTGTACGATAGGTGCCTTGATCAAATTGATTTATAGCATCAAATTTTTCTAAAATACGCTCTTGATCCATTATGTATTCAAACTCCCGTAATTCTTTTATTAAAGACCTAAGTTCTTTTCTATGAGAATATCTTTCTCTTGCTGATTGCAATAAAGCCGCTCTTTCTCCTTTTGTTAAATAATGTGCAAATACTTTATGTAACACTTCATGTCTAATTACATTTTCATACACCCCTTTCCCATCATTAACAAGATATATAATATTATTCATAAATCTACCTAGAGTTTGAGCATTTCCTCCTTTACGTATCATATCTAAAGCGCTTAATATCTCAAACCCTGTAGTTACATTTTCACCCTCATTAAAACTAATAAATCTAGCTCTTCCTGTCTTATCAAACAGGTCAGGTAATAACTCAGCTAATAACTTTCTTGCTTTTTCTGAAGATATCTGATTGCCTTTTAAATCAAAATTCTCTGACTCGTCTTTAAAATCTCTTGTTCTCCCACTTCCTTTTATATTTTTTCGTTTTGAAGAGCTTTCCTTCTCATCTTTTTTATTTTCCCCACTTTTCTCAGCTCTAGATTTAGTTATAGGCGCTCCTGACTCCCCTCTATCTATAACAATGGATGTAGGATGCACCTCTTTTAAAATATTTTCTAAATTTAAATCTGCCTCTAAACGATTAGTAGAAACTTCATCTACCCCATTAAAAGCTTTAGCTTTTTCTCCAAATCTAAAAGTCTTTAAATTAATAGGCACTCTAAGTCCCGACTGAAGATATCCTTGACTGTCATTTACTATAAACCATTCTTCTAAAGATTCTACTGACCACTTAAATTCAGTACCCATAGATAACAAACCTTTACCCATTCTAACTTTCTTACCATCTACAGTTTGATATACTGCTAATCTATTATTAGCTTTAGCTAATAAGTGTATTGCATGCTGAGCTTTACCAGTTTGTTTTACTATCTCTCCGTTTTCTTCTATTTGAGTTTCTATTAAATTATTAGCCTCCATTCTTTGATTCTGTAACCAGATACCTTCCTGACTATTAGGATCTATCTGCTTAGGCATTGACGCCCAAATTTGTTGTTTAACTGCAGACCATTCTTTACCCTTGTACTTACTGTTAGGGTTGGACTTACCTTCATCTGGATAATACTGACTCTTCATAAACTCTCTGAATTCTTCGGTACCCATAACAAGCCCTGTAGCGTTTTGTATAGCCTTTACATTTACTATAAAATCCTCTATAGGCTCTAGATACATTTCAAAATCCTCTTGAATTAGAGAAGACATTTTTCTAGGCCTCATTTGAACAAACTGTCTCTGATACTGTGAAGTACCTTCTGACTCTGTTCCCTGAAGAACAAGATAAGGTATTCCAGGTTTAACTTTATAAGGTGCGCTATTAATATCGTCTACATTATTTTTTATATCTGCATCAGTATATACTCTAACCTTAGATTGTGCTAGATGACTTTGATTACCTGGCCTTTGATACTCACTGTAGAATTGAGATATAAATTGTGAAATCATTTTTTCTACAACCCCTTTATTTTCTATATCCCACTCTTCTGCTCTTACTCTAGAGTATAATGATTGGTCTTGCTCTTCATAACTTGTATATTCATAATTCAATTTCTGAGTTTGTCTTACAAACAAATCATTAATTAAAGATACTTCAGAAATTCTATTTGGTGTCACACCTTCTGGTGAAGCTATAAGGCCACGCTTAATAGGATCAAACCTTACAACAGACTCATTCTTATCTATTAATCTTCTTTTTAATTCTGCTTTTTCAATAGGTTTTAGAAAAGGCATCTTATCTATCTCTGCTTCTTGTAAAACAGCAACTCTATTATATAAGCCTCGTGTTTTCTTATAATATACATCAAATCCATCAAGATCAGTGGCTCTACTAATAAGCACAAGCCCTTCTACATCTTTCATTTTTCCATCTGACCCCTTCTTTTGAACTACTCCTTTAACAATAAGAACTCTAGATCCTCGTTTATCCTTAGTATGACCAAGGATATTATTAATTTGATGACCTTCTACACTTTCCCCCTGCCATACAGGCACACCATCTATAAGTTTATAATAACCTTTTACTGAAGCGTATTCTGGAAATCTAACTGTATATGCTGGTGCTTCATATAATATATCTATATTATCTTCTAGCAATACGCCTTCCCCCTCAAACTCTTCTGTTTCTTCATTTTGTGAAGTTTCATCCCAAGCTTGTGAATCATCAATAGTATTAGTAAAAGTATCTAAAGTTTCTTGATCCTCTTCTATAGGTATACTTGGATCTACTTCTTCTTTTTTAACTTGTTCCTCCTGCTCTATATTTTGTTCTTTTTGTGTTTCTAACGGAGCAGTTTTAGCTTCTATCTCTTCACCTTCTACAGCGCCTTCTAATTTACCTTCTTTCTCATTTACAAACGCCTCTTCCTCCTTTGTTAATTCTCCAGGCTGAATAAAATCTAATTCTTTACTGTGTGTTTTAACCCAATTTAAATTTTGCTCCAACTCTTTATCAAACTCTCTTCCTCTTTCTATTAATTGCTCACTAGTTCTACCGCTAGCAAGAGATAAATTTACGTCTTCATGGTTCTTAACACTTAAGTTACCAACCATTAAAAAACGCTTAGCTCTAGAAGCTGCAGTATATATTGCCTTATTATACGCCCTATCAGATTCAAATAAAGCAGGATTTTTATCTATATCAATATACACTTCGTCTATAGTTCTACCTTGAGCCTGTGTAACTTCTAATACTTCAACAAAATCTATTGCGGCAGCCTCTAATAGACTTTTATAGACATCAATAAGCTCAGGAGTAGTTATAATAGCTCTACTTTTCTTATCCTCACCAGACGCTTCTCGTAGACGTCTCATGATATTCTCTCTTAACTCATTACCTTTAGAGTTAGTTCCCCATACACCCATTAATTCGTCTGTCTTTCTAACTCCATAAGGGTTAGCAGCATTCATTTTAACATCAAGCTCAATATTTGTTAGATTTTCTGTATTACCTCTAAATAAATCTTGAAAATTTGTAATAGAAGCTATGTCTGTTCTATATATTGTAGATACAGGAGTAACTGTTTCTATAGTTGTTTCATCTATAGGGGAAAACTCAGCCCCATAATCTGCTGTCATTTGATTAGGGTCTCCAGTAGCAACAACTTTTAATGGGTTTATACCATTTTCTTCCCTTTGAATGTTTAAATTTTGTATACTTTGAGTTAAAGCTTCTAAAGATTTAGCATCTAAACCTGCTACTTCATCTACTATTAATAATTCTATATCTGCAGATACTGCATTAGAAGATAACATTTCTAAAAGTTTAGGTAATGTTAATATTTCTGTATCATCTTTCCCAAGTGCTTCATTTATGGTTTTAGAAGAGTGCTCGTTATGCCCTATAGCTAATACTCTATCTTTAGATATATTAGATGTAGCTAACATCCATGGCATTATAACTTGAGTTTTACCTGTACCAGCAGGAGATTTTAAGTATATCCAGCTAGAATATAAATTATCTTCTTTTACTTTAGTTTTAGTTTTAAGAAACTGTACTAAATTTCGTATAGCTATCACTTGCTGCTTAGACGGTAATTCTGGTATAGTTTCTTTTTTTCTTACTGTCCACTCATTTGTTATCTGTTCATCTATTCTAAAGTCAGAATTCATGTAGTTCTCAAGAGCCATTTGAGATTCTAGTCTTATTTGAGAGGATATTAAATCTATTAACTCATCTTTTGTAAGAGTCACTTCTTCAGGTCTAGCTGGGGACTCTATTACATCTTTTAAAAACTTATATAAATTTTTATGAATAGTATACTCCAAATAAGCCCCCTTATCATCTATCCCTGTACCATCTCTTTTAGTGTCAACTACCTGAGCTAATAAAAAAGAAAATTGATTTTTAGGTGCTTGTAAATATGCATCTCTTTGTGCCTTAAATCCTTTCTGAGACAAGCCTGTTAACTTAAGCATTCTATTTATAGCATCATTATTAGCTATAGATTTTTTAAGAATATTACTCTCTTTAAAATAAGTACCAACACCCTCTACCGACGTTTTAAACATCTGTAGTAGTAATAAAGCTCCAGCATGTTTATCTGTAATCTTTCCAGAAGTAAGATCTTCCCTCCATTTTATTAAATTATCAGTACCTATAACCTCTTCTAATCTCTCACCAAATTCTGTTTTAGTCTCTAGAGTCTCAAAGTCTAAACCCATAACTTCTAATAAAGTATTAAATACATTATCTTCATATAGATATTGCTCCCTAGTTCTGTCATTAACCCTATCAGTTACAACAGTTAAAAATTCATCTAGCTTGTCTATATTAACGTCCATCATCCCCAACAACTCATCTGTTATCCATGGATGATCATCTCTACTCCTCAATTCAAATATAGCTTTAAGCTGTTTTAAATTACTAATAGAAGACTCTACTCCCTCTTGATCAGAATAGTCTGAATTATGTTCAATATTATTTTGTATATATTCTAAATTAGTGAATATTTGATTTTTAGCAATCTTCTCATTAAAGTGATCGTCAGTTAAAGGCCCAAATTCCTCATCCTTCATAAGGAATTGCTCCAGACCTGTCTTCTTTTTTCTATTTCTAAAATTAGATATAGCGTCTTTAGTTTTAATAGTCTTATTGTGTTCGGAGCTTAAAATATCTATTTTATCCTGCGCCTCTGTTATCTTAGCACTCATTTCAGCACTGGCATCTAATTTAGCTAATTGCTCTAACTGCTCCGGAGTAGCACTACCCTCTTCTTTAAATTTACGTAATGTTTTTCGTCTTTCTTTTTGCTCTGCTGTGAATTCATCACCTGAAGGCATCATAGCCTTCTCATACTTAGCGGCCATTAAAGCCTCTTCAATTTTTTTAGCGTGATGATGAAAATACTGCTGCATTTTATTTACTTCCCCAAGAGTAGTTTCATCTAGCTTTATATTTCTATCTAGCATTTCTCTAAGTATATCCCCTAAATTATCTTTAGGATTTTCAACTAACTTTTGAGATATTACTGATGCATTATATAATGCTAATGATCTAGCCAGTCTGTGTTGTTTCTTATAAATGTTTCTTAGTATAGGCTCAGTTAACATTTCATACCTCTCTTTAAGAGCCATGTTTTTCATTCTCTTTAACTCTGTTATACCTTCCGGTGTTAATGTGCCGTCTTTCTGTTGTTTTTCTAAAGCCTTTATCTCAAATAATAATCCTCCTACTAATGTCTCTTGCGTTTCCTCACCTTTTCCTTCTATTGCAGTTTTTTTATATTTTGTATATCTCTTTTTATCAACAACATGCATTCCTGCTGCAGTTGGTATTAACATAGACTTGTCGCCTATCATATCTAAATCTTCTTTATGCAGAGCTCTAAGATCATCTTTTACTTCTTCTATTTTAAAATCAAATGGAGTTTCTCCTAAACCTTTTTCTCCTAATATTTCTTTAACATTATCCTTTTCTTCTTGAGACATAAAATCGCTCTCTAACCAGGAAGTTGTATTATCACTCTGCTCATCCAACCAATTAGATCTTTCTTGGTTAAGGTCAGTTAAAGACCCTTTAAGCCTAGCAACTTGCATTGCATCCGTAAATAATTTTAACCTTTCTAATTTACTTAAAGGTTTAACTCCCCCTAAAGATTTAAAAACACCCTTAGTTCCTTTAGTGTTTAACTGTTTTTGTATATCTGCACCATGAGGGCCAACTCCAAAACGCTCCTTACCTGACATATTATTATAATGTGCAGCTGCATCACTAATAGTTTGTATAGCTTTTTCAGCGTGCTCTTTAGACTCTTTAGGGTTATCAGAAAATATACCCATTTGACCAGCTCTATATAAAGCGCTTAATAAATAATTTGTAGTTCCCGCCTCCATATGTTTAAATATATGAGCAGCTTTTGTCTTTGTGTCTTGTTCAGCATCAAACGCTTCCCCTTCTTTACCTAAAGAATTAACAGCTGAACGAAATCTATACATATCTGTTATACCTCTAAACATTCTTGGGCCAGCAGTCATCATGGTACCCATATCTCTACCAGATTGTACAGCTTCTTTAAATCCATGATTATTGTATATATCTGGATTAGCCCCTATTAAATCATGCATACTATGTGGAGCCATAGCTTTTGCTACTTCCATACCATCATTTAAAAAATCTCCTCCTAATGACCAAACATTATGATCAGAAGAGTATCCACTCATATAATCATTAGTCCATTTCCACTGTTGTCCTTCTTCCCATCCCTCCATTTGTCTGTTTGCATTACTAAAGAGTGTCCACCTACCAGCATTAATACCTATTCTGCCTGGATAAGTAGCCATCCATCTAGCATACATTCCCTGTTCTGCAAACTTTCTACCTAAAAATGTTTTAGTAAATCCTCTCATCCCATACCATGTTAAAGCAAATTGGGCCATATCATTACCTATAAGCATTCTATTTTTAAGCCTTACATCACGTATGCCATCAAACGCATTCATACGTATTTCTTCTTTTTCTTGTTGAGATATCGCTTTACCTGTTTCCCTTTCTCTTGCTGCTATCATTTTGTCTACTTTCCTCCAATATGCTTCACCAATTTCCATGCTTCCCTCCTGCTCTCTACTATAGGCTATACCTGAACCTAAAGCAGCGAATTTAGCAATAGCAGTTCCTACTCTACCGGTAACTGAAGCGGGTAACCCAAGTCTTTTAGCTCCATAGTGTATAGCTCCAGCTGCTAAAGCTCCTACTAAATGTCCTTCAAATGTAGACATAGTACCAGCAAGATCTTCTCCAGCCTGATATCTAAAATAATTATCTCCTCCCCATGAATCTGATTGACCAAATAATTTACTTACTATAGGAATAGAAGATAAAGGAGATTCTCCTTCTAATCCAGATAATTTTGCATTTAATTTCCATATAGGATTAACAGGCGCCTTCCCAAAAAAATCACCTTCGTCTTGATTTATTTGTCTCTGTTTATTAGCTACCTCATTAGAAATTACTGCTAGCTCGTTTGTATAATCTTCAAAAGTAGAAGGCTCTTCACCATATATACTTTTAACCCAATTTTTAACTCCCTCAACACCTGACCCTTGATCTTTATCTCCTTTTTTAATATCTCTTTGATCTGCTGCAGACATATTTTCAATAAACTTGCCCATTACAGCTTCATTTAACCACTCATTTATATCTCGTCCCTGAAAGAGCATTTGATTCATGTAGTCTGTAAATGTACTTTCTTGCTCTATCTGCCCTTCTTGATCTCTAACAGCTGCGTATCCCTGTTTTAATAACTCGTTATATTTACCTGCCTTTAAATCTGCTTTTACTAGACCTCCCTGCTCTTCAGTCATATCACCATTATCTACAGATCTGTCTACATCCCTACCAAATACACTCATTTGATCAAGCATATTCTGATAAGTTGCAGCGCGATCTTGAAGAGCCATAATTCTAAACTCTTTAACCCTATTTCTATGGTCATTAACCATACTAGACCAGTCACCTTCCCAGTTCGTTTGGTAACTAGCAAGATCAGTATCAGGGTGTACTATATTAGGGTCAGTTACACCTGCAGTTACGAAAGGATCTTTATACATTGATCCCATATTTCCTCCTCTATTTCCTGATAAAGTAGAGAACGAATTTAATGAAGATAATTGTTGTTGTAATATAGCGCTACGATCTAGCCCTCCAGTTAAATCTAAAGCACTGTTTGAAGGGGAGGATCCGGGCTGCATATTATTAGCGTCGAGACCACCTCCTTGTAGCTTTTTAGTTTTAGCCATAATATTTTATTTAGTTTTTAAGTTTAACAGCATTAAGATATTCAATAAGCTCTTGAAGTTGATTCTGCTTCTCTTTATCACTTTGCTTCATAGTCATTATACGACGTACTCTAGTCGTTATCAAATTTGAAAATCCTACTATAGTTTGACCCTGCGACATTTGAGCCGCAACTGTTGCCTCTGGCATAATATCAAAGATATGTCTAATTTTCTTATCTGCTACAGATCCTTTAGTTACATATTTACCTATATTAATCTTTTCTACTTTTGGCTGCCTCATACCGTCTATTTCATTCTCTCCTATCTGATAGTATAGAGTACCATCTTGTATATATTCTTGTTTAAAAGTCTGAAACGTTTTAGCCAACTGCCCATGTTGCTTAATTTGAGCTTCCCAGTATGGTTGATTTTTTTCTGCATCTGAAGCCGACATATTAGGTGTGTTTCTATCTATTGTATGCTGTAAGTTCTGTTCTATTGGCATCTCTGTCCATACATCAACAAAATAACCATCTTCTCCATCGTAGCTACCCGGTGTAAATAGATTCTTACCAGTGCCTGGATGTTTAAGGTTATTTATATCTGTATCTCCCCAATCATACCCCCACCCTGCTGTTCCAACATCATCATCTTGATCGGCCATATTATCTAGCCCATCCTCTGTGATAAATACACGATTTTGTATAGCTAGTACTGTTTCTCCATTTCTATTAATACTCTTAGTTTTAGATCCACCTGCATTTTGAACAATAGTTCCGCCATTAATATTCATATCCATTAAAGCTCCTAGCGACTGTCTAGTTTCTGCTACACCTAGTTTAGTGGTACTTTTATAAAAAGTTTCTAGACCCTCCATAACTACGGCTCCATCATTATCCCTCATAGCCTCAGAGAATCCAGGAATACTTTTAGCTAATTCCATAGCCTGATCATTATCGCCATTATGAATCATATCAAGAACCTTCATAAGCTCTATAGCCATACTTGTTTTTTGATCTCCTTGTAAATTTTCAAAAGGCTTCCATCCAGGTACAATTGCGTATTTAGTTCCTACATCTTTTAAATACCCTAAACTCATCACACTAGCGTAGTCAGTTAATATCTTAGTTGTACCTACTTTTGTTCCAGTTTTCATACCTAGCTCGTCCAGCATCTTTGGCATCATTGTTGTAGCCTCTCCTTTAATAAACTGCAGTAACATTGAAGGAGATGAATTAAATAAATCTCCATTAAAACCTTTATTCTTACTTCCTCCAGTTATTTGAGCAGTTCCTGCTTGTTTAGTGAATCCAACTTGATTTTGAATTAACGGTCTCATTCTCTCAAGTAACATTCTTTTAGCTTCTTCCCTATCAGCGGTTATAATAGGCTTTCCTCCAATCGGTTCCATTAACTCTCTCATAGCTTGCTTACCTTCAGGAGTATTTATGTATTGTTCCATTATACCATCTACTATTCTATCTGCCTTGTTGTTACTCACTCCAGTAGAAGACCCGCTAGTTATAACATCCATAATACCATCAGAATCTAAATCTTGATATTCAGCTCCCATTATAGAAGTGTCTTTAGCTATCTGTCCGACCATATCTAAAAATTTACCCTCTTGATCTAAACGGCCTTCAGCTTGATGATTGTATACATTTAAACTCCCGTCCTCATTAACTGTTTGAAATTCAAAGGGATTATCACCAAACATAATCATAGATGACCATCCTCCAGGAGTATTCATAGCTGTTTGTTTAGTTAAAAGCCATTCTTTAGCATTTCTCCTGAACCCTCCAGCTTTCGCATCAGAAGTAAAAAAAGATGCTGCTCTATTAACTTGTTGTGTAGCCTCTTCAGGAGCATCTACAGCTCCTTCTAACATACTGTTAATATTATCACTAAGATAAGCTCTACCTACTTCATCATCTTTAGGCATAAATTCCATTTGCTGAACACCTTCTTTAACTAGATTCATGCCTGCTGTATTTCTATCATATGTCTCTCTTAAAGACTGGACCGCATCTATATATTTATCAACCCCTACATCATGATACATAGATTTATATTCTGTTAACCCACTTGTTATATCGTATTTACCTGCCATATTATTTAATTTTATTAGTACCCAGTACCGCCTAGGAATTCATCTCCACCCTCAGCATTTCGTATCATCTCAGGAGTGTATCCCATAAAATCTACCATCATTGTTATTAGTCTCTTTCTTTCCATCATACCTGTACCAGCCGTTAAAGCTGATGTAACAATTTTTGCTATACTTTTATCAGAATACATTTTCTTTTCGTCTAATACAAACCCACCTATAGTATTAGCTAATTTTTGAAGTATATCAATTTTTGCTTTTTTAGTAGCTGTTCTAAAATCCATTTCCTCAAGTTTCATTTTAATATCCTTAAGTTGATTTTGTTTAGCAGCATCCATGGCATAACTAGCTGTAAGCTTCTGACTCTCTGCATCAGCTTTTAATAGCATATCCTCTTTCTTAGCAGTAAGTTGACCTTTAGCCGTTCTTCTTTGTTTTTCAGCCGCTAATATAGCAGATGCACTTGCCCCTTTAGTTTTTAAATTCTCAACTACAGCATTAAATTGATCATCTAAATCTTCTATCTGCATATTAATCTCCTTTACAGGAGCTTTAATATGTACTTGTGGGGACTTAACATTTGGAATACTACCAAATTCGTCCACTTCATTCTCCATAATATTAGCCTGATTCCAAGCAGCCCATGTAGGTAGTAAGGCAGCGCCCCCTGCTATAACTTTACCTCCTATATCAGCAAACATTTTTTGTCGTGATTGTATTCGTAAAGCCTCAAACTCTTCTTCTGTTAATTGTTTTCTACTTGTGTTATTAGCGTCTGGGCAAGGTATACATCCTCCAGCACCATCAGAACATAAACCCTGATCTGCACAAGTGCCTTCACTTGTATTATCATTATTAACAACATTACTAATCGTTGAAGCTGTTCTATTTTGTGTAGTATACCCCCAAGCCTTGTTATGTTTTTCACCCCAATATGGTAATTTACCAAAGTCATAATTTTCAAAACCAGACTGCTGTTTCATAAAACCCCTCCAAGCATCATAATTTTGAAACCCGTATTCATTTAATCCTGCCTGTCCTGGCTGCGTATGCCCATCCCAATCTGTCATATCAGTATAAGTACTGTCTGGCGTAGTAATAGATGGATAAGCTTGATCAACTCCTGTATAACCAGCAGGCAATCCTGTTGCATCAGTACCTTGATATTGAGTTATTCTTGACATTATACCTCCGTCTTTAAATTGTCTCATTTGATTGAAAGAATTATGTACTAATCCTCCTGTTTGTCTCTTATCATCTTTTGAATAGGTAGTATCTGACCCCTGCCCTTTATATCCAGATTCAAATTCTACTGTAGAATCAGAAGGATAATATACACTCTCATAAGCATTCCAATATACAGAATCATTAAAATAGTCTTCTCCAGCATCCTCTACTAATTTAGTCATCCCGTCTACCATTACTTGAAACCCTTTATCATCATCTGTAATCCGAGGGTCACTTAACATCTTCTTCATTTTTACATGAAATAGCCGAGTTTTCTCATCCATCTTTGATTCATCAGCCTCTAGCATTCGCCCTATAATAGTTTTTGCTGGAGTAGTCTCCTCCCAATTTGGATCATTCGCTTTATTTATTTTATTCCTGAATGTAGCCTGCAGATAATCTACACCATGCAGTAGAGTTAGTCTACTTACCCATCTTCCAACCGCAGTATTACCTCGAAATTGATAAAAAACTTTTGCCATTCTCTCGCCCGCCATCGCGTCTCCCCAACTTGTCTGGGCCATGTCCCTCATACTTTGTGTGCCAAAAGGTTGAGATTGCAGCCACTCTCTAGCTTTACTAATTTTATTTACTTTATCAGCAGAAAAGTTTTTTGTACTTTTCCAGAATCTTTTCCAAGCAGGGTCCTTATCCTTTCCTCCTCCATCATCATCTGAAGGTGGTTTCTCGCTGTTTTGCATTTGTGATTGTGAGTCTCCCTCCCTCTGAAGTGTACCACGATATTGTTCTTGTGCCTCCTCCGTCATATTCCCCCACTCTTCATCACTTACCTCTCTAGGAAGTCCGTCTGGGCCTATCCATTTCGCATCTTCTGCTATAGCCCATGGAGGTAATTCAGCTGTTTGTGCCCCAACAGTACCAGATCCAGAAGGGTCTTCAGCTGTTTGAGGACCAGAAATATTCCTAACATTATCGTAATATTCTTTAGATATAAATGTAGTACCTGCACCTCCCCCTACAGCAACCCATAAACCTTCCACTCCATTATGAGTTTTCCACACACGCTCTGCAGATGTCATAGCCGTTAATTGATCAAATCTACCCTTCATTAACTGTCTCTCAGCTATACTAGCTTTTGAATACTCTCCTGTTTCCGTATATTTATCCCAGAGCATTACAGCTGTTACTCCTGCTGCAGCTATAGCTGGAGCATTTGTTGTAGCCCACACCCCCCAAGCTGCTTCTCCTGCAGGTGTTGGCTCCATGACAGCTGGAATTGCTAAAACCATTGCTAACGCATCATTAGTTGTGAAATTAGCTTTTGTTCTTACAGCAGGTTCGCCTGGTTTACTATGAGTTCCTGCAGCTATACCTAGCTCAGTCTCTTTTTGATCTTCTGCTTTAAGTGCTGCTGTGTAAGCATCGTTTATTTCAGTATATGTTGGGTATTGCCAGTTCCCATTTTCATCTTGATACTCCCCAGTACCACTCTTTTCTACAGATACTGCTTTTTTCTGGTCATAAATCTTATCCCAATATACTTTTGTATCTGCCTGCCATTTAGCTTTATTTTCAAAATTGAAAGGTAAATAATTATCTGCACTAGGAGCATTTGCTTTCTGTTTAGCATACATTCTATCTTGTCTCTCATACTGATTTTCAACAACTCCAAATAGATATTCACTTAGAGGGACATCTTTCATATCATATCTCTCTTGTTTTTCATAATCTGTTCTGTGTACTGATGCAGATTCTGTGAATATATCTAGATGCCCAAATCCAAAGCTATCTAAGTCTCCTTTATATCCATACTCAATTGTACCAAATGGTACAAAATCATCAGGCATTTCACCAGTCTCTAGATACTGCTTATACATATCGCTATATCTATCTTTTCTAACATCTGCATCCTCATTATACAAAGGATATCTACTCTCAGAAATTTTTACCTCGGGAATATTGTAATGTCCTGCTGGTAAATCAGGATTATTATCAACTTGTTCACCTGTAAAAGTACCTATTGGATATGGGGTCGCTGGTGTTGCTACCGCTCCTGTCCCACCAGTACTTGGGGTTACCCCTGTACCTGAAGTACCTTGATATTGTTTAAGTAGCCTATTTTGTTTAAGCAGTTGATTTAAATCTAGCATAGTTTAATATTTTATTGCATTTCGTTTGGACCTAAAGGATACGAAGAGTTTCCTTGTGGACCTGTTTGAGGTCCTCCCATAGTTTTCATTACCTTTTGGATAAGCTCCTCATTCTTATCGTTTCTTGTAGGAGATTGTTGTTGGAATACAGGCTCTCCAGTAGCATCTGTCTCTGGGCCATTCAGCATAAAGTTCATCCATTGTTGTTGTTCCGCTTTACTCATAGCTTCAAATTCAGAACGCACCTTTTGTTGAGCCTCTGGAGGTAAACTTTCTATACCTCCCCCTCCACTAAATTTAAGAAGTTCCATCATTTGATTTACATTGTTACCCTCTCCCATAACTGAACCACTTGGCATTTCTTGAGAGGCTCCTTCCGCATTCAAAGGCATTATATTACTCCCTGTATCCCCTTGATATTGCATTACTCTGTTAGATAATCCTCCTTGTCTGAAAGTAGGTCTAGGCCCACCGTCCACCCTCGAACCGCTTAGCCAGCCTAGAGCTCCCCCTATAACACCTTGCTGATTTGATCTGGAACCTGCTACATTTTGATTACCTGCATTCATCCACGCTTTAAGTTGAGTTCTCTCTTGTGGTGTACCCATAACTCCCGCTGCAGGTTGTCCCTGATATTCTCCCCAATCTTGTGGAAATCCCCCGTCTTGATATTGCGGCTGTTTACCAGAAAAGTTACCATACTGCCCTTGAGTTCCTCCAGTAGTTACAGCGTTACGATTACCTCTTCTATTTTCGAGCTGCCCTTCTTCAAGAGACACAAATCTATCTTCTAATGTTTTAGCCTCTGTAGCGTGCTTCTCCTTCGCTTGATTATGAAATGGTATACCAGCCATTCCTAATGCCGCATACCACGGAATACCTCCATGACCATATTGAGGTAAACCAGAGTCTTGTAGATACTGCCTAGCTTGTTGTTGTACGGGAGGTATACCGCCTTGTTGGAAGGGCTGCATAGCCATACTTTGATTTCCATATTGAGCAGTGCCAGGTCTGGTAACGTCTGAAGGAAGTCCTCCCATTTGAAAGCCTCCACCTTCTTCCCATCCTTCTGTAGATAGGGGATTTGGCCCCATATAATCATTCCACTCATTCACACCCCAATCTTTAGTTCCACTGTTATTCATCGCTATAGTTGTTTTTGGCCCTGATGTCATCCAACCACCCGCTGTACTAACTGGATACAACATAGAGCTAATAAGTCTACTGAGCCATGGAGATTTAGATTCAGGTACGGCTGCTTGCTGCTTTTTTACCTGCGGCCCAACATCACCGTCTACACCAGAGTAAGTTTGACTCTCATCGTATGTACCTCCTGATTGGTAAGTCGGAGTTTGTCTGTTTCTAGTTCGTGAGTCATATTGCATAACTCGACTTGATAATTTATTTCCCATATTATTATTATTATTTATAAATCCTCCTCTTTGCATAGGAGTTACTTTTATGTCCCCATCTGTTCTTTGTGCTTTACTATCTTGTTCAGCGGCAAGCATATCTAATTTCTGTTGTGGCGCCCCTTGGTTAACCATTTTATCAAATTCATCTGCATAAGAGACTCCTCCATATCTTTTAACAAACTGTGAATATATATAAGGTTGTTTACCTGCATTAGTATTAACCTCACCTACGGATTCCCCTCCCTCAACTTCAATCATATTTCCGTCCGCACCAACAGTTTTTATACCCCCACCTGAATGTTTAGGGCCTGAAAACTTGCCTGATCTTGGTCCTGTTTTCCTAAAATTACCCTGCCCTAATGTTTTAAAATCTATACTCATATTATAATTATTTTAACTCCAATTACTTTTCCACCAATTTGTATTTGCTCCTTTTGTTCCACCTATAGTAGATGGCCCTCTGCTAGCCCGTCTAAACTCTAACATCATATCATCATATTTTTTCTTTGCTTCATCTTCTTTCTTTTTAGCTTCCGTAGCTTTGTCTGATGCAGATTTATTACCAATAAGTGCTGCACCTAATGCAACAAAAGGAGCTATGTATGGACCTACAACAGGAATCGCAGCAGCCACTTTCCAAGCTGTAGATCCCCAACTTAATCCTGTACCAATTTTTTCTGTAGCTGTATGTGTAGTAGGATCATTATCACCTCCAAATTGATTTATTAAAGTACCTGCTATAGATCCTATTGAAGAAGGTGCACCAGCACCCCATGCCCCTACCGAACCTAATCCTTTTACAACTCCACTACCCATAAATGCAGAATAATTAGGATTTAGAAAATGCTGCTTCCCATCTATCATTTTAAACGTCATTGCTGGATCTGCTCCCATAGTCCCTCCAGTTGGTAACCATTTATCTGCAGATGTCACTAATGGAATAGTTGTTCCCGCTAATCTTCCCGCTTCAGAACCAAGTGTCAAGTTTTTACCTTGCCCCCACATAGGATTATTAGTTGGGTCTTGCCATGCGCTTTTAGGCTTGTTTCCTTTTTTTAGCCAACTGCTTACATTATCACCCCCCATTAGTTGTTTCACCCCCTGATGAATTCCAGAATTCAACTGTTTACGATTGTTAGCCAACATTAATTCATTATTCTTACGTTGGACCTCTTGCTGGTTAAGCATGTTAAATTTATCACCATATAATTGACTTAACTGCAGCTGATCTTTTTGCTTTCCTCCATTCCAATAATTAGCTCGATCCTGATCTAATTGAGTAAATGAGTTCGGATTTGTCCCATAACCTGGGATGCCTTGGTATGTAAAATTTGTTGCCATTATCTATAACTTATTTTTTTATGAGCATTTACCATATACAAAGATACTAAATTTCCTGGATTATTACTATGAATTAGACGAAATCCTGCCCATTTATCTACAAATCTACGTCTATCAAACCAATTTTTAGTATTATCTATAAAATTAATATTTATACCAGGCATATATCTGGTAGTCTGACCGCCTGGAATAAGAAGAGTTCCTATTAAGCCACTAGTAAAATTACCAGTAGTATGCGTCATTGGATCTACTAGTGATGGAAAATTATTTGTATTAACTGCAAGATCTCTAAAGTCATTAAAGAACCACATTCTATCTACCCTTCTGACATTATTTCCTGTAGTCGCTATAAGACCAGATTCTTGATTAGAATTATAAACACTTATAAACTCAAAAGGATTAGTAATCTCTACTGCTAAGTCTCTATTAATAGACTCAACAGTATAGTCTATAGATCTATAGGCTTTAACTACATCAGGCGCTTGATTGTCTATAAATTCTACCATAAAAGGATACAGTGTGCTTCTAAATCTTCCAGGGTTTACTAGTTGATGACTAACATTATGTGTCCATAAACCTATACGAGTCGACCCACCATCCAGATTATACCCATAAAAACTCTGAAGCTCATTTATAGTACTCAGGTATATTTTAGGTATATACCCATGAAAAGAAATCCAATGTTTACGTTGGGGGTCATATGAAATAGTCCACTCGTTAAATTCCTCCCAATACTCATGACGCGCTACTAATTTACCAATTGTTTCCCATGCTAAAGGAGCTAGGCGAAACCAACGAGCCTCATCATCCCACACCGTTCCCGCAGGAAGTGCTGTTGTTTGTATTACATCTTTTTTAGTTAATATGAAGCGCTTTAATTGTGCATCATATGCTGCGGTAAGTCCTATGTTATAAATAGGATTATCATAATTTAAAGGGAATGGAATGCCTGGATTAAGCACATTGGCCATACTACCTGTTTCTAAATTATCTCTAAAAAAAGCTCTCATCCCATACATAGATATTTCTTCAAGTTTTTCTCCCAATATAAAAACTTTACCTGCTTCCGCATCTACAAAAAAGTATCCAAATTCAGAGGTTATAGATGCCCATTGACTTCCGGTACCTGCATGACCTGAATCTGTTACTAGTATTTCTGCAGGATCTTTCTCAAACAAATCTCCAGTTCCAAGATAAGCTTCAGAAGCATCAGACATTTGTAGTGTTTCTTTACCTTTAGTCATATATAACGCTCTCTCCATGTGAGGAACTATTATATTAAGATAAGATTGAACTTTCCATAACTCCCCTCTATGTCTAGGAAGATCTCTAAAATCGTCTGGTAAATAAACCCTAAAATTATCTTCTAGTCCTGATTGATTATATTTAACACTCCTAATTATCCTTGTTGGAAAATCAGTAAAAGTTTGTAACTCATCATCACCATCCCAAGCCCTAAGTAATCTTGTATTATTCCCTGCTATATAATCTCTATTCATTATAGGCCAAGATTTACCGGGAGACTCATGATCTAGTAACCTAGGATGATTAATTGGATATGCTGGATAAAAAGCTTGTGCATCTTCATTTGCATGCCTCCACTGAGCGTGAATTCTACTTTCAGTTATATAATTTCTAACTACATAATCTTTAATAACAGAACCAGTCATAAAAGCTCCTGCATTGCTTCCAGTAATTGCCTCATTACCTGATCCTGATGCACCAGCTGCATATACATGTGTATAGGCATTCATGCCGCTAACACCCCTCCTCTCAGTCTCTCTGTATTTATCAACCCCATAATACCCAATATGTACATCACCCCCCATGGTTATAGGTCCTTCACCTTTTGCATTTGCTCCTGTAATCCCAAAAGTCCCCCTATGCATGTATCCCCCATTTCCTCCCGCTAAGGCTGGGTCTATTGCCTCAGAGTATCCTGTATAAACAAACATTCTTTGATCCTGAAAACCATAATGAACATCGGACTTAAAAGACATAAAATTACAAAAACGCTGACGCATGTGCCAGTTATTAGACCCATCAGTCCAATTTGGAGAATTAGTAGTAGGCCAGGCAGTTCCAGTAGTCGCGTACCAGCTTAGAACCGCCCCATTATCAGCACGATGATTCTGTGCACTAAATGCATCATATACTTCAAAAGCCATTGTTGTTGTACCACCCTCATTATCTATAGGATGACTAAATCCAGATATTCCCCCAAAAATAGCACCTGAAGGAACTCTAGTTTTACCCGATAATACCAGAAAAGCTGAACTTACGCCACCATAGTAATTATTTTTAGACATATCCATTGCTACGTGAGTTTCTTTTGTTGAAGAAAAAGTCGCTCCGTAAGAATCTTTTGCGTAAATAGAAAACCCACTACCTTCAAATACTGTGGCCATATGAGGGTCAAAAGTAATATAATCTATCTTTGAAATATCATCCCCCGTTTGCATTAAATCTAGAGGCTCAGCCACAAAGAAAGGGGTAACGAAATCATCTTCCGAAGCAGTCCCTAAAATTTGATGAGGCATACACATCCAATGCTCGCCAAAATCAACTTTGTGAGGGTTGCAATTCTCCCTCCCCGACTGAATCAGTGTTGACCCTAAACAAACCATATTCTCATTAGTTTTTTCTAGGTAGTAAATCTTATATGAAACACACGCCTCTACAATAAAAGGAGGAATTGAAACACAGTTTACTTGTATACCTTGAGGGTTAAAACAGTGTCTACCCGGAGTACTACCATGAGAGAAAGCAACATGAGATCTATTTTGAGTGTTACTTGAATTATTATCTGGTAAAGGAAAATAATGATGTCTAACTTTTTGACCTTGTAAACTGGCTTGACCAAATCCATAATTCGCCGCATCTACTGGATCACTGAGATTAAAGAAACCATCAAAACCTACCGGACCTGCTACATAAATACACACATCAAAATCATCTGTCGTAGGATAAGTCTCTGTCTCATTTTGCCAGAAATTAAACCCTCTACCTGCATTCCCCTGTGTATGATTTTGAGCCATATTTGCACCATAACCGCTAAAGTTATATAAGCCTACTGGATTTGCCCAATGCGCCAATTGAGATACAAACGGATGCGGGTTGGGGCCCATAGAGGACTTGGTGGTTGAGAGTACTGGCATATCTTCCGTTACAGGCACCCCATTATTATCTTCCCATCGAGTGTATGCTTGGGGAGGTCGTCCAGGTATATGATACGCTACAGTTTCAGACCCATCTTTAAGAACCCAGGTTATATAAAATGCATAAACTTCTCCTCGTTTATACCCTTTAACTGTTGACATATCATAACCATCTACACCAGCAGCTTTAGACATATCCCATGTTACAGATCCTAAACCGGTAATATCTCTTGTTACTGCGTCATTGAAACCAGGATTAAGTTCTTTCCTGTAAATTTGAATAGAATTAGCATACCTTTGGTATCCTATATCTATCTTTTGTTTTTCTAAATTACCCCAATATAATACATCATCTACCTGAGCTACAGTCTTAGCTTTTGTATAGCTTTCTTTTGGAATTTGAACAGCTGCTAATAACTCTTCATGAGCTTCTTCATAACCTGTATATATAATATCTATAGATGCGCCTGTTATAGGTATGGCTTCTCTGTCTATAACAACAGCATCTTTAGCTTGATCAATAGTTCGTACAATACACGGTACTATATAAGCATATGCTGTATCCAAATTAGATACAACCCATTTAATAGATTTAGACGAGGGAGTTCCGCCATCTGCACCCCCATATTGTGAAGGAAATAATGAGCTAGATCCCCAGGCATTGCAGGAGTCGTTAGAAAGTCCTTCTGATTCATCATTAATATAAACAGGATTAGAAATATCTAAATACGAAGTCACAGCCCCATCTTCTGTCATATAACAAACAGTAAGTTGATAAGCTCCTGTTCGTAAAGTCCCTGCACTTGAACCTACTGAATCTAATGCTATTTGTGGATATGCTTTAATCTTAGGAAATAAATCCAGAAGTGACACATCATAAGGAACAGTAGGTAATGCAGTAAGATTTACCATTCTTGGAACATTATTATCATCTGTCCAATAGATTGAAACCTCTCCTGTTGCGTTAATTTTATACTCCCCCTCTATTGGGAATCTTGCACTAAAGTTAAGTTTCTCTTCAGGTGCCTGCCCCCCATCCCAAAGTAATTGGACAAAACTATTATTAAAAGTTACTTTTCCTATAAGTGATATATTATTACCTAGGTTATCTTTCATAAATATCACAAATTTAGTATCAGATGTGTAATCATGAATATCTATAAAACCTATAATTTCGTAGCCAACTGGAATTCCATCACCCAGATTTAAATTACCCAATTCATTGGATACAGCTCCTAACTCCCTATCGTTAACAGCATTAAATGCAAACCTATAGCTACCAGGAGGCTGATCAATAGGATTTACATCCTGATTCATCCCCTTCACTAATTTATTTAGTGGCTTTTGTCTTTCTCCTTGTTGTTGTTTTTTAGCCATATTTAATCTCTAACTAAATTTTCTCGTTTATTTATATCTCTAAAATTATCATCATGCCTATTGATATTAGGTATAAGCCTAACCCATTGATTTAAGAAAGACTCATATCCCGCTATATCAGGGAAGTTAGCTGCATTTCTAGCTTGTGTGCAATAGTATTTCCACTGCTGCTCAGCCACTTGATATGTCATCCCATTAACATTAGGCATATAACCACCTAGCAACATTTTTTTATATATATACCAAAACATAGCCTCTCTGAAACTTATATCATCTGGAACTAATGGATAGCAGTTTTCATCTAATGGGAAAGCTGTATAACTTAAACAGACTTTACCATCTTTAAAAGATGTTTTTATTAAATTATTTTCTATTACATACGATTCTGAGAAATCAGAAAATTCATTATCACATCCTAAAGCATGAATATCTTTTCTAAAAGTAGGTCTACCATAAGATAACATTTTTAAGTTATTATTATTACTATCAGAAAAATATACTCCACTAAGTATAGAGACTCTAGTATTAAGATCTCTTAATTCATAACTAAGATCCTGATTAGGATTATCAGCTAGCTGCTCATTTATAATTTCTATTTTAGCTAAAACCTCATCAAGCTCTGTTGTAGTACTTACAGAAACCCCTGCATTAATAGACACTTGATTTATATAATATAAATCTGCGGGTAAAGAAGTCTTATACTCCTTAACTGTACACACACAATTCTTTGTTTCTAGTTGAGGGCTAGCTCCTATATGCTCTAAAGCTTCTCCTATCCACTCTATAGCATCATCTGTCCAGTTATCATTAGTAGGTTTTAAGTCCCTCATAACCTTTCTAATTATTGTCAATGATGATACGTTTTTATATAATGCCATAATTAGTTACTTTTAAATTTTAAATATGCTAAATCATCTTCTTTTAAAAGATTAGTTAACTTTTCTTTATTACCCTTTAACCCTCTGGTAGGTACAAATTTATATACAGATTTATTAGGTATTTTACATTTTCCTTTATTCCAAAAGTATCTATAATACTTTGAATCTGTATAATATATATACCATTTAGTTCCTTCGCCTTTTTCTTTATTAAACAATTTGTCTCCTTTATCTAAAAGCTCTTTCTTATATATGTTTGACTCTCCCCAATCTATAGCAGGCTTACTGTTATTTCTATCAATTTCACGAATACTTATTGAAGATAAATGATTACCCATATGAAATACTTTACCTGATAATATATAATCAATGATAGCTATATTAAATTCTGCACAAATACTTTTAAATAAATCATCTGCAATAAAATCTTTATCCGAATCCAAATAGTCTTTATATATATGTTTTAATAAGTATGTCATTACCCTTGTTTTTTAGGTCCAGCAGGAGGCCCACTTTGTGATGGAGCACCATCTTGAGTGGCGTCATTAGTAGTATCACTAAGGCTCAATGCTAGTATTTTCATTTCCCCCGACAGTATACCCTGGGTTAACATTTGTAACATATCCATAGGTAAAGGAAAAGATGCATTTTCATCATAACAAGGAGCCCCCTCACAAGTCTTATATAGATGTAACTTCTCAGGATCTTCAAAAATACCTCTAATATTAATAGCACCATCTCCATCTGCATTATATAAATATAGATAATTATCTAATATATAAGCTTTCTTTTTACTAGCTGTATATTTATCATATGGTAACCATTTAATCATATGAGGTTCAACTATTTGATAACTATTTAAACCAGTAACATCTCCCGCATAAGTTATTGCGTCATTAAAGTTAAGCCTAATAAATTTAGGAAGAGGCTTTACCGTTCTATATACAACACAATCTGTTTTGAGATTACAACATTTTGACGCATCTATCTTTTCTAAATCTAAGCACTTGATATCTTGCTCCACACCGTTAGAAACAAAGCCATTTTTAGCCATATCTCTTCTTATTATCATAGCTCTATAGTACTTCACGGTAAACTTAATTTGGTCCAGTGAAACATGTTCATTGTGATTTAACCTACCTCCTCGGTAAGTATTCAGAATGTTGTATGCAATCTCATTTAATGTCATCTTATTTAAATGTTAGTTTGTAAATATCCTTCATATCCTCGCCCTCTATTCCATATATGGGCCTGTCCAGTTCTTCTAGCTTCATATCCCATCATCTTATGCCACTCATCATTACCGCAGATTGATGGAATAAATCTTACTTTTATACCACGGTATTCATTTACCATTTCTTTATGTACATGCCCACAATGTACCTCTCTATGTGTTGTTCTTGAGAACATCATAGGTTCTTCTGTCGCCATTATAAGCGGCATATTAGCAGGCTTTTCCTTATCTCCATGTGTAAACATAATCATATTTGTTCCATATTCATAATACTTTCTTGAGTTATAGTTGTTATCAACTGTTACTCTTTCATCATTCAAGAAAAACGCTCGTAAGAACTCTCCTGAATAAAACATTCTTTCATAGTCGTGATTACCCTGTATAACAATCACATCTACTGGTGCCGTCTGTGTTAACAAATTTATTGCCCTTACCATTAAATTGCAATATCCAACAAATGTCTCCTGCCATCCTGCACTATCATGCTGAGAAGTGCCCTTAGTAGTAGCTCTAGAATATCCTTCAGAGTTCATACCGTCATTACCTATAGGTAGAAGTATACGCTCTATATTTAATCCTTCAGCTTTATTCATAAGATCCTTTACAGTATTCATATAGACTTCTTCTGCTTCACTTAATGTCTGACCATCTAGTTTACCATAATGAATGTCTGGTAAAGAAATTTCATACACTATTGGATCTTCTACTGCCTCATACTTTTTCTCAACTTTTGGACTATACTTCTCAAGATTTGAAATAATTTCCTCTTTCACCTCTTTCATTATATTGTCCTCCCCCTTCGTAACAACAGAAAATCTATTTTCCCCTGTTATTGTTTGCCAATACTTTACTGACTTTACATCATCCTCTTCTATCCCATTACTATCTAAGAACTCTTTAAACTTATTGATTTCAGATTTACTTATATTATCTAAATCAAAGTCATTTCCTTTTGCTTCTATTCTACCTTCTCTTAGTGCGTGCCCACACGCTTCAACACTACAGTCTAATCGTTCAGAAAGACGTTCAGCCCCCTCTTTAAGGTAGCCAGGCCTGTCTTTCAAAAAGGCCTTGATTTCATCTTTAGTCATATATATATATTTAGTTAGTTACTTCTTTTTCGTTTTTTCAAGTGAACGACCACCAAAGTAAGCACCTATTACGGTAATTAATACTAATTGTAATAAGTCAGTCCATTTAGGCTCTACAATAAACTTAATAGAACCAGCATCAATGAATATCATTAGTACTGTTGATATTACTAAAAACACTAGAACCAAAGGTCTGACGTTCTTACTTAACCAAGAGTCAGAAGCCATGTCAGCTGCCCATCTGGAAGATATTTCTTTCTCCATTTGAGTTTCATAACTAGCTATAAGCTCTTGTATTTTTTGTTCTGCTGCTAATTTTTCATCTTTTGATGTGTGTAAGTTATCTATAACTCCACCCACGCTTTTCACCAGTTCAC
>TARA_R110002096_G_scaffold8802_3_pt1 | contig 39591 bp, 48 predicted proteins | sample TARA_R110002096 | Tara Oceans TARA_R110002096 (sample SAMEA4397295) | marine metagenome | biome: Polar Biome; feature: [DCM] deep chlorophyll maximum layer (ENVO:01000326); material: water (ENVO:00002006), including particulate matter (ENVO:01000060) such as... | depth 35 m
CAGTCATAGCATCCTCTAAGTATTCTACACTAAAATGAAATTGTGAATGATTTTGTCGACTATGTCTATGCGGTAATAATAAACTCGTCGAATACTTTGTTAATTAGGCCATTAAAAAACTCCCTCTTTTTAAATTATTCAACAAAATCAAACACATAACCCCCTGTCCCCATGGGGACACCCACAAAAAAGGCCCCGCAAATGCAGGGCCTTCATAAAATTCTATGTCTTAAAACTTACACGCCAGTGACCGCATCAACATCCAAGGTCACTGATGGACCCATTGTGGACGACAGTGCGATTTTCTTGATGTATGCGCCTTTGGCACCTTCTGGTTTCGCTTTGCGAACCGCGTCAACGAATGCCTGAATGTTTTCAGCCAATTTCGCTTCTGTGAAGGATGCTTTGCCAACGCCAGCGTGGATCACGCCTGCTTTTTCAACTTTGAACTGAACTTCGCCGCCTTTGGCCGCTTCGACAGCTGCCTTAACATCCATCGTAACAGTCCCAACGCGCGGGTTTGGCATCAGGTTGCGTGGGCCCAAAACTTTGCCCAAACGACCGACAACACCCATCATATCAGGAGTCGCGATACAACGATCAAATTCGATTGTGCCGCCCTGAACGATTTCCATCAGGTCTTCTGCACCAACGATATCCGCGCCAGCTGCTTTTGCTTCGTCAGCTTTTGCATCACGTGCGAATACAGCAACGCGCATTGTTTTGCCGGTACCATTTGGCAGGCCAACAACGCCGCGAACCATTTGGTCAGCGTGACGAGGGTCAACGCCCAAGTTCATTGCGATATCGATTGTTTCGTCGAATTTTGAAACAGCGCTTGCTTTGATCAATGCAACTGCTTGTGCGATTGTAACGTTTGCTTGGCCGTCAAATGCAGCACGCGCAGCCGTAGTTCTTTTACCGAATTTAGCCATTATTTCACCTCGATGCCCATTGAACGTGCAGAACCGGCGATGATTTTCATCGCTGCTTCGATATCGTTCGCGTTCAAATCTTTCATCTTCGCTTCTGCAATTTCTTGCACTTGCTTTTTCGTCACTGAACCCACGATTTCGCGGCTTGGCTCTTTGGCGCCAGATTTCAGTTTCGCTGCTTTTTTCAAGAAGTAAGAAGCAGGTGAAGTTTTGATATCCATGGTGAAGGATTTATCAGCGTAATACGTGATAACTGTCGGGCAAGGTGCGCCGTTTTCCAGTTCCTGTGTTTTAGCGTTAAACGCCTTACAGAATTCCATGATATTGATACCGCGTTGACCCAACGCTGGGCCCACTGGTGGGGATGGGTTGGCTGCACCTGCAGGGATCTGCAGTTTCATAGTGCCAGCAATCTTTTTAGCCATAATGGCCTCCTTTAGCTCCGATCCATTGGGCCGCGTGCCCGCTGGAACAATTTGGTGTGGTCCGGATATGATCGCGCGCGACCGTCACCTCCCACATGCACATCACAAGGTTACGTTTGTTTCATAACCTGTGTGAATTCGAGTTCGACAGGCGTGGCCCGTCCGAAAATTGATACCGTTACTTTCAAACGTGATGCTTCTTGGTCGACTTCTTCGACCATGCCCGCGAAACCCTCGAATGGGCCTTCGGTCACGTTGACCTGTTCGCCAATGTCGAAAGTGATCAGGTTACGTGGATTTTCCGCGCCCTCTTCGACTTGGTTCAGGATGAATGCAACTTCTTTGTCACGCATCGGGCTTGGTTTGCCGGGTTGGCCCAAGAATCCTGTGACGCGATTGATGTTGTTGATCAGGTGATAACCCTTTTCCGTCATATCCATGCGCACCAGCAGATAGCCCGGCATGAAACGACGTTCTGCGGTTACTTTCTTGCCACGGCGCACTTCGACAACTTCTTCGGTCGGAACTAAAACCTGTTCGATTTCGTCCTGCATGCCTTCTTGCTCGACTGCTTCATTGATCAGTTCGGCAACTTTCTTCTCAAAGTTAGAAAGTACACTTACCGAATACCACCGTTTAGCCATTGTCTGTGCGCCTTTGCAATGGACGACATGTCGCCCGTTATTTCAATTTCATTTCAAGGGTTTAGCAACCCAAATCCCGACAGAAAAAGGCACGCATACAGAATCGCCGCGTGCCGTTTATGTTGAGCTTGGGCGCGTTTACCCCCGAAACCCTGTTAATTCAAGTACCTATGCCCAGAATTACGTTCAAACCCAGCTTGATAATTTGATCCGCCGCAAAGAAGAACAAAGCGGCCACTGAGGCCATGATAAACACCATGATAGTGGTGATTGTCGTTTCACGACGGTTGGGCCAAACCACCTTGCTGATTTCAGCGCGGGTTTGTTGAACGAATTGCAAAGGGTTAAAGCGTGCCATGATGCACTCCTGTTATCTGATCAGATGCGGTGATACCGCGCAAAGGCATAGAGTTCAAGCCATAGTCGCGTAACATATCTGTGCAAGCATCACCCCATGTGCGTAACATCAAAAATTCGCGCGATCACGATACCACGAACAGCACCGCATCAACCATCGCGTGCTTGGGCGATGAGTTCCAACATGGCATCTTCGGGAATAAACCCGCCAACAATGGCATCGCCAATGGTGAATGATGGTGTGCCGTTGAATTGCATCGCGGATGCGATTTCGCGGCTTGTGTTGATATGTTCGACCACTTCGGGTGCGTCCATATCAATGCGCAATTTGGCCAAATCCAACCCGATTTGTTCAGCAATTCTCATAACACTTGCTTCGTCCGCGCGTTCAGCGGACATCATTGCCCAATGGAACTCTTCGTATTTACCCTGCGCGCGCGAAGCCAATGCGGCGCGGCTGGCGAAAACAGAGCCTTCGGACAGGATCGGGAATTCGCGGTACACAAGCCGAATGTTTTTATCGTTTGCCAAAATCGACTGTAATACAGGCATTGAACGTTTGCAGTATCCACAGTTGTAGTCGAAAAACTCGACAATCGTCACATCGCCATCAGGATTTCCCAAAACGGGTGCATTTGGATCGCGTTGCAACAGCTCTTTGTTATCTTCGAACGCTTGTTGTTGCGCCGCATCCTTGTCGTCTTCCTCTTGGGTGCGCAGCAGATCAATCGCTTGCATAATGATTGATGGGTTTTCCAAAATCGTTTCTAAGACCAACGCCTTTACATCCGCTTCGCTTAAATTTTGCGCCGCAACGGGGCCGGTAATGGTCAGGGCAGCCAAAACGGCCAAAAGGGGAAAACGCATGGGGAAATCCTTGTTCAATTTGGCGATACTTTAGGGCGTTCTGCCAAAAAACAAAAGAGTGAAAGCAATCACAAATCAGTCAAGTTCGTTTGCCAGCCGCGGGTCGCTGTGGCAGTCTGCAAACTTTAGCGGAGCAGTTTATGAGCACGATTTTAAAAATTCTTTTCTTTGGCACACTTGTGGGTGGCATTGTTGGCTGGATCATCACCACCCCTGTACCTGTGGTCAGTGACCGATTCGCAGGATTAACGGGTGATCGCGATCGCGGCGCGCAGGTTTACGCGGCGGCGGGTTGTTCGTCGTGTCATGCCGCCCCCAAGGCAAAAGGCGCACAGAAAGATGTTTTGGTTGGCGGCCTGGAATTCAAAACCGATTTTGGCACATTTATCGCACCCAATATTTCCCCGTCGAATGCGGGCATCGGTACATGGTCAGTTATCGATCTGGCCAATGCAATGCAGGCGGGAATTTCACCCGAAGGAACGCATTATTACCCCGCCTTCCCCTACACCTCTTATGCGCAGATGACGGCGGGTGATATTGTTGATCTGTATGCCTATCTGCAAACCCTGCCAAAATCCGACGTCAGCAGTCAGCCCCACCACGTTGGTTTTCCTTTCAATATTCGGCGTGGCATGGGGGCGTGGAAATTGCTGTTCAAATCTAATGCAATTGCAGTTGATATCGATCAAAGCGATCCCGTTTTGGCGCGTGGCCAATATTTAGTATCGGGGCCAGGCCATTGCGCCGCATGCCACACACCGCGCAATATCTTGGGGGGAATGGTGAAATCAAAATGGTTGGCGGGTGGGCCAAACCCAGATGGCGTTGGACGCATCCCTAATCTTACACCCCAAGCCCTGAAATGGTCAGTGGATGAAATCGCCGAATACCTAAATTCTGGGTTCACGCCCGAATTTGATACCGTGGGCGGTACGATGGTTTCAGTGCAGGAAAACATGGCCAAGTTAAGCCACGCAGATCGCATCGCCATTGCAACCTATCTTAAGGCAATCCCTGCAGTCCCCTGATTAACGTGCCATTTTTTGAACGGCCTTGTAACGCGGACAGCCAACAATGTGGTCGTTCACAACGCCACATGCCTGCATCCATGCATATACAATGGTCGGACCACAGAAATTAAATCCGCGTTTTTTCAAATCCTTGGATAACTGCGTCGACAGATCCGTGAATGGCGGCACGTCCGCCATGGTTGCACGTGCCGCGTCCAAGGGTTTGTGATCGACATAGCTCCAGATGAAATCCGCAAAACCTTCTTGTTGTTCGATTTTCAAAAACACCTTGGCACCATTTATGGCCGCATTGATTTTTCCACGGTGGCGCACAATACCCTCATTTTGCAACAAGCGCTCCACGTCGGCTTGGGTGAAGGCCGCAACCTTTGTTGGGTCAAAATCCGCGAAGGCTTCGCGAAAGGCATCACGTTTTTTAAGAATCGTTATCCAACTTAGCCCCGCTTGAAATCCGTCCAACACCAGTTTTTCCCACAAAGCACGCCCATCATATTCAGGAACGCCCCATTCATTATCATGGTATTTTATATAAATTGAATCGTTTCCACACCAATCGCATCGCTTTGTCATAAATTACTCCTCTGAAACAGCGGGTTAAGTGATTTGATCGCAGTTTACTAAAATTAGAACAAAAATAGAACCGTTAAGGTTGCCTTAGTCAAAACCCACGTAGGATCATCACATCGTTAAAGGAGACCCCCAATGCCACCCCTAGAATTATTTGAAATACCATCGGCGCCACGTAACCCATTGGAATATGCCGCGTCGAGCCGCAACGAACCCATTTTAGACACCGTTCGCAAGGCAATCAAAAACAAAAACGTCATGTTGGCATATCAACCCGTTGTGCATTCAAAATATCCCGACAAGCCTGCGTTTTACGAAGGATTGATTCGTGTGTTGGACAGCAATCAAGACATCGTCGCCGCCAAGGATTTTATTCCCATTGTCGAAAGTATGGAACTGGGTCGTATTTTGGATTGTCACGCATTGGAATTGGGATTGTCTGCCTTGGCCGAGGAACCGACATTGCGCCTGTCCATTAATATGTCCGCACGATCCATTGGCTATCCGCGTTGGTTACAAATCCTGCACAAAGGCATAGAACAGGATTCAACCGTCGCAGAACGCCTGATCCTTGAAATTACAGAAGAAAGCGCAATGGTTTTACCTGACTTGGTCACCAGCTTTATGTCCGATTTACAAGGGCATGGTATTTCCTTTGCATTGGATGACTTTGGCGCAGGATATACAGCGTTTCGTTTTTTCAAAGAGTTTCAATTCGATATTGTAAAAATCGATGGCCAATTTATCCGCGATATTCACAAAGATGCCGATAATCAGGTGTTGACCGCTGCATTGATCTCTATCTCTCGCCAGTTTGATATGTTCACTGTTGCCGAACACGTCGAGACCGCCGAAGAAATGGCATATTTGCAGACGATCGGAATAGATTGTTTACAAGGTTATCACATTGGCATGCCCGAAGTGATCCCCGAATGGACGCAAACAATGTACAGCAGATCACAGGCTGGATGAGTCAACACATGGATCTGAGCGCGAAATTCGCGCTCTTTTTAGTTGGCATGGCCAACGAAAAGGCACCCGAAGGTGCCTTTTAAATGCGATGGCTAATGCGACAATCGATCAATTTCTTGCTTCAATCGCAATTTTTCCTGCTTTAGCGATTTCAACTTTAGGGAATCTACTGCGGGACTTCGCTGTGATTTTTCAACTTGGTCGGAGAGGTGGGCGTGTTTTCGTTTAAGCTCAGTTACGTGTGAACTCACTGTCATATTAGTCTCCTTGTTTGTGTTAGCTGAGCGACCAGTCATCAACCAGATCGCATCTAGATATTGCATCATTTATGTGATCGCGCGCTACTAAAAAAATAGGCGCACAGGTGATAATCGCACTTTTTTCGCGGCGATTAAGCGACGTTACGCCGCTATTATTACCAAAACATTTACAGCTTTATCGCGGCGCCGTTTCGCAATATATTGCGCGCACCCTCGGCAAAATCATCACCATCAATCACATGCTGTTCACCGTCATGCACAATTAATGGTGCCAATAACCGCATCGGTGCCTTGGACGTTTTTATCCCTTGAACCAAAACCCGTTTGGCCGGTTTTCCCACCCGCGATGCAATCGGCAACACGCGCAAATCTCCACATGCCCCATTCAACGCGCCCAATATTTCAGGCAAGCGTTCACTAAGGTGAATAATCGTAAAGCTGCCTTTGGGACGCAATCGACGCAATGACAACGCGATCCATGTGGGCAATGACAACGTTTCCACATGTGCCACCGTTTTTTCCGCGTTTTTTGGCGTCGACTGTTTGTTAGGTTCAAAAAATGGCGGGTTTGTCATTACGTGATCAAAAACTTGGGTGCGAAAATCTGCGGACAGGGTTGCCAAATCACTGTTCTCAACAACAACCTGCACATCATTTCGCACGGCATTTTCACGTGCCAGTTCAGCGTATTCAGATTGGATTTCGACACCGACCAAATCTAAACCAGAAACACGTGTGTTTAAACACAACGTGGCCACGCCAACACCGCATCCCACATCCAACACAGATTGCCCAGCTTGCACAGGAACACTTGCGGCCAAAAACACCGGATCAGTCGCGGCGCGATATCCATTGACCGGTTGTGCGATCCGTAGCCGTCCATCCAAAAAACTATCCAGCGATGTTTCCATCAAACCGCCGATAATTCAAAATCATTGTCACGCAAAATCGCCCGCGCTAAAAATAAATCCGCGTCGGCCACCATCACGCGACGCGGCATTATGCCTATGCTTCCCTCAAGTACGCTCATGTGGACGTCCAAAGCAAAGCAGGCTATATCTTCGGCCTTAAGCAGTGCCGTGGCGAAGCTGACCAAAGTTGGGTCGTTTGTTTTGAATAATTCTTTCATGTGGGCGAGTTAACCGATACACACCCCCCATGTCGAGAGACGTCACGCAGAAGTTAAGAGGGCAGGTTCGCTTTGAATAAACCACACGATCAATTGGCATTAATTTTGGCCGACGATATGGCCGCCGTGAATGACCTGATTAAACTGCGCATGGCGTCCAAAAATGCCCCCCGCATTCCAGAAGTGACCGCGCATTTGGTTGACGCAGGCGGAAAGCGACTGCGCCCAATGTTGACCTTGGCCGCCGCACATATGTGTGGCAACACCACACCGTATCACATTCATCTGGCCGCCACGGTAGAATTTATCCACACAGCCACCTTGTTGCACGACGATGTGGTGGACGAGAGTACGCAACGCCGTGGTCGCCCAACCGCCAATTTGTTGTGGGACAATCAGTCGTCTGTGCTGGTTGGCGATTACCTGTTTTCGCGCTCGTTTCAATTGATGGTGGAAACTGGCAATCTGCGGGTTTTGGACATTCTGGCCAACGCATCGGCCACCATAGCCGAGGGTGAAGTGTTACAATTAACCGTGGCGCAAAACCTGTCCACCAGCGAAGATACTTATTTGAAAGTGGTGCGCGGAAAAACTGCCGCGTTGTTCGAAGCAGCGTGTAAAGTTGGCGGCGTGATTGCAAATGCGGACGAAAAAATTACCGACGCATTGGCCGCATATGGCGATGCCCTTGGCATCAGCTTTCAAATTGCGGATGACCTGCTGGATTATGGCGGCGCCAGCAACGCAATGGGCAAAAACATCGGCGACGATTTTCGCGAACGCAAAATGAGCCTACCGTTAATTAAAGCATTGGCCAAGGCCGATGATACCGAAATGGCATTCTGGAAACGGACGATTGAAAAAGGTCAACAAGAGGATGGTGATCTGAAACATGCGCTGACCTTAATGGCCAAGCATAATGCATTGGACGATACACGCAGCGACGCAATCCACTGGGCGAACAAAGCCAAAGGTGCGCTTGCGCTTTTGCCGGATAGCGACATTCGTGATATTTTATTGGCACTGCCTGATTACGTGGTCAGCCGCGCGCATTAAGGGTAACCGCCTGCACCCACCAATTTGGGTGCTGTACTGCAATTTTTTCCGCCGCCGTTTGGGCCATGCTTATATTTTCGTACAGTCCAAAACATGTCGCACCGGAACCCGACATTCGCGCCAATACAGCGTCCTGGTTCATCACGTCCAACACATCCGCAATGTTTGGCGAAATGGCCGTCGCGGGTGCTTGCAAATCATTGCGCAAACCCGCCAGATACGTCACCGCCTGTTGAAAATTCAATGGTTCAGTGGGCAATGCACCAATCGGGTCATTCTGCTTGGCGCTTAAGGCGCTAAAAACCGTCGGCGTGGATACCGCATCCCCTGCATTAACCAAGATTGCTGGCATTGCAGGCAGGAAATCAATGGGTTCCAACTGTTCCCCAACCCCATGCATTCGCACCGAACGCCCCGCCAAACAAACAGGCACATCCGCCCCCAATGACAGTCCAAGATCATCGGGAATATCCACATTCCATAGCGCCGAAAGCCCCCGCAACGTCGCCGCTGCATCCGCAGAGCCACCGCCGATTCCCGACGAAATTGGCAAGTTTTTGGTCAACTCCACGGCCGCACCGCGCTCACCCAATGCAACGCCCGCGCGGGTTATCAGATTATCAGATCCGCCATCCAAACCAGCCCCAAAGGGGCCATCAATCGATACAGAAAATTCATCCGCATCAACAAATGTCAGCGCATCGCCATAGTCCGCAAAGACCACCAAACTGTCCAATAAATGATACCCGTCAACCTGTTGACCCGTTACATGCAGGCACAGGTTAATCTTGGCATTGGCTGTTTGTTTATTCGGCACCGGTCTGGGTTTCCAGTTTCTGTTCCTGCGCCAAAATAACATCCAGCCCAAATTCAAGTTTATCGCGGATGCGCTCTAGGTCGGTCGGTGTCGGTTGAAATGAAATGGCACGGCGCCACTGAAATTTCGCTTCGCGTTTGCGCCCAACCTTCCAATATACATCACCCAAATGATCATTGATGACGGGATCGTCGGGTTCCAATTGAACGGCCATTTCCATTGGCGCAACAGCCTGTTCGAATTTACCAAGCCGATAAAAAACCCACCCCAAACTGTCCGCAATCGCGCCGTTGTTTGGCTGTGCATTCAGCGCGGTTTCAATCATCGCTTGGGCTTCTGGCAGGTTCAAATTCTTTTCAACCATTGAATAACCAAGATAGTTTAAAACCAACGGCTGATTAGGCGCTAATTCCAACGCTTTTCTGAAATTCATTTCGGCACGCGGCCAATTACCCAAACGCTCGTTCGTGATGCCCGTCGCATAAAACAAAAACCAGTGGTTGCGTGCGGGGCGATCAATCATGCCAATCGCCGTGTCATATGCATCGCGCGCCGCCGAATACCGCTCGGCTCCGCGCAAGGCATCACCCAACGACATGTATACCAGCGCCGTTGAATTATGCGAACGGGTCAACCCACGCAGAACTTCGATCGCCGCGTCGGCTTTGCCGGCTTCGACCAATGCATCGGCGCGACCCAATTCTGCGTTTAGGAATAACGGGTGGTCGGTGGGGATGGTGGTGTAATTTTCGATTGCCAATTCATATTGACCTTGGTCGCGCAATAACTCGGAGATTAACAAGGTGATTTCGGCGTCATCGGGGCGTAAATCTTGGGCTAATCGTGCGTAAAGCAGGCTGGTTTGTTGATCGTCTGGTGTTGTCAGCAAGGAGGCCATTGTGAACAAAACTTCGGCCACACCGTCGCGCGCGTTGGTAATATAGTTGTATTGCGATGTGTCATTGGCAATGGCGTCGCGGACGGTTGATAATTCACTGTCTTGACCACCCAAAATTGCGGCGTCCAGCAGGCGTAATGCTTCGTCTTTGCGATCCAATTCGGCCATGATTTGGGCATGAGCGATCAAACTGCCGCGCGTCAGGCGCAGGTTGCCGCGTTCATCGCCAACCAGTATCTTGTCGGCGCCGCCAAAATCGCCAACAGCGGCCAAAACCAGTGCTTTGTGGTATTGCCCGAACAGCTGCGCGGTTGGGGATTGGGTGATGCCATCCAATGTGCCAATCACCGCGCCCATTTTACCCAGACCAAGTTCCGTCCAACCCTGTAATAGTCCTGCAAATAAAGGGATAAAGGCGCCTTGACTGGTGCCCAAAGTAGCGGCGGCCGCGTCAAAGTTATCGGCCTTAACCTGATCAACAAAGACCAATAAATACGCCAAAGCACTGTTTGACAGTGGGTCAGAAAGCACGTTTTTTGCATGCGCCAAAGCCACATCGTTTTCGCCCAATGACAAGGCCGCCAGCATCGCGTTTTGTTGCAAAAAATCGTTTTGCGGGTCACGTTTCAAGGCCGCCGTGAAGAATTTTGAGGCGGCGCGGTAGTCGCCACGCATGGCGGCGACTGATCCTGAAATGTAGTCGCTGGTTAAACCTTGGGCTTGTACTGATCCGCCGATCAAACCGATGGCAATAGTGGTGGCAAGAAGAGCAGATTTTAAGCGGTGTGTCATCGTGGTATCCGTTGTTTACAGGCGGATGCTAGCGGTTCGAGGTGCATATCGCAACGTGGCATATTGAGATTTTTTGCACCTTTGTGTGAGGTGTGACACGGTGCAATCCGCGGGGCGTTATGGTTTGTCGCAGTTTTCAACTCAATAACAATTTTGATTGCGCAAAAAGGGCGCTGGCATTTTCATACCAGCGCCTCAATTTGAAATCACTCACTCAATTACATATTCGGGTAATTCGGGCCTTCGCCGCCTTGGGGTGTCGCCCATGTGATGTTTTGACTGGGATCTTTGATATCGCAAGTTTTGCAATGCACACAGTTTTGCGCATTGATTTGGAACCGTGGGTTCGATCCATCGTCGTCGCGCAGGATTTCATACACACCTGCGGGGCAATATCGTTGTGCGGGTTCAGCGAATTCGGGCAGGTTGACGTTAATTGGGATACTGGCATCGGCCAATTGGAGGTGACATGGTTGTTCTTCGGCGTGGTTTGTCGCCGAAAAGCTAACGTTTGTGAGACGATCAAACGACAGCTTACCATCGGGTTTTGGGTAATCAATCGGCGCATAATCTGTCGCTTTGCCCGTGCTTTCTGCGTCTGATTTACCGTGTGATACTGTGCCGAAAAAGCTGAATTTCAACAGGGTTTGGCACCACATATCGAACCCACCCAAGGCGACACCCAATTTCGCGCCGTATTTTGCACGCAGTGGCGCCACATTGCGCACTGTCTTTAGGTCTTGGCCAACGGGACCTGATTTAAGGGTGTCATTATAGGCATCCAAGGTGTCACCTGAACGCCCCGCTTTGATCGCTTCAAACGCGGCTTCGGCGGCTTCGATGCCTGAATGCATGGCGTTATGATTACCCTTGATCCGTGGCAAGTTGACCAAGCCCGCAGAACAACCCAACAATGCACCACCCGGGAAGGCGGCTTGTGGGATCGATTGAAAGCCACCTTTGGTGACGGCGCGTGCGCCATAAGCCACACGTTTTCCGCCTTCCAATACTTTGGCAATCTGGGGGTGGTGCTTCCAACGTTGGAATTCCATGTATGGAAACAGGTGCGGGTTTTTGTAGTTTAGATCGACGATGAAGCCGACATAGACCTGATTGTTGTCAAGGTGGTACATAAATGAACCGCCGCTGTCGTCGGACATCGGCCAGCCCATTGTATGGGTCACTTCGCCTTCGTTATGGTTTTCGGGTTTGATTTCCCAAATTTCCTTCATTCCAAGGCCGAATTTTGGCACGTCACAGTTTGCATCAAGGCCGTATTTCGCGATGACTTGTTTGGACAATGATCCGCGCACACCCTCGGAAAGGAACACGTATTTACCGTGAAGTTCCATGCCCGCCTCGTAGGATGACCCCTGTGTGCCGTCAGGGTTTTTGCCAAATTCGCCCGCGACCACGCCTTTGACTTCGCCGTTTTCACCGTAAACCAATTCTGAACAGGCCATACCGGGGAAAATTTCAACACCCATTTCTTCTGCTTGTTCGGCCATCCAGCGGCATACGTTGCCCATGGATACGATGTAATTGCCGTGGTTGTTCATCAGCGGTGGCATGATGAAATTTGGCAGTTTTTTTGAACCTGTTTCGGTCAAGTTCAGGAAATTGTCTTCCTTTACCGCAACTTTGATCGGTGCTCCCTTTTCTTGCCAATCGGGCATGAGGCGGGTCAAACCCGCAGGGTCCAAAACCGCTCCAGACAAGATGTGTGCGCCCACTTCGGAGCCTTTTTCAAGGACAACAATGTCCAATTCAGCGTCCAGTTGTTTCAGACGGATCGCAGCCGAGAGGCCGGCAGGCCCCGCGCCGACGATGACAACATCATATGGCATGCTTTCGCGTTCAATATCGCTCATGTTCCCTCCAGTGGGGTTTGAATTCCAGTTTGGGGAGACTGTAATCAGAAAAACAGAAGCCCGACAATGGTAACGCGACGAAAGTTGGGACAATCACGGCGTGAATCACGCCTTGCGTACTGTCGCGTGTGAATTTATGCTCATAGACTGTAATTAAGTGAAGAGAACGCCTATGGATAAAATCCCAATGACCCCTGCTGGTTTCAAATCGGCAGATGCTGAACTCAAGCAGCTTAAATCTGTTGATCGCCCGTCTGTGATCCGCGCAATCGCTGAAGCACGCGAACATGGCGATTTGTCCGAGAATGCGGAATACCATTCGGCGCGCGAATTGCAGTCCCATATCGAAGGCCGTGTGAAAGAGCTGGAAGCGATTATCAGCCGTGCGGATGTGATTGACGTAACAAAAATGTCGGGTTCCGTAAAATTTGGCGCAACCGTCCATATGATTGACGAAGACACCGAAGCAGAGCGCACATTGCAAATTGTCGGCGAGCATGAGGCGGACATAGAGCGCAACATGATCAACATGAATTCCCCCATCGCGCGGGCGTTGATCGGCAAGGAAGAGGGCGACAGCGTCGAAGTGCGCACACCTGGTGGCGTCAAAAGTTACGAAATTCTGTCCGTAAAATACATCTGATGAAATTACCAGAAACAGATAAAACCATCAGCCCCGCGGTGTCGGTTGGATTGATCGTCAGTATGGCGTGGGTGGTTTTGGTTTTCTTGTATTTCACATTCAGCGGACAACGGTTGTCAGCCATCTTTGACACGTCCATTCTGGGTTTGTTGACGATGCTGGCGGTAATCTTGCCGCTGGTTTTGATCTGGACTGCGGCCATTACTGCCGGCACTGCGTTAAAATTGAAAAACGAGGCGCGTGTGTTGCGCCGTGAAATGGCGAGCGTGGCGGAAAACCTGCGCGTAACCAGTGAACGTTTACCCAAGGAACAATCTGATATTGTTGGGCAATTAAAGGTGATCGCGGAAATGACCGTGAAAAATGATCGCCGTTTGAAGGAAATCGCCAATAATGGGGTTGCGACATCTGCACCCTTGGATGTGTTGGAATTAAACCGCACGGTTTTTGGTGACTATCAAGCACCCAGCAGCGAGATGCAGATTAATTTGCCGCTGTCGGACACGCCCGAAAATGCACCCCCACCGATCCAATTGGATGATATGATTAAGGCGTTGAATTTTCCAGACAATGCCAAAGACCGCGACGGGTTTCGCGCGTTGCGCCGCGCGATGGAAGAGCGCAAATTGCGCGCCCTTTTGGAAAATGCACAGACCGTGATTGCGGCCTTAACCGAAGATGGGATTTTCATGGATGACCTGTCACTGGGACGTGCGGATGTTGGCGCCTGGCGCAGATTTTCCGACGGGACACGCGGCAAAAAGGTGGCATCGGTTGGCGCGGTTAAGGATAAAGCCGTTTTGGGTATTGCGCGTGCGCGGATGAAAACGGACGCGGAATTTCGCCAGTTAGTGATGCAGTTTTTACAGCAGTTCGATCAGTTGTTGATGGAATACGAACCGCGTTTTCAAAACCATGACGTTACCGACTTGGCCAACACGCGAACGGCGCGCTGCTTTATGGTGATGGCGCGGGTCAGCGGTGCGTTCGAGTAAACGATTGCCTGTCAATTAGGCGCTGTTATCCGCCATTTTTTTCAAAATATTCATCGCATCATTCTGTCGCCCATCAGGGACAAAAAGGTGATCGTGGTAGAAACCCGAAACTGGATTTACACCCATATCGTGTTTTGCCAATTCGGTGGCGATTTTGGCCATAAACCCAACCGCCTCAAGCGAAGAATGGATGTTTAGCGTTATCATTCTGCACGGAAATTCATATGGCAAATTGAATTCTTCAGCCTCGGATTTTAGCAGGATCAATGTGGTTCCCTCGGCCTCTTGAAACATCATGCGAGGGACAAGGTTTGCGGGGATTTTGGTGCCCTTGATCGTGGCAAAAACGAACAACCCGTCAACAAGGACAGCCGATAATGATTTGATCAATTCAGTTAAGTTTATTTCACCGCTCATGTTTCAAAGCCTTCCAATTTGCGTATTATCGTTTTATCCGCACGGAATATACCGCACCAAATCACCGTGTTTAACATCGCGTGCACCGTGATCCAATTCCACCAATCCCGTCGCCCAAGACAGGCCAGAAATGCGGCCTGATCCCTCCGAAGGGAATACCTCCGCGTAGCCATCTGCATTCAAACGAGCGCGAAGGTATTCCGTGCGGCCGTCTTTCTTGTTCTTGGTGAATGCAGCACCGACCATGATGGATGTTGGCGTTGTCCAACCCTGCCCTGATAACATCGCGCACGCGGGGGCAGCAAAAATTTGGGTGCAGACCATTGCCGCCACAGGGTTTCCCGGCAGGCCAAAAACGGGTGTGCCGTTCCACAAAGCCAAGGCCAAGGGGCGGCCCGGTTTTATTGCGATGCGCCATGTTTGTAGGTTGGCATGGGATTTCAGGAGCTTAGAAATGTGATCCTCGTCTCCCGCAGATGCACCGCCTGTGGTCAGGATGACATCGGCGGTTTGCGCCGCCGCGTCCAAGGCCGCACGGATTTTTTCGGGGTCGTCGGGTAGGATGCCCAGGTCGATGGGTAAATAACCCCACGCAGCGATTTGCGCCAACAGCATCGGGCGGTTGGCGTCGAAAATTTGGCCTGTGGTTTTGGGCTTTCCCGCGTCAATCAGCTCGTTTCCTGTGGTCAGGACGGCGACGCGCAGGGGTTTGAACACGGTGATTTCACCGATTCCACCAGAGGTCAGAACCCCCAAATCGGCAGGGCGAATTTTGTGACCGTGGGTCAGGATTGTTTGACCGATTGCGATGTCTTCGCCCATGGGACGTGCGTTTGCGCCGCGTTTTAGGCCAGCGCGAAAATGGATGTGCGTTTCGTCGAAATTTACATCCTCTTCCAAAATCACCGTATCGACACCATCGGGAATGGCTGCCCCCGTCAGGATGCGGACGGCGTGACCTGTGGGAACCGTTCCGTTAAAGGGTTCGCCAGCCGCCGCGCGACCGCTTGTAAGTGGTAGCGCAATTTCGTCGCTGTCAGCCAGCGATGCGTGGGCAAAGCCAAAGCCGTCGACCGCCGCATTGGCGAATGGCGGATGGTTGGCGGTGGCGGTGATATCCGTGGCCAAAATACGCCCAAGCGCGGATTGGATTGGTATGGTTTCTGTGCCCACGACTACATTCAGCCCAGCGCGCAGACGTTCCAACGCCACATCAACAGGCGTCCATTCGACACCGCGCGGCATGGCAAAACAATCATTGCGCAAGGGGGGCGATTTGGTCATGTCAAATCTTGGTGGTTTAGGATGAAATCGGCGATGGTTTTGGTCTCGTTCAGGTCGAAAATTGGGACCTGAAGCTTGCCCACATCTGTGTCGGTGGCGACAGCGCAAATTGTGTTGTCGTCATGCAGGCGTAATGGATCGCTGACAGCGGTGCGGTAGCATTCGATTTTTGGGTGTGCTTCGCGTTTGTATCCCTCGACCAATATCAAGTCGACTGGGGACATTTTGGCCAACAGGGTTTCGAACGATGGTTCAGGTGCACCGCGCAACTCGTGCATCAACGCCCAGCGGTTGCCAGAGGCCAGCATCACCTGTGATGCACCCGCCACGCGGTGGCGGTGGCTGTCGCGACCAGGGTGATCAACGTCGAACGAGTGGTGGGCGTGTTTGATGGTGGATACGGTAAAACCCCGTGCGGTGATGTCCGCAACAAGGCGTTCCATCAGGCCGGTTTTGCCTGAATTTTTCCAGCCAACGATGCCAAAAACACGTGTGTCGGAAATTCTCATTGTTTCATACCCTGTAATATCAATGCGGCCTGCGCCATGTCATCGGGGGTGTTGACGTTGAAAAATGGATCATGGTTGTCATTTACCCATTTCACAGTACGCCAATCCTGTTGTTTTACAAATCCCATCACTTTGCGCATACCGCCATTTATTGATGTGCGCAAATCATCGCGCAATGCGATGTCCCAGTGGCCAAACGTGGGGTGGAGGCTGAACTTTTCGACTGCGTTGTCGTCACGCGCAATGTTGATGGGGTGAGCATTGGTAGAAAGGCGTTGCACCAGATCCGTGGGAAAAAATGGTGTGTCGGCGGCGACAGTTTGGATATGGGTGAAACCGTTTTGGGCGGCGTAATCCATGCCAGCCAAAACACCCGCCAAGGGGCCCGCGAAATCGGCGATGCTGTCGGGGCTGACGGGCAGATTGAATGCGGCGAAACGGGTGGTGGCACCATTGGCATTTATGACCATTGCGTCTACTTGGGGTGCCAGACGTGCGATGACGTGTGTCAGCAGTGGTGTGCCATTGAGTGGTAACAGGGATTTATCCCCGCCCCCCATACGAGTGGATAATCCACCCGCCAATATGACACCCAGCGTTTTCATTTTGCGTCGTAGACCACACGGTCACGACCCGAAAGGCACATGAAACGTTGCCCCCGCAAGCGTCCGATCAGGGTCAGGCCAACTTGGTTCGCGATTTCGACGCCCCATGCCGTAAAGCCAGAGCGCGACGCCAATATAGGGATGCCCATCAGGGCGCATTTGATCACCATTTCGGATGTCAGGCGACCGGTGGTGTACAGGATTTTATCGTCTGGCGTTGCGTTGTTTAAATGCATCCAGCCCGCGATTTTATCGACGGCGTTGTGGCGGCCGACATCCTCCATATAGACCAGTGGTTTATCTTGTTGGCACAGGACGGTGCCGTGAATCGCGCCGGCGTTCAAATACAGGCTGGGCGTTTGGTTGATGATGTTGGACAGACTGTAGAGCCACGACGTACGTAACGCAGCGGTGGGAAGTTCGAGGCCATCCAATCCCTCCATCATGTCACCAAAAACTGTGCCGACCGCGCAACCCGATGTGCGGGTTTTCTTTTTTAACTTTTCCTCGTACAGCGTTTGGCCGTCTGTGCGCACCACGACAGTTTCGAGTTCATCGTCGTAATCAATACCCAAAACGGATTCATCCACACTCAACATACCCTGATTTTTTAAAAACCCCAGTGCCAGGTATTGTGGGTAATCGCCGATAGTCATGGCGGTGACAATTTCCTGACCGTTAAGGAAAATCGTCAGGGGGCGTTCTTCGACCACGTTGATGTCTGTGACGTCGCCGTTTTGGTCAAACCCTTGGACGGATCGCGTCAGGCCAGACAGGGTCATGTCCGGTTGCAAAAGAAAACTGTTTGTGGCGTCTGACAATTGCGGCTCCTGTGCGATTCACTTATGCATACGGTAACTAAGGAGAGACTAGCACATGGGCCTGACGCCAACATCCACAAAATCGGCCTTTTGGTTGGGGTATCGCGACAATATTCCGTTTTGGTTGATTGTTGCACCGTTCGGATTACTGTTTGGCGCGGTCGCCACCGAGGCGGGTTTTACGATTGTGCAAACCATGATCATGACGTCATTTGTGGTGGCAGGATCGTCACAGTTTACGGCGCTGACGTTGTTAAACGAAGGTGCGCCGACATTAATTATTTTGGCGACGTCATTGGCGGTGAACCTGCGGATGGCAATGTATTCCGCCGCCTTGGTGCCGCATTTGGGGCGGGCACCCTTGGGGATGCGGGCATTGTTTGCGTATTTTCTGGTGGATCAAAGTTATGCGACATCCATCAATGCCTATACTGACAATCCAGAAATGACGCTGACGCAGAAATGTTGGTACTTCACGGGGAGTTTTACGTGTTTGTTGCCGTTATGGGTTGCATCGACATTCGTTGGCGCCTTGGTCGGGGCGAAAATCCCACCAGAATATGCGTTGGATTTCGCGGTACCAATTTGTTTTATCGCGCTGTCCGCGCCGATGATGCGTAGTTTACCACATTTCGTGGCCGCGTTAGTGTCGATGGGCGGGACGCTGGCATTTATTGGCGTGCCCTATTCCATGGGACTGCTGATTGCGGCGTTTTTGGCAATGATTGCGGGCGTGCAAACCGAGAAGTTGTTAAAGCGGAGGGCGCAATATGCCTGATCCGTATAAAATCTGGACCATCATTTTCTTCCTTGGGATCGGCACTTATTTGATCCGCTTTTCATTTTTGGGAATCATTGGCGACCGTGTGTTGCCCGCGTGGTTTACCCAGCACCTGAATTATGTGGGTGTGGCCGTGATGCCGGGGTTAATTGTACCATTTTTGGTCGGAACAGAGGCCACAGGTGGGGCGTTGGATGCACCGCGATTGTTGGCCGCTGTGGCCGCGTTTGCGGTTGGTATTTGGCGACGTTCCGCGCTGTGGTCAGTGGTAGCAGGAATTTCGACACTGTACGCGATGATGTATTTAATCGGTTAAACAGGCATGGCGGTTGTTTTAAACACGGTGCGCAAGGCAAAACTGCTTTGCATTTGGCTGACGTGCGGTAATCGTACCAGATATTGACGGTGAATACGGGCAAAATCTTCGGTATCGCTGGCGACAACCTTTAACATGTAATCCGCCGTACCTGCCATCAGATGACATTCCAACACATCAGGCACCAAGGCGACGGCGCGCTCGAACGTATCCAGGATGGCATCGGCCTGTCCTGACAGGGTGATTTCAACGAAAACCGTGGATTTGCGGTCAATCTTACGCGGATCAAGCAAGGCCACGTAATCTTTGATAATCCCCTCGGATTCCAAACGTTGCACACGGCGATGACAGGCGGATGCGGATAGGTTGATTTGATCAGCCAAGTCAGCATTCGAGAGGCGGCCCTTTTTTTGAAGGGTTTTCAAAATGCGGCGATCTGTATCGTCTATTTCCATAATTCGAAGAATCCTACGGCTGTTTGCATCATTGTTCGCAGGTTATTCGAATAATCAATGTTTTGACAGGGTAAATAGTAAAGTATCACCAAAAATTCCAAGCCATTGTAAGTTCAGACAAACACTTTGGAGGAATGTCATGATTATCGGTTGTCCCACAGAAATTAAGAACCAAGAATATCGCGTTGGCATCACACCAGCTGCCGCCGCCGAAGCCGTATCACGTGGTCACACCGTGTTGATGCAAGCGGGCGCTGGCATGGGCTCTGGCTTCACCGATGCAGAATACACCGACATTGGTGCCGGCATTGTTGACACCGCTGAACAAGTGTTCGCGCAGGCTGAAATGATCGTAAAGGTGAAAGAACCCCAAGCGGTTGAACGCGCAATGTTACGCACAGATCAGATTTTGTTTACCTACCTGCACTTGGCTCCTGATTTGCCACAAACGACAGATTTGTTGGCCAGCGGAGTCACAGCCATTGCATATGAAACTGTGACGGATCGCAATGGTGGATTGCCGCTGTTGGCACCAATGTCCGAAGTTGCGGGTAAATTGGCACCCCAAGTTGGCAGCTGGGCGTTGCAAAAAGCAAACGGTGGTTTGGGCAACTTGTTGGGTGGTGTACCCGGTGTACGCCCCAGTTTGGTTGTGGTTATCGGCGGTGGTAACGTTGGAGTCCATGCGGCGCGTGTTGCGGCCGGTATGGGTGCAGATGTTGTCGTGATGGATATGTCATTGCCGCGCATGCGTTATTTGGACGATGTGTTTGCTGGTGTGTTCAAAACGTCATACGCATCCAATGCGAATTTAGAAGACTTGATCCAGCGTGCGGATATGGTGATTGGTGCCGTTCTGATCCCCGGTGCTGCGGCGCCAAAATTGATTTCACGTGCGCAATTGGCATTGATGAAACCAGGTGCGGTTTTGGTGGATGTGGCGATTGACCAAGGTGGCTGTTTTGAAACATCCAAGGCTACAACACACGACGATCCAATTTATGTGGTTGATGGCATTGTGCATTACTGTGTGGCCAACATGCCAGGTGCGGTTGCGCGCACCGCGACGATTGCATTGGGCAATGCAACGATGCCGTTCATGTTGGCCTTGGCTGACAAAGGTTGGAAACAGGCCTGTGCGGATGATGCGCATTTGTTGGCTGGCTTAAACACGCATAAAGGCAAATTGACATACGCCGCTGTTGGTAAAGCATTGGGCATGGATGCGATCACGCCAGAAGACGCGATGAAGCTTTAAGTCACTTCACGACACAATAAAAAAGGCCCGCAAATTGCGGGCCTTTTCACATTCTACCGATTGGTGGAATTATTTCTTTTTCAAAGCTTTCAGAATATCAACCAACAAATCGTTGTCAGATGGTCCAGCTGGTGCTGCTGGCGCTTCTTCTTCGACTTTTTTCATTTTGTTCACTGAACGAACCAACATGAAAACAACAAATGCAATGATCAAGAAGTTGATGATTGCCATGATGAAACGACCGTATGCGAATACGGCGGCACCTGCTTCTTCGGCTGCTGCCAATGATGCGAATGTTGACCCGTCCAACGTTGCATATAAGCTGCCAAAATCAACGCCGCCCATGAACAAGCTGATGATTGGATTAATCAAATCTGCAACCAATGAGCCCACGATTGCCGTGAATGCTGCACCGATGATAATACCAACAGCCATGTCCATGACATTGCCTTTGGCGATAAAGTCTTTAAATTCTTTCAACATATGTTTCCCCTTTTATGTTTTCTATCGCGCCGTCGTGACGCTTGAGCACAATATTGTGAGTGGGGGCAGTGTTTACAACCTTTGCATTGAAGTTTCCCCCCATTTACGCCATTTACGGCGTTCAATTGGCCAAAGGCAGTGTAATTATGACATATATTCCCCCAAAAAAATGGACTTGGGAGTCCGAAAGCGGCGGTCAATTCGCCAATATAAACCGCCCCGTTGCAGGCGCCACACACGAAAAAGAGCTGCCCGTAGGCAAACATCCATTCCAATTGCATTCATTGGCGACACCAAATGGAGTGAAAGTGACCGTGATGCTAGAGGAATTATTGGCGGCGGGGCACACAGGTGCAGAATATGATGCATGGCTGATCAACATCCAAGAAGGTGATCAATTCGGCAGTGGGTTTGTTGGGATTAATCCCAATTCCAAAATCCCTGCATTGATCGACACCACAACAGGCACGCGCGTGTTCGAAAGCGGCGCAATCCTGTTGTATTTGGCGGAAAAATTTGGGGCGTTTTTGCCAACGGATTTGGCCGCACGGACAGAGGCACTGAATTGGTTGTTCTGGCTACAAGGTTCCGCACCATATTTGGGCGGTGGTTTTGGCCATTTTTACGCCTATGCACCCGAAAAATTCGAATACCCAATTAATCGTTTCGCAATGGAAGCAAAGCGTCAGTTGGATGTGTTGGATCGCAATTTGGCGGATCGTGAATATTTGGCGGGTGATGATTATACCATCGCAGATATGGCAACCGCACCGTGGTACGGATCGCTGGTACAAGGGACAGTTTATGATGCCGCTGAATTTTTGGATGTGTCGTCGTATAAAAATGTAAACCGTTGGGCTGATGCTGTAATGAACCGTCCTGCGTATCTGCGTGGAAAAATGGTCAACCGCTCATGGGGTGAACCGCATGAGCAATTGCTTGAACGCCATGATGCTTCAGACTTCAACAGCAAAATATGAACCTGTGCTAAAGTAGACCTTCGAAGGATTTCGTATTTGTTTCGCCCATTTTTTCGGTGTGCGACCAAAATTTAGTAACTAATCCCTTCAAGACTGACTTGTCAGATGTTTTTGTGGCGCTCCGACCTTGGGGCGCCATTTTAACAGGGTTTAAAATAATGATAGTTTTTTCTAATGTCGCTGTAAGTTTCATGTTAATCTCCATTTTGTTGCCTTGAAACCAAACTAGCGTCCTTCTTTGTTGGGCGCTTGAACAGGAGATGATCGATGTCTTGCCTATCCATGACTTCTACTTGCCTATCCCTTGCCTTGCCATGAATTTCAATTTTGGCACCTTTTGTGTAAACACGGATCGCTTGGAAATGACGCAAGGAAACAAGTCGATTCCATTGCAGCCACAGGCCTTTTCCCTGCTTGTGTTTCTGATTCAAAATGCAGAGCGCGTCGTTTCCAAGGATGAAATAATAGAAACTGTTTGGCAGGGTCGAATTGTCAGTGATGGTACTTTGAACGCGCGGATCAATGCCTTGCGTCGTGCGTTAGGCGATGATGGCGTTTCGCAGTCAGTTATCAAAACATTCCCACGGCAGGGATTTCGGTTCGTCGCCAATTTGATCAATCAGGACGACGTTCCAGCATCGCCAACGACAACATCAGATGTCATAACACCGAAATCATCAATTGCTGTGCTGCCCTTCGTGAATATCGGCGCCGATCAAGAACAAGAGTATTTTGCCGACGGGCTTACCGAAGACTTGATCACCGACTTAAGCAAACACCGCGACCTTTTTGTTATCGCGCGCAATTCATCATTCTCTTATCGAAACTCGCCCAAAAACGTATCGGATATTGGGCGAGAATTGGGGGTATCCCATGTTTTAGAAGGCAGCGTGCGCAAAGCCGGAGATCGTATTAGAATTAATGCGCAATTAATCAATGCACACAGCGGTGGGCATATCTGGGCCGAAAGATATGACAGCGATCTGTTGGATATATTCGCATTGCAAGATGAAATTACTGCGAAGATTGCGTCAGCATTACATATCAATCTTACGAACACCGAGGGGCGCCGCACCCACAGCGTCGAAGCCTATGAACTAAGCCTAAAAGGCCGCGCAAAATTCTTTATGTTTTCGCCCGAAACTAATCAAGAATGTATCAACCTTCTGGATCAGGCCATTGCAATAGATCCCGCGTTTTCCAACGCATGGGCAGAGCAAGTTTTCCCATATCAAAGCGGATGGTCGTTTGCGTGGGCAGGATACGATGATGGTCTAAAAATTGCCGCCGAAAAGGCTGAACGCGCACTTGAATTAGCGCCAAATTCATCATTGGCAAACAGCCGGTACGGCTGGGTGCAAACATTTCTTAGACAACCTAAAAAGTCTATCCAGGCCTTCGAACGCGCTATCGAAATTGACCCAAATAACGCCGACACTTATTTTTGGTTTAGCGAGGCGTTGAATTATGCTGGCCAACCACAACGTGCGATCGATTCGGGGTTAACGGGACTACGCTTTGATCCAGTAGCACCGCCAAATGCGCTCCACCATATTGCACACGGTTACTTCCTGCTTGGCGAATTAGAGTTGGCCGAGAACTATGAAAGGCGGGCCATTAGGATGGCTCCGTCTTTCCCCCCTGCAAGGATTGTCATGGCAGCGATTTTGGTAGAGGCGGGCCGTCTTGAAGAAGCCAAAGAACACATCTCTGACCTTCTTTCGATTGATTCAGACTACAGCTTTCAACGTTACGACGAACGGTACCCCTATTTTGACGATAATCATCGTAAGCGCATGACAACCGCTATTAAGTCTGCGGGTATAAAATAGCTGTGGGACAATCAAAGGCGTCGCATTTGCTTACCTAATTACGATTTATTATTGTCGTCCCATGGGTTATTTTTCTTATTGGCACCTTTGATCGCATTTGTGTTGTCTTTCAAAGACAAGTAATGTGGTTTGCGTTTGGCCTTATCGGCCAGCAATTCTTTCATCGTTTTCTTGGGCGGTGTTTTGGCGTCTTTTTCGTCGGTCATTTTCGGGTCATCCTAGAATCTGGGGGCATTTGCACCCTAAGTGTCAAGATTACACGAGAAACACCACCTTTAATCGTTGATTGGGTATTTGGGGATGCTTGACTCTGCGCGGTGCGAAGCGTACATGCGGGGCAAATCACAGGAAGTCTTACGCTTCCGGTCTCAGGATCGACACCAGTCAGCGCGTTGCGCCCACTGGTGTAAAATGCGTTTGGCAAAACACTTGGCTGAAAGGGCCTGACATATGTTCGAGAATCTATCCGACCGCCTGTCCGGCGTCTTTGACGGGCTAAACAAACAAGCGACGTTATCTGACGAAGATGTATCGCTGGCCTTGCGCGAAGTGCGCGTGGCGTTGTTAGAGGCGGATGTTTCCCTGCCGGTGGCACGTGATTTTGTGAAGGCGATTCAGGACAAAGCATCGGGTCAATCGGTGACTAAATCGGTGAAACCGGGTCAGCAGGTTGTGAAAATCGTTCATGACGAATTGGTGCATTTCCTTGCTGGTGATGATGCTAGTATTGGCGAATTAAAGGTTGATAACCCACCTGCCCCGATCCTGATGGTTGGTTTGCAGGGGTCGGGTAAAACCACGACCACCGCTAAATTGGCCAAACGCCTGAAAGAAAAGAACGGCAAAAAGGTTTTGATGGCGTCATTGGACACCAATCGCCCTGCCGCGATGGAACAGTTAGCAATTTTGGGCGTGCAAATCGGCGTTGATACCCTGCCAATCGTCAAGGGCGAAAGCGCCGTTAAAATTGCAAAACGTGCCAAACAACAGGCAACCCTTGGTGGATACGATGTATTCATGCTGGATACCGCGGGTCGTTTGTCCATCGACGAAGAGTTGATGAGCGAGGTGAAAGCAGTTCGCGATATCGCAACACCACGTGAAATCCTGTTGGTGGTTGATGGTTTAACCGGTCAAGATGCCGTGCATACAGCAGAAAATTTCGACGAACGTATTGGCATTTCGGGTGTTGTTTTAACACGGATGGATGGCGATGGGCGCGGTGGTGCGGCATTATCAATGCGTGCGGTAACAGGGCGTCCGATTAAATTCGTTGGTCTTGGCGAAAAAATGGACGCACTAGAAGAGTTCCATCCAGAGCGTGTTGCGGGCCGTATTTTGGGCATGGGCGATATTGTTTCGCTGGTCGAGAAAGCCCAAGAAACCATCGAGGTCGAACAAGCCGAAAAGATGATGAAGCGCATGAAGAAGGGTATGTTCAACATGAACGACCTGAAAATGCAGCTGGAACAGATGATGAAAATGGGTGGCATGGAAGGTATCATGGGAATGATGCCGGGCATGAAGAAAATGCAAAAACAGGTCGCAGATGCAGGTGGCATTGATGAAAAGGTTTTCAAACGCCAAATCGCGCTGATCCAATCTATGACCAAGAAAGAACGTGCAAACCCGCAGATCATGCAGGCCAGCCGTAAAAAACGTGTGTCAGCAGGTGCTGGTTTGACCGTCCAAGAATTAAATCAACTTTTGAAGATGCAACGCCAAATGGGCGACATGATGAAAAAGATGGGCAAAGGTGGCATGTTGAAACAAGCCATGGCCGGCATGTTCGGCAAAGGCGGTATGCCAGCGGGTGGAATGCCCGGTGGTTTGGGCGACATTGATCCAAAACAGCTGGAAGAAGCGGCCAAAAAATTGGGCGACAGCAAGGGCGGATTGCCCGGACTTGGTGGCGGATTGCCAATGGGTCTGTCTGGATTTGGGAAAAAGAAATGACCGATACAGCACGCGCACAGCAGATTTTAAAAGAACACCGTGAAAGCATTGATCGCCTTGATGCGATCCTGGTTTATACATTGGCCGAACGGTTCAAACACACCCAAGCTGTTGGTGTTTTGAAGGCAGAGCATGCATTGCCGCCCTCAGACCCCGCGCGTGAAACCACGCAAATAGAACGCCTAGAGGATTTGGCAAAACGTGCCGACCTTGACCCCGTATTCGCGAAAGAGTTTTTAAACTTCGTCATCGCGGAAGTTATCAATCATCACAAAAAACACCAAGAATGAGGGGCTTGCCCCACTCAGTTAGCTTTTAGGAGAAATATCATGGCTATGAAAATCAGACTCGCCCGTGGCGGTTCAAAAAAACGTCCATTTTACCGTGTTGTTGCTGCGGATTCACGCATGCCACGCGACGGCCGTTACGTTGAAAAATTGGGTACATACAACCCATTGTTGGCAAAAGACAACGCAGAGCGTGTTCAGTTGAACATGGAGCGCGTAAATTATTGGTTGGGCGAAGGTGCACAACCAACAGAACGTGTTGTTCGCTTCCTAGAAGCCGCTGGCGTTATGGAAAAAGCAGAGCGCAACAATCCAATCAAAGCGAAACCAGGCAAAAAAGCCCAAGATCGCATCGAAGAAAAAGCAGCAGCGAAAGTGGCCGCAGAAGAAGCCGCGGCAGCAGCCAAGGTAGCGGCAGCAGAAGCAGCGGCAGCACCAGCAGCCGAAGCACCTGCGGAAGAAGCAGCAGCCGAGTAATTGGCAAATTTGGCTTGGAAAAACTGATGAAATCATTCAGCAAAGACTTCCAAGCCGAATTAAAGAACCTGATGAAATGGCGCCGCGATGTGCGCCATTTCAACACCGACCCCATCCCCACGGATACGTTATTGGATTGCCTGAATGCATTTGGCATGGCGCCATCCGTTGGGTTGTCTGAACCGTGGCGGATTGTGCGGGTATCATCGGATAGTGCACGCGCGGCCGCCTTGGCCAATTTCCACACTGCTAACGCGGATGCGTTGGCGGGGTATTCGGGGGAAAAGGCGCAAATTTATGCGGGGCTTAAGCTGTCTGGTATGACGGATGCGCCCGAACAGATTGCGGTATTTTGCGATGATGCCACCACCAAAGGTGGCGGGCTGGGTGCGAAAACCATGCCTGAAATGCGGCGCTATTCCGTGGTTTCGGCGATTATGACATTTTGGTTGGCATTGCGCGCGCAAGGGTTGGGATTGGGATGGGTTTCCATTTTAGATCCCGTTCAAATGCGCCGTGATTTGGATGTGCCAGAACAGTGGCATTTGATTGCTTATCTTTGCATTGGGTGGCCAAAGCAGGATACACTGACGCCAGAATTGGAAACAGTTGGCTGGGAGGCGCGTGAACCCGCGTTGACCAAATGGATCGAACGATAATGAAAACAGATGACCGTATATGTATCGGCGCCATTATCGGCGCGTTTGGGATCAAGGGCGAATTACGGATCAAATCGTTCTGCGCCGAGCCTGCCGCGATTGGTGACTATGGTATCCTGACCAACGAGGATGGCACGCAGCACTTTGATTTAAAAATCATTGGCCCGATCAAGGGCGGTTATGCAGCGCGAATTGACGGTATAAAATATCGCGATCAAGCGGATGAGCTTAAGGGAACTTCCCTGTTTGCATTACGCGCGGATTTGCCCAACTTGCCCGATGACGAATTTTATCATTCTGACTTGATTGGCCTGCCTGTGATCGATACGGGTGGCGTACAACTGGGCACGATTACCGCTGTGTATGATCATGGCGCGGGGGATTTTTTAGAAATCAACGCGATCGGACAGAAGAATATGGCACTGTTACCATTCACCAAAGCGGCGGTGCCAACCGTGGATTTGGCGGCGGGCAAAGTGATTATTGATCCACCCAAAGGCGTGTTCGCAAGTGACGAGCCAGAAGAGCCGCCAGAACCGACGAATTTCGTGGAACTGGGCGATGAGTGAAAAAACCAAATCGCATGGTCGTTTGGCCATTCGTCCCAGCATGAAACCGCGTGATTTAATGACAGATACCCCCGACATTGTCGGTGTGTGGAAAGCCAAGGTGATAACCCTGTTCCCCGAAGCATTCCCAGGTGTGTTGGATCGCTCGTTGACGGGCAAAGCATTGCAGGATGGGTTGTGGCAGTTGCAAGCGATTGAATTGCGTCGCTTTGGGATCGGCAAGCACAAGGATGTGGATCACCCCCCTGCGGGTGGCGGTGCAGGCATGGTGTTAAAGGCCGATGTTGTCGGCCCCGCATTGGACGAGGCCCGTCGTGGCACGCCCATTGATCCGCGAGCATGGCCGGTGATTTACATGTCACCGCGCGGCAAACAATTGACCCAAGCAATGGTGCAGGAGTTTAGCGAAGCACAGGGAATGACGATCCTGTGCGGTCGGTTCGAAGGCGTGGATGAGCGCGTGCTGGAAGAGTATAATGTCCAAGAGGTGTCACTGGGTGATTTCGTGCTGACCGGTGGTGAAATTGCCGCGCAGGCGCTGATCGACGCCACGGTGCGCCTGTTGCCAGATGTGCTGGGCAATGCCCAGAGCACGAAGGACGAAAGCCATTCCAACGGGTTGTTAGAACATCCACAATACACCAAACCAGCCGAATGGAAGGGACGTAAAATTCCCGATGTTTTGCTATCTGGTCATCATGGAAAAGTGGATGCATGGCGCCGCGAGATGTCCGAGAAGCTGACACAGGATCGCCGCCCTGATTTATGGGCCAAGCATGTGGATAAAGAGCAGGATTAATCCACCAACAAATGCTCTTCTTGGTTTAGGATCGCATTGTTATCGAACATGCTACCAACAGTTCGAAATACGGATAAGGTTTCCATCAGCGCGACATTAGAGGTCACACCGACCTTCTCGTGGATAACTTGGATTTGATTGCGCACGGTTTTAAGTGCGCGATCAGACTCCCCTGCAATCTCAGCGGCTGACATCCCTTGGATTAGGCGTGAACACACCTCTGCTTCGCGTGGGGTCATATCAAACACATCCTCTAACAAAGAGGTGCTGATTTCATCGCCCTCCAATTGCCCAACAAATACGGCACACAGCTGCTCATCCTCTAATAAATGACGATCAATCGCACTGGCTTCGCGCATCGACGGTCTAAACGGTGTCAGAGCCAACAAAAGGGGTGCGCCATTTTCCGTGACAACACGCAGACCGTTTGCTGTTTTATCTTTCCCAATGGATAAAATACGCCGTTGAAGGGCGCGGGTATCATCCGTACCTTCTAAAACAAGATCGCCTGAACTTGTTAGTTTCATAGGATCAGATCGTTTCAACAACCGACGCCCCGCTGCATTTGCGAACAGGTAACGCCCAGATTCATTCGTCACAAGCATGGGCAACAAAATGCCGTCCAAAAACCCGCTGAACACTTCGGTTGCGCGTTTCGCCATTGTCAGGGCACGTGCCAATTGACTGGCACGTACAGCGTGGGGTGCCAACAGTTTGGTCAGCTCAAACAACGAATCGTGATATTTATCCTCAAGCGCTTTATCATCGGGAAACGCGAAACCAAGATAGGCACCGCGATCCCCAACATGATCCACTTTCAGTTGCAAGCAATGGCACAGACCCGCTGGTTTCAGGTATTTATTATACAGTTCAGAATTAAGATATTCGTCCTCATCAAAGACTACCCTGCTGCGGGCGACAAACCCATTTGGCGTTATCTGTGCCGCCTCGGACATCGTCAAATTATCATTTATTTTCATCTCAATGGACACCTTGGCAGTAAAAATTTGCTCACGTGCTCCGCCTGAATATTCTGGGAACATCACACTGCCCTCGTACCCCCAAGCAACTGTCCCAACACCAGGGTACATTTGACTAATTTTGCGCAACAACGATTGCCACTGAACCCTTTCAAACGCGGAATCGTATATTAGCCCGATCAGCTCGCTTAACTCTTCGTTTGAGGGTTTTTCCATGGTCATAAATTATACTTTATCCGTTTTCTGGCCACTATACCGTGGAACGCGGTTTTCGCATGGGTAAATTTACCCAAGGCGGTTTGGGCAAATCTGCTCATGTGTTTGATATGGGTTTGGTTCATCTTCAACTGATCAAATCAACGGAGATGAAAAATGACCTCGATCACACTTTTAAATAACAAAACCATATTCGCATCGAAATTAACCAAACAAGCCGCTCAATCCATTTGCAAACTTGCATCGTATACCGCCGAAAGTACGAAAGCCGCCATTGCAGTATTGATCTGTACACCCAAAATTGTGCCCAAACATTGGTACCTTTGAACACAAGTATTTCCCTCAATGTATGTCAGCATTATTGACTTACATCGAAATCCATAGGAACGTCATTCCCAAAAGAGGGATTCGTTATGGATTGGCAGAACCTACTGGCCAGCCGTGCCACACGGATGAAAGCATCCGAAATTCGCGAGTTGTTGAAGTTGTTAAAGCAACCCGACATCATCTCGTTTGCGGGCGGCATTCCCGACCCCGCGCTATTTCCTAAGGCCCAAATTGCGGCGGCATACGGCGATATTTTAAACAATGATCCCAGCAATTTCGCATTGCAGTATTCCCCATCCGAAGGGTTTGAACCCCTGCGCGAATGGATACAAACCGAGATGGCGCGAGTTGGGGTCGATTGCGCGATTGAAAACATTTTGATCACGTCAGGATCGCAACAAGCGTTGGATTATTTGGGAAAGTTGTTTTTGAATGCGGGTGATACGGCGTTGGTTGGATGGCCGGCATATCTGGGCGCGTTGGGGGCGTTCAATGCGTACGAGCCGCGTTATGATCGATTGGATCCCAAAAGCAATCGTGCGGCGCAGGATTACAATGATGCGGCGGATGGGCGGGTAAAATTTGCCTATATGTCCGTGGATTTCGCCAATCCAACAGGGGTGACGTTGGATCATCAGGATCGGGTCAATATCCTGCAACTAGCAGAGGATTTGGACATCGCGATTATCGAGGATGCCGCGTATCAGGCGCTGCGATATGATGGCGAACCGACGTTGCCGATCTTGGCGATGGAAATGGCGGATAAGGGCGATATTGATGCGTGTCGTACGATTTATACTGGCAGTTTTTCTAAAACCCTGTCACCCGGTTTGCGGGTTGGATGGGTTGTGGCCGCCAAACCTGTGATTGCACAGATGGTGTTGGTTAAACAGGCGTCTGACTTGCACACCCCGTCGATCAATCAGATGGTCGTGAACCATGTGGCGCGGGCGTGTTTTGATAAACATGTGGCCAAAATTCGTGCCGCTTATATGGCGCGCCGCGATGATATGTTGCGCACCTTGGCGGCACATATGCCTGACAGCGTGCAATGGACGCGCCCCGAGGGTGGTATGTTCATTTGGATAACCCTGCCCGATCACATGGACGGGGCCGAATTATTGGCACACAGCCTGCGCGATGCACGGGTTGCATTTGTGCCCGGACAGGCATTTTTTGCGGATGGTTCGGGGGCGAACACCATGCGATTGAATTTCACAAATGCCAGCAACGCACAGATCGAAACGGGTATTAAACGGCTGGCGGGGTTGATAAAACGCAACCTCTGATCAACGCATTCTGCCCTTGATTGATTGATCATTGCGCCCTATACCCCGACCACTTGGTGTTGAAAGGATTCGTCTGATTCCAACTGATGCCATGGGCCCACAGATAACGGGTGCACGATATGGGAATTTCTTCTGTCCCGATATTTCGCATTTGTCGCCACGCGATCCGATATCCAAAGCCACCCGAAACGTCGATTTGAAACTCTGGCGGGCGCTGCGGCGGACCCGAATGAAGGCCAAGAGCTCTGAGATTGAAAAATCAAAATGCCCCAAAGGGTGTAAAGGAAAACGTTATGAATTTAATTGCACAGATCGAAGCCGAGCAAATTGCTGCGCTGGCTAAAGACATCCCAGATTTCAAAGCAGGCGACACCATTCGCGTCGGCTTTAAGGTAACAGAGGGCACACGCTCTCGGATCCAAAACTACGAAGGCGTTTGCATTGCACGTCAGGGCGGTTCAACAATCGCCGCGTCATTCACAGTACGCAAAATTTCCTTTGGTGAAGGCGTAGAGCGCGTATTCCCATTGTATTCAACAAACATCGACAACATCGAAGTTGTGCGTCGTGGCCGTGTGCGTCGCGCGAAATTGTACTACTTGCGTGATCGTCGTGGTAAGTCTGCGCGTATCGCAGAAAAAACCAACTATCGTCCAAAGAAATAAGGAACCTGAATCATGAAAAATGAAATTCATCCAGATTACCACATGATCACTGTTAAACTAACAGATGGTTCAACATACGAAACCCGTTCAACATACGGCTCAGAAGGCTCTGTTTTGTCTTTGGACATCGACCCATCTGCGCACCCAGCATGGACTGGTGGCAACCAAAAATTGATGGATGCTGGCGGACGTGTTTCAAAGTTCAAAAACAAATATGCTGGTTTGGGATTCTAAATTTCCCACCATACGCATTCTTAAAACGCCGCTTTTTAGCGGCGTTTTTTATTGCGCCCGTGTGCAATTTCTCGCATATCTGATCAAAAATTGGGCGGTACAACATGTCAAAGCTATTAGTATTCGGAAACGAAAAAGGTGGGGCGGGGAAATCCACCTTGGCGATGCATGTGGCCTGTGCGCTGTTACAAAGTGGGGCGCGTGTGGGTGTGTTGGATCTGGATTTGCGCCAATTGACCCTGCGCCGTTTTTTCGAAAACCGCGCGGCCTTCGTGGTCAGCAATGACACCACACTGCCGATGGCACAGATTGGCCAAATTGATCCCCTACAAACTGGCGCAGAAAAACGCGAATTTCAAACGGTAGCAACCGGCCTTATGGCGCAAAATGATTATGTGGTGGTGGATTGCCCCGGTGCGTTGACCCCGTACAGCGAGTTGGCACATGCCAATGCAGATACGTTAATTACACCGATGAACGACAGCTTTATTGATTTTGATTTATTGGCGCGGATTGATCCCGATACCAATGCCGTCAAAGGACCATCGATTTATTCCGAAATGGTTTGGGATGGCCGCAAGGCGCGATCATTGGCGGGGGGCAAACCGATTGATTGGATTGTCGCGCGAAACCGTTTGTCATCGACCAATATGCACAACAAACGTAAAGTCGGCGAAGCGTTGGAAAACCTGTCCAAACGCATTGGGTTTCGTTTGGTTCCGGGTCTGTCGGATCGTGTGATTTTCAAAGAGCTGTTCCCCAAGGGATTGACCGTCGCCGACCCCAACATATTGACGCAACTGCCCGTCAGCCTGTCCAACATTGCGGCGCGCCAAGAGTTGCGCGATCTGATGCTCTCCCTGAACCTTCCAGATTTTAGATTAGGGTTTTAAGCGCCTGGTGGGATAATTGAGCAGGGCTTGTTGCGTGACTGAAGGCGGGCACATGCTTTGCGGGCAGAATTTTCGCTGACGCCGATAAAACGGGCGCGGTACAGTTGGCGACCATTTTGATTGGCGCCCAGAATTTTACGATTAGCACCCTCAAGCGAATTCAAATCAGCCAATGCAGTGCGCAGTAATATTTTTTGCGCCTTATAGCGGGTCGAATATGCCCCCAGTTGAACAGACCAACCACCGCCGCGTGCTTCGTTTGCGCGGGACACAATACGGTTTTGATCTGGTTCGGGTTCAACATAACCACGTTGCGTTTCGGCCACATTCACAGCGGCAACGATAGAGTTTTCGATCAAGCTATCAGGTGATCTGGGTGCCAACAGGCCCACATTGGGCTGTGCATTACGTGCCGCATTGGCCTGTGCGGCGGCCAAAATCTCGGCTTCCATATCTTGGCGGACGACAGATGCCATCACGATTGTCGCCTCGTCAAAGCGGGGCCGATGTTGCGGGCGCGGGCTGTTTGCGGCGGCGCGAGGCGCGCGGATGGTCAAGGCGTTTGATTTCGCAGGTCCACTTGCAGAGGCCAATTGTACGCGGCGTGTTGGCGATGCAGGTGCCACGTTATCTGCATATGTATTTGGAGCGCGGTTAAATCCCATGTCCAGCAATTCCGCAACGCGCGCATTGCGGATGGCCGATGTTCGTCCACCAAATACGGTGGCGATGATGCGTTTATTGCCACGTTCGGCAGAGGATACCAAATTGAAACCAGCCGCGTTCGTGTAGCCTGTTTTGATGCCATCAGCACCTTTGTAATTTGCCAACAGACGACGGTTCGTATTTGGCACTGTGCGTAATCCCGCGTCGGCCGTGCGTCGCGAAAACAAATTGTAATATTCTGGATAATCGTACAACAGGCGACGCCCCAATATTGACATGTCACGCGCCGTCGACAAATGTCCCTTGGCGGTTAAGCCATTTGCGTTCTTAAACGTTGTGTTTTTCATACCAATGGCGCGGGCTTGGGCAGTCATTGCCTTGGCGAATTTCTTTTCAGAACCGGAAACTGCTTCGCCCAAAGCGGTGGCAGCATCATTTGCTGATTTCACAGCCGCCGCGCGGATCAAATAGCGGATGGAAATACGTTGTCCCTCTTTCAATCCAAGCCGTGACGGCGGCTCAGACGCCGCATTCCGAGAGATTTTTACCTTTTGATCCAACGATAACCTGCCGTCTTCGATCGCTTTGAAGGTCATATAAAGGGTCATCATTTTGGTCAACGATGCGGGATGTAACCGCGTGTCAGCATTACGAGAATGCAAAACTTCGCCGGTGCGCGCGTCCATGACGAATGCCGCATATGGTGCCGCTGTTGCCAACGTTCCCACAAAAAATAATACGATCGCGAGTACTGCCCCGCGTAATGCCTGTAATTGCATCGGTTTCCCCGATAACTTGTTTCTGCCTCTGGCCGCGATTTTTTTTGCGGCTCGTTATTCGCAAAACCTAGCACGCAATTTGATTTCATAAAACCGTTTATTTTCAAGGCCTAGCAGGGTGATTCAATTCCGTCACACAATCAAGATACAGTAGGAAGCGGCGAAATGCACACCACAGTTAGGGGTTCAACGGTCCAAACTGGGCTTTGTCATTATGCCCAAGGCTCTGTATAGTGCAGGTCTTGTAAATAGAAACAGATCCCGATTCCGTATGATTAAAATCACAATGATGTCTGCCGACGACGATACCGACGTCAGTTTGGCCACCAAGACAAAACCAAAAACGCAGAAGCCTAAGATGTATAAAGTGTTGTTGTTGAACGACGACTTTACGCCAATGGAGTTCGTGGTGCATGTGTTGGAGCGTTTTTTTGGTATCACCAACGATCAAGCCTATGGGCTGATGATGCAGGTGCATCAAAAGGGTCTGGCGGTTGTGGGTGTGTTTTCGCATGACGTTGCAGAAACCAAAGTCATGCAAGTCATGGATTTAGCGCGCAAACATCAACACCCCCTGCAATGCACCATGGAAAAGGAATAGGGCAACGCCCGACCCATTATGGCAAACCCAAATATTCGATTATCGCTGGCGCTGGACGCTGGTATTCCGACACCGCCCCCACATGGGGCGTTGATTTTTAATGCGCTGGATGATGGTGATTATTCCGCATTGGGCGGCGCGATTTGTGTGCAGTGGTTCAAACCCACCTGCACACATTTAGAGGCAATGGAGTTTCGCACAGCCCAAGTGGCAAGCGATCATTCTGATTTCGCATTGGTGGAAATTACCCGATCCAAACCGCAGACCTTGGGCTTGATTGCACAGGCGTATGATGCGTTGAATATGGGCGGCACGTTGATTGTGAATGGCGACAAAACCAATGGCATTGAAAGCCACCAAAAAACATTGCGTAAACTGTTCGACATTAACGGTGTTATATCCAAGGCACACGGCAAGGTTTTTTGGTTAACCAAGGGCGCCCGCCCTGATGTCTTGGATCAATGGCTGACAGATATGGCGCCCACAGAAATCGAAGATGGTTTGTTGACCCAAGCGGGTGTTTTCAGCGCGGGGCATGTGGACAAAGGGTCTGCCTTATTTGTGGAACATTTACCTGCACATCTGTCTGGCAAGGGCGCAGACCTTGGTGCCGGCTGGGGATATTTATCGCGTGCGGTTTTGGCACGTGGCGACAAAGTAAAATCGTTGGATTTGATCGAGGCCGATTTTAACGCACTGCAATGTGCGCGGCTGAACGTCACCGACCCACGCGCCGCGTTTCATTGGGATGATGCCACAAAATTTTCGAACAAGGGATATGATTTCATCATCATGAACCCACCGTTTCATCAAACACGCAAAGCAGAGCCAGACATTGGTAAGGCGTTCATTGCCCACGCATCCGCCATGTTATCCCCCAAGGGACAATTGTGGTTGGTCGCGAATCGACAGTTGGCGTACGAGGACACGCTGGACACACATTTTGTACAGGTGAACCCTGTCACCCAAACAGCGCAGTTTAAGGTGATCCACGCCAGCAGACCGAAAAAACCGACACGTCCGCGTTGATTGCGCTAATATCTGCGCACCAAAGGAATCAGGAATAATCTATGTCTTTCTCAATTCGCGGCAAAACGGCGATTATTACAGGTTCTGCCAATGGCATTGGCCTGGCGATTGCAAAACATTTTGCAGCCCAAGGTGCCAACGTGATGTTGGCCGATATGGACGAAGAAAAGTTGGAAATCGAAACCGCGTTATTGGCAAAAGACCGCGAAAACGTCAAAAGTTTTGCTGGTGATTTGCGTCAAAAACTGAGTATTGCGAATTTGCTGTCGGCCACGATTGATGAATTCGAGAATGTTGATATTTTGATAAATGCATCGCGTCAGGTTTTAGAATCCGATCCCTTGAATCCAAAGGGTGATAATTTCGAAGCCTTAATCAGCCAAAACGTATCGTCCAATCTGCGCCTGACACAATTGATTGCAAAACGCATGATCCAACAACGCGAGGACGGCGATGATAAAACGGGTGACGCAGGGACAATTGTTAACCTAAGTTCAATCGCATCGGATCGCACACACCCCGATTTGTTGGCCTATTCTGTATCCTGTGCCGCGCTCAATCAACTGACCCGTTCATTGGGCGTCAGTTTGGCCGAAAAATCCATCCGCGTGAATGCAATTGCGATTGGATCGGTCGAAAGTGCAAATTTACAAGGCGCGTTGACCGATGATCCTGATCTGCGATCCGCAATCGAAACGGCCACGCCGTTGGGACGGATTGCAAAAGCCAGCGAAGTTGCGGAAGTTGCGCAATTTCTAGCCTCCAAAAGTTCAGGATTTATGACCGGTCAGATTGTCACCGTGGATGGTGGGCGCACATTGATTGACCCGGTAAATACGTCCGCGCATTAAAAAACGGCGCAGAAGTCCACGCCGTTTTCCATTCTGTCATCCAGATTTTATTTTTTGTCTTCGTCCGGCAAGTTAAACAAGCTGTCGGCGTCGATTTCAGGCTCTGATTTTTCAGGGGCTGGTGCATCCGCGCCAAAAGTAAAGTTTTCAAGGCCACTGATGGATGTTGGGATTTTTGCATCCGCATCCATGGTCAATGATTGTTCGGTTGAAACCAATTTGCTGCGCTCTTCGTCGGAAATAACAACACCATCTTTGGCCGCTTTTTTCGCAGCTTTTTGAACAGCGGCGTCCAATTCCAGCTGTTTACACAGCCCCAACGCAACAGGGTCGATGGGTTGGATGTTAGCGATATTCCAGTGCGAACGATCACGCAATGCTTGGATCGTTGGTTTGGTAGTCCCAACCAATTTTGAAATTTGTCCGTCGGTTAACTCAGGATGAAATTTCACCAACCACAGGATTGACGCTGGGCGATCTTGGCGTTTTGACAGCGGCGTGTAACGTGGGCCACGGCGTTTTTCCTCGCCATCGGCGGCGGCGTTATACATCAACTCCATCTTATAGATGGGACTGCCTTCGGCCTTTTTGATTTCATCGGTGGTCAGCTGTTTGTTGGCAATGGGATCAAAACCTTTGATGCCCTGTGCCACTTCACCGTCAGCGATGCCGTTAACTTCAAGTTCGTGCAAACCACAGAAATCGGCGATCTGTTTGAACGTCAGTGTTGTATTATCCACCAGCCATACTGCGGTGGCTTTTGCCATAATTGGTAGCGCCATTTTGTGATCCTTTCACATAAACCTGTCCTGTCCGAAGAATCGGTTGCAAGCCGCTTTGGCCTGCGAATTTCCGTTTCAAGGGGGGGAATTCTTGCTCTATATAGAGGGGAATCGCCAAAAGGAAAAGCCCCATGTTTCGCATTCTGATCCCTGCCCTGTTTACCGCCTTGCCGGTTTGGGCCCAAGGCGAACCAGCGGGCGAATTTGATTATTATGTGATGGCCCTGTCTTGGACACCCAATTGGTGCGCCCTAGAGGGAGATCGTAAAAAATCGGATCAATGTGATGATGATACAGGGTTTGGATTTACGTTGCACGGTGTTTGGCCACAGTTCAATGTGGGTTGGCCCAGTTTTTGCGACACGTCTGCACGATCACCATCGCGACGGCAAACCAATGCAATGGCTGATATCATGGGATCGGGCGGATTAGCGTGGTATCAATGGAAAAAGCACGGCACCTGTTCGGGTTTGCCGGCGGATGATTTTTATCAATTGTCACGGAATGCCTATGGCATGATCACCCGCCCACAGGTGTTTCGTGACATGGAAAAAACATACCGTGTGCCATCAAAATTAGTAAAAAATGCGTTCTTGGATGCGAACCCCGATTTGGCCGCTGAAAACATCCAAGTCACCTGCAAAAACGATGCGATCCAAGAGGTGCGCATCTGTTTAAGCAAGGATTTAAAATACACACGCTGTACGTTCCCTGTGCGCAGTACCTGCGGGATACAAGCGCAAACCATGACGCCGATTCGTTAACCGACTTTGGCCTGCTCAATCGGGTCAGACAATGCGAAATCCCAATACAAATTGCGCGCAAGGGTGCCGATTTTTGTGGGTCCCATATCGCGGTCTTCGAACCGTGCAACGGGCATCACCTTGGCGATATTCCCGGTGCAGAATATTTCGTCTGCGTTGGTGAATTCATCCAATGTCATGGTTTTTTCATGAACGGTAATGCCATCGGCGCGCAATAATTTAATCACACGCTGACGATTAAGGCCGTTTAAAAAGGTGCCGTTAGGGATCGGTGTGGACACTTCACCATCTGTCACCGCGAACACGTTTGTTGATGCGGTTTCCGCGACGTTATCGTCGATGTCCAAGGACAGAGCGTTGTTAAACCCGCGCGCACGTGCATCGGCCATGATGCGGCCGTTGTTGGCGTATAATGATCCTGCTTTGGCCGTGGTCAGCGCCATATCTTGGCGTGGACGGCGAAACGGCGATGTGGTCAGGGCAAAGGTGCCAACGGCAGGCATTGGCAATTCCTCGATACAGACACAAAAACCCGTGCTGTCGGGCACGACATCGATAATGCCTGGTGTGCCTTGGTTCGACCACATCATCGGGCGGATATACAAAACGGCGTCAGGAGCAAACATTTCACAGCCCTCTTCGCACAGATCAAATACTTGATCGGCGGTGACGGGGGAAATCATGCCCATAACCTCGGCTGAATGAACAATACGGTGGCAATTTAGCATCAAATCCGGACGCACGCCTTGGAATTGGCGGGCCCCG
>TARA_R110002096_G_scaffold161007_3_pt1 | contig 39581 bp, 42 predicted proteins | sample TARA_R110002096 | Tara Oceans TARA_R110002096 (sample SAMEA4397295) | marine metagenome | biome: Polar Biome; feature: [DCM] deep chlorophyll maximum layer (ENVO:01000326); material: water (ENVO:00002006), including particulate matter (ENVO:01000060) such as... | depth 35 m
CGGTCACGGCGCCAATGAAGGCCGCACGCTTGAGTTTGGTTGGATCGACGTTCGCCGCGAGATCGTAGTTCGTATGAATGTAACGGTCTGGCCAGTCGTGCAGGTAGAGACCTGGAATCCGCCATGTGCCCTCGAAAAATACATCGTGATCACTGCCCATATCGAGGCCTTCCATCAGCGCCATCTGCGGTTCCTTGCCGCCCTCCGGTGCTATCAGCGGAAACGCAACGTCTTCGCCATCGGCATAGCGTTTGGTTTGATCGTTCACAAAATGCCCGATCTCGTGACCAAAATCCGCGATGAATGACGGCACGCTGTAAGGCCCACCGGAGATCCGGAAGACTGACTTGGTCACCGGTGCACCGCCGACCATGTCCATATGGATGTTCGCCTTGATACGCGATGCATCGTCATGTTCCGAGAGGTACATGATGCTGCCCTCAATTTCAGCCGGCCACAGGAAACGGATCGTTCGTGATGGTCGAGGCAGTATCCCATCGTCAATGAGCGATGCCAGCGTTCGTGCGACTTCGAGAATGGCTACACACCCGGACGCGTTATCATTTGCTCCCGGTCGCGGGTGGTCCAGGTGGCAAGTGAGGTTAATGTCCTCGCCGGCCTTGTCGCTCCCTGTGATCGCAGCCGTCGCGAAACGGTATCTTCCGCGCCTGTGTTGTGCGTCAACGTGAGCATGAAACAGGATGTCTTCACCTGCCTGCAGCCGTTGTTGCAGCGCCCGCGCCTCGCCGAGCGATATCATGAAGCCAAACGAGCGAGTTTTGGGAAACGAACTCATATGTCCCCAGCGAACCAGCCGCTCGTCTTCTTTCCACCAAGCCGACTTCTGGTTCGGCGCATACGAAATTATGCCCGCGGCGCCAAGCTCGCCAACTGCCCGTTCGACAACGACCTCCGGCTGGCTGGATGTCAGGACGAGCTTTCCTTCGAGATCTTTACCTGCGAAATCGGCATCGTCAGTTCCTGCGCCTATATCCACCAACGTCGTCGTTACATCGCCGGAGAGACTGTCCTGCGCGAGACTGAGTGGCACGGAGTCCCAATCACCCAGTTTACGAACGCGTACAGTCTTACCCGCTTCCTGTCGTACCTCCCACAACTGTGCAGACTGCACGTCCCAAACCGGGCGCGATTTTTGCGTACCGTACATCGTTTCGCCGTCGGCCTCATACTCAACTACATCAACCTCATCCAGGCCATACGCCTTTAGCTGCTCAAGGATATGTTGTGTTGCGGATTCGAACTGCGTACTGGCACGCATGCGATGTTGCAATGTGATCGTGTCGAGATTGCGTTTCGCGGCTTCGCCCGAGGTTTCCTCGGCAATCTGGTACAGCACGTCTTCGGGAATCAGCTCTCTTATATCCGCCGCAGCGGTTGCAGCAACCAGGGACATGCAGGCAAACAGGAGGGAATGTCGGATCATAGCGGTCGCTCGTGTGTATTGTTTGGGCGCATTCTAGCGCAGACGGTGCCATGATTGCCCTTCTCCCAATTGATACTTGAGGTATCCTCAACACCACTTTACTGCTCGGCTTGATTACAAATCATGAAATCACCTGTTCTCGTTGCACTGTCCAGCCTCTTGCTCCTGTCGCCGCTTGCGCAATCGGAAGTCGCATCAATCCCGACACAGGACGCTTTTTTTGACGCCATCAGCGCACTTTGCGGCAAGGCCTTTTCCGGAACAGTGACCGTAGATAACGACAGCAGCGGCAGTTTCGCGGGCAAAACACTCATCATGCACGTGCGGCGATGCAACGATAAGCAACTGCAGATTCCTTTTCACGTGGGTGACGATGCATCGCGGACCTGGGTAATAACAAAGACCGGTTCCGGATTGTCGCTCAAGCACGACCATCGCCACAGCGACGGCACAGAGGATGCCCTGACTCAGTACGGGGGACATACGGTGGATGCCGGGTGGGCACAGGTCCAATCCTTCCCTGCCGATCAGTATTCGAAAGAACTGTTCGTTGACAATGCGATTCCGCAATCCATAGGCAATACCTGGCAGATTTATATCTACCCGGAGCGATTTACCTACCGGTTGATCCGCCAGGGCCGAGAGTTCAGGGTAGACTTCGATCTGACCGATCCGGTCGATGCGCCTCCTGCACCGTGGGGCTACGACGATACTTAGGTCGAATGACCTTCGGATTGCCCAACAATTGACATGACAGATAGCGGCCGACCGTCCGGGTCCATAAAGAATGCCATCCATTCTTCCGTTCCGTCATCATGCTTGTGGACCATGTGAGGAGCATTAATAAATTCAACGCCCCTGCCTAGCAATCGCTGGTAAGCAGAATTTATGTTTGGCACTCGAATGTAAATAATCGATTCACTTTGAAGCTCTTCCTCAGCCTGGCAAAGCATCAGCCGAGTGCCACCACAGTCAAAAAAGCTCAAGTCACCAAATGAATATAGATGATCGAGGTTCAAGACGTCTTTGTACCATTGCTCCGATAAAGTAATGTCCTTAACGGAACGCGAAATTTGACCGACGGATATGTAATAACCATGTCCGACAATCGCATCTTCAGCAACGTCATTCATAATTATATCTCCCTTGTCTGCATGGCTGTTCTTGGGCCAACCTACCCACGTCTTTAATGCCTTGCGATTCTTGAGACCGAGTTTAGCGATCGCGTTTGCAACGTGGTATTTGATCGCATCCAGGCTTACGTTGCGACGGTCCGCAATTTGTTGATTTGTAAGCCCGTGGCGAACAAAGTTGACCACACCCCATTCCGCGGGCGTCAGGCAGTCATCGTGGGGCGGGCGTCCGCGTGGTTTCGGCATCCGGAAACTTTATCGTGTTACGGCGTGAATTTCCCTCCCCTTTTCCCAAAGACTGAATACGACCTCTTGTAACACCCAGACACTGAAAAGGTCATGTTTGCATGCAACTCTAATGGCGTGCTATTTATCAATCAGCGCCGCGAGACGCACTGCGAAAAGCGAAAGACAACCAGTTTTATCAATGGCCGAAAACGCTTTATTGAAACTCTTGAGCACTAATACACCTTGCTGAATGAAGGACAAGATGATGCCTAATCCAGTATTACGTTTTGATATAGGATGCGAAGACCGCGATCTGACGGAAGCTTTCTACACTGATGTCTTTGGTTGGCAGTTTGACGAGAACGGACCCTACTCGCGATCGATCGTAGGTGGCGCTGAGGGTGGCGCCGAGGGATCCGTCACAGCACTTGGGCATGAGCCCCAGCAGTTCGTAATGATCTACATAACTGTCGAAAATGTATCCGAAACGATCGATAGTGTGACCAGGAACGGTGGCGAGTCCGTGATCGGACCCTTGCCATTGCCGACAGGCGGAAACTTCGCGTGGATCCGCGATCCGGGTGGTAATATGATTGGTCTATCCGATGTCTAAATGTCCTGGCGCGCCTGCTGGGTGCGTGCGAATAGCTGACGCTTACCGGCTGTTTCTTTGACTTAAAATGTCATTGCCCCAGGGACTGAATAACATTCCTGAGTTTTGCCTGCACGTTAGTGGCTACGTCTTCGAGGTCCTTGTTGCCGACGGCCTGCATCGAACTGACTGGATCGACGGCCGCGACCTCGGTCCTGTCATCGCCAACGTCGCGCACGATGACGTTACACGGCAACATTGTACCGATCTTGTTCTCGGCCAGTAGCGCACTGTGAGCCATGGCAGGATTGCAAGCACCGAGAATAACGTAGCGTGGGAAATCGACATCGAGCTTTTTCTTCAAGGTTTCGCTAACGTCAATTGTTGTCAAAACCCCGAACTGCTGCTCCTGCAACGCAGCCGTGACTTTGTCCACAGCAGCATCAAACGGGAGCTCGAGCGTAGTCGAAAAATAGTAGGTCACGTATCTTTCCTTATTTCAGTAGTTTCACCGACTGCGTCTACCGCGGCATCGGATAGCATTTTTTCGCCGCTGAACATTGCAGACACCAGCGCGTTCTTTTCCCGTACTTCGGTTACGACCACACCAACAATGTGCAGCAAGACCGCAGTCATGAGCGCATAGAATACATACAGATGGGTCTTTATAAATGGGCCGCGAAAGCTGCGCATTTCAGCATAAGCGGCCGGGTCGACAAATTCTTTCGAACCCGGCGCCAGCTGCGCAAGTTTGTCGGGATCGCCAGCGGTTACCCATTCCGCGAACACCCCACCAAAGGGCGCCTTGTACAAATCGGTTCCAGCCAGCACCAAACCGGTGATCGCCTGTGTCGCCAGGAATATCAACAACAAGGAGACCATAATGCGCCCTAACGGGTTGTGGCCGAGATAGCTTGGCGGTTTACCGCGCACGAAGCTACGTACATATTCGCGCAGTGCGCTTCCGTAGCCCCGACCAAGCGGCAGAATCGCTCGCCACCGCGCGTGGCGGTTACCAATGAATGCCCACACAATGCGCCAGGCAATATTTATCGCGAAGACATAGCCCACATAGACATGCAGCGTCTTCAACAGTACTTTGCCCTCCGCACTCACGCCGAATGACTTTTCATTCAGTATCGCCAGACCGAGAACGCTGAGTGCCAGCACGCAGAGAACATTGATCCAGTGAAACCACCGCGTCGTCCGGTCCCAGACGGGAGCGGCAACGCGGCTTTTAACACTGTGAGTGATACCTGTCATGACACTAGAACGCCGCGTCAATGCCAATGAGGACGTAGTTCTCCTTGCTCAGGTGACCGGTGAAATACTGGCCGGTCTGAGGTACGTCATCGAGCAGATCGATGTTCGCTTCAATGACGCCTTTGACATTGCGCATGAAGTAATACGCAGCAGCAACCGAGACCGTCCGCATCTCCAGACCCTCGTATATTGTGTCCGAATTTTCCAAATCACCGGCGTCAATTTGGTTGATCAAGCCGGAGAAAACCCACTTGTCATTGTGCAAATAGTCCACGCCGGCAAACATGCCGGACCAGTCATATTTCGTGCCCGGGTCAATGAATCCATCCCAGCGATTCCACAGGTACTGGCCGAACCAGTACCATTTTCCGTTGATATTGCCAGACACATCGATACCCGCGACCAGTTTGTCCGTGCGGCGGTCGCCGGATTCCGTGCCGGCCGGTCCGGTCACGTTCTTTTGACGGCCCGAGAGACCAAACAGGCCGACGGAAACAGGTCCAATATCGCCACCGAGACGACCAAAGACACTTTTCTGCGAGTCATTGTCGAACATCTTGTCCGGGCGCCGATATCCCGGGCTGTTGATGCTGAAGTTCTGTGAAATGCCGCTGCCGTTTACAAAACCGAGCGAGACATCAAGCCCTCCCAGGCCTTTGCCAAACAGTATGCCGCGCTCGTAAGTGATGCCGGCCGCGCGATACAGCATGAAGTCCTGGAAAGTCATGCGGACCTCACGGGGGAACATGACATCGGATACCTGGAACTGGCCGAGCATTGCATCAATGCCTGTATCGAACAGGTCGTCGTAGCTGAACCAGGCGTCCTCAACGACCACCTCGCCGTTACCGCCTTTCTCCGCAAAGATCGCGTAAAAGTAGTAACTGATATGGTCGCTGAGCGGTGCGCTGGAGAGCAGTTTGACAAGATAGGGAGACTGAAAATCAAGACCGGCATCCGCCTCAATATCGCCACTCACAGGATCAATCGACTCACCGTCTCGTCCCTGGACAAAGGCCTGCATCCGCATGGCTACCGGCAGCGACTTTTGCAGCGCAAGATTCTCGTCACCGGTCGCAACGGTTAACTGCTCCCAGGTCGGCAATCGAAAATTCATATCGTCCGCAAACGACTCGCCGAAACTGTTCAGCCGCGGATAAGCTGCGTGGCACACGCTGCAACTTACTCCGTACTCACGTGCAAATGCCGGCATGGCGTTAGCCGGTGTGTAGGCACTGCTTATGACCAGCAGTGCCAGAAACAGATTTGTGCCTGCAAATAAAGTACGTGACATGCAATTGCTCCTTGCTACCGATTTAGTTCTCATTGTGGTGCCCTACTCGCTACCAGAACCTGGTGGAAAATCTTCAAATATTGCGGACACGGCCTTTGCGATGGATGGTGCTGGGTTGTTTCGATCTGCCGTTGATATGGATTTGCTTGCCCAGCCATGCCAGACAGGTTGCTTTGACTTGCCGTCGAAAACATCCACACTCAAAGTGCCTTCGGTGTACGTTCGGTGCACGACTTCTGTTTGATAGTAGTAGCGTCCATACAGGTGCCATCCCCAGGCACCGCGATAGCTAACCGGATACGAAGTGGCCTCAATGCGCTCGCGCGTACCCACTGAATAGGACACAACGAAATCTGCTGCATCACGTGTTGGCGTATAGGTGAAGCCCTTGCGCGCCAACTCTCCCGAAATCGCATCGACGATCTTTTTCTGCGTTAGCGGGCTGATCGACGGTTCGGCACCGTTGCCGGTAATAAGTGGCTGATCGGCAATCCAGCTGAAGGTTTTGTAGTGGTCGAAGCTCGCTGATTCATCGTAATGCGAACCGGCTCTGATCGAGGCGCAGCCGCTCAGCGCGATTCCAAGGAGCAGAATCGTGCAATACGCTGCAAATCGACCGGAATGTTTTAATGTTCTCATGATCTATTCCTCACTATTGTTCGGAGACAAGACTGGTTCGGCGGATGACATCGGATCAGCGCTTCGTGATCGGGAATCCAGCCACGCAATTGCTGCGATAAAGACCCAAATCGTGCTGCGTAATGACATTGCGATTACTGTTCGAAACTCGTAGGCGCCGCCATTCAAGACGTGCCAGATGAATACCGCAAACACAAACAGCGTTGCAGCCGCAATTCCAAATGCGGCCCAGGTAGCCCACCGCCGACGACGCCAAAGCCCGATCCCTGCTAACACATACGCAAATCCAGCCAGGAAATTGAACCAGAGGACAAACGGCACGTAGTTACCCGCTGCCTCGCGCGCCGGGCCGTCAAAGAACAGAACAGCACCGCCCTCACGGATGGTCATCAAGCCGAATAGTGTGCCTATCACAGCTGCGCCTCGAATCCAGATGATTGACATGCGGGGACTCTTATTCATCGTTTACGTTCTCCGCGTTGCAACTCGAAGGCGGCTTGCTGCGCTGACAACCTCGCTTGCAGCGCACTAATAATATGCATACTATCTAAATTAGCGTTTTGTCATATACGTACTACCCGCAGGGAAGCCAGTGGTGAATACAAAAACGGAAAAAATGAGCAGCGACGAGTTGCAGCAGCATGCCGAGGCAGCCGCTACGTTATTAAAAACGATTGGCAACCCGACCCGGCTGATGATCCTGTGCGCACTTCTGCAAGGCGAGTTCACGGTTGGTGAACTGAATGAACGCATAGACATGTCCCAATCCAGCCTGTCCCAACACCTGGCCGTGCTAAGGCGCGAAGGCGTCGTAAAAACGCGCAGGGAGGCGCAAACCATTTTCTATTCGCTGCAAAGCAACGAAGTTGAATTGTTGATCTCGTGCTTGTACGAGATTTATTGCAGTTGACTGCCCTATTCACGAAACAGCAAAGGACATTCAATCCCATGCGTACTGGCACTAACAGAAGAGCTGTGACAATCATCGCCACATTGTTATTTGCGATGACAGCAGCTGTGGCAATGGCTCAAGAGGATTTAGAAGAGCGGAAATCTGCAGCGGAAACTGCGTCATCGACGCTTATTCAGGAGCTGGGTCGCGCGCTAAAAACAAGTATGGCCAACAGCGGGCCCGAAGGGGCTATCGAAGTTTGCCGCGATATTGCGCCCGGTATCGCCAATGACCTGTCCCTGAAAAACGGCTGGAAAGTCACTCGAGTAGGTACTCGTGTGCGCAATTCGATGATGGGGATCCCCGACGAATGGGAGCAAATCGGTCTAAAATACTTTAGCGAACAAATCGAAGCAGGCACCGCACCGGCTGATCTTAGTTACCAGGACGTTGTTGCCGAGGGCGGACAACGGTATTTTCGCTTTATGAAACCGATTGTCACCCAGCCATTGTGTTTGAGTTGCCACGGTCCTGCTGACGCCCTGTCACCGGCAATACAGGCCGTTCTCGAGCAACAATATCCGCACGACAAGGCAATCAATTACGCTGTCGGTGAGCTACGTGGGGCCGTAAGCATCAAGCAACCGCTCGAATAGCGACTAGCTAGCACTCCGCAACACCTCTAGCCCGCTACTACTAGTCCGCATACTGAATTCGAACGGATAAACCACCGTATACATTTCGAGCGGGCCCCGGTTCGAAGTAACGGCCTCCGAATGCATTGATACGCACATTCGCTGTGTAGTCCGCGTCGAACAGATTGTTGATTCCGACGAACGGCTCGATGATGAACTTGTCGAAAGTCCTCTTCAGACCGAACCGCAGGTTTGCAACGGTGGCACTGTTTATCGTTTCAGAATTAGCGTTATCGGCGAACAGTTCGCCGGTATACAAGGCATCAATCGCTGCAAAAAATCCTGTCTCGTGTTTGTAGGAAATATCGGCGTGCACAAACGTCTCGGGAATACCCGGGATTGTTTTGCCGGAAAAGTCATTGCCATCGCCGTCAACGAAGGTGTCGAATTCAAATTGTGACCGGGTGTAAGCAAGTCCTGCATCCAGACCAGGCAACGGCGTAGTGCGCAGTGACAGTTCGATGCCGCGCCGTTCAGACTGACCTGCATTGGCGAAGAACTCGCGATCCGGGCTGGATGCAATTTCAAACGGTATAAGTTCATCGTCCACGTCGATCGTGAAAACCGCCAGTTCATAGCGGGTATGCTCGAACAACTCACCACGCAGACCCAACTCGAAGCTGGTGCTCTTTTGCGGCTCGAGACCGGGATTTAATCCACCACTACCATCGGGTTTGGCAAACTCGGTTGTCGTCGGAGTTTCAAACGCGGTTGCGATATTGCCATAGACTGAGTAGCGCGCAGCCGCGGTATAGAGGAAACCGACACTCGGACTTACATCGTCGACCGAACGTGCGCCGGAATCATCGCCGTCTGTGAGAAATGCGTCCGCAACGTCAAACTCGATATCGTCATAGCGTAATCCCAGGGTCACGTTGAGCCGACCTGTCACGCTGAGCTCATCCTGCACAAAGACACCTGTGCTCGTGACGCGCTCCAGTTGATCGAGAGCAAGCGCACCCTGTATTCCATTGTTATTGTCGTACCGTTGCCGGTCATCCCGTTGCCGGTCGTGGTCAATGCCCGCGACAAGCCGGTGCGTAAAACCGCCGAGCCTGAAGCCCCGCGTGTAATTGAGGCCACCGCCTGCAAATGCACGATCAAACGTCACAATGCCGCCACTTGTAAACGGCAGACGACTGGTGAAATCCCGCGCGAGGTAGTAGCTACGCGCCCGAAGTTCACTGCCATCTGGAAACCTGTGTCTGAGACTGACGCCCAGCTTCTGCTGATCGAGTGCCTCGCCTGCATCGAAGGCAATATTCGCATCGCGAGCGCTGCGTGGATTCGCTATTGCATCGGCCCGCGTTACGCCGCCCGGATCATTCGATAGCGGCTGATCCGTAGCACTGATCACCCACCCTATTTCCGTGCTATCACTCAGCCGAAAAAGAAAGCGGCTGTTCAACTGCGTGTTTTCGGCTTCGCTGTGCTCGCGATAGCCATCACTCTGCAAATCGGAAAGACTAACCAGGTAGTCCAGCCGCCCTGCTGATCCGGCCGTCTTTAGCTGGTACTTGCGGTAGCCATAATCGCCGCTCGCAACACGCGCATCCGTATACGGCTCAGCAGAACTGCGCTCCGACACGATATTAATAACGCCACCGGCGGCATTGCCGTACAACGCCGATGCCGGTCCACGCAAAACTTCAACCTGGCGCACGGATGCGAGATCGATGCTGTCGACCTGGCTTTGACCGTCAGCCAGCGTCTCCGGAATACCGTCCACCAGTATCTTGATTCCGCGTACACCGAAGCTTGACCGAGCGCCAAAGCCACGAATCGCAATGCGAAGATCCTGCGCAAAGTTGTAGCGATTCTGAAAGTACACACCCGGCACGCGCACCAGGGCCTCATCGAGCGCCAGCTGCTGACGTGCTTGCTGAATCTCGTCGCCAGATACGATGCTGATCGCCGCCGGCACGCTGCGCGCGGCCCGTTCCAGGCGCGTGGCCGTGACGATGATCTCGCTGACATCGCCCGCTTGCTCAGGTTGCGCGTTGTTGTCGGCCAGCGCATCGCAACAAGCCGCGCCCAGCAGACTGACGAGCGCAAGCTTTGAAAAAGCCGCGTTCACTACCTGGGCGTCAATTTCAGCAGTCGCCCTTGCGATACACTGGTTTCATCCTCAAGTGCCCAAAGCGCACCATCCGGACCCTGGTAGACGCCACGAATTCTCGCACCCATCTCGAAGCGCTCAGCTTCGTCAGCGTCGTCACCATCGATTTCGATGCGAATAATGGCTCGGGACGAGAGTCCGGCGATTAACAGGTTGCCGTGCCAATCGGGAAAATCGTTGCCGCTGTAGGTCATGACATTGCCGGGCGATATTGTGGGTGTCCACCATGCGGCCGGTGCATTGAATTCCGGCCTCGTGTCGTGATCGGGTATCGGCCGACCGTCGTAGTGCTCGCCATTCGATACCAGCGGATAGCCGTAGTTAGCACCGCGCTTGATAAGGTTCAGCTCGTCGCCGCCCCGCGGGCCCATTTCGGCGACCCACAACTGCCCATCGAGGTCGAATGTCATACCCAATGGGTTGCGATGTCCCAGCGACCAGATTTGCGGATACACTCCTTCGTCATCAACAAACGCATCGATACTATAGTAGTCAACGAAAGGATTGTCGTCGGGGACCGAACCATCATCGTGCAGTCGTACGATCTTGCCCATCGTGCTTTGCATGTCCTGCGACGGCGTGAATTTCTGGCGATCACCGGAGGAAATCCACAGATAGCCGTCGTCGTCGAAAGCAATACGGTGACCGTAGTGCCCGAAGCCAACAACCTTCGGGTATTGCCGCCAGATGACCTCGAGGTCAGTCAGGCGTGTATTGCGATCCGCAATAGAGAGTACGCCGCGGGCTACCGCCGCACCGCGCGTCCCGCCGATGCCGCGCTCTGCGTAGCTCAGGTAGACCAGGCCGTTGCTCTCGAAATCCGGATGCAGCACCACGTCGCCGAAGCCACCTTGTCCACCGTAATCTACGTCCGGCAAACCCTGCACGGATCCTAGTGATTGTCCGTCCTCAGCAATTATCGCCAGGCGGCCCTTTTGTTCCGCGACCAGCATGCGCCCGTCGGGCAGAAAGGCCATGGCCCACGGCTCGTCAAATGTCGCCACGGGAGTTACCTCGAACGGCAGCTTGTCCTGGCCGTGTGCACAACTTATCGCAAGGACCGAGATCATGATTGGCAGTAGTTTTCGCATATTGGGCGCTTCCGGAAATTGAACAGCCCGTAACTCTAGCCAAGTCATCAGTTGCATGCCAGAGCACCTGCGACGAATGGTGCTCAAACGGACGTCAAACGAACCATTAACGTCTGGACTGCCAGTAGACGAGCGCGTTCCACGCCAACGAAACAATAAGCAGTGTTAGAATTCGTTAGATGCCAATTAGATACGTCAATCGGATTCGCGCGGAAATTCCTTTTTTTGTGGGGCTTGTGACGCTGTGCGCTTTCTTGTTCCGCGGCGACGTGTGGCTGACAAACCTGGACGATCCATTCGTTGCTGGGGTGCTATTCACGTGGCTGTTCGTCGCTATTCTCTGGGGTTCGTTTGGTGTCGTTCACCATGCCGATGCGCTCGCAAAGTCTCTCGGCGAACCTTACGGCACGCTAATTCTTACGCTATCAGTGACTGGCATTGAAGTGGCTTTAATCTCGGCCATCATGTTGTCCGGCGAAGCAGCGCCAACACTGGCGCGCGATACGATGCACGCCGTGCTGATGCTGACGCTTAATGGCCTGGTTGGCCTTGCCATGTTGCTTGGCGGCCTCCTCCACCGGGAGCAGGACTACAACCTGCAAGGTGCAAGGTCATTTATCGCTGTTCTTTTGCCATTAGCCGTCATCACTTTGCTGTTGCCCAAATTTACCGTGTCGACGGATGCCCCGACGTTCTCGCCGCTCCAGGAGGGATTTTTTGCGCTGATGTCGTTACTGCTGTACGCAATATTTCTTGGCGTTCAGACGGTAAGTCATAGCGGATATTTTCAAGAGCCACGTTCGAACCTGGCGGAAATTGCTGTGGTTAGTACCGGCTACAAGCCCCCGGACTCTCGCATCTATCATGCGATTTTCCTGCTCGCAACGTTGCTCCCCGTTTTACTGCTGTCAAAGCGCATGGCAACCGTCGTGGATTTCGGCATGGTCCACGCTGGTGCACCCATCGCCCTCGGTGGTGTAGTCATCGCGCTGATGGTGCTGACGCCGGAAGGCCTCGCAGCCCTCAGAGCAGCCCGCCACAACCAACTGCAACGCTCGGTCAATCTGCTTTTGGGTTCGGCGCTGGCCACCATCGGTTTAACGGTTCCGGCGGTCCTTATCATCAGCCTGCTGATCGGCAGTCCGGTTACGCTGGGTCTCGACGACGCGTCCGCCGCCCTGCTGCTGCTGACGCTGGTAATGAGCACGATCACCTTCGGTGGGGTCCGTACCGGGGTGCTGCAAGGCGCCGTCCACCTGGTGTTATTCCTTGCCTACGTATTCCTGATTTTCAGCCCGTAACCTGCCCGAAGACAGCAAAATGGGCGCATTTTAAGCCCACGATTGCCGAATTTGAGAATTGCGTCCAGTTAGCATGCTGCAGTGCTTGCTAATGTTACATATGTCGCGAAATGATTTCGCTGGTGTATATAGAGTGCGAACCAATGAATACAGGCATGGACGTCACGCAGCTCGGCGAATTCTCGCCGTTCAATGCGTTTAAAAAGACCAATCTGGAAGAATTGCTCAATGACATTGAGGTTCTGGAAGCATCCCGTGGCCAGGTGTTATTCAATGCCGGCGACACGGACCAGCGGGCAATCTACCTGCTATCCGGCACGATCTCTTTGCAGGACGGCGACCAGGTTGTCGGCACGCTTACCGCTGGCAGCGATGAAGCGCGTAACGCCGTCTCCGCCGCACAGCCACGCCAGCACTCGGCAATTGCAAACGACGAAGTTCGCTACTTCAGCATCGACAGCGAATTGCTCGACGTAAAACTGACGCTCGACCAAACGGGCGTCTACGAAGTCGGCGACGCCGGTGACCAGCTAAACGGTGCTGAGGGCGACTGGATGAGCGCGCTGCTGCGCACCAAGACCTTCCAGATGATACCGCCGCAGAATATTCAGCAGATATTCATGCGCCTGAAACGCGTCGACTACAAAAAGGGCCATGTGGTCATTCAGCAAGGCAGCAAAGGTGAGCATTTCTACCTGATTCGCGAGGGCCGTTGCATGGTCACTCGAGAAACGCCGGCGGGCAAGGACAACATCGATCTTGCCGATCTCGGTGTCGGTGCGTCATTCGGCGAGGAAGCACTGATTTCCGACGATGCCCGTAACGCAACCGTTACCATGATGACCGACGGCATATTAATGCAGTTGGGCCGGGACGACTTTCAGTCGCTACTGAATGAACCTATGATCGTGTCGCTGAGTCACGAACAGGCGGACGAAGCCGTCAGCCAGGGCGGCAAGTGGCTCGACGTACGAGTGCCGAGTGAATTCCAGACAGGTGGTAAACCGAGTGCGATGAATCTGCCCTTGTACATGTTGCGCCATAAGCTCAATGCGCTGGATCGCAGCACGCCCTACGTCGTGTATTGCGATACCGGACGACGCAGCTCTGCGGCCGCATTTATTCTGAATCAACGTGGTTTCGAAACGGCTGTACTTGAAGGTGGTCTCAACCGCGGATTCGGCGAGGGCCACTAGAGAGCAATTAATCAATGGCCTCGAGTATAAAGACCTGCATCAACAGATAGAGATTCGATATGCCGGAGCCGGGTTCGTAGTTTTGACCGGTAAATGCGACCACCAGGTCGTGCGTCGGAACGACGAATAAATATTGCCCGCCGTAGCCACTCGTCGTCCACGTCTCAAGGGCCTGCCCCCTGTACTCAAGATCGTCGAGCCACCACTGAAAGCCGTACGCTTCGCTGTAAGTCGACCACGACGATATGTCGACGCGACGGACGACCGTATCGGCAATCCAGTCTGCACTGATCAATTGCTGCCCTTGCCACGCGCCGTTGTCCAGGTAGAGCTGCCCGAACTTTGCGAGATCCCTTGGCGTCATAAACAAACCACTGCCACCCACCGGCAGATTGGTCGGCGTGCGACCCCATTCGGCCGTCGTTATCTGCATGGGATAAAATAAATTGAGGTTGGCAAACTCAGCCAGCGGCATGCCCGTGGCGTTCTGTACTGCCTGGCCGATTGCCGTCGTCGCGGCTGTGTTATAGGTGAATTCTGCGCCAGGGTCTTCAATCATCGGCAGGTCGAGCAGTGCTTTGGCCCAATCAAGTGACGAATTGTTGAGCGTGAGCAGGTCGTTGTCCGGGTCCGTGTACGGCAAGGTCCATTCATCCCACTCAAGTCCCAGGCGCATCGTAAGTGCGTCCTCGAGTGTCATATCCGCTTTGCGCGGGTCCCAGTTGTCGTAGCTTGGGTAACTGAACAGGTCGTAAAACCTGACCTCTGTCGAGGCGATAAAGCCCTGATCGATTGCAATGCCGGCCAGCGCAGATGTGAAGCTCTTGGAGGTCGAATGCAGGATATGACGTTCCCTGTCGGAATTGCTGATCCATGCATCGAAGTCATCGAGTTCCCGGTTGGCAAACCAGTACAACAGCAGCTTGTTGTTTTTCACGATGACGACCGAATCGATGCCCGGGTAGTCCTCATTGACGACCCGGTCCATCATGTCAAGAATTGCCGAAGTATTGAAACCTTCGTCAGCAATATCGCCGACTTGCCAGCCATCGCCGATGTCGGGCGGCACCGAATAGTTATAGGTAATCCGCTCCTGTGTTGTCGGCCCGCCACTCGACGAACCCCCACCGCAAGCGACAATTACGGCCGCGGTCAGTCCATAAAGAATTATTATTCTAGCGTGTGCGAGCATTGTGAGTATTCGTCGGGTGAACAATAATTATACTGGATCGGCACTACTTGCTCGAACGCAGTCATTGATTACAGGCCTTCAATGCCGCTGCCACCGGTGCTGAGATCGCCCTGCTGACCTTGCAGAACCGGCATGGATGACACGAATTCGATGCCATCGATGTCGTAGTTGAGGATTCCGTCGCTCTCGTCGACGGGCGTTATGTTTCCCGATCGCAGCTTTTCAAATGCCGCGGCTACCTGTGCTATAGCGCCTGCATCGACCCTGGCTTCATTGTGCGCACCCAGCAGATAACGGACCTGACCCTCAACTTCTGCAAGTCTTCCGATACTTTGCGCGTAGTCGGATAGACTGGTTTCACCGGCGAATAACCAGATCGGCGCGTCGTAATACGTGTCGCCGGTAAACAGCAAGCCGTTATCAGCATCGAGCAAAGCAATCGCGTCCGGCGTATGGCCGGGCACAAGCAATACCTGCAGTTGCCGCCCGCCCAGCTCGAGCACCTGACCGTCTTGGATATACTCGTTGGCTTGCCACGCCTGTGTCGCAAACGAGTCACGATCGGCGTTATCCGGCAATTCCGGGCAAAATGCCGCCGCAGCCGTCTCGCTGGCGATTCTTGCATGTTTAAAGCCGGCCATATTCGCGTGTGTGTACCGGGTATCGACCGCGAGGATCGTTGGGAATTCTGCATTGCCGCCGACATGGTCGTAGTGAGTATGTGAGTTCAGAACCGTTACCGGCAATTTCGTAATGCGCTCGACTAGCGGACGCATCGGGAAGAATCCCATACCCGTATCAAACAGCAGCGCCCGTTCTGTACCGACGATTAAATGCGAGATGGTTTCCTGATAGTGAAACGGTTCTACAATCGCATAGGTATCCGGCGCCGTTTCGTACACCTGGAACCACCCGTCGGATGCATCGTTTAGCGGCAGCGTCGAATTTCCCGGGCGCGGAATCTTGCTGCAGTGAGCGCTGTACGTCACGGCTGGTAGCTCTGTGTTTACCTGGCAGGCCACTATCACCAGGAGGGCTACCACAACAGGCGCGATTTTCGTCATACGAACCACCTTCACAATCCTACAAAAGACAGCCAACGAGGACATGTCGTATCATCATTTTACCGGAATCCGCAGCGCGGAAATAAAATGACAATGAAATTCGTGGCATTTGCAGCGTTCTTGCTCACTTTCTCACAGCCTGCAAGTGCTGACCCGCTCGACTGGCTGGTCGGTTGCTGGGAATCGAAAGACGGCACGTCAAAGGAGGTCTGGGTCAAAGAAGCCGACGGCGGACTGAGCGGTTTCAGTGTGACCCTGCAGGACAATGACATGGTCTTTTACGAGGTGCTGCGTATAGCGACAGCCAGCGATGGTACGCTCACATACACAGCACATCCGTCCGGGCAGTCCAGCGCGACGTTTAGGTCAAAAAGCGCTGCTGGATTTGCAGTGACCTTTGCCAATCCGTCGCACGACTATCCGCAGGAAATAGCTTACAAACGCGACGGCGACAAGCTGTTCGCTACGATTTCGGCGATGCACGGCAAGAACCCTCGCTCATTCAACAAGCAAGTCTGCGACTGAAGGCAAATTATCAATTTTGTTGTCCTGCCCTTCCCGGCCAGTGACCGAACTGCATCTCAAACTCAATGCCCACGCCGACGACAGGCTCACGCTTTTCGCTCAGAAATTCACGTGGCCAGCTCAGGTAAGTCAGAAATTCAACGAAGAACCACTCACGCAATATCTGACGGCGATAGCGCAACTCAATACCGTAGTCCCTGACAGGCACTTCGCAATCCGTTTCTCCAGTGCTGTAGATCGCGTATGACATGGCACTTTCATCGGACAGATTTTGATAGGCAATCAACTTGCTGGTCCACGCCACGCCTTCGACGTCCTCTTCGACAACCGCAATGGTGCGCGAGCGAAGCAACCAGTTGGCATTCATTGCATGATCCAGAGTATTGGTCAACGACAAACCTGCACCGCGCTGGCTTTGCGCGAAAATCCGCGGTCGGACCCGCCAAAGCCAGTCATCACCAAAAGGCTTGTTCCAACGGTAAGTTGCGCGAATATACGGCTCCATGGGCGTTTTGAGTTCAACGCCTGCTCCGAATGACCAGCCGCGCTTCAAATTGGCATCACGGGCATAGCCGATCCCCAGCAACCAGTCTTCGTCATCGAAATCCTTGAATCGGCTGGGTAGTGAATCGACTTCATCGTCGCCTGACCCGTCCACCAGTTCATTGGCATCACCACTGCCAAAAATCAGGCTGGTACGATCATTAATTGCCGGAAGCGCGACTCGTGCTTTCAGTCTGACCCGTTTCTTCAGGTCATTGTATTCGTCATATTGCGTGCCGACCGACAGGCGCCCGCGCGAAATAGTCGCCTCTTCCTCGACATCGGCCGAACCGAAAAAACTATCGACCTTTCGAGCAGTCCCGGCAGTGATGCCATGGACCGCCTGTTGCGTCCTGTCAAGGAGCGGAAGCTTGTCGGGCTTGCTGCTCGCGCAGCCAGCCATTGCTATGCCAATGAGAACAAGAACCAGTCGACGCACTGTCAAATGCCACTCCGTATCCCGAATGACAGCTTAACGCTCTTTATCGCATTAGTCCCGGTGATCCGTTCAGGCGATCAGACCCTTGCGAATAGTATCGAGCGCTTCCGCGTGCTCTGCGAGTGTCACCGAGTCGTCACCATGGTCGCCAATGCCGAGTCGCTGCAATAGCGGATATTCGCTACCAACCAACGGTTCGCCGGACTGCTTGTACTCCAGGAACAAGCGTGCCGCACACAGGACTTCCGTGAGCGTGGCCCTCTCCTGCACCGGAGGATCTGTATCAAGTTGCGATTCAAGCGCTTCGACCAATGCACCCGACATGTTCCAGCTTTCCGCAATCGCTTTACTGATGGCCGGGTGCCAGTCGGCAAAGACCTGTTCCAGCTCGGGACTGTTCTCGATGCCCTGTTCGTGCGATTTCAACAAAATATACAAACGACCCACTACACTAAGGAGGCCCGCGAGGAGCGCTTCGTTGGCGTTCAGTTTGGTGTATTCCTTGGCAATCACGTGGCATCGCGCTGCGAGCTCCACACTATCGACCCAGATTTCGCGTAGTGCCGTCTTGGCGCCATCCGGAAGCTTGTCGTTGCGTTCAACCTGTCGCATCGCAAACGTCAGCACAGAGCTTTGTACGAGCTTGTCACCCATGCGAATGACGGCCTGGCGAAGGTCTTTGATCTCTCTCGCGCCCCGGATCGCAGCGGAGTTAGCGAGCTCAAGGACGCGTGCCGCTATCGCCGGGTCGGAACTGATCAGACGAACGATATCGTCAACATTCACTTCGTTTACCTGGAACGCTCGCTGGATGCGCACAGCGGTTCCGGAAAACATCGGCAGCTCGAGGTCGCCCTTGTTCAGGTCACCGGCAAGCTGGCCTACAAAACCCGCAGCGGTTTGCATCGCTTCCGCAGACATTAAGCCGTTCTCCATAAAGATTCGAATCCTGACTGTTATCGGCCGCTGTCCGCAAAAACTTAGTGGTGATTTCTTGCAGTAGGTGGGCGGTGCGATGGTGTCGGAGCTTGCAATTCCGCGCCCAATGGAACCACGAGCGCCCGATACTGTCGATCTGAGCTATAAGGGGAAAGCGAAACCAATCATGCCCGACAAGAGCCCTGAGGTTGACCGGCGCGAATTTCTGACCTTCGTCGGAAACGCGGTCGGCGGCTCAGCCATGTTACGGGCTATTGCGGCGATGGGGATTGGTACAACACTCTCGGGCTGTGGCTCGGCATCGGGAGCATCGGCACCGGGTAGCCAACTACCACCCCCTCCACCGGCTACAGGACTGCGTTCTCCACGACCCGGAGACTGGCCTGCTGGTATTGGAAACGGCAGAACCGTCGCTATCCTGGGGGCTGGCATTGCCGGCATGACAGCCGCCCTTGAAATGACGCGGCTCGGCTATACCTGCTCGATACTCGAAGCGCGAGCGTCTGCGGGAGGTCGTGTCCGCACCATTCGTGCTGGCGATACAGTCAACGAGATCGACTCAACGCAGACCTGCCAGTTTGAGGTTGATGACAATCTCTACTTCAATGCCGGGCCGTCACGCATCGCACAGCACCATGAATTCCTGCTTGGCTACTGCCGTGAATTCGGTGTATCACTCGAGTCGTTCACCAATGACAATCGAGGCGCCTGGTTGCACTCGCCCAATGCTTTCGGCGGTCAACCGCAGGTTGCGCGCCAGATAATCGCTGATACGCGCGGTGGCATAGCACGTCTGCTGTCCACCGCAGTCAACCAGAACGCGCTGGACGCAGAGCTTACCGCGGCTGACAAGGCCAATCTGCTGGCGATGCTCCGGCAATTTGGCGATCTCAACGCAAGCGGTAATTACACTGGCAGTTTTCGCGCCGGGTATCCCGGGCAAGAGAACGCTGGCGGCCGGCAGCGCGGTGATCTTTTGTCACCACGGTCGTTGCAACAGCTGGTTGCCGAGTTTTTCTGGGAATTGCGTTCGTCGTTTTCGCAGGGCTTCGACCAGCAACCCGCCATGCTGCAACCGGTAGGTGGCATGGACAAGATTACCGACGCACTGGCCGCACAGGTTTCGAGCAGCCTGATATTCCAGGCAGAAGTCACAGAAATCCGTAAGACAGCTAATGGGGCACGCGTTATTTACAATGATCAATCCGGCTCGCCTGTCGCAATCGACGCAGACTATTGCATCGTCACCATTCCTGCGACGGTGCTAAGAAATATTGCGAACGACTTTTCGAGTGCACACCAGAACGAAATTGCCGGGTTTCAATATTCATCTGCTGTCCGTATTGCATTCCAGGCACCCCGCTTTTGGGAGCAGGAGCACAACATCTACGGCGGGATTACCTGGACTGACCAGGACATCACGCAAATCTGGTATCCGAACCACGGTTTTCAGCAAGCAAACGGCATCATACTCGGGGCCTACATTTTCGGCGGTACTGCCGGCGACAATTTTACCAACCTGGCACCCCAGTCGCGCCTCGACGCAAGCTTAACGCAGGCATCCAGCGTCCATCCGCAATTATCGACTCAAGCCCGCAACGGCGTCAGCGTCGCCTGGAGAAAAGTGCGCTACCAGGAGGGCGCCTGGGGCGTTTCCAGCCCGGGGGTATTGCTGACACCGGATGACAACCTATTTTTCGCAGGAGAGCATCTCAGCCTCCTGCCGGGCTGGCAGGAAGGCGCCATTCTCTCCGCCTATTCTGCGATTGACGGCATCGTCGACAGAGATCTGGGCGCATAAAACCTTAGTCTGCCCAGACCGGCTTGGGCTTGCCTTCAACGTGCGCCTTGAGCGTTTCCCACACGAATCGCCAGCCATGGTCTTTTTCTTTCAGACCCTCCTCTGTAACTCTTCCCAGGCCCGTTTCACTAAAGGTCATCCGGGTCTTGCCGCCGTTCTCGTCGAGCGTCCAGGTGCCGTAGTTTTGCGTCGGTCCGCCCCAGTCCGGGAACAGGTAACCGATGATCTGAAGCTTCTTGCCCGGGTCCAGCGCAATTACTGTTCCCCACAACGTGCCGCCGCCATCTCCCCACTCCTCGAACATCCGTCCACCGGGGGTCGCCTCGATCGTAAATCGTCGACTGTCTGCGTCGCCACCGGTATAAAACTCGGCCGGCCACCACTCTCCGATATTCGACACCAATGCCTGCCAGACCTTGTCGGTGCTCGCATCGATGTCAATTTCCATCTGGATTGTCGAAATTTCAGCGGTTGAATTTGTCATGCTACTGCGCTCCTTGTTCTGCTATTTTTTTGAGGCGCAACAAGCGATCGGCGGGCAATTGGTCGAACGGCCGGATCCAGCGTCGGTAGACCATTTGCAAGGGTACCGGGTTAAGGTGATTGATCCGCTCCCTGCCGCGCCTTTCAACCGTGACCAGACCGGACTCCACCAGCACTTTCAGATGCTTCATGATCGCAAAACGCGATGTCTCGAAGTACTCACAGATGTCACGCGTAATCATCGATCGCTGACGCAAGAGATCGAGAATGTGCCGTCGGCTTGCGTCACTCAGTGCAAGCCATACCTTGTCATCGATCTCTAATGTAGCGTCGTCTGCGCTGGCAGGATTTTGTTTGCTTGTTACCATACGTGACCCAACGGTCACATAAAAGATCGCAGAAATCAAGCACGGTTTAAGGGCCACCGCCAAGAGATCACCGATGTTGGGCGTGTTTCGTCAGATCCAGCGCCGCACGCGCTGGCGATATTTCACGTAGTCATCGCCGAAGCATTTCGCCAGTGCGGCCTCTTCCGGCCGTATTTGCAGCGCTGTAATTGCAATAACGAACAGAACGATCACTGCAAAACTGCCAGCGCTGCCGAGCCAGGTGCCCCAGCCTGCAAGCACCAGTGCCAGCCCCAGGTACATCGGGTTGCGGCTGAACGCGAACACACCTGAATCGACCAGGGTGGTCGCATTTTCGGGTCGCATGGGATTGACAGTAGTCTGCACGCGGCGGAATTCCCGCACCGCGGATAATCCAATACCGAGACCGACTAAGACCAGAATACTCGCAACCAGCGGCGAATACCCGCCAGCAAACGGATAGGCAAAATTCGTCTGCGCCACCAGCCACATCAGAGCGCCATTGATCAGTAGTAACAGAACGGGCGGAATCTTCTTCATAGTTTAGCGTTGCCGACTGACAGCGCCAGTCGCAATATCCACAGTGTAATGTTGCCGCTCCCAGTACCGGCCATCCACGGCATGCCGGCCATCGTAATTGAGTGTTGTGAATGCATACTTGTCCAGCGTGTTCTTCGTCCAGGTATCACCATGCACATCGTAGCTATACCAGGCGTTGACAAATGCACTGCCGCAAGGCCGCTGCGCATCGGCAACAATCAGAGTTCCCCGCGTTGTATCGAACGCGAATAATGGCGAGAAGCCACCACCGCGCGGGAGGTCCGGTATCCTGGAAACCGGCTTCAGTTCCATTTTTGGTACCGACACCGCCATCAACCAGGTTTGGCCTGGCTTGTAGTTGACCTTGTAGGCGTACATGACCTGATCGGCCGGATTCCAGGCACTGTTTCTGTAATAAAACCATTCGCCGTCATACGACTCAAGGTCAGTCGTGTCGTATCCGCCCGGCGTCAGGCGGGCGACAGACTGATACCGAATCCATGTCGCCGACGGATCACCCTCGATCTGTTTGTTCGGCGGGTCATAATAGAAAGCTCGCGGAATCTGCGGGTCTGACAGACCGCATGCGCAAAGCAGCGCAAGCGGCAGCAGGTACATTCCTCGATGCAGGTATTTCAGCGGGCCCATGGAACGTAAAGATACCCCATTGTTGCACCTGCTACCCCTGCATGCATCACGGCCTGCTTGCATGGATGCGTACCGCAAACGTAATCTGTTTCCAGACCGGCACGGTTGTGTGCTCGCAAGGACAGGGTTCCATGAAGAAAGCAGCAATAGCACTGGTAGCACTCGTCGCCATTGAGCACCTGTACATCCTGGCGCTGGAGATGTTCTTCTGGACCGAACCCGTTGGGCTGCGAACGTTCGGCCTGACACCAGAATTCGCACAGCAGTCGGCTGCGCTTGCGGCGAACCAGGGGCTTTACAACGGCTTTCTTGCAGCGGGGCTTATCTGGAGCTTGTTGCGCAAAACGGACGCCTTCGCACTGCAGGTGTTTTTCCTTGGCTGCATTATCGTTGCCGGAATTTTTGGCGCCATGACGGCGAAACCGTCAATCCTCTGGGTGCAGGCCGCACCGGCAACAATCGCTTTGCTTGCGGTGTTGTTTGCACGTCGGCAAACCAACACGTCGACTTATTAATCTAACCGATTCGTGGCGCGCGCCACCCGGCAGCAATCGCGTCGTCCTCGCTGTGGAACCAGCGCTCCCCCTTGGACTCGTCAATCTTGGTCGCGCTGTACTTCGGGCTGCCCGGCACGTGGTAGATCTTGTCGCCTTTGTTGTTAATGTTGCCTTTGATAGCAAAACCCTCTAATGACTCTGCGTCATTGTCGCTGTCGTCCTGCGTCCAGGCCTCCAGTTTCCGGGTCTCGAATTCCGCATCAAAGGGCTTTGACCGACTGGCGCCGTGAACATCAAGCACGCAGCAGTCATGGTCATCATCTGCAATAAAGTCGACCTTGCAGTCGCCCAGTGTAATTACACCACTCGACTGCAGTGGGTGCTCCTTGATCTGGCGCCCGTCGACTATGGTGCCGTTGGTGCTCTCGAGATCGACCAGCATCGGCCCATCGGGCGTGCTGATGACCAAGGCATGGTGTCGACTTACTGACGGGCTGGCGATTCGTACATCGCACAATTTGCCACGGCCAATCAGTACATGGCTTCGCTGCAACGAATATTCTTTAACATTGTGCTCACCGAGCCGAACCACCAGTCGACCGCCGCGCGGCAGCACCTGATCTTCGACGATTGGTTCGATTGCTTCGACATCCGGCAGCGACTCGGGCGGAGTATCAAATACTTCCCAGGCCTCATTGACCAACCCGACGGTAACCGGCACTGAGTTCGCTTTGCTGGCGATTTGCAAACACTTGAAGCCCAGTGCGCTGACAGCATCCGCATCGCCGCCGGTCAGTTCATGCACCAATGTGACGGCATCGAATTCGAAGACATCGACAATCTTTGCTGTACCCGATGACTCAATGCGCCAGCGCAGGTATTCCCGCGTCTCTGCCAGCGTGAAATTAGCGACATGAATGATTTGCTCGGGGCTGGATGTAATCGCATCCAGCATCGATTCAAGCAGCGTGTCGTCAACCGCTGATTGCCCCGCGAGCAGCAACATCAAACCGTGATTGTCGCTGCCCTCTTTCTCGGATATCCGATGCACGAAGTTAACCAGCCACAACCCACAATCCTGAATTCCTTCCAGGCACAATATCGTCCGGGTTCGATGCTTATTTTGATGCGAAAGAAACAGCGAGAAAACGTTCTCGAGGTCGGCAAGATCCAGATTCGTCGGATCGAAACCGATGCCGCGGATGACCGCGTTCATTAGCGCAGATTCATCGCCTTGCGCTGCGTTTATGCGCACTACAGTTGCGTTATTGCGCACGCCGGCCAGAAAGTGGTCGACCAGGTAGCTGGTGCCACATTTCGATTCTCCGGACAACGCAACGAGTGTTCGCGTTGCGGCAAACATGCGGCACAACTGTTGGTGAGCTTCTCGATAACTGCTGGTGGATACCGGCCTTACGGGCTCTTGTTCTGCAGGTAACTCGGACGTTGCCTGGATTAGCTGCTGGGGACGCATTGCTGTCACCTCGGATGGCCTTTTAACGACGCGACGTCAAAGGCTCTTGTTAGAATTCCCTCTTGTTATCCCACAATACTATGCTCGCTTGTCATTTATGTAAAGTGTAACGCGAGGATGCCAATTTAAGCCTCTGATATCTAAATAATTGTACGTCCGCAAAACACTGATACATGCGCGTAGCCTGCGACCTTCCTGCATTGCAGCCGCGAATTCGGCAGCGACTTGTCTTGCACCGCTTGCAAGTGTTAAATCATTGAGCAACCTACTCCACTCAAGCAAGGACATGAAATGAGCATAGCGAAGACCTCAGAAATCAGCGCGGCATCATCAAAAAGCTTCGAAGATGCCATCCAGAAAGGCATCAAGCGTTTTGCAAAAACGATCGACAATATTGAAGGCGCCTGGGTTAAAGAACAGAAAGTTGTCGTTAAGGGCGACGACGTCACCGAGTATCGCGTAACGATGAAAGTGAGCTTCCTGCTCAAGGATTAGTCGGAGACTTCAGCTTCTGCCGCGTTCCCGAAGTTTGCGCCGGGTGCGCTTATCAGGACGACCTTCGGTACGCGGCATAAGCATTCGATCCCGGCGCAGAACAGCGGAGATTTGTTTTCGCCGGGCGATGGATTGCTCATCTTCCCGGAAACACTTCTGCGCCTCGGCTGCGGGCCCGCGCCGCGCCGGAACAGCCAATACCTCAATCGAATAAGGCAGGCGCTGACGCATCAAATCGATACGATCGCCACATCGCACGCGATGTCCCGGAGTTGCGCGTTCGCCATTGATTTCGACGTGCCCGCCCGATACCGCCGCCGTCGCCAGCGTGCGTGTCTTGTAGAACCGACAGTAAAAAAGCCAGCGGTCGATTCGCAGTGAGTTAGCCGCGTCGGTCAAGCGCCAGCCGGTACCGGAGCGGCAAAATAAGCGGCTGTCCGCATGGGTGTCTCTTCACATAAAACGAGCATTAAGTGTAGAGCTTAAATGCCTTGCCTGCACAGTTTTGATATAGTCCGCGCCTGTATCTGTTTCGGAAGCAACTGATGGCGCAAGTTCTTGATTCTAACCGCACTAATGCACACCTGGGGCGCCTTGACGAAATGCGGCGCGGCGGCGGCGCGGCGCAAACCCCCGGCCTCGAAGACGCCGTCATTCGCGAGTTTCTTGACGCAGGCTATGAAGCGCTAGCGATAGCGATCGAACGCGGCTACGACCGTTTTCTCGAATTGCAGCAGTCACATGCCGAATTCGTTGCACTGGACGAGGCTGACCAGATCAGCACGGCACATGGTGGCTTAACCAATTTCTATGCCGAGGACGCAGTAAACCCTTACGTTGCGGTTAGCGCATCCGGACCGTGGATAGTAACGCTCAAAGGCGCTGTGATTTACGACTGCGGTGGTTATGGCATGCTCGGGCTAGGCCACGTTCCCGAAGGCATTCTTGACGCAATGAACCAGCCACACGTCATGGCGAACATCATGACGGCAAGCGTCAACCAGGTCGATTTCGTAGCGCGATTGCGGCGTGAAATTGGCCATACCCGCAGCGGCGGAACGCCGTATGCCAGCTTCCTGTGCCTCAACAGTGGCTCGGAGGCGATGTCGCTGGCGTCGCGCTTCGCAGACATCAATACCAAACGGCTAACCGATCCGGGAGCGCGCTACGAAGGCTATCGTGTGATGGGCCTGAGCCTGACCGGCAGCTTCCACGGCCGGACTGACCGGCCTGCCCGCTATTCCGACTCCTGCGCCAAGCAATATGCGAAGCACCTGGCGTCTTACCGTGATCGCGATTACCTGCTGGATGTCGAACCGAATAATGTCGAAGCGCTGGAAGCCGTGTTTAAACAGGCGGCTGAGGACAAGATTTTTATTGAAGCGTTCTTTATGGAACCGGTCATGGGGGAAGGCAATCCCGGTATGCCGATTGAGCCGGCCTTCTATGCGCGGGCACGCGAGTTAACGCGCGCGAACGGTACCATGCTGGTCGTGGATTCGATCCAGGCAGGCCTGCGGGCGCGTGGCGTGCTCTCGATCGTCGATTACCCCGGATTCCGGGACCTCGACGCACCCGATATGGAGTCCTATTCGAAGGCGCTGAATGCTGGACAATATCCATTGTCTGTACTGGCATTGTCGGCCGAAACCGCGGCGCTGTACCAGCAGGGTTTGTACGGCAATACGATGACCACCAATCCCCGCGCACTCGACGTCGCGATTGCGGTTCTGGATTCGTTTACCGACGAGCGGCGGGAAAATATCCGCGCCCGGGGCGAAGAACTGGTTGCCGGCCTGAACGCCCTCGCTGAAGAAACTGACGGCGGCGTCACGGGTGCACAGGGCACCGGATTGTTGGCCAGCTGTGAGCTGGCGGAGCGTTACAAGACCTATGGCGCCAACAGTACTGAAGACTACTTGCGTCGGCATGGCCTGGGCGTGATACACGGTGGCGCACATTCACTGCGCTACACGCCAATTTTCGATATCACGCCGCGCGAAGTTGACCTGATCGTCTCGCTGACGCGCAACGCACTGCAGCACGGCCCGACACGCTAAATTCGAGCGCGCACTGCAAGTCCAGGGAATCTTGCTGGCTTGACCTGCAAAAGCAGACGCTGCCGCGCTGGATTGGTTCACTTGTCGGACAAGACCAGCAGGTTGCCCAGCAAAACCAGCGCGAAACCCGTCAGGATATAAGCCTGCAAAGCCAGTCCTTCGAACAGCATGGACAGCACCAGCGCCACCACCGGAAACATGACCGTGGCATAACCCGCGCGATGGGCGCCGATGCGCCCCAGTAAGGTCAGGTACGCGCCGAAGGCCAGCACAGAGCCGAACACCGTCAGGTAGGCCAGCGAAATCACGTAACCCGGCGACGGATCGAAAGTGAACTCATGCCCCTGCCCCAGTGCCAGTATCCCGGTCAGGCAACCGCCGTAGAGCATGCTCCAGGCATTGGATTGCACCACCGGCAATGCCGATTTCTGCGCGGCCTGCGACGCCATGTTGCCAAATGACGCCATCAACGCACCGAGAACCGCAAGGATCGAGCCGAACAACACACCGTCGGACAGCGACACATTGGAAACCTGCGGCCCGAAAAGCACAACGATACCGACAATCCCCAGCGCCGCACCGAGGTAAACTCGCATCGCCACCCGAACCCTAAAAAAGATGCGCGCATTGATAATGTTCATCCACAACATCGCGGTGAAAGCGATAGCAGACAGTGCCGACGTGATATAGATCTGCGCCCGGTAGGCAAGAATGTAATTCAAACAAAACATGAACAAACCCATCAGTGCGAACCACCGATGAGATTTAAGATTAAATTTGAGGTCTAAGTCACGGATTTTACACCAAATAAACAGGACCGCGGCGGCCGCCAGATAGCGGTAGACAATCGAGACTTCGGGCGCAACCCGACCGAGCTGAAATTCGATCGCGAACCAGGTCGAACCCCAGATCAGTACGGTCACCGCGTAGAGGAAAAAATTATTCAGGACCTGTCTGCCTGAGCATGTTTGCTGGCCGCAAGCTGAAGCATGGGTATTCCGTTTTGTGATCGGTGCGGAGGATGGCCCGGCAGCATAACGGGATAATGCGCCAATGCAACATGGCTTATTGATTCTGCCTATCGTGGTGCCGGTCTTGTTCTGGTCGGCTTACCACTACCACAAGGACCGGCACCTGCCGGAACCGCCTGGGCACCTGTTGCTGGCCTTTGCGCTTGGCCTGCTCGCGGCCGGTGGCGCGAAACTGATGTACCTGGCCCTTGAGCCAGCCGGACTACGTTTCGATGCGATCGAGCTGGCAGCGAATAATCGCCCTGGACTGCTCGCGTATGCACTGCTTGCCATCGGCCCGATTGAGGAACTCGCTAAGCTATTGCCGTTCGTGCTGGTCATCATCCACCTGAAAGAGTTTGACGAACCACTGGACGGCATTATTTACGCGTCATTTATCGCGCTGGGATACGCGGCGGTCGAGAATTTCCTGTACCTGGACTATTTAACGCCGCTGGAGACCATTGCCAGAGGTTTCGCGAGTCCGGTGGTGCACATTTTGTTTGCGTCGATCTGGGCACACTGGATCACGCAGGCGTGGCTGGCAGGCCGCTCGCTGCTCAAAGCGTTATTGCGGGGCTATTTCCTGGCCGCACTGCTGCACGGACTCTATGATTTTCTGGTGTTACAACATCCTGTCGCATCGCTGCCAGTCGCAGCCGCCTTGATCGTGGCAATCTGGGTTTGGCGACTGATATTGATGCGGCGCCTGAGAGACACCGCTATCCGGCAGAAAATTGTCAATCAGCCGCGATCGTAGGGATTGTTGTCGTCCGGTTCGGACGTGGGTTCCTCCAGCGACAAGCCGGCGAGCTCATCCGGATCGCTTAATAACTGCGAGCAACGCTTCTGGATATCCGCCAATTTTAGCGAAATATTCGACTCCGAAAGCGGTACCTCGTCAAGATCGTGCTTCATGTCAGTGCCCATTCAATCTGCCGCCATCTGGAGGCAGGCCATCTGTCGCAGTATAGAGACAGGTTGAGCCTCTAAATGTGACACAGTTTTTCGCAAAAATCTGCCAAATGTCTGTTTTATGTCAAAATTCGGCTGATTTATTGCGTCCGCAGCCGTGAATTTGCCATTCGTGCCGACGATTGCTTGCCTGATTAGTATTTCACCATCACCGAGCCCCAGGTGAAGCCTGCACCAAAGGCGGCAAACATCAGCGTATCGCCACGCTTGATCCGGCCATCGCGGACTGCCTCGTCCAATGCCAGCGGAATGGATGCGCCCGATGTATTGGCATGTTCGTCGACCGTTGCTATTACGCGTTCCATCGGCATGCCAAGGCGTTTTGCGGCCGCCTTGATAATGCGCATATTGGCCTGGTGCGGAATAAACCAGTCGACATCTTCAACCCGGCCATCCAGGTCGGCGATGGTCTCGCGCGCGATCTTGTCGAAGGTTGCAACAGCGCGCTTGAAAACGGCGTTGCCCTGCATCTGGATAAAGGCGTCTCCGGCACGGGTGACATCGTAGCCAACAGACACACCGTTGGGGACATGCAATAGTTCTTCGTATTCTCCGTCGGCATGGATATGCGTCGACATGATCCCGGGTTCGTCGCTGGCCTGTAGCACGACACTACCTGCCCCGTCGCCAAACAATACCGCGGTACCACGATCCTCCCAATTGGTGATACGGGACAAGGTTTCGGAGCCGATAACCAGCGCCGTACGCGCACCGCCTGACTGAATGAAGCGATTCGCGATATCCATTGCATAGACGAAGCCGCTACAGGCGGCATGAACGTCAAACGCTGCGGGGCCTTTAACGCCGAGTTGGCGCTGAATAATGCAGGCGGTTGACGGAAAAACCTTGTCGGGGGTTGCCGTGCCTACGATGATCAGATCGATGTCATCGGCGCTGACCCCGGCATCCGCCATTGCGCGCTGCGCAGCGATCAAACCGATGGAGGATGTGGTTTCGTCATCGGACACCACGTGCCGGCGCTTAATACCGGTACGCTCGCGAATCCATTCGTCCGACGTATCCATGGTCTTCTCGAGGTCTTTATTCGTTACGACTTTTTCGGGCAGGAAACTGCCGATGCCGGCGATACGTGCGAAAGTCATGTCTTTCCTTTCATGAACGCCGCAATTTCGCGGAGCGTTGGGTAATCAAACAAGTCACTGATATCGAGTTTACCGGGATGTTGTTCGTCGATCGCGAGAACGATTTCGGTCAACGTCAATGAACTTACCCCGACCTCAAACAAATTGTCGTCAGCGCCAATCTTGCGATCGTTCGAATTTTCGCGACAGATGGTCACGAGCTCCGCGAGCAATGGATCGTCGTCGATCGCATCCGGCGCGTCCTCCGGAGGACGCAATTCCTGCAGTACGGCATCGAATTCGCCGTCGAAGTAAGACTGCAGCAATCTGGCACGCTGCACTTTGCCGCTGGTCGTCTTCGGAATTCGCGCCACCGGAATGACCTGGTCAACTTCCAGCCCCGTCTGCTCGCCGATGAGGTCTCGAATCTTCGCGATCATAGGCGCAAATGTGTCGCTGGACTGGCGATGCAGAATAAATGCGATCAGCTCCTCGGTCTGGCCGCCCTTTGGCGTCGCACCGGCCACGACGACCTTGTTCAGGTCGAGGCCATCCAGTTGTGCGACGATTTCCTCGATGTCATGCGGATAATAGTTCTGGCCATTGACGATGATGATGTCTTTCTGGCGGCCAGTAATAACCAGCTGATTGTCAACGAATACGCCGCAGTCACCGGTGCGCAACCAGCCATCCGCTGTGAACAACTCCGTCGTGGCCGATTCGTCGCCGTAGATGCGTTCGGTAACGCTGCCGCCACGCAATTGGATATTGCCAATACAACCATCACCAAGCACTGCGTCATTATCATCGACGATGCGTATTTCGACGTCGCGAATCGCATTACCCACACGAACAAAACTGACCGCGTCACTATCGCCCGGCTGCACTTCGCGATAGGTATCGCCGACGCGCAGACTGTGGCGATCAACGGTAATGCGAGAATACTCAGTGCCGGGCTCCGGTATCGAAACGCCCACTGTTGCTTCGGCCAGCCCGTATACCGGAAACATGGCACTGCGCTTCAGCCCGAACGGTGCCAGCGAATCCAGAAACTCCTCACACAATTCCCAGGAGATCGGCTCGGCGCCATTGAGAATCAATTTGACGCATGACAAGTCGAGATCCTGCAGGCCTTTGCGCTGGAACAACTTGAGAAAGTGCTTGTAGCCAAAATTCGGAGAACACAGTTGCGTCGCTCGAAGCTCGTTCGCCTTGCTCATCCACAATAGCGGTCGCCGTACGAAGACGTTTGTATCCATGACGGCGTGATTCATACCGACACCCAGTACGCTCAGGTGGTAACCGATCAAACCCATGTCGTGAGTTAATGGCATCCAGCTCAGGCTCTGGTCGTCTGCCTGCCAGTTGCACGCCTCCACGATCGCGCGGATATTCGTGCAAAGATTACGATGTGTCAGTACAACCCCTTTCGGATCGCTGGTGGAACCCGACGAGTACTGGATAAACGCGATGTCATCGGGTGTCGATTCGTGAACCTCACCCTGCAGCGCAGCATCGACATCCGAAATCAGCGACGTCTTTGATTCCAGCAATGCCGTGATCTCGGTGCGACCCTGTTTTTTTGCAAATTCCAGCAATCGCTCCTGCAAATCCTGTTCGGTGAACAGGGTTGCGCGTTCAAGTTGCGACAGTATCCTGAATAACTTCAGGCGATGTTCGTCACTGATGCCGACGGCAACAGGAACGGGCACGATACCGCCTAAGACGGCAGCCCAGAATGCCACCACGAAACTCTCGTTGGATTTGCTGAATATGATCAGCTCGTCGCCCGGTTTCATGCCACGGGCTTGCAGCGAGCCGAGCAATGCCCGAGCACGATCCCACAGCGCTTCGAAACGGACGATACTTTCGTCGTGCTCACCGTCGATAAAGCGGATTTCCCTGTCCCGGCCCCTCGCCTCGCGTAACAGGTCCGTCAGTGTTTCGTAAAGTTCCATCTGGTCCCTATCGTTCGGAAACGTGCATGTAAATGTCATCGGCAGAGCGCAGGTTTATGCCCAGCTCCAAATCGGGCGCGGCATCATCCACTAGACTCAAGCGAAACCTTGGCAGCAACAAGCCAAGGTGTACCTTCATTTCCATAAATGAAAAATACTCGCCAACACAACGCCGCGGCCCCAGCGAAAACGGAAAAAATGGCCTGTCCTTCTTGCTGCTTTCGCTGGCAGTAAATCGATCCGGCATGAAACGCTCTGGTTCAGGCCAATAGTGTTCGCAACGCTGCAGAATGAACGGCGACAGGTATATATCGGTGCCCGGCGGGACATCGTAATGGACCAGTTCGTCTTCTTCGTGTGAGCGCCGCGTAAACAACCACACCGGAGGATACAGGCGCAGCGTCTCTTCCAGTACCTGCTGCGTGTATGTCATGGACGTCAGTGCGTCGCTGCTGACGGAACCGCTGTCGGTCAACGTCGCTTCCGCCTCGTCGATAAGTTTCGCTTCAACGTCCGGGTATTTTGCAATCAGGTACCACACCCAGTTCAGAGTGTTTGCAGAGGTTTCGAAGCCAGCGACAATCAAGGTCATCAATTCGTCCAGCAATTCGGCATCGCTGAAGTGATTGCCTTCTTTATCCTGTGCCTGCAGGTAAATGGACAAAAAATCGAAGTCGCTTTGCGAGTTGCCGGCGCGGCGGTCTGCGATAATGCCGCTTAGTAATTCCCGCAGGTGTCGAACCTTCATGACAACGCTCAGATCGCGCGTCGAATCGCGGCTGAGAAACGCGAACGGGTTTTCGCCGCCCGTCATAATGCGACGCTCGTAGTCCGGACCGAAGATGCTGATCAAAATAAGTTCGAGCGCGAAGTCTGAGGTTTCCGATGTAATGTTGCATGGCGTCCCGGACGCAGCGAGCTTTGCCCAGTGCGCGGCTCGGCGCTGGCTGCAGTCAAGCATGACGTCCACCAGGCGATGAATATTCTGCCGTCCAAAGGCTGGCTGCACCATGCGCCGGGAACGCCGCCAGACATCGCCATCGCTAACGATCAGCCCGTTGCCGAGCAACATTTTGACGCGTTCAAACCCCGGACCCTTGCGATAGCGGGCATGACGCCGGGCCAGAATGCGGTGAACTTCCGCGGCATCATTGATGAAATAGGCGAGCCGGCCGTTCGGTCGCCGCATGCTCACCATGTCGCCATATTCCTGCCGCAACTGCTGCAACGTACTCAGGGTTTCGGGATCGATGCCGAGCGCCACCGGCTCCGTGGGACCCGGGGGCTGCCTGTAGCTTGGCTGGGGGGACGTCATTGCCGAGTGGTTTACGCTGTATCGTATTGAAAAATCAGGCGCAATATTACATTGACCAGCGGAGATTCGATACTGCAAACTCAAGACACATTGCTACACAATATCATCGGACAGGCCCGCAATTGACTGAGACCCCGAAAAAAGACTTCGATTCCGTCGAATCGCGGCGCAGCAGCGCATCCTTGCGGCGCATGACGCCTGCGCGACGCCTGTATTATTTCCTCGGCCTGCCGCTGTTGCGCGGGCTGATACGGCTGCTGACGGCCACCTATCGTGTCGAGCGAATCATCGGTGAATCGAATATCGATCCGTTTTTGGATGGCAGTCGATTGTGTGCGCCGTGCTACTGGCACCAGCAACACGTCGTGGGTTCGACCCTGATCCGTTCCTGGGTGCAAAAAGGATTCAAGGCCTGCTTTCTCGTGTCCGGGTCCGTGGATGGCGAGGTGCCGGAGCGCATTGCCCGTGCGTGGGGTGCAGAAGTTATTCGCGGCTCAGCCAACCAGAGTGGCGCCCTGGCATTGCGTGACATGCAAAGCATGATGAAAAAAGGGTATTCGATCGTCACCACCGCAGACGGACCGCGCGGGCCGATTTACGAGTTCAAAATGGGCGCGATCCTGATGGCACGGATTGCCGGGGTGCCGATCATTCCGGTGGCATGCGCGGCCGATCGCGCGTGGTATCTTGACCGTTGGGACAAGTTCATGATCCCCAAGCCGTTCGCCCGCATCGCAATCGGCGTTGGTGCGCCGTATACGATCCCGCGGGACGCACCGCTGGACGATTTGGAGCCACACCGGGTGCGTGTTCAGGAAGCAGTCATGTCACTGATGGCAGACTGTAAACTGGCCCTGGATCGCAAGGAATAAAGCCGCAATGCGCATGCTCCTGACTATTATGGCAGTGCTTGTTTTGCCCGTGTGCGATGCTGCAATGGCAGCCGAACAGCTCATTCCACACAGTGCTGAATACAAAGTGCGAATCTCGGTGGTTTCCGGGCGCCTCAACACCGAATTGCGGCGCACGGAAAATGGTTACCTGGCCAATCACCTTATCCGCCCGACGGGCATGTCGCGAATTCTGACCCGCGGAACAATGGACGTGACCTCGGAGTTTTCGGCAGAAGCAGACGGTGTGCGACCGATCGCATACCAGGCTATCGATACAATTCGTGACGATCCAGCCATCGACCTGACGTTTGACTGGGGTACTGATATCGCGTCCGGCACTGTCGGTGACGAAGCCTTTCAGTTGCAGCTCGACGAATTATCCTACGACAATGTATCGATCCAGTACGCTTTGATGTACGACCTGTTGAACGACAACGTCGCGGATCGCTACGTACTCTTCGATGTCGACAAAATGCGCATCGCCAATGTCAGCAGCGCCGGGTCCAGGGAAATCCGGACGAAGGCGGGCGAATTCACGGCAATCGGTATTCGTCACCAAAAGGAAGGCTCGTCCCGAATAACCACCTTGTGGTGCGTGCAAGAACTCGGCTACCTGCCAGTCGTTATCGAACAGCACCGCAAGGGCAAACTGAACTTTCAGGCTACACTCGTGAGATATACGCCGACCGGCGCTTGAACGCGCCCTAGCCCAGCAGGATTGACAGCTGCAGGGTCAGCATCATCAGCGCAGTAATGAAAGCGGCCACGACAAAACTGCCACCCCATCGCGCGATCGTATTGCGGTGGGCGATACCAGCCAGCAGCGGCATCGCCGGCAATGCGGCGACACAGGCCAGCGGGAAGAACACAACGGCCAGTCGCGGATAGCGATACACCCAGGTCTTCAATTCGCGTCGCGACGCCATCTCCGCGACGATTGCATCCAGCGGCCCCATTCGCTGTGCGGCTAACTGGTGCGCCGCCACAAGCTCAACGCCGTCGCCGATGGCAAAATCAACCAGGTCATCGTAGTGATCCCGAATCTCGCTTACCGCACGACGTGCGTGCCGGGGCGAGATGCCGCTTTGCAGCAGTTTTTTCGTGAGATCCTGAAGATCGATCTCACGCACTGGCTGCACCTTCGAGTGCATTAGCGACTCCGCCCTGAATACGACGCCAGTCGGTTTGCAGTTTCTGCAGCCGATCCCGCCCTTTTCGGGTCAACGCATAATAGACACGTGTCCGGCCCGCAACGGCTCTGCGCTTCGACTTCAGTGAACCATTACGTTCGAGGCTGTGCAGTACCGGATAAATCACGCCCTCGCCCAGCGAGATCGCCTCGTCGGTCACTTTTCTGATCGAACGGACCAACTCGTAACCGTACATTTCCTGCTGGTCCAGGAGCCGCAGGAGCAGTAACTCCGGGACACCGCTCATGAAAGGGGGGTTGGATTTTGCCATCGCCCGAACATACCTCGAACTAAAAGGTATTTCAAGAGTTACTTTGTAGTTCTAGGTATGTATGATACCTAGTAGTTCAAGGCATAACGCAGTGCGGGACCTCATAAGGAGCTTCATATGCTTACTCGATACGCCTCTGCCATCACCAGCGGTACCTTGATGACCCTCGCTTTGCTGTTTGTCATGCAGGCCCTGATCAGCCTGCAACCGGGGGTGAAAGTCGAACCCAGGGATCCCACATTCGTCGACTGGATTCGCCTGATCCCGGATACACCGGTGCAGCGCGACGAACCCGACATCAATGTTGATGACCTGATCCGGCCGGTGCACACGCCGCAACGCACTCCGCAGTCGACTGAGCTGGAGAGGATTTCCGTCCCTGGAGAAAAGCCGGTCCTGCCACCGCGTGAGCCGGGTATCCAGTTGGGCATGCCGGTCGATGGAGCGCTGGTCAACATGTTCCGCGTGCAACCCGTGTATCCCGCCCGGGCCCAGCAAATGGGGCTCGAGGGGCACGTCATCGTCCAGCTTGACGTTGATGCAACCGGTCAGGTCGCTAATGCGGTTGTTGTGGAGTCAAGCCATCAGATATTCGAGAAGTCTGCGCTGCGCGCTGCAATGGCTTTTCGATACAAGCCGCGTGTCGTTGACGGTATCGCCCTGCCAACTCGCGGTATTCAGAATCTGTTCCGCTTCAACATGGACGAATAGAGCAAGACGGGCGGCGGCTCCAAAGAAGGCCTTTCCTTCCCGCCGGGCTAACCCAGGAGCCGCTGCCCTTTTATGAGCGCTCGAAAACCTGCTGGCGCGAATAGATTTGCGTGTCACCCTTGCTGATACGGATATCCCTGACCAGCACATCAGCATTGTCACCGTAAGCCCAGGTTTCACGCATCAAGGATCCGGCGTCGTCAAGCGTTTCGACGACAAAGCGGTCACCCTCCCAGCCTGAAGCACGTAACGCCTCGATTGGACCGATCGTAACCACGCGGTTTTCACCAAAAGTAAACTCTTCTACGACGGAACGATCGTAACTGATAAAAATGCCAAACTCGGTTTGCGTAATCTTCAGGGACTCACCAAATTCAAGAAATACCTGCACCGAGCGATCCGAGCCTCTGCGACTGTTTCGTGTCGGGCGCTGACGACTCGGCAGGACAAACTCCTCGCGGTCTTCCGCGGAAGCCGCAGGTCGTCTACCGCCATCCTGCTGCCGGATATGCCATTGGCCGGAAAAATCCACCCCGTCCGGAACGTTGGCACTTTTGCTTAGCAGCGTTGGCGCAGAGCCACAGGCAGAGACGAACAGCGCAATGAGTAGCAGCGTAAAAGCAGAGTTCCGGGGAAAAGATTGACGCATGAAATATCCGGCTGATTCAGAAGCTGCGTCATAGTAGCGATGAACTCACGCGCATGCCAATCCGGATAAGGTCTTTTCGAAGCTGTTGCTGACTGCTACGTCGATTTGCTGCAATTGCAGCCAGTCGGACAATTCACACAACTCGGCATGCAGCGCGTGTGCGGTCGCCGATGCCTCAGCGCCGCGCTCAAGATGGGCGTTCTGCACAAGCAGGCGCGAACGCTTGCGATCTGCTTTCAAATCTACTCGCGCGGTAATCCTGTCTCCCTGCCGGAACGGCAGGACATAATAGCCCCAACGCCGCTTGTGTTCTGGCACGTAGATTTCAATACGATAATCCAGGTCAAACAGGCGCAGTGCGCGCGGCCGGAACCAGACAACGGGGTCAAACGGAGACAACAGCGAAGCGCCGGGAATGACTCGTGGCGACCTGGCAGTAGCGGCAAGGTAGGCTGGATCAGACCAACCCTCGATTGCCACTTGCGAGACCACCCCCTCTTCCGCAAGTTCTTGCAGCCCTGGCGCGACGTCGGAAACGGCCATACGGTAGTAATCGGCTATGTCGTGCACAGTAGCAACGCCCAGGGCGACTGTGGCCTTTTGTACAAGCTTCCGAATCGATTCGTTCGTGGACACAGCCCTATCGCAAAGATGTTTGCTCAGTATTCGTTCGGGAAGGTCGTAGACGCGCTGAAAGTTTTTCTTGCGTCTGCGGACGGCCAGCCGACCGGTGCCGAAGTGATGTTCTATGGCCCAGCGTGGCACCGACCGATGCCAGTCGCCCGGCTTCCGCGCCGGTCCATCGACCGGGGGAAGATCGTGCGCGGTGGTTGCACCGAGCTCCGTAACCTGCTCGATGATTTGCCGCAGGTACTGGTCGCGTTGTGGCAACTTGTTCAGCGGGCTGTTTTTGTGCTGGCTGAAAGCCGCACGCCGATGCGCCAGCAAGGGCCAGTCATCACTTGATACGACGGATGCCTCGTGCGCCCATTGCTCGATAAACTCGCCCGAGTCGTACAGGAAACGTTCAAAACGATTGCGGTCGTACGGGCCAAGGCGTGACCAGATCATCAGGAAATGCGCGGGAATCAGGACATTGACAAAATCGAGCTGCAACACGGTTATCGACGACAAGGCTCGCCGAAAATGGCGCACATCATTGGGATTTCCCGGACGGACCCGGTCAAAGCCCTGGGCCGCCAGCGCAATGCGGCGGGCTTCGCTTGCACTGATGCTTACGCGATTGCCCACAGCAAACCTGCTTCAGGCGACAATCGCGTCGGCTTCAATTTCGACCAGCATCCCGGGCCCGATCAGTCGACTGACTTCGACCATTGAACAGGCAGGCATCACGTCCGAGAAAAACTCCCGATGCGCTTTTGCAACATCCTCCCAGCGATCGATGTCAGTAACGAAAATTCGCGTTCGGACCACATCCTGCAAATCCGCTCCGGCATCTTGCAAGGCCTTGGCAATAATCTCTATGCAGCGGTAGGTTTGCCGGTACATATCGCCGGCACCGAACAGTTCACCATTTTCATCAACCGGGGCGCTGCCCGATACGGCAATCTGCGGCCCGACCCGTACCGCACGACAATAACCAACCAGGGGCTCCCATTCGGTACCGGTTTTTACGCGTATTTTTTCAGACATAAACTCGTATCCATAAGATTGTTATCACGCCCGTTGCATGCCAGCTAATAGTGCTATGTTAACCTGAACCCGGAGCACAGATGATCAATAAAAAAGAACTCGAACTGCTGCAGGGCGCACTGCAAACACTCGAAGCGGGATTTACCGACTTACCGGAATTCACACCGGATTTCGACGTCGTTGCAGTTGAGAAGGTGCTCGACGAAGTCGCCACGCGGATGCAGGACAACTACCCTTACTATCATCCGCAATACGCCGGGCAAATGCTCAAGCCGCCGCATCCCGTTGCACGTATTGCCTACGCCATGTCACTCTGGGTAAACCCCAATAATCACGCACTTGACGGCGGTCGTGCCAGTTCGGCCATGGAGAAGGAATGTGTTTTGGCGCTCGGCCAGATGTTTGGCTGGGAGGATCCGCTTGGACACCTTGCCAGCGGCGGTACGATGGCCAACCTCGAAGCGTTGTGGGTTGCCGGTCGCTTGCACCCGAATAAGAAAGTCATCGCCTCGAGTCAGGCACACTACACCCATAGCCGCATCTCGGAAGTACTCGGAATCGAGTTTTCACCGGTTGCTGTCGATTCGGCCGGTCGCATGAAGATTGCCGATATCGAAAAACAACTGCAGGCGGGCGATGTCGGAACCGTGGTGGTCACGATGGGCAATACCGGGCTGGGATCTGTGGACCCGCTGCAGGACGTCCTGAAGTTACGTGAGCAATTCGATTTTCGAGTTCACGCCGATGCTGCCTATGGCGGTTATTTCGCACTCAGTGACGCGCTGCAAACCCCGACTCGAAGCGCGTTCGACTGCATGAAAGCTGTCGATTCGATCGTGATCGACCCGCACAAGCACGGCCTGCAGCCCTACGGGTGTGGCTGCATTCTGTACCGGGACCCATCGGTCGGTACGTTGTA
>TARA_R110002096_G_C14661614_1_pt1 | contig 39542 bp, 35 predicted proteins | sample TARA_R110002096 | Tara Oceans TARA_R110002096 (sample SAMEA4397295) | marine metagenome | biome: Polar Biome; feature: [DCM] deep chlorophyll maximum layer (ENVO:01000326); material: water (ENVO:00002006), including particulate matter (ENVO:01000060) such as... | depth 35 m
TATCGCCGCTTCAGTGGACTAGTTTGTCACCGCCGCTTACACGTTATTCAGACGTGTTTCCTTCATCGCGGTTAAGCCATCACTTTCGGGTAACCCAATATCTAATATAATCAAGGAGACATCGTTAGTAGCGATTTTATCAAACATTTCTTCTGCGCTCGACGCTTCAAGTACATTAAAACCATTGATTTCAAGAAGTGTACGCACAATGTCGCGCATATCTTCTTCATCATCGACAACCAGGATAAGATCAGACATCTAAGTTTTTTCCCACAATTTTACTTTGCGTTATTTGTACCGCTCTTATTAACCCGGAACAATATAATTTTTTATATTTAAGTAGAACGTTTCATTTAGCTTATAATGTTTACTGAACTAGCTTTGATTTGGTCAATGGAGGTCGTCGCCATCTGCTGCATAACATTCTTCAACTCGCTGTTCAGTAGGTCAAGAACCCGTTCAACGCCCGCTTGGCCAAAGGCACCAAGCCCCCAAAGATAAGGCCTGCCTATATCAACGGCAGTGGCACCAAGAGCGAGTGCTTTATAGACATCTTCGCCGCGGCGAATACCACCGTCAACCATTACGGGAACCCTTCCTCTGATTGCTTTTACAATTTCTGGTAATATATCAATAGTGGCTCGGGCGCTGGTTTGGCCGCGACCACCGTGATTTGATACAACAATGCCGTCAACACCGTGGCGCAAACAAAATTTGGCATCGTCAGGATGGGTAATTCCTTTGACCACTATTTTCATATTTGTTACATCTCGGACCCGGTTAAGAAAATCACCATCAAAAATGACAGGACTTTCAAGATGCGTAGCCAGATCAATACCATCATACATGGGCTTTCCTTTATACCCGTTTCTCACCTCACCGTGGCAGGCGGTACAGTCTCTATCGTCGAGTTTGATAAACCTGTTCAGAGTTTCCCGATTACCAGCGCCAACCAAATCCACGGTTATTACAAGCACCGGGCATCCCGCATCTTCTGCGCGTTTTATCATAGCGAGGTTTGAAGGCCAGTGGGAACGCGCATAAAGCTGTGACCAGATGGGCTCACCTCTTGCCTCGATCACTTGCTCAATTGGCGTCGATGATACATTGGAGAGCATCATCAATTGACCTTTGCTCTTTGCCGCCCTTGCCACGGCCAGTTCGCCGTCTGGATGAAAAGCTTTGTGGCTGCCCGTGGGGGCAACGGCGATGGGAGAAGGCCAGGTACGGCCGAAAATTGTCACTGATGTATCGATGTCCCTGACGTCCTTTATCCTTCTCGAACGTAGACGGATATTTTTATATCCCACACGATTTGCCATTTGGCTAAGCTCATCGGTGACCCCAGTCGCGATATATCCATAGTGAGCTGGCGGTAATGTGTTGCGGGCAACCATCTCGAGGTCAAAAACATTCAACGCATCTTCAGGGGCCGATATCATCTGCTTTTTTACTGCGAGCAGATATCGCAGGTCGGGATCGATCTTGTCTTCCTCAGAGGCCTTTGCTAACTGCGCAATATTAAGAAGTGGACTGGCAAGCAAAAATTTTAGCAAATTCCGCCGGTGAGAAAGGATGTTGTCGGTCATAATTATCCCCTGTGATTAGAGTTACTTATAGTTTGCCATAAGGAGGTTATAGTCCGGTAGATGGCGAGTCAATTTCTAAACTCCCGGCATGAGTGCTGTCGAGGATTGGCCTTTGTCTACGATAGTTAATTATTAACCAATTTCAGATAAGTATACTGTAGTATTCCGGCATTGCATTCTTGTCGAATTGGGATTTAGACTAATTTAGGGTTCTAAAATATATGAAGAGGCATCTTCTAAAATTAATCATCTTTGTTTCACTGCTCCTTATGGTGCAGTCGAATAGCTATGCCCAAATCAACCACCAAGATGCAATTTTGACTGAAGAGGAAAAGGCCTGGGTCGACGACCATCCGGTGCTACGTTCCACCAACGAGATGGAGTGGGCACCACTTGATTTTGTCAGAGACGGAAAAGCACTGGGCTTTTCTGTGGACTATTTGAATTTGGTTGCCAAGAAAGTTGGCCTTGAAATTGAATATATAAATGGCTTCGCATGGAGTGATCTATTGCGAATGCTCAAGAACCGCGAAATAGATATTGCACAAAGTATCATAATGACTCCGGACCGCATGGAGTATCTCGACTTTTCGGAGCCGTATCTGGATTTGCCGATGGTTTATTTTGGCCGCGAGGGCGCAGATCGAATAAATGGCCTTGCTGATCTTGAAGGAAAAAAAATTGGCATAGTGACTGGATCTGTCCCTGCAACGGTTTATGAAGATCATTTTTCTTATCTTAATTTGGTTAAGTTCGAAAGTACAATTCAGGCGTTAAAGGCGCTTTCGGCAGGTTCGATAGATGTTCACCCGGACATTCTACCAGTATCAAGATATATGATCCGCACCACCATGCTTCCAGGTATTGAGGTGATCGGGGATAAATTTTATCCTGAAACCGAAAATTCGGACTTTATCCGATTAGCGTCAAGAAACGACTGGCCGATTTTAAGTACAATATTACAAAAGGGAATGGCCGCCGTAACGGAAGAAGAATTCGTAGCACTAACCGATAAATGGCAAACCGCACAACTGGAAAGCGCGGAACCAGATATCGGCCTAACGCCTGAAGAGGTCGCTTGGTTGGCTGAAAATAATGTGTTCGATGTCGCTGTTGATCCGGATGTGGAGCCGCTTGAATTCATAGATGAAAATGGAGAAATAAGCGGATTTACGGGCGATTACTTACGTAAAATAGCAAATAAATTGAAAGTGAAATTCAACCCTGTAAGAAGTGAAAGCTGGACAGATTCTCTGGATAAAGCTCGAAACAAAGAGGTTGCGTTACTAGGGCTGGTGACGCCCACAGTGCAAAGAGGCGAATTTTTTTCCTTCACGGATAGCTATATGGATGTGGTTAACATGATTTTTGCCCGTCAGGGGGAGGGAGCGTTTGGCACGCTTGAAGGATTGGTCGGGAAAAAAGTGGTGTTGGTTAAAGGGTATTCAGCGATTGATTATATCGCAAAAAACTACCCGCAGATAAAATTGGTTACCACCGAGACGATAGCTGATGCTCTTCGCCTAGTAGCATCAGGTGATGCGCAAGCCTATGTCGGTAATTTGCAGATGGTGATACATACTGTCGCCGAGGAGAGGCTTTCGAATATTGTTGTCGTTGGCAACACGCCTTACAGACAGATCAATACCTTTGGTGTCAGGTCTGATTTACCACTTCTTGCAAGCGCCATGCAAAAAGCGTTGCAGTCGATTACAGAACAAGAGAGAGCAGAAATAACTCGGACGTGGACTGGTTTGATTACCGAAGTCCCCGCGGACTACGCCCGTGTCTGGCAATTATCGATTGCAGGGTTGGTTTTATTGATCCTCATTCTGATCTGGAACACCAGTTTGAGAAGAGAGGTTGAGCGCCGCAAGGTTGTTGAGCGAAAGTTGATAATTTCACAGGAACGTGCGCAACGGGCGCAATCAGAGGCGGAAGCTGCGAATGCTGCAAAATCTGCTTTTCTTGCTAATATGAGCCATGAAATTCGGACTCCTCTCAATGCGATAATTGGTTTCTCGGATGCGATGCTCGCCGGTGTTGGCGGTACCATAAAAGAAAAAAAGCATACCGAATATCTAACCGACATCAGAAATAGTGGTGAACATTTGGCAACGGTTATCAACGATATCCTTGATCTGTCAAAAATCGAGGCAGGCAAATGGAAACTGGATGAATATGATTTTGATTTAGAAGCCTGTCTTCAGGATGCGATCAAAATGCTGCTCCCGCAGGCTGATCATAAGAAGATTTCTATATGCTATCACCCAGATGAAAATATTGTCCCGGAAAATATTCATGGTGACATAAATGCCATCAAACGTATTTTTATAAACCTGCTTTCGAATTCCATTAAGTACACATCGGCCGGCGGTAAAATTGAGTGCCATATCAACAAGCAAAGAAATGGTAGTGTGGAAATAGAGATTTCCGACAATGGTATTGGTATACCGACCGACCGCATTGACCATGTGTTAAGTCCGTTTGAACAAATCCATAAAGAACATGATTTAAATGAGGAAGGTACCGGTCTGGGCTTACCTATTGTTAAAAATCTCGTGGAACTTCACGGCGGAAAGTTCAAATTAATTAGTGAAGTTAACAAGGGAACAACGGCGGTAATATCAATTCCGTCCAGGCGGGTAAGCGGATAATTTATATTTTGCCTAGTTTCATTTGTGCGACCGCGTAATCAGCGGCGCGCGCCGTAAGTGCCATATAAGTCAGGGACGGGTTTTGACAGGCGGTTGACGCCATGGCGGCGCCGTCGGTGACAAAAAGATTATCCACATCATGGGCCTGATTAAATCCGTTAAGGATGCTGGATTTCGGGTCACGCCCCATACGGGCTGTTCCCATTTCATGAATGCAAAGTCCCGGCGGTCGCGTTCTTGCGTATCCTTCGACGTCATGAAACCCTGAAACGTTGAGCATCTCAACGGCTTCTTCTTTCATGCTTTGCTGCATGGCTTTCTCGTTATCGCTATGTTCACAGGACACGTGAAGCAAAGGCATGCCAAGCGGGTCAAGATTATCTTGGTCAAGGCGGACATGATTTTCAAACCGTGGCAGCATTTCGCCAAATCCCATGATTTCAAACTCCCACTCTCCAGGGCTCTGTAAACTTTTTTTGAAATTGGCACCGTACTCAGCACTGTTTGTAAGTCTGCCCCAACCTTCACGTGATGACCAACCTTCATATCCATAGCCGCGGATAAAATTTGGATCATCATCGGATAGATTTTGAAATCTTGGAATATATACGCCGTTGGGGCGGCGGCCGCTATAATAGCGGTTTTCTTCAATCTTTAGCTTTCCTCTTGCTCCCGCGTGAAAGACATGATCCATCAGATAATGACCAAGAACGCCGCTGCTATTGGCGATGCCGTTTGGAAAATATTCTGATGTTGAATTGAGCATTATTTGCGTGCTGCTTAACGTCGACGCACAGAGAAAAATCACTTTCGCGTTATATTCACGCGTCTCTTTGGTCTTTGCGTCAATGACGCGAACACCCGTGGCCTTCTTTGTCGCCGCATCATAAGTGACGCTATGGGCGAGCGTATCGGTGACAATAGTCAGATTGCCAGTGCGCTCTGCGGCGGGAAGTGTTGCCGACTGGCTTGAAAAATAAGCCCCGAACGAACAACCACGCATACATTCATTTCTAAACTGGCATTTGCTGCGGCCCAGCGCCAGTTGCTCTTCGGTCGGCTCGGTAAGGTTTGCAGTGCGGCTGATGATCAACTTTCGGTCAACAAAGTAGCCTTCCATTTTATCCTTAAAATGACGCTCCACACATGACATTTCCATCGGCGGCTGAAATATTCCGTCAGGCAGGTGAGGGAGCCCTTCTTTTGAGCCACTGATACCAGCAAAGGTTTCCGCATAATCATACCAGGGCGCAATATCCTTATACCTGATCGGCCAGTCTGTGCCGTGGCCGTCTTTTTTGTTGGCTTCAAAATCAAGATCACTAAGACGCAGGCTCACCTTGCCCCAAGTCAGGGATTTACCGCCCAATTGATGGCCTCTGATCCAGGCAAAGGGTTTGTCTTCTTCCTGGCTATAGGGCGTTTCGTGGTCTTTGATGAAAAAATGTTTGTGCTGCTCGTTTATTCCGGTTTGGCGCTGAATGGGATAATCGCGGGCCAGTTCTTCTCGGGACGTGCGCCCGTGATTGGGAAGCTCCCACGGTGCTTTGCCTTCGGTTGGATAGTCACCGGCCTCAACGTTGCGACCGCGTTCAATGATGAGCGTTTTGAGACCCTTTTCACAGAGTTCCTTTGCGGCCCATCCCCCGGAAATGCCGGAACCCACAACGATTGCATCAAATTCTTCTGCCATGTTTTATCCTTTAATGAACGGGCGTAAATGGTTGGCGCTATCAATGAGCGATTGTTTGCGCCGCGTCAGACTGCCTTCATAATCCGCATCTTCCACTTCGATGCAAAGGGCGCCGTCAAACCCCGCATCTTTCATTTTACCGATATATCGCTGCCAATCAATATCGCCGCGACCCGGTATACGCGGATCATGATATTCGAGCGGATTTGCCATCGTGCCAACATCATCAAGTTGATCGCGGTTGACAGAAACATCCTTGGCGTGGGCGTGGAACATTTTATCTTTAAATTCGCCCCACGGTTTTTCATAGTCCATCTGCATCCACACCAAATGGGATGGATCATAATTGAGACCGAGTTCATAACCAGAGAATTCCGCAAATAACCGCCGCCATATTTTCGGGCTATAGGCGATGTTCTTACCCGCTGGCCACTCATCATTCGTAAAAAACATAGCACAGTTTTCAATGGCAATTTTTGTATTTTTTGACTTCGCGTACTCAAGCAAAGGCCCCCACACTTCAATCATCCGCGGCCAGTTATCATCAACATTTTTGTGCCAGTCATTACCGATGAATGTGGTGACAATATTAACGCCGAGCATGGCTGAAGCATCGATCACTTTTTTGATATGATCACAATAAATCTGCGCCTCATCATGGTCAGGGCATAACGGGTTTGGATAATATCCCAGCGCGCTTATTTCCACGCCGCGCGCCTTACAGTACTGATTGATATAATCGGCTTTTTCCTGTGTGAAACCGACAACATCGATATGAGTAACACCGGCATATTTGCGTTCGGCTTTGCCAACGGGCCAGCACATAAATTCGACGCATTTAAAGTCGTTATCAGCGGCGAAATCCACCACCTCTTCAAACGTCATCTCGTCCAGTATCGCGCTCTGTATTCCCAGTTTCATCTTAAAAACCCTTGTTCGATCATCTTTTTGTAACCGATTACATTTCTTCTAGTCAAGTTTCTCAAGATCGGTTATCTTTCAAGCACGAAGTATATGGGAGAGGGAGAAAAAAATGAACCGCAAAATTTATAGCCAGCTCAGCATTATGATGTTTTTGCAGATTTTTGTCTGGGGCGCGTGGTTTGTCACCCTTGGAAATTACCTTTCCACCATTGGATTTAGCGGCGCTGAAATCGGCACGGCTTATCTGACCAATAATATCGGCGCCATCATTTCTCCTCTTTTTATCGGCTTGGTGGCGGACCGATTTTTTGCCGCCGACCGTATGATGGCATACCTGCATTTGCTCGGTGGTGCGGTACTTTATTATGTATCGGATCTCGAAGGGGTCGGCGCCATTACAATCGGCTTGCTGTTCTATAACGCCTGTTATATGCCAACAATCGCCTTATCCAATGCCGTATGTTTTAATCAAATGACCAAGCCAGATGAACAGTTTCCAAAAATCCGCGTATGGGGCACTATTGGCTGGATCATTGCCGGCCTGCTCATCACCTTCGTGCTTGGCACTCAAATCGAAAATGTCGAAGCCACGGCACTTCCCATGAAAATGGCGGCTGTGGGTTCAATCGTTTTGGGCGCCTATTGTTTCACACTTCCCCACACGCCCCCAAGAAGTAAGGGCAAGAAAACAAGCATCGGCGATATGCTTGGCTTTGAAGCATTTGCGCTACTCAAAGACAAATCATTTGCAATCTTTTCCGCTTGTTCACTCCTGATTTCTATCCCGCTGGCCTTCTATTATGCGTTTGCCAATCTATACCTCAATGAAATCGGCATGACGGAAGTGGCCGCTAAAATGACCCTTGGTCAAGTCTCCGAAGTTGGCTTTATGGTGTTGATGCCTTTCTTCTTTCGCCGTCTCGGTGTGAAATGGATGTTGCTTGTCGGCATGCTTGCCTGGGTCGTCAGATATGGACTGTTCGCGGTCGGTGATATGGATAGTCTGGCCTCAGTTGTCTATCTCGGTATTCTGCTGCACGGGGTCTGTTACGATTTCTTCTTCGTCACCGGTCAAGTTTATGTGGATAAAAAGGCCGACGCCTCCATCCGATCCAGCGCCCAAGGCTTCATCGCCTTGCTCACCTACGGCGTTGGCCTCGCCATCGGCTCAAAACTTTCTGGCTATGTTGTCGACGCCTACACCACAGACGGCGTCAAAGACTGGTCAGGCATCTGGATGACCCCATGCGTCCTTGCCGCGGTGGTATCACTGCTGTTTGTGCTCACCTTTAAGGACAATGACAAGGTGCAGGGTTAAGGGAATAATACCGACAATGCCCGATATTTAGTGGCAAAAAAACATAGCACCGCGTGCACTTCGTAACATCGTATAACTGTCCTCTTTCGACCCAAAGCGGACTTTAAGAGCACGATAAATTATACTACATCTTTATTACTTATGAATATTACGCCTATTCTTAAAATACATAAACACTGCCCACAATAAGAGTATAAAGAAAATGCTTGTAAAGCTGCTTTTCATGATGGTGAACAAGCTCGCAGCTCCAACTATATTTGATGAAAAATCTGGGAATGAATTAATCATTACGATAATAAAAATATTCTCAATATAATCACAAATCCCTGCCAGAATAGGAACCAATGTAAGGTAAAATATTTTAGATTTCTGGCTTATACTTTTTAGCAAAAGCCATACCAGAAGCAGCGAATATGTAATGGCAAACAAACCCGGATATATAAAATCGAGTGGCAATTGCCTAGTGAGATATATTGATCGACCTTCCGGCCCCAATACACCAAGTAGTTCCAGCGCATTTTGATAAGAATAACCAGTAGGAGACATATCAAACAAGACGAGTTCTGGTGCAAATGAAACGACAGCAGGGATCGAATAAAAGATCATTGTTAAATAGATAGCCATTGTTATTAATAACAATACTAACACCAACTTTCCCGAGGCATTATTTTGAAGCACATGGATCAATTTTTTCATTTCTATTTGTACGCTGTTACTTCGATGGAGTAAAATTAATTCGAATACGAGCGACTGTTTTCGGCCATAAGCAGACACTCAATAGTTTGAGTATAGCGTTTTTATCGCCACGGATATTCCGTTGAAGTCTTTTTTTTGAATGTTATGATAATTAGAAATTATGTGAGTGTTATTCCTAAGAAAGGGCGTTATGTATTTTATTGCTATTTTCGGTCTGTTATTAGCTGGTTTTTGTTTATACATGATTGTTCGTCCTCAAATGTTCGCGGACAACATTATTCGGTTTGGACAAAAACCCTGGTTTCATTATTTCGAAATTATTAGCCGATTTTTGGCAGGCTCACTGTTCATATATTTCGCTGAGCAGACATTATATCCTATTATTTTTAAGATTATCGGCTATGTGATGGTCGCGGTTTCAATTGGACTACTTATCATAGGAGAGGATCGTCATAAATATTTTGCTATTTGGTCTGCTAATACCTTTAGAAATAAATTTAGATGGATAGGAATGCTAACAATTCCTTTCGCCATTTTTCTAATATATATTGCGCTTGGACAGTCAATATTGCACTTTACTTAGGCTAATTCCGAATAAAAAAAGTTGCTTGGCAATCTCTGGGCGTCGACGAACCACCCAAAGCAGACAGTCGCTGTTTGCCGTTTTGTAAATTTTCTTTTCAGTTTGTCGGGAACTCTATACTACCTTTTTTCCAAAAGTATATTGCAGTTAAAAACAGCATGAGCGCAGGCAGAATACCAAATTCATCGCCATACCAATAGGTGTCAGGTGTATTTGCCGTAAGCGAAGAGAAATATTTTTGTAAAAATACATTGCCACTCATGTGAAATATTACTCCAGTCCATAGACTATTTGTCTTCAAGCGCAGGTAAGTCATAATCACAGATGAGCTCACAATATAGAGTGTGAAACAAAATAATTGAAAAAAGAGGGGGGTATTTGAATTACCATAGATTCCAATAAAAATCATTGGCCAATGCCAGATAGACCATAAGAATCCACTAACCATTGCGGTTCCCCTGAATGACAATGATTTCATAAGTTCTGGGACCAGAAAGCCGCGCCAAGCTACTTCTTCTCCCAAGACCGAAGGAAGAGCAAGAAAAAACGTAATCGTGGCGGTAATGACAAAGTGAAATAAGATAACCGAAATATCATGCCAATTTGTCAGATTATAGTTTTCTCTCTGTTCAGAGACGAAGTTGGTATTGTACCATTCACCCATTCCGGTCGACCATATTAAGATATAAGCAAAACCTATGGCGAGCATTGGAATTATATAGCTCAGCCACTGATATTTCCACTGTCCCCATGCCCACCCCAAATTAGCTATCGGCCTTTTTCTAAACCAACACGTTATTATGGCGGCGGCTCCTACGGATAGCATAAGCGGTGTTGCTTTACCTAAGCGAAATATGAGCCAAAAACCTACAATGTAAAAGGCAATTGTCAGTGCAATGAACAAAAACAATGTTATCTTTGACTCTCTTGTTAATGCCACGACAGTCTTTCCAATTATACTGGTTATGCGATAAGTATATTTATCCGAATTTTGTGTGATACAATAATCAATAAAGAAATGGCTGTCATTAATTTATTGTTTAAATCGGCTCGTATTTGTTTCAGAATTAATGTTTGATTTGATACCCCACAACGTAACGTAAAAAGGCGACGATCAGTTATTACTGATCGTCGCCTTAGCTGCTTTCAGATGCTCTAGCTATTAGCGGTTAGGGGCGGTAAGACTTAACCGGAGGCAGTTGCGAACCGGACAGATCATCAGGAACGCTCGTCTCCCTTCTGACCGTGTGATTTAGCGAGCCAATGCCCTCAATATTAGCGGTGATCTTCTCTCCGTCCACCAGGTATCCGGACCCTGACGCGCGCTCTACCCGACCATCGCCCGTTCCACCGGACGTACCGCTCTGCAATACATCACCAGGGAAGAGAGTGATCAGCGACGAGGCGTATTCAATGAGTTCGGGGATATTATGAATCATATCGCCAGCTTTCGCCTCTTGAACAGTTACACCGTCAATGACCAGAGTTTGATGCAACCGCTGCATCGGGTCGCCGTAAAATTCTTTTGGTACAATCCAGGGGCCATGCGGTGCAAACGTATCGTGACCCTTGCCGACAAACCAGTCAGTACCAAATCTGGCGCCGCCCGGTGGCCGGCCGCCACGGTCTGATATATCCATTGCAACCATATAGCCGAACACATGATCATAGGCACGGTCCGCAGATATGTACTTGCCGGCACGGCCAAAAACAACCGCCATTTCGACTTCCCATTCGATTTCGTCGCGCCCGTAAGGCATAATGATGTCATCACCGTCGCCGATGATTGCACCGCGAGTTGGCTTGAGAAACAAGTAAGGAACGCCCCGCTTTTCTTGACGCTCACGGGTCTGAGCGGCCAGCTCTTCCTCTGTGCAACCCTCACAAGCATGGGTATAAAAGTTTACCGCCGCGTTCATAAGTTTGCTCGGATACTGAATTGGCGCCATGATGTCTACGGTACCCACCGGGTGTATAAAACCCGGTTGGTTGCTGTTACTCAGCAGTTGCTCTTCAACGAGCCAGTTGACGATCTCGTAAACCCGGTATTTAAGGCCATATTCGTACTGCGAGATGAGCCCAATCATATCGTCTGGTATATTTACCTTGCTGTACTGCGGGAGTAGCTCCATAGCGCGGTTGGCAGCGGCCAGATCGACAATGAGCTCGTCATTTTGAATAACCAGACCAACAGTTGGCATGTCGTCGATCGCAAACGTGCCAACCTTGAACGGCAGAGCCGATTTCATAGCTTGGGCTGAGACGGTGCTTGGGCTGGATAAAATCACCATTGCAGCAACGAGAATAAAGGAAAATAGGGACTTTCTTATCATATCAAACTCCAGTGCATAGCCCGACCAAATCGGACTGGGTTTATAATTGGTATTTAAGATATCTCACCCCCTTGTAAGATAGAAAAATCGTATCCTTCCGTTAGGGCGTTGTCCAGTATTTTGGTAATTTTATTTGTTAGACATATCTTTATTTATACAAACGTTTTTTTGCACCGTCCATCTGGTGGCGTTATGGTCACTGTCATCTCTCCTTTGCCGTACAGCTGTCCCAACTTCAAAAAACTGACCCAACAACAGGCATTGTATGAGCCGCAATCAAGTATTAAGTCGGTCATTATTAAGGTCCGTAATTTGACACAAGTTGTTAGTCGTTGTTAGCGGCAATACTGTCCGCTTTGGGTCGGAAGTAGTCACTCAGAATGAGCTACATTTATAAACAATATGGTTATATCGAACGACTGCTTTCGACCCAAAGCGGACGTTCAATTGTTAACTGAATTATAGACCCGCATACCTTCTTCAATATTTGCTTTGACACTGACTATTGATGCTGATTTTAAAAACCAATCATTCGCGCAAGCCATATCAGATGAAGAGAGAATGTATCTCGTTGAACTAAAACGTTGACTTTCTCCATAGAGTAGTTTTCTCACCAGAACAAATGCGCCAGAATCATTTTCCATAAAGAAACCAGGTTTAACTTCCTGTAGATCGCCGGAAATAACGTCATATCTTAGTGAGTTATCACCACGAATAGAGAGTCCACCACAATTAGGAATTTCTAAATTGAGGTACGATGAATCTAAACCATGTCTAATTTCAAAAGTATTGACTGAACCATCTATTGATAAAAAGCTATTGCCAAACTTGATGCCGTTTCCAGCGTAAACTGGCCCTGGCCAAGGGTCCCCTCTATCATTAGTAAATACTGCATATGCCGAGATAGAAAGAGCGATTGCCAAGATAATATAAATTACTTTGAGGGGCATCTCGTAATTTTGCATTCTCGTATATTCCCCCTAGGCGTTTCCATTGTTTAACTAGTTTATACAAAATTTCTTCAAAGTTCAATTTATGTGCTTTGTAGTAAGTGAAAAAATATGACTGCACTTTTCACTGTCCGCTTTGGGTCGGAAGCGGTCATTTGAATATTATGGGCGAGTAAATAGTTTTATCACTGACCTGTTAGTCCTCCATCATCATCTTAATATCACCATCCTGACCAGTCATTTCCCCGCCGCCCACTCAACGCCGCCCGACAGCATGTCGGCGAGGAAGGGGTGATCTGCTTGGAAAAAATGGCCAAAGCCAGTGTAAAAGGCGCGACCGCCGTCATAGTCGTGGGTCCATGTAATGGGGTGATCAGCGCCCATCTCACCGCCCTCATATGTGCTTTCATCGACGGTCATAAGAACCGTGAAGCCGGGCTTGCCGCGGACGTTTGCTGTGTAACTGTACCATTCTTCCAGTATTTCACCGGCCTCGGTCATTAAGGCATTTGCCGGGTGGTTTCTATTTTCAAGTTTTGCGGTGGCCACTTGGTCAACTTCTGGATGGCTTTTGAAATATCCGCCGATCATTTTTCCGTACCAGTCCCAGCCATGCTCGGTATCGGCCGCCGAATGTGTGCCCACATAACCGCCGCCATTTTGAATATATTTTTCAAAGGCGGTTTGTTGATCCTCATTTAAAATATCACCGGTACTGTTGATAAAGGCGACGACGTCATACTGCGCCAGTCGCGCACTGTTAAAACTTCCGCTGTCATGGGTTACGTCAACATCCCAGCCGCGCGACTTCCCGAGCTTTTCAATCAGGGCAATACCATCAAGATTTGAAAGATGATGATATATGCCCGGCTCAACTTGAGAAAAGGCGAGGACTTTTATGGCGTCCTGGGCTTGGGCTGTGCTGGCAAAGAAAAGGCTGATGGCGATAATTTTAAGAAGCTTCATAATGGGTCTCTTTTTATTATGGTTTTAAACACTATTTCACAACCGCTTTATAAGCACAAGGGGCGGTGAGGGCGGATCAAGACAATTTGTCTTTCTTCATCGGGCGTTCCGCTATATGAATAAACAATGAAAAATTCAGGGTTTAAATGGTCAATATTCACCGCGCGCCTGCCGATCATTCATATGCGCATTGAATGGTCGTTGCTGGCGCAGGGGCTGGTGGTGTCGCTTTCTACGGCGCTTGCGCTGATCCCGCTGCTGACATCCTTCTTCGGGCTGAGCTTTGAAGAAGCGGTGACCATCGCCATGATCCATATGATGCTGGTGACCTCAAACGTGCTGATATTCGGTGAACCTTTTGCTGCCGGATGGATAACACCGGCACTGCCACTGGTCCTTGCCCTTGTTATTGGGGATTATGATACGCCCACTGAGCGTTTTCAGATGATGACGGCACTGTCGCTTGATTTCGCAGTACTGACGCTTCTGATGGCGGTGACGGGACTGGGGCAGAGACTGTCTGATCTTCTGCCCGCCGCCATCAAGGCCGGGATCATCCTTGGCGCGGCGTTCTCTGCGTTTAAGCGTATATTTTATGATGATATTGATAATTTTAAAATGATGCCTGTGTCTTACGGCCTGGCGATTGTGACCTGTTTGATCATTCTTTATCTTCCGGCTTTTGGCAGGCTTAAAGAAAAATACCGTCTGCTGGCGATGATCGCGTCTTTTGGTTTGTTGCCTGCTTTTGTTATGGCGGGTGTTTTTGGCGGCGTAAACGGCGAATTATTATTTGATATTCAAAACGGTTTCCTCAATCCGCCCTTCGCGGATTTAATGGCGAAGGTTTCACCATTTTCCATCGGTTTCCCGCCGCTGGATTATTATCTGGCGGGATTTCCGCTGGCGCTGATTACTTATCTTATTTTGTTTGGTGATCTCGTCACTGGCCACTCATTGATTGAAGATAATCAAAAACATCGCCCCGATGATCCCATTGATCTTAACCTCAGCCGTACACATTATGCCATATCGATCCGTAATTTCATCATGGCGCTACTGGCCCCGTTTTTCCCGACCCAAGGCGCGCTGTGGGCAGGGGCACAAGTGATCATGGTTCAGCGCTGGGCAGAAGGAAAAGAAAAAGTTGAAAGCTTGATGAGCGGCATATCAGCCTTTTATTATTACGGCATACCGATTGTATTTCTTATCTTGCCGTTGGTCACTTTTTTGAGGCCGTTTATGCCGATTGCCTTGATGCTGACCCTACTTCTGACCGGCATAGCCTGCTGCAGGTTGGCGTTAAAAATGGTCAATTATAATGGTGACCGCCTCATCATGCTCGTGGTCGCCATTTTACTGACGTTTTTTAGCCCGTGGATCGGCCTCGTGTTCGCGATCGCTGCGTCGTTCATCATAAATCAGCTCAACAGAAAACCGTCCTAGTCTATATACGCCCCGCCAAATAATTTCGGATCTATGAGGGGGGAGGCCGCGAGGCCGGGGGGAGCTCAAGTAGCCGCTAGGCGGTAGCTCCACCCATCACTAGAAATTAATTGGCACCGCCAAATAATTTCGGATTAAGAGCGCTCATTTGTCCGTCAATGATTGTCAGCGCATGCTCGCGGTCCGTGCTTAGCATGGTTGGCGCGTCAAGGTCGACAAAGCTCGCTTCGGTGGCGATAAACATGCCTGCGGCCATGGAAAGCGATGTGCCGACCATACAGCCAACCATAATGTCAAAACCCATGTCTTTGGCCTGATCAAGCAGCTTTTTGGCTTCCGTAAGGCCGCCAGTTTTATCAAGTTTGATATTGATCACATCATAAATGCCATGAAGTCGTTCTAGGTCCGCCGCCACATGGCAACTTTCATCACCGCCAAGGGGAAGGGGCGCGTTTATACCGCGAAGTGTTTCATCATCCTTTGGTGGTACGGGCTGTTCAAGCATGACAACGCCGTTATCCTTAAGCGTTTGTGCCACACGTCTGACGATATCCGCGTTCCAGCTTTCGTTGGCATCGACAATCAGCCGCGCATTTGGCGCGTTTTTATGAACAGCGGCTATGCGCGCTTCAATATCGTCCGCATTCATTTTCACTTTTATGGTCGGGAACTTGGCCAGCGTCGCCGCCTTTGCGCCCATTTTATCCGCGTCGCCAATGCTGATGGTTTCCACCGATTGAAGATGATCCGGCCATTGATGTCCCATAAGCTCGGCAATGGTTTTGCCTTTTTGTTTGGCTTCCAAATCCCAAAGCGCGCAGTCAATGGCGTTTCTCGCCGCGCCTGCGGGCATGGCGGATTGCAGTTCTTCCCGGCTCAGGCCCGCTTCCATTTTGGGTGCGATTTTCGCGATTTGCGCCATCACGCTTTCGACGCTTTCGCCGTAGTGGGGCGTCAGGCAGCTCTCGCCCCAGCCTTTATGTGCGCCTTCGGTTATTTCAACGACAATAACGGTTGTATCGACCCGACTGCCGCGTGAAATAACAAATGGTGTATGAAGGTCAAATTTTTCGGCTCTAAATTCAAAATTTCTCATTTAAAGCGCCTCCACGAATGATGCGGCGCCGGTGATCATCGGATCAAAGCACGGAACACCATATTTCGCTTGCAATTCGGCCCGCTGTTTCGCGCCTTCTTCGGCACTGACATTGCGGCAGTTAAGGGATATACCGCCAAGCTTCGCATCGGGATTGGTAAGGCGTGCGTGCTTTAAATTAAGGTCAATACAGTCGCCCATTTCCGGCATCGCCATATGCGGCATGCCTTTGATATGCGGGCGGTCGGCTTCGTGGCACATGACAATAATATCCGCTTGTGCACCGTGTAAAAGGCCAAGGCTGACACCAGCAAAGGCCGGATTATAAAGTGATCCTTGTCCTTCAATAATGTCCCAGTGATCATCGGCGTTATCCGGGGAAAGTTCTTCAATGCCGCCCGATATAAAATCGGCAACAACCGCATCGATGCAAATGCCGGACCCAACAATCATCACGCCGGTTTGTCCGGTTGCTTTAAATTCAGCGTCGTACCCTGCTTTTTTCATTTCTTCTGCAATCGCCAATGTCGTGAACATTTTACCCACCGAACAATCGGTGCCCACGGATAAAATACGCTTGCCGCTGCGCTTGACCCCGGTGCCGGTTTTAAGGTCGGTATAACCATGACGGACATCATGAAGCTGGGCACCATGTTTTTCGGCCGCTTGCTTAATGGACGGAATTTCATCAAGGCGGCGATGAAGGCCGCTGGCGACATCCATGCCATTTTCGATCGCTTCCAATATATAAGGCTCCCACGCCGGGTCAACAAACCCGCCAGCATTGGCAAGGCCGATCACGAATGTTTTCGCGCCCGCCGCCGCCGCGTCCTTGATGGACATCTTCGGCAGGCCGATTGAAAGCGTGCTGTCACCACCAGCAAATTCGGCGACGCAAACATCCGGGTTCCACTGGGCAATGCCGCGCGATGTTTTAATGGCAAGCTCGTTATCATCACATCCCAAGAAAAGTTGGTAAGGTGCTTTAAATAGTTCTTTTTGATTGGCTCTTTTTACAGTCATTTTATGGCTCCTGATTTTATATGTTCTATATAACCGATCTGATGTGAAAAAGCGTATGAAATAAATAATGAAATATATAGCTTAAAGCTATAGATATTGATATGGTAAGGCTATGAACTTACGGCAAATAGAAATCTTTAATGCGGTTTATGCCCGCGGCTCCATCTCTGGCGCTGCCCGATACCTTAATGTCGCTCAGCCGACCGTCAGTAAAATCCTAAAACACAGCGAAGACCAACTTGGTTTTTTGTTGTTTCAACGCAGCCGTGGCCGCCTTGTCGCCACATCCGAAGCCAACGTGCTTTATAAAGAAACCAAAAACATTTACCGACAGATCGCCAAGCTTAATAACACCGTCGACAACCTTAAAAACCCCGACGCCGGAAAATTCAGGATCGTGTCCGTCGCTGCCCTCGGGCTGGAGGCTCTGCCCAAAGTGATCCAGAAATACCGGGCAAAGTTTAAAGAAACACAATTTATCTATCAAACCCACCATTACCATGATCTGGTCTCATCATTGCTCGATTATGAAAAGGATATTGGTTTCGCCCTCAATCCACCCCCGCACGAAGGCATTAAAGAAATCACCATCGGCGAAGGCGAGCTGGTTTGCATCTACCAAAATGGCGAGTTCGATGAGCATCCCGCTCGCCTTAAACTCTCCGACCTCGAAGGTTTCGATTTCGTCAGCATCGAAGCCAGCGGCCCGCTTGGTGATATCCTCTCTGAACGCATGACCAGAGAAGAGCATAATTTCAACGCCAAAATCATCGCCCAAACATATTTCGTCGCCCGCAACATGGTGGGCCTCGGTAGCGGTATCGCCATCGTCGACAGCCTCACCGCCAAATCCAAAGGTCCCGGAGAATTAAGCTATAAAGGTTTCTACCCGCCGATGAAATTCGCGGTAAAGGCCCTGCATGCGGAAGAACGGCCGCTTTCAAAAGCCTATCTTGACTTCCTAGCATTCCTCAAAAAGCACATAGAGCTTTAGCCACTCAATTTTTCTCGAATTCACGGTTATTATACACTTTATCGCATCACATATACCGTTCATCGAAATTTGCTGTATTTTCAGGATTTTTTATAGATAACTGATCAGGCGATTTAACTGATCGTATTTCTTTGGGTAGGGAAATTTGGGCTTATGCCTAAAATTATTGATGAATACGCACTAAGGAATAAATAAATGATAAAACTTTTCACCTATACCACCGTCGCAGTAAGCATGTTCACCCTATCAGCCCAAGCCGCTGATGCCCCTTCAACCATGAATGCATGGATAGATCAGGCAAGCAGTGCCATTGAAGAAAAGATGGAATATCCAAAGACCGCCGCTTTGATCGGAGAAACTGATTTGCATACGCTCGTCGTTAAAGTTAATCGCCACGGCGATATTCTTGAAGTGACCAAAGGCGACAAGGCACAGAGCAACTATTTTGATATGGCATCAAACAAAGCGCTGCGATATGTCGATCTTCCTGATCTTCCGTCAAGCTATAAAAAAGACACATTGAGTTTTGTTCTTTCGTTGGATTACTCCAATAAGGATAAGCAATCCCGTCAACAGGTCGCAAAAACCCTGTCCGATAAACAAGTGATCGCACTGTCAAAGAACAAACCCACCAAGGCCAAGGAAAAATCCCGCAGAGGATTTTAAGGCGAAAAAGCGAATTTACATCTAAGGATTAAAATCCCTTAACCCTACTAAAGTCCTGTTTGCTGTTTTCTTCCAAAAACGAAAACCTCAGTGCAAACAGGGCTTCCTCACCTACCTCAAAAAAACAATGCATGCAGAAGAACGGCTGCTTTCAAAAACCTATCAGAAAATTTTAACGTTCCTGAAAACGAATATTGAGCTATAATTGATCAACGGAGTAGAGAATAATGATTTTCAGAACACTAGTCACGGTAGGGCTATTGGCGTTAACAGGGTGTAGTCCATTGCAGGATAATGTTTCACGAATTTCGACCAAATCATTTGGATCACTCACCGATGGCAGGGACGTCACCCAATATACCCTTCGCAACGAAGCAGGATCGAGCGTTGGGATCATCGACCTTGGCGGCATCATCGTTTCTCTAAATATACCGGATAAGCAAGGTCAACTCGCTGACATCGTCCTCGGCTTAGATAGCCCGCAGCAATATCTGACCGAGAGCCCCTATTTGGGGGCAATTGTCGGACGTTATGCAAACCGCATAAAAGAAGGAAAATTCAGTTTAGGTGAGCAGGACTATTCATTGGCTATAAATAATGGCGCCAATGCCCTTCACGGCGGACTTGTCGGGTTTGATAAAAAAATGTGGCATGTCGTCCCGCACGAAGGCAGTGACTATGCAGAACTAAAGCTTTCCATGGTGAGCGAAGACGGCGAAGAAGGATATCCGGGAACGCTTGCGGTTCAAGTGACTTACCGTTTTGACGATCAAAATAATTTAAGTGTCAATTACCACGCAACAACCGACAAGCAAACCGTTATAAACCTGTCTCAACACAGCTATTTTAATCTGGAAGGACATGCGTCAGGCAGCATTTTGGATCACCACTTAACGCTTGAAGCGGGCCATTATACCCCGGTGGACGACAGCCTAATTCCCACTGGTGAAATAGCGGCTGTGAATAATACGCCCATGGATTTCAGAATTTCAAAAACAATCGGTCGTGATATAGTCGTTGATCATCCGCAGCTTATCTACGGCGGTGGATTTGATCACAATTGGGTGCTCGACCGTCACACTGAACATGGCTATGAACTGGCCGCAACCGTCTTCGCACCAAAAAGCGGCAGGCAAATGGAAGTATGGACCGATCAGCCGGGCATCCAGTTTTATTCGGGCAATTTTCTTGATGGCTCCATCGTCGGTAAAGGCGGCAACGTGATAGGGCACCGAAGCGGTTTTTGTCTGGAAACACAACATTTCCCAGATAGCCCCAACCAGCCAAACTTTCCATCAACACTCTTAAACCCCGGTGACGTTTACGATAAAACAACAATTTTCAAATTCTCCACTCACTAAGAACTCAAGCTCGTACATGGCACCACCTAACCGGGCAATGCAGCTGAAACTTTAAATCTTTGACACACATCAATTAGATACATCTCGCCGCTGATAGTGTATTATCCATGCACAGGAGGCTCTCATAATGAAGTCTATTCTTTTTGCATCCGGGTTTCGGGTGTTTTTTCCGCTTGGCGCGCTTGGTGCCGTAATGTTGTTGCCTTATTGGGTGATGCTGATCACGGGTGTTACTGATTATCTGCCCAGTTATTTTTCGGCCCCCGCCTGGCATCAGCATGAAATGATTTTTGGCGTGTTTGCACCGATTATTATCGGTTTTTTGTTTACCGCTGTGCCCAACTGGACCGGGGAACCATCGCCCAAGGGGGCAAAGCTGGCCGGGCTTGGATTACTGTGGATACTCGGCCGCGTCGCGGTTTTTAATGCGAACTTCCTGCCTGATTTTTTGCCGATGGTGCTTGATGTTGCGCTGCTACCGCTGGCCATTATGGGCATTGCTCCGGCGATCTTTCGAAAAGGCAACAAACGCAATTATTTCCTGCCCGTCATGTTGATGGTCTTTGCGATTTTTAACCTGTGCAGTCATCTTTCCGCCCTTGATCTTGTCGCCATTGATGAAAATAATTTTTTCATTGCCGCACTGCTGTTTGTGGTGATGCTGATGAACGTGATCGGTGGGCGCGTCGCGCCTTCTTTTTTGAAGAATAAATACCCGGACGTGCAGCAATTTTCCCACAAAGCCATCCTGCCCATAAGCATGATATCAATCGTGGTGACTATGGTGTCGATCATATTCAGCGCACCTGCGGTCATCATCGGCTCGTCTTCACTGGTTGCGGCGACCGCGATCCTGATCCGCGTTATCGGCTGGAAAGGATGGATTGCGCGAAAAGATCCGCTGATGATTATCCTGCATATTGGTGTGCTGTGGATATCGGTTGGTTTCTTCCTGATGAGTTACGCCAATTTTTATGATGATGGCTTTATGGTGCTGTCTTACCACGCCTTTAGCATTGGTGCCGCTGGCTCACTGACCCTTGGCGTGATGACCCGCGCCCTAATCGGTCATTCGGGTATGCCCATGAATAACGAAGGCATGATCACCTTTTACTTCATCCTCATCAACATCGCCGCCATCTCACGAATTCTGGCACCAGTCCTGTTCATCGATTATTACAGCGAATTTCTGTTTATCTCTGGCGTCTGTTGGGTGCTGGCCTACCTGATGTTCCTAATCCGCGCCATCCCCGTGGTGATAAAGCCCCGTGCCGATGGGAGACCCGGCTAGGAATTGCAAGTCACTCAGTTGTTTCTAGCATTTTCCATCCCGGTCGGCGAATGACAAAGTATAAATCAATTCACTCAAACCCCATTGATCCCAATTCTTTATATTTCGGATATTGCATAATATTCTCAATTGCTTTTTCAATATTTTTGCGAGTTACATTCGTTACAACTATAATTAATCTTTCTTCGGTAAAATATCCCGCTCGCTCAACATTAATTGCAATATCTTGCATTAATCTTACCTGATCATAAACTTCGAATTCAACAACATAATCATTGATCTCTACTTTGACGGTATGCCATCCTTTTTGCTCAACCTCCTCTTTGCGGTCATCAAACCAATCAAGAAAACTTAATTTGTATGTCATCTCAATACTCCTTAATTGCGATAAAAAGGAGTCAGATACACTTGAATTTTTATGATAATTCCCCCTTCTTGAAACATATTTAAAAGATGCACGATTAGCTGATAAATGTCAAATTTAGGATCAATGGAGGCACATGCAACCACAAGTTAAAACTATTTAATTTCAGTGACTTGATGATTTTTATCAACCCAATCTAAAAGAACTAGCTTTTCGCCAGCTTCAAAAACTGATCGCCGCGATCGACGAAATCGCGGAAGGCGTCGTAGCTGGGTGATGCTGGGGAGAGCAGGATATAGCCGTCACCTTTAACTTTTTCTCTGGCGATTTTCACCGCGTCTTCAAGGTCGCGGGCCATTTGTTTATGGGGGCTGGTGATTTGGTCAAACAGTCTTGGTCCGGTTTCGTAGGCGCAGATGGCGCTGACCGTTTGCGTGCTGTCTATAAGCGTACAAAGCTCGCCGAAGTCCTGCTGGCGGTCTTGGCCGCCAAGGATAAGAGCGATGGTTTTGCCGGAAAGCGCCTTAAGCGCGGCGATGGTTGCTTCTGGATCGGTGGATATGCTGTCGTTTACATAAGTGATACCGTCAATTGGCCCGACAATCTGCAATCGGTGTGGCAGGCCGGGGCAGGAAAAGCTCGCTTTCAGACATTCAGTGAGAACCAAGCCAAGTTCTGTGGTAATGGTTAGGGCGGCGCAGAGATTTTCGAGATTATGTTCGCCGAGCAAAGGAAAGTCTGTGGTCCCGCCAACGGGCATATCACCGTTATAGATCACACCGTTTTCGAAATGAATTTTATCGCGGGCGTTAAAGCATAGTTTGTTTTGCGTGTCCGCGAGCCGTGGTTCATCGGCGTTGACGATATTGACCGCTGCGCCGAGCCTTAGCAGATTACGCTTGTCCTGATAATATTGGTCGTGGCTTTTATGCCATTGGATATGTTCTGGGTGCAGGTTTAAAAGCACCGCAATCTCCGGCGCATATTTAAGATCGCATGTCTGGTAACTGGAAAGCTCCACCACATAATAATCCGCGTCGAGCGGTAATGACAGAAGCGGCGTGCCGATATTGCCGCCAAGCTCCGCATTTAACCCGAGTTTTTTCAGGATGTGATGGGTGAGGGTGCTTGTGGTGCTTTTGCCGTTGCTTCCGGTGATGGCGATCACTTTGCCGAACTTTGGCAGCGCAAACCATATATTGGTCGCGGATGTGATTTCAATACCGCGGTCCTGCATTTTTGCGACCGCATCATGGTAGAAACTGACACCGGGGGATTTAATCACCACGTCAAAATCGTTTAAGTGATTTTCGATATCTTTTTCAAAAATAAAATGGTCAACATCTTCCGGCCAGTCGCGGTTGATGATCAGAATGTCTTTATGAGGAAAATGGTGATTTAAAAAACCGAGCGTGGCACGCCCTTCAAGTCCCATACCCCATATGGCGATGCGTTTATGTTCAAGGTCTGATAAATGCATTTAAATGCTCCAGAAACGCTGCGGGAATATTATGGTCATATTTGAATGAAAGTGCCGATCGTTCAAGCGCGTCTGCGTTCTTCGCGTCTATATCAAGCTCGGTCGATAATTTTTTAACCAGCACATCATTGGCCCATTCGGTGGTGGTCAGTGTTTTCATGATCATCTGACATTCTTCAATTTCACCGACGCATTCAAACGGTTTATGGCCCTTAAGGCCGCATAGCTCACGAAAGCCGTCTTCCTGTGTTTCGTCGGCAAGCATATTTTTACCAAAAATACTAATCAGTTTTTCGCGCGGGATAAAAGGCGACAGGGCGAGGAAGACAAACTGGCATTTGGGGCAATTGCAGCACCAGCCATATTTACGCACGCCTTCGTCGATGTGAAAATTGCGGTTACAGCTTTTGAAAACGTCAAAATATTTTTCCTGTTTCGAAAACAGCGCCGCTATACCGGTTTCGTTTAACGGACGTAGTAGCGAGAAATACTTGAAATTTGCCAGTGCGGTTTTTTGGATGAAATTTTCAAAATCAAGCTCAAATTCAAGCGATTTGCTATATTGGTGGTTCACTTCAATGCCGCCAAACTGCATGTTGCCTTCGCTTGCCGATCCTTCGTTGGACATAACCACGCTGTCGTAACCGTAAAGCACGGCCCCGCAGGCCATGATAAAGGATAAAATTCCGGTGATCGGCACATGGCCGTTCATAACACCGTCATCATTAAGCGCGAATAATTTCGGATCAAGGGTCCGTTTGATATGGATGGCATCGTCAGATAAATCTTGGCCCGCCATGTCCATGACATCCAATATGGGCTTTCCGGCATTGATGGCAATCATCCGCAGGGGTCGGCCCGCGCGGCGCAGTGCTTCCAGTGATACGATGCTGTCCTTGCCGCCACCGATCGGGACCACGCATTTACTTTCCAGCGCAAGATCGCTTGGTTTTAAATGATGATTGGACGTTACCGGAAAGCGGATAATCCCGCTTAGGTCAATGTCATTTTCCACCGAAAATTCACCAAGGCCGTGGCGGTAAAATTTAAAAAAGAAATCAGCCTCTTCTTTGGTCAACGCGTGATTTTCAACGCGGATATCCTTGGGGCAGTAGGCCTTGTAATAACTGATCCCCGCCGCCATATGAAGCCCACGCATGGCGGCTTCGAGCGCTTCACGCTCCGCGTCATTTAGCGCAGCCTTGGCCCCGGGAAAGTGGATAACTTCTGTAAAGGCGGGCCCATCCGCATAAGCATAGCCAAGCGCAATGGTCTGAGCCTTGGGGTCATAGTCTACTGATTTGAAAATAAACGCGTTCATAGTCCTGTTTTCACCCTTTTTTACGGCAAAAACAAGACATAAAAATTATTCATTAAATAATTTTATGAACTCTCTAATTCTCAGGGCGTTGACACCAATGTCACCGCGGCCGATGCGCGATACGCTCCTGACATCGATGCGGCTGCCGGTCGGCATTTCGGAAACCACCACAACCGTGTCATCCACAAATTTGAAATAGGGGGTTCTGGCGGTGCCCTCAAAGCGGTGTGTCGCGGGGTCCGCACCAATGATTTCCCATCCCATAGCTTCACCAACCGCAAGTGCTTTGGCGTAGGCCTCATCAGCGCTAAGTGTGCTCATGATCGGTTTAATATCCGGGAAGGCTTCGATTTGCTGGGCGGCGATTTCCGGACCACCGTAAACAAGCGTGTTTGCTGCTCCTGGGCGGTCATCGGTTAAAGTGATGAATTGCGGCGGATTAACGGTGTCTGTTGTGATGTCATGGATCGGTGGATAGCTGACGCTTTCTGTGACCAGTGATGAAACCATAGGCCATAAAATAGCCAAGCCGATCAGCAGCGACAACACAGCCTTCTTTTTGCCAATCAGTTTTTTCTTGGCCATCAGGTAAATAAGGCAAATCACGGAAAGTCCGCACACGGTGTAGCCGATATTTTGGTACCAACCGCGGTAATATCTGAAGCCGTCAATTGGCTCCCATAATCCCATGGATGCACCAAACAGCATCACCAAAACCACAAGTCCAGCCAGCATTGATATCCCCAGTACCAATGATGCAAACTTGGAAGGTCTCTTTTTCCCTATAATCATCCGAAGCCTCTTTATATATTTATTTTTATAAGGCGCATTGTATACCTTACTGCGAATAAAGGCAAACCACTAATTCTTGCGCCCTTGCATGGGAAGCTTCTGATCTTTTTCGGGTTTTTCCGGGCCCCAGACACGGCTGAAATAACTATCGGCAAGATTGAGGGCACCAACGGGATTATGGGCAAGAACCCTGTCTTTGGCGACCAGAGTCGTTGCAAGTCCTTGTGAATGTTTAAAAAACAGGCTGTCGTGACCGACACAAAGTCCGAGAACCACATTAAATTCGCAGCCCGCCGAATTAAGAAGCTCTGCCTGCGAGATCGGATTGCACATGCTTTCATGGCCGCCGGGCCTTATTTTCTCATCATCACGAAGGCCGATATCTTCTTTGGCGACACTGCCGTTTTTGCAGGCGGCGGACGCCACATCAAATCCGTGGCTTTCAAGGATCGCGCTTAATGTTTTGGCGTGATCAACAAAACTGATACAGGTGGCTATGCCGATTTTCTGGTACCCCATTTTCTTGGCGAACTGGCAAACTTCTTCAACCCGGGTCCATTTGCAGTATCCTTCGGATTCTACCCGTGCGGATTCTTGCGCTATTTTCAATGTTTCCGGATCATTATATTGCTCGCGGGCGTGGCTGACTTCATCTGACGCCATCTTTGACGGGCAATAGCCGGGGCCGCGCTGCAGGCTTTCTCCTTGTTGGCAGGCGCGAACTTTGGGCGGGCAATACGCACAGCCCGGATCAGTATATTTTTCAGCATCCTGTTTCGCCATCATGATATCCTTTGGTGGACGGTTGCATTTATCCATGCTCGGTAAAATAGCTGGCGCTGTCACGTCTAGCATTGACCTACATCAAGCGAAATGCAGTTTATTGTATATTTGTTCAAATCTGGTGTTTGCTACGCTTTACACGGGTATAAATAGTCTTTATTAAGTGTATTTTAGACAATCTTGGTGGATGACATTAATGACAAATAACAGTGAAATAAAAACCATTTGGCTTCGTAGCGAATCTCGCCCGACCGAACGGAGAACCCCGCTTCTTGCCGCAGGTGCGAAAGAGCTGATGGAAGAAGGCTACAATGTTGTGGTTGAACGCTCGGATAACCGCATTATTGATGATAGCGAATATGAAGCGGTGGGCTGTCAGATGGTTGACGCCGGGGGCTGGACGCAGCCGCCTGCGGACGCGCTTATTCTTGGTCTTAAAGAACTTCCGGATGAACCGGCGGTGATTAAAAATCCGCATATTCTGTTTGCCCACGCCTATAAAGAGCAAACCGGCTGGAAAGAAATGCTGACCCGTTTTGTTAAGGGCGGCGCAGACCTGCTCGATATTGAATATATGACACGTGAAAATGGTGTGCGTTATGTGGCTTTTGGTTACCGTGCTGGTTATATGGGTGCGGCTCTTTCGCTTCTTCATTGGTTTAGCACGCAGTCAGGGGGCGCAAGCTATCTTGATGAGACGTTGCAGCCATTTGAAAATGCTGATCTTCTTGACGCGACCATCGCTAAGCTTGGTGAAGGTGTTAAAAAGCCAAAAGTGTTGATCATTGGTGCTGGTGGCCGCTGCGGTCATGGCGCCGCCGAAATTTATGAACGTCACGGCGCGGAAATTACCCGCTGGGACTGGGAAGACACCATTGATATCGACCGTGACGCCGTTGCGGATCATGACATTATGATCAACTGCGCCTTCATCAAAAGCAAAGGGTCACCTTTCATTCGCAAGGAAGACTTAAAAGCAAGCGCCCGTCTTTCAATTGTAACCGACGTTGGTTGCGACCCGTTCAGCGACTTTAATCCTGTTCCGATTTATAATGAACCAACCTCATGGGATAAGGCTTATATCAAAATTGACGGTGAGGGCGGTAAATCCGTTGATCTGATTGCTATTGATAACCTCCCTTCATTACTGCCCCGTGAAAGCAGCGAAGAATTTGCAGAATTGATGTTGCCGCATCTTAAAGTGCTCAATAACCGCAATAACGAACAACCATGGCGCTCCGCCAAAGCCTGCTTCGATGAAGCTGTCGCCCGTATGGAAAATAGTTAATTTAAAAAGGAAGTTCTATGTCCTCAGTAAAACCCGCAATTCATTGGATCGGTGCTGGCCTCGCGTCTGGCCCTGGCCTTGTCTCTCTCGCCAACAAATGGGGCGAAGCCACAGTTTGGGATATGGTTCTGGACCATGCCCACGAACTGGCAAGCCATGTTGCGCCCGGTGCGACCCTTAATGTTCGAAAGCTTGATCTCGGTGATGAGGCTTCGATCACAAATTTCCGTGGTGCCTTAAATAAAGGCGACATTGTCGTTTCCATGCTGCCGACCGCATTTCATGTTCAAATGGCGAAAATTGCCATCGAAGAAGATTGCCATCTTGTGACATCAAGTTACCTTGATGATAAAATGAAAGCGCTTGATGATGCCGCAACAGCCAAGGGGCTTTCCTTGGTCAATGAAGTGGGCCTTGATCCGGGGATTGATCATCTTCTTACCCATGTGCTGGTCGATGAAGCCCGTAAAGCCGGCGTGCTCGGAAAGGGTAACGAGATCGATTTCGTTTCTTACTGCGGTGGCTTCCCGGTTCAGGAAACACCATTTACTTATAAATTCAGCTGGACCCCGCTTGGCGTGCTCAGCGCCCTGACCAATCCGGCACAGCTTGTAAAGGACGGCGTAGAAACCGAAATCCCGACCGCATGGGAGGCCGTATCAGAACTTCCCATTCACGGTGAAATGTTTGAAGCCTACGCCAACCGCAACAGCCTTCCTTTCATTGCCGAATACGGCCTTGACGGTGAAAGCAACCTGCGTAACTTCGTGCGCGGCACCCTAAGAATGGCGGGCTGGAAAACCGCGTGGAAAGATATCTTCACCGCTCTTGAAAATATCACACCCGACGGCCTTCGCGACCTGTCCGATAAACTGTGGGCCGAACATCAATACGACGAAGGCGAAGAAGACCGCGTTCTTCTTTATGTGGCCCTGTCCTCAAAAGCAGCAGACGGCGAAACATGGGACGCGTCCCTGACCGTTGATGCTAAAGGCAGCGGCTGGCAGACCGCCATGGCCAACACTGTGTCTTACACAGTTGCCCAAGCCGTCAACGCCCTCATGGAAAACAGACTGGCCCCTGGCGTTCAAGCCGCTCCACATGATGTCGCTGAAGCCAAATTATGGCTCAAAGGCCTCAAGGAAAATGGCATAAACGTAAAAGCCGTGAATGTTGATCTATAAACAATTGATCCAACATTATTTATGACTTTAAGAGACAAATGTGATGTCAAATTTCCTTGTTGCCGCCCTTTATAAATTTGTGACCTTGCCTGACTATCAGGCGTTGCAGGAACCGATCCAGAAAGTGTGTGATGGTCATGGGATTAAGGGCACGCTATTGCTCGCGAGTGAGGGGATCAATGGCACCGTGGCCGGAACCGAGGACGGCATCCGTGCTTTGCTGGCACATTTGCATGGGATGGCAGAATTTGCTGATTTAAATCATAAGGAAAGCTGGGCAGAGGAGATGCCGTTTCTGCGTATGAAAGTGCGGCTAAAGAAAGAAATCGTCACCATGGGCGTCCCCGGCACCGATCCGCAGAAAATCGTCGGCAGTTACGTCAAGCCGGAAAACTGGAATGATCTGATCAGCGATCCTGATGTGGTCCTTGTGGATACGCGCAATGATTATGAAGTGGAAATTGGCACCTTCAAAGGGGCGATTGACCCCAAAACCACAAATTTCCGTGACTTTCCTGCCTGGGTGAAGCGCAATCATAATGTGCTCAACAAACCCAAAGTCGCCATGTTCTGCACCGGCGGCATTCGCTGCGAAAAATCAACCGCCTATATGAAAGAACAAGGATATGAAGATGTCTACCACCTTGAAGGCGGTATCTTAAAATATCTCGAAGAGGTGCCAAAAGAAGAGAGTATGTGGGAAGGGGAATGCTTTGTTTTTGATAACCGCGTCTCCATCAAACATGGCCTTGAAGAAGGGTCGTATGATCAATGTTTTGGATGCCGCTGGCCAATCACCGAAGAGGACAAAAAATCGGATCACTATATCAAAGGCGTCTGCTGCCCGCGCTGCTACGATGATACATCCGAAGAAAAGAAACTGCGCTCAGCAGAACGTCAAAAACAAATCGACCTCGCCAAAACCCGCGGTGAACAACACATCGCCATCAATATGAACGAAACCCGCGCCGCCGCCGCCGAGAAAAAAGCACAAGCCATCAAAGACCAAAACAAGCAATAGCTTGTTAAAAACAAAGCCCCGCACCAAAAAGCCCCGCACCAAATATGATCCAACCAAGGCACATTAAAAATCTGCCGTGCGCGACAATCTGAGTAAGTCGGCCCGAGCCTTCCTCGCGCTTAAACGTGAAGGTGCCGTTAGCCTAAGCGCAAGCGCCGGCGCCTGAGGCTATACTAAAAAACTACCCTTACTCCAAAGCCGCCAACACATCTCTCGTAAAGGCAACAATATCAAAACTGGCCACCGAGCTGTCATCATGACCGCGCCGGACGATAACGATATTCCGGTCGGGGATCACCATGATGCGCTGGCCGCGATTGCCATTGGCGACAATCATATCAGCCGGAAGCTCCGGATATTTTGACTGCGGGTATAACCACCACTGGGCCCCATATCCCGCGCCCCGCGATGGCTCGCTCTTTGCTGGCGTCGATACATATTCAAGCCAGTTTTCCGGCAGGATCCGCTCCCCCTGCCACATGCCCCGGTTAAGGTGTAAAATCCCCAACCGGCCAAGATCCCGGGCCGTGGTCCACACCTGCGACGACATAATAAAATTACCGTCCCAGTCGGTCTCAAGCTTGGTATCAAGCATGCCAATTTTATAAAGCACTTCCTTAAACGGATATTCCATGTATGCCTGACGGTCACCAATGGCCGCCCGTAATGACCGCACCGCCAGCATGGTATCATTATTGGCATATTTCCAGCGCGTACCCGGCTTCGCCTCAAGCGATATACCGGCCGCCTTATCACTCATCAACGCACCACCAAAATAAACATCATCGGTGCGGTTTCCGGCCCGTCGGTGATGAAGCCCGCTACCCATATTAAGCAAATTTTCAAGGGTGATTTTGCCGCGCGGATCGCCCGGTCGCTGCCATTCAGGCACCTGATTTTCCGCCTTCACATCAACAATGCCGTCATCAACCGCCGCACCAATGACCGTGGCGGCAATGGATTTTGCCACCGACCATGTGCGGTGGGACGTATGCATATCAAACCCGTCTCGGTATTCTTCCCCCAGCAACCGGTCCGGCGTCGTCACCAGCACCGCCGTAGTATAGGTCCCTTTGCCGTACGTCTCGCTATCAAAGGCATTATGAATAATTTCGTTTAGCTTTGCGTTATCAAACCCGCCAACCTCATTGCCAATCGGCCAGTTCGCATCCGCCGCCATTGGTTTTTCAATATCAATCACCGGCATATGCTCACGGTCAGCAAGCGTTGAGCCAATCGGCATCTGCACACAGCCCAAATGATCACGCCACACCACAAAGCGCGGCGGCATAACATCGCTATAGGAAACAGACACATATTTTTCGTCTCTATCGACGACCGCATCCGCCATGCTCGCCAATGCTTCGCGGTAGGCCGGATAAATCCCTTTAAGCTCCTCACGGTTAATCTGTTCCACCGATTTGCCACCGTTAAAAACTCCGGAACACGTAAACGCCGCCTTATAACCCGCCACTTGTGCGTTCAAATGATTATCGGTAATCGGGTTTTGCGCCAATGCAGGCACGCTAAGCAGCGCCCCAAGCACCGCCGCCAATAATATGGTCTTCATGTCAATCTCCCTTATTTTTATGGCCTCACTGTAGCGGTTTTTTGAACGGTGAAAAGCAAAATACGCAAGCCCCCGCTGACATCCCGCCAAATACCCACAAACTAAAAACCGGGGTCACAATAATTGCAAGCAAATTTTACCCGCGTTTTTTACCCTGCCATCTATATAATATATGTCAGTATATTATATATTCACCTTCACTCTTCACTTTCAGCATTGCCGCAGCATCGGCCTTTTTGTTTTGTTTCAATGGGGTAGGGGAACTTTTGCGGGGTTTTAGTTGCGTAAGAGTGGGGAATTAGTGCGGAGTTAGTCGGACTAAAGCGGCGAACCCTGCGCCAGTTATGATCCAACCAAGGCGCGTTATAAGTCTATCGGGCGCTTCATTTTGGGTTAGTCGACCCCGGCGTGTCGGCGCGCTTAAATGTGAAGGTGCCGTAAGCCGGAGGCGCCGGCGCTTGAGGCTGGACAAAGAGAGGAGAGCGGGTGATAGATAGTATCGCTTTTGAGGTTAAAATGATAGCATTCAATAAAACTGCCGTTTAAAAGTAAATGCCAAATTACTTTATGTTGTGTGACGTTATATTTTCATATTGATTGGGTAAATTTTCTTCAATAAGGTCATACATCATATTTATATGATCGGGGTTATCGTTAAGGCAGGTAATGTAATCATAGTTCTCACCACCGGCGTCGATAAAATATTCTTTGTTTTCTATTTTGATTTCCTCTAATGTTTCAAGGCAATCAGACGAAAATCCTGGGCATACCACGGCGACATTTTTGATGTTTTGTGTCGGCAATGATTGTAATGTTTTATCGGTGTAAGGCTGTAGCCATTGTTCTTTACCAAAACGCGATTGAAACGTCGTTATGACTTTATCATCTTCCAATTTTAATTTTTGCTGAATCAACCGCGTTGTTTGGACACAGAAACAGTAATATGGATCGCCTCGGTCGAGATATTTTTGAGGAATGCCATGATAAGAAAACAACAAAATGTCTGGCATCCCCTTAGTACCAATGTAATCAGAAATTGAATTGGCCATTGCATCGATATAGGACGGTTTCAAATGATATCCACTTATAAATTTAAATTCTGGTATCCATCGATATTGTTGCAGTTCCTTAGCGAAGGCATCAAAAGTTGATCCATTGGTCGCGGCACAATATTGTGGGTACAATGGTAAGACGACGATATTTCGAACATTTTCTTTTGTAAAAGATTGAAGAATACTTTTTATGGTCGGGTTGCCATATCGCATCGCCCCCGCAACAATAACTTTATTTATGCCATACTCTTGATCAACCTTCGTTTGCAGTGCTGTCGCTTGTCGCAGGGTTATATCAAGTAACGGTGAGCCATCACTGGTCCACACTTTTTTGTAATTTTTGGCAGATGACCTTGATCTAAGGGGAACGATAACCAAATTTAGAATGAACCACCAAATCAGGCGTGGCACTTCAACAACACGAGGGTCACTTAAAAATTCCTTTAAATACCTTCTTAAGGCTTGTGGTTCGGGTGCATCCGGCGTACCCAGATTGGTAATGATCACCCCGGTTTTTGGCAAACGTCCTTTATGATTATAGTCTTTTTGGCCATTGAATTTCATTCTTAAAATACCTTTTTATGATTTTAGTTCATGTGTCGCTTTAAATAAACGGGTCATGAGCCCATTGGAGCAGGGCTTGACGTTGACGCGGGCGGCACCATATGTCTCCCGGTTCACAGTTTGCTCTAATCTGCCCCGCATGACGGGAAAACCCACGCCAGCGTTTAATTTGTATTTGATCCATACCGCTATGGCGCCGCCCCCGATAATAACGGCAATACCATTCAAACCATCCACGAGGATCATCAACCATGATCCATCCTTTTTGGCGCCAAGTACCTAAGGGCTGACGACTTTTTATAGCGAAATAATTGATAGATGGGTTGGGCTTATCGCTTAAAATAGCAGTTTCAAACCAGTTACTTGGATATTCTTCTGTGCAACTGTTTAAATATTTTCCCTCGAAAACACCCATTGACAACATTTCTTTAGGGGTAAAATGAGGATTAAAACCATCCGCAAAATTTTTACCCTCCTGCTCCACCAATTCATATTGATAATTCTGTTGCATAGAGTTGCAAACTTTTATGATATTGCCGATTTCACTCATTATTTAAGATGTTCATTTTGATGCCCTATCCTACAATGGGTTAATCGATTAAAACGCCAGTGAGCAAAAATACTATATAGAGCTTTGCTCACATGGTAAATTAGGGGGAGTTTCACGACCTTTGCAAACCATCTCCAGCCAATGATATGCTGCCAAATCAGAATAAAGGCATCAACACCACGGTAAAGTTTACCTTCTGTATTTATCACATGAAGAATTTTTAAACTTTCAAGATATGAAATGTCGTTCTTTTCAAGTACGCTAATATGTTGGCTTATACCACACCATACAATAACGGTAGAGGGAGCTATTCTTTTATAATAATCAATTTCTTTGCTGCATAAAGGGCATCTATCATCATAAAATACTTTTATCATTGTTGTTCGCCATATACCAATTGAGACATTGTTTAAATAGAATAGCATGGCCCGGTGCGGGCCATGCTAATTATGCTTAATGAATAGTAGGGGAGGGCTATCAATTAGGCATAATAACTTTATCAATGACGTGTATTACGCCGTTGCTTGTTTCAATGTCTGCTGTGACAACATTGGCACCGTCTATCATAACTCCATTTGTGGCGTTAATATTGACCGTACTTCCTTCTACGGTTGCGGGGCTCAATGTTTTACCGGCAATATCAGCCGACATCACTTTGCCTGATACAACATGATATGTCAGAATTTTAACAAGTGTATCTTTATTCTCAGGTTTAAGTAGGCTTTCTACCGTCCCTGCTGGCAATGCGGCAAACGCTGCATCGGTGGGGGCAAATACGGTAAACGGCCCGTCACTTTTTAAAGTGTCGACAAGGCCGGCTGCTTGTACAGCGGCCACGAGTGTATTAAAGGAACCAGCGGCGACAGCCGTGTCAACGATGTCACTTTTCATCTGTGCGACAGTAGGCGCAATCATGCTAAAGCTGATTGCGGTAATAGCAGCTAGTTTAAGAATAGTTTTGCGGATCATGTCCGAACTCCTGATCAATAGGTTGTTTCTGTTAAGGTACACTCTTTACGTTTTGGTAAATCAACTGGATTAAATTATATTTAAATATAATTGCTTTCACTTATTTTTTTAATAATTCTAAAAGCGATAAGATGCTCCAATATTTGCAATGAAATTGCTCGAAGCGCCTTCATTCTTAATGATTGGTCTATCTGTTACCAGCGGCAGCAATTTTTTATATCTTATAAGTGCAGCTCAGCCCCATTGTTGATTAAAGGCGTAAGACGTGTTGATCGTTCCACTTGTATCTTTTTTCCCGCCTATCACGTTATACATCGCAAATCCACTACGGGTTGGGTTTGTCGAATTTACCCCAAAATTTAAGTATCGATCATTATATATATATTTGTTGTAAGGATCGGACCTTCTGTTTGAATAAAAGAATTCTCTTTTGACGCTCGAAAATATGGAATTGGTAAAATGCGATATTGTTTTGCTCCCTCAAATTCAGTATTGCCGCTGCAGAGAGGGTGTTGTTTTGCTTCAATGGGGTAGGGGAATTTTTGCGGGGTTTTAGTTGTGTTATAGTGGGGCGTTAGGGCGGCGAAACTTGCGCCAATTGTGATCCAAGAAACCACACAATCCTCCCTGATTATAATCCAAACCCAGGCACATTCCTCGAGTTATGAATGGATCGCTCTTTGTAAGTCGGAACTGGCCTTGACGCGCCTCGTGTTGTAGGTGCCGTAAGCCTAAGCCGGAGGCGCCGGTGCTTGAGGTTGGACTGAGAGAGGAGAGCGGGTGATTGGTTTTTCTATTTCTGTTGCACTCCTATTTTAAAGTTTTTACACTGCATGTGTATTTAAGGTTGATAAAAAATATTACGACTCGCCATAATGTATAGAATAGAGTATAGTTCTATTTTAAAGGGGGTTGATATGGGACATAATTTTGAAAACTTAAAAGCACATATATTGCCATTATCTGAATCTAATTATTTTAATAAAGCAAAAAAAGAATGGGTATTAATAGGAGTGCACTTGGATGATGATTGGGACGAGTGTCCGTGTGGTAAAGAAATCAAGGAACTGTGTTATATAGAGAACGAGTTGAATGGCAACAAAACTTATGTTGGCAATGTTTGCGTTAAACAATTCATAGAAATTGACACTGGCAATCTGTTTGCTGGGCTAAGAAGAATAATGGAAGATATCGAAGCGAATGCTAATGAAGACTTGATTATCCACGCATACAAGTTGGGGTATATCTATAGCGAAAAGGAATTCGACTTTCTAATGGAAACCCGTAGGAAAAGAAATTTATCTCCAAAACAACTTGCTTGGAAAAAGAAAATAAATAGACGAATTATTAATGAAACTAAAGTTAAGGCAACATAATGAAGCCGGAGAAGTCAAGAGCAGGATTAAGTCTAATTTGGGGGAACCTTCACAATAGATTTATACTATTAATCACATTCACAGTAGTTTTCATTCTACTTAATTGGTTTTTTACCGGTAGCCTATTGCCGAGCACGGAAACCAAAAATATGTGGTTCTATTCTGGAATATTTATGGTTCTTTTTTCTATGCTCTTTATAGAACCATATTATTCATCCCCTAAAAATGTGATTACGAACGTCGTGCCACTGTTACTTGTTTTTCTTGCCATACATAATGGGTTTGAAAATTTAGTATTTTGGTGGGCATTTGTGGCATTCTTATCGGTCATACTTGTTGCTTCTATCATTTCTATGGCGCTTTCTGATTCAAATAAAAGTCCTGATAATTTAAAGAATAAAGTTTCAGAGTTTCTAAGAAGCTGCGCTGTACTCGTTGGACAAGGCAAAGTTTTATACAGTTGTGTATTCATCTACTTTCTGCTCACCTACTACTCCATACAAACTACCTACACTCTGATACTTTTCATTTTGTGGTTTTTTGTTGTGATCATAAATCCTAAGAAAATAAGCAGTACGTTTTCTGGGGCACAAAGCGAAAGAGGTAAAAATGCTATCGGTGAAATATTTGGAGTACAATCCAAGAAAATATTTCTTGTGAAACTGTTTGATGACAGAAAAGGCATTCTAAAATTTGACATTGTTATGTTCAGGTACTCGATGCAAGACACAGATAAAACGATAACAGGTATAGTTTTTGATACTTATTTGCTCAACCAAGAAAAATGGGCAAAGATTCTTCAATTGGGCACGATCGAAAAATCCACAGCAGTGCTAGAAAAAAACACTGTATATAAAATTTCTGATGAACAAGATTGCAAAAAATTCGAAAAAAAAATGAACATAGATAGGTTTGTGGGGATAATAATTGAAGGGTCTAAAATTGGAAAGATTAAGTTCGAGTACTCAAAAAAGGTTGATGATCTGCAAGAGGGCGATTTAATTGAATTAAAAAGTGGACCTAAACGGCTGTTTTATCAGGTTATTAACGGGACAACGGCGAAGGAAAGTTTAGAACAAAGAAATGAGATGGGGTTTATCGAAGGGGAAGCGATTCAATTAGGTGAATGGTGTAATGAAGAATTATCATTTCAGAAATTTGGGTGGGTTCCGGCAATTAATACGCCAATCTTTAAAGCCGATACATCTGACATTAAGGTGATGCCGTATGAATACCCAGAATTTAAACTAGGTACTATCCCTGGGACCACGCTACCTTCAATATTTAATCTGTCTGAAGCAGTAAGTCATCATTCTGCAGTTTTGGGAGTGACAGGATCTGGAAAATCCTTTCTCGTCCGCGAAATTATTAGTCAATTGCTAATTGACACGAAAGTCATCTGTGTTGACTTTACTGGGGAATGGAAAAAAGAGTTGAATATTCTCGGAAAAGAAGCTGTCGTTTTAGACAACACGGACAATTTGGCGGATTTTTTTGCAGGAGAAAAAAGTATTGGGATTGTAGAGCTGCCGACGATGAGTAACACTGAAAAGGTCATTGAATCTACCGAAATACTGTTTGCTAGCATTTTTGATTTCGCAAAGAAAAAATATGATCAAGATGATGCTATAAAGATAGCTCTTGTTTTAGAAGAGGCTCATACGATTGTTCCTGAAACTAGTTTTTTAGGAGTCAACAGTTTTGATAGTAAAGCTTTGGTGAACAAAATGGGGCAGATCGCATTGCAAGGACGGAAATACGGAATAGGTATGCTCGTGATCGCTCAAAGAACTGCAAACGTTTCTAAAACTATTCTAACGCAATGCAATACAGTGATTTGCTTTCAAGCTTTTGACGAAACAAGTTTTGCCTTTCTGGGTAATTATATTGGAAAAGATCTCGTGCAAACTCTACCAAACCTGAAACAATACCATGCTGTTGTGACGGGAAAAGCCGTTAGGTCCAATCTACCAATGATTATAGACTTGGAAAGAAAAGCAATTAAAATTAGTTCGGGCAGTTCGGGCAGTTCGGACAGTTCGGGCAATTCAGAGCCAAGTTCGGACGCTGAGTTCGGAGCGGAGAGTGTCTAATCACATCTCCCTCATTTCAACAGGATCAAAATCCCAAAAACCTATCACCCGCTTTGCTTTCTTTATTCCAGCCTCAAGCGCCGGCGCTTGCGCTTAGGCTACCGGCACCTACACGGCGGTGCGGGTCTTAAGTCAGAACCGACTTACCACCACCGAAGCACCCGAAAGATCTATCACGCGCCTGGGTTTGGATTATATTTGGATAGGTTTGTGATGGTGCTGGATCATAATTGGGTGAGGGGGAGTGTCGCTAAAAAAACTTTTTCACGCGCTGTTGCTTTTATGCTAAACTGCTTGTTCTCGTATCAACACACATAAAAAAAGAGGGACCCTGCGCATGTATGTTAAAAATATTCTTGCCCGTAAAGGCAGCGACGTTGTTTCAATTTCACCGACCGGTACCATGCTCGAACTCGCTAAGGTGCTTCGCGAAAATAAGATCGGTGCGATCCTTGCCTGCGAGACGGACGGTAAAATGTGTGGTGTGATTTCTGAACGTGATATTGTCATTGGCATCGCGCGGTCCGGCGCCAGTATTCTTGATAAGCCGGTTGCTGATTATATGACCACCGGGGTTTATACCTGTACCGCAGAAGACACCATCAAACATGTGATGGAAGTCATGACCTCCCGCCGTATCCGCCATCTTCCCGTTGTTGGTGAGGACGGATCAATCGCTGGCATGATCAGTATCGGTGACGTGGTCAAAGAACGCATGTCAGAAACCGAAGCCGAAGCCGAAGCGCTTAAAGCCTATATCGCGACATGATGAAATAGGCCTCAGACGCCGGCGCTTGCGCTTAGGCTTTCGCGAAAAAGTTCGCGAGGGCCAGTCGGCCCTAGCCTCAGCCCGAAAAGGCTTCGGTCTGGATCATGATCTTCCAAATCTATCCTCGGACAAAAACAAACCTATCCATTTAAACACTATGCCCAGGCGCGTACACAGGATTATAAATGGATAAATATTCGTAAGTCGGTCCTAACCCGAAACCTGCACCGCCTTGAAGGTGCCGTTAGCCTAAGCGCAAGCGCCGGCGCTTGAGGCTAAACCAATAAAGCAAAGCCCCAAGAATAAATCCATCCATCTATGATCCTCCAAGAAACCAAAAACTGAGTCGAATTTTATTTAATCTCAATCCTTATATTCAACAACAACAGCCCGTTCCGCGCCAAACATTGTAACTATTTGTAACTAAACAACAAAAACGCACCATAATTCCGTGCCGCCGACACCAGTTGAACTCACCCCTTTGAATGTGTTAGGATGGTCGCCCTTTTGGCAGTGTAGTGCTGTCAATTTTTTTGGTAGTTTTTTTAGTGAAAATACGCAGTTTTCTGCCTTTTTATAAAAAAAATGCACTTAGGGTAAAATAAAGGGTTTACAAGCGGGTGAGACCCCCCTATAACCCGCCTTCACCGACACGGCAACACAGGGCCGAGCGGTTGGTTTAACAAACTGTTGGATTAGCCGAATTGGAACTGTGAAAGAAGTGTTGGTTTTTTATTGATCTTTGACATTGTTGGATAGAAAGAGAAATGTAGGCAGCGG